>Ga0265316_10006925_pt1 | contig 10751 bp, 6 predicted proteins | sample 4522metaG_FD_202092 | JGI IMG/M metagenome (GOLD analysis project Ga0265316, IMG submission 202092) | Rhizosphere microbial communities from Carex aquatilis grown in University of Washington, Seatle, WA, United States - 4-5-22 metaG | ecosystem: Host-associated > Plants > Roots > Rhizosphere >...
CCCTGGTCAGCGTCTCGATGCCGCCCTGTTTGGGGTAGGAGAATTCGACGTTGTAGCCCATGCGCCCGGCGTCTGCGCCCACGGCACCGGCGACCACTTGTTCGAGGTTGGGCAGAGGCACGAAGCGCGAGCACCAGTCCGCGTTGATGGTGCGCGGGTGCACGCCCCACAACTTCTCGTTGTAGGGGATCATGAAATGCCGGGAGATGCCGACGCCAAAATGGCGCAAGCAGTACTCCTCGAAGTTGCGCGGCGACGCGCCCGCCGACTGCATCTTGGCCTCGATGACCCCGAGCAGGCATTCCTTGATCACCTCAGGCGGCAGCCCGTAGAGATTGGCTTGGAAAGGGTACAGGGTGGTCACGCCGTGGGAGAAAACGCGTGCGCGCCTTTGCACCGAGTCCATCGCGCCGGGCAAGACGTCGGCCACGAGCTGCTTGATGACCGGATCCCGCAAATGCAGCCAGTGCCCGGTCAAGTCGAAACGGAATCCCTCGCGTTCCTCGGTGACCGCCTGGCCGCCCAGCTTGGCCTCACGCTCGAACAATACCCAGGGGCGACGCAAGTGAATGGCGGCAGAGATCCCGGTGAGACCTCCGCCAAGAATGACTACCTTGGGTGATTCTTCGGCCATGGCTGAAGTGGGGACCTGCCTATCACGGGTGCCAGGGGGTGTCGACATCTGGCGTCTGCGAGCGAATCCTTCCGGTCACCGGCTGAGCGAAGACGTCGAAATTCCTTGGCCGATTCACGTGGATACGAACCACGTCTCTCGTGGCCACTCGCGCAACACATGTCGGTGTCTAACGTACAGCCATTGGTGCATTTTTCCTTTCCTATCTAGGGCCGCTTGCCTCATTATGGTCGCGTTGTTTGGCGGTTCGCATCGAAGCGACCCGTTGGCAGAAGCGAAAACTACCCCCGCGGGAGGAATATCATGACCCGACTGCTTCATGGCTTCACTATCTTGGCTGGTACGTGCGCGCTGACTCTAGTTGTCGGCTGCGGAGGATCGAGCACACCGAAGGTCAACTGCGATGGCGGCGCCTGTGGCGATGCCAAGCACGATACTTCTGGAACCAAGTACGATGGCTCGACTGTCACTCCCGGCCACGATGGCCCGACTTTCGCGGCCGATGGCCCGACTGTCACCCCGGGCCCCGATGGCCCGGTCACGCAAGCTCCCGACGGCCCGGTCACGCAAGCCCCCGACGGCCCGGTCACGCAAGCCCCCGACGGCCCGGTCACGCAAGCCCCCGACGGCCCGGTCACGCAAGCCCCCGACGGCTCGACTGCTGCTCCTGATGGCGAGGAACCGATCGATACGACCACAGTGAAGGCGGAGGTCCAACCGGATGTTCGGCTAGATGCTCCCGCCTCCCCGGATGTGGCACAGGACATCGCGGCCATCTTGTACGACTCCGCGCCAGACGTTATTGAAGACGCGTTGGAAGCTGGCGAAGCTGGCGAGGCTGGCGAAGTCGGCGAGGACGCTCCCTAGTCTCCGCTTTGCAAGTCACGACACAGGCTCGGCCGCCATGGTGGCCGGGCCTGTTCTGCATTTAGGGCAACCGCGATAGCCGGAAGGCGCTGTGAATGCGCTTCTGCGCCTGGGCCGCCTGGGCCGAGGCAACCACAAGCGATATGTTCAGCTCGGATGAACCCTGGGCGATGGCCACCACGTTGATCTCCTGCGAGGCCAACGCCGAGAACAGGCGCGCCGCGATTCCCGGCATGCCAGCCATGCCCAGGCCCACCACCGCGATGGTGGTCATGCCGGTCTGCACCTGGATGCCGTCCACGTCGCGACGGGCGATCTCGTCGTGGAAGGCTCGATCCAGGTGCTCCTTGGCGGCCCTGGCTTCCTTCTCGGGAACCGTGAAACAGATCGACTGCTCGGACGATGCCTGCGTAATGAGCGATACCGACATGCCGTGCGCCGAAAGCGTAGCGAAGGTGCGAGCAGCCACGCCCGGCACGCCCAGCAAGCCACGGCCGGCTACCGTGACCAGGGCCTGACCCGAAACCGCGGAAAGCGCCTTGACCGGATGACGATCCGTGCTCTGTCGCGATGAGATCTCGGTACCTGGCGCGCTCGGCTCAGCAAACGGCCGCACGTAGACCGGGATGGGCTTTCCCTGTACCGGAATAAGCGCGCGCGAATGCAACACCTTGGCACCGTAGTAGGCCAGCTCGGCGGCCTCGCGTACGTGCAGTTGCGGAATTACGCGCGCGTCGGGCACTACGCGCGGATCGGCGGTGAGCAACCCCGGAACGTCCTTCCACAGGGTCACCCGGCTGGCATCAAGCGCGCGTCCGAGCAGCGTGGCGGTCAGATCCGAGCCGCCGCGACCCAGGGTGACGAGAGCGGGCGGCTGCCCGTGCTCCTTGTGCCACGCACCCAGAAACCCAGGCACCACCGGCACCACGCCGCGAGACATGAGCGGCCGGAGCCGAGCGCGCACAGCCGCGTCAGTGCGCGCCAGCTCGGGCGCTGCGCCACCGAAAGGACCGTCGGTGTGGACCACTTCAAGCGCATCCACGACCTGGGCCTTCATACCGGCAGCGCGCAAGACGGCACAGAAAATTTCCGCGCTCAAACGCTCACCGCGCGACACCACCAGATCGCTCGTGCGCGGGGTCAGCTCGCGCAAGGCCACCAGGCCGCCGGCCAACATCTCAAGCTCGGCCATCGACTGGTCGACCACCTCGGCCAACTGGGCCTTGGGCCGCTGGCCGAGAACCACTTGGTGCAGGACCACGCGGTACTTTTCGCGTACGGCTTCTAGCGCCGTCGCAGTCTTCTCGCGATCGCCCGCGCGGGCATGATCGGCCACCGCCAGCAGCAGGTCAGTAACCCCTGCCGGTGCCGAGCACACCACGGCCAGCGGCACGCCGCACGTCTTTGAGATGCCAGCCGCATGCTTGTAAGCCGCGCCGTCCGCCAGAGACGCGCCACCAAACTTGTAGACCTCGGGGAGCCGCGATTTTCGTGTCATGGGAAGACGAATCTTTACTACAGAGTCAGGAAGAGGCCATGGTGAAAAGTGGCCCTCGAAGGTGCTAAGTTTCGCGCATGCATCCCTACCGCGCCCATTTCCGCTGCATCGCCCGCTGCCCGGGCGAATACCCGCTCGACCAGGTCATCTACCGCTGCCCCACCTGTGGCAACCTGCTGGAGGTCGTCCACGACATGGAGGCCCTCAAGCAACGTAGCGCCGCGGAGTGGAAGAAACTATTCGAGGACCGCTACATGCGCACCGACTGGCCCCACGGCTCAGGGGTGTGGGGCAAACGCGAGTGGGTTCACCCGCACATCCGCAACGAGAACGTGGTGTCGATGTACGAGGGCGGCAGCAATCTGTTCTGGGCCCAGCGCTACGGCAGCAAACTGGGCGTCGAGGATCTTTGGGTCAAGATGTGCGGAAACTCGCACACCGGGTCGTTCAAGGATCTGGGCATGACCGTGCTCATGTCCGCGGTCAAGCAAATGATCGCCGACGGCAGGCCCATCTCCGCGGTGGCCTGCGCGTCGACCGGTGACACCTCGGCGGCGCTGGCGGCCTATGCCGCCGCGGCCGGCATCCGCGCCATGGTTCTGCTCCCGCGGGGCAAGATCTCAACCGCCCAACTGGTGCAACCGCTGGCCAATGGCGCCACCGTGCTGGCCGTGGAAGGCAACTTCGACGATTGCATGAAGGTCGTGCAACGCCTGGCCGACGAGGAGGGCGTGTATCTGGCCAACAGCATGAATTCCCTGCGGGTCGAAGGACAAAAGACAGTAGGCATCGAGATCGTCCAGCAATTCGACTGGCGCGTGCCCGACTGGATCATAATTCCCGGAGGAAATCTGGGCAATGTGAGCGCGCTGGGCGCTGGGTTCAAGATGATGCGCGAGTTGGGCCTAATCAACAAGCTGCCGCGCATCTGCGTGGCTCAGGTGCAGGCCGCCAATCCGCTCTATCTGGCCTACAAGAAAGGGTACGACAAGTTCGAGCCCATGGTGCCGCAAACCACCTTGGCCTCGGCCATCCAGATCGGCAACCCGGTGAGCGTAAAGAAGGCCATCAAGACCCTGCAGGAATTCGACGGCGTGGTCGAGCAGGCCAACGAGACCGAACTGTCCGACGCGGTGGCGCGCGCGGATGACACCGGCATGTTCTGTTGCCCGCATACCGGCGTGGCACTGGGCGCGCTGGAGAAGCTGGTGGCCGCTGGCACTATCCGGAGGTCAGAGACCGTGGTTGTGGTCAGCACCGCCAACGGCCTCAAGTTTACCGACTTCAAGGTCGGCTATCACGAGGGCAAGCTGCCCGGCGTTCCCGTGTGCCAGTACGCCAACAAGCCAGTCGAAGTGCCGAACGACTACGCCAAGGTCCGCGATACGGTTCGGCGACTGCTGGGGGCGTGAGGCTAGATTCCAACGGGATCCTAGCGAACGATTGGAATTGCAGGCGCGGAATGCCGCACGCCTTGCTACTGCGTCGCTTTGCCTGCCGCGGGATTGGACGAGACCTGGCATCGTTGCACAGCCGCCGAATCTCTCGTAAGTTCTCCTCTCTCGCCAGCCGGATATTCCCATGCAGATCGCACTCTTCGACACGACTCTTCGGGACGGAACCCAGAGCGAGGGGCTTTCCCTCTCGGTCGAGGACAAGATCAAGATTGCCCGGCTGCTCGACGGATTCGGCGTGCGCTATATCGAGGGCGGCTATCCTGGGGCCAACCCCAAGGACGAAGAATTCTTTCGCCGCGCCTCCGAGCTGAAGCTGAAGCAGGCTCGGCTGACCGCTTTCGGCAGCACCCGCCGCACCGGCAGCACGGCCGCGAACGACGCCAACCTGCAGGCTTTGGTCAAGGCCGGCACGCCGGCCGTGGCCATCTTCGGCAAGACCTGGTTGCTGCACGTGACCGACGTGCTCAAGACCACACCAGAGGACAACCTGGCCATAATCTCGGAAAGCGTGGCGTTCCTGAAACAGAACGGCCGCGAGGTCGTCTTCGACGCCGAGCACTTCTTCGACGGCTTTCGCGCCGATCGCAGCTACGCCTTGGCCGCGGTACACGCTGCTGCCAAGGCTGGCGCCGACTGGATCGCTTTCTGCGACACCAACGGCGGGAACCTGCCCTCGACCGTGGCCGAGATCGTGCGCGAGGCGAAGAAGGTACTCAGCGTGCCCTTGGGCATCCACGCCCACAACGACAGCGATCTGGCGGTGGCCAATTCGTTGGCAGCCGTGGAAGCCGGATGCACCATGGTGCAAGGCACGCTCAACGGCTGGGGCGAGCGCTGTGGCAACGCCAACCTCATGTCCGTGATTCCGGCGCTGCAGCTCAAGATGGGCATGTCGTGTATCCCCGACGAGAACATGGAGCGACTCACCGAGGTTTCGCGCACGGCCAGCGAGATCGCCAATTTGCGCCCGCGCGCGCATGCGCCCTATGTGGGCGCCTCGGCCTTTGCGCACAAGGCGGGCGCCCATGTCGCCGCGGTGGCCAAGTCGCCTGTCACTTTCGAGCACATTCCGCCTGAGAAGGTGGGCAACGACCGCCGCATCGTCGTGTCCGAGCTTTCCGGGCGCGGGAACATTCGCGTGCGCGCTGCCGAGCTGGGCGTCGAGTTGCGCGGCAATGAGGCCGACCTGGTCGCTCGCATCAAGGACCTGGAAAACCAGGGCTACCAGTTCGAAGCGGCCGATGGTTCTTTGGAGCTGATGTTGCTGCGTACGCAGCCGGGCTATAGCGAGCCGTTCGAGGTTCGCGACGTGGTGGTGATCTCTCAGCGCCGCAGCAGCAGTGACATGTTTGTGGAAGCCACGCTCAAGATCAAAGTGGGCGACGAGGTTTCGCATGTGGTGGCCGAGGGCTCGGGCCCGGTCGACGCCATGGACCACGCCTTCCACAAGGCGCTCGACCAGCACTTCCCGATTCTGCGCCAGATCCATCTGTGCGACTTCAAGGTGCGCATTCTCGATCCCGAAGCCGCCACCGCGGCCATCACACGGGTACTGGTCGAATCCAGCCTGGGCAGTGAACGCTGGAGCACCATCGGTGTCTCGCAGAACATCATCGAGGCGAGCTGCGAAGCGCTCAAGGACGCTCTTGAGCTGCCGCTGGTTCGAGCCGCCAAGACCTGAGTGCCCGCGCTGGTCGCGGGAATAGGAGGGAGGCGCCCTTGGTTGCACCTGGTGGGCCGGTGGGGTAGATGCACTGGGTCGTTTGGTCGCGTCTCAACCCCTACGCGCGGCCTCGCCAATCTCGGTACCCCCAATTCCCGTGCCCATGCCCGCATATCTTCGCCCAATAAAGGGAGTCATCGCTGCCCTTCTCGTCATTTCGTTCGCTATCCCCGCGGTCAGCCTGGCGGACGATGCGGAACAATCGTCCACGCTTCCGGTTCACTTGGGAATGGCGGATGCGTTGCGACTTTTCCGCGAGCGCGGATTCGATCTCATCGTGGCGGACGCGACGGTGGACAGCGTTCGGGGCGACGCTCAAATGGCCGGCGCTATCCCCAATCCCGCAATCTCGGGTGGCGTGGGTCGATCCTTCGGTTTCAACAGCAAGGCATGTCCTGGCTGTTCGGCGCTTGCCTGGAGCGCGGGCGTGTCCGACCAATCTGCCCTCTTCGACACCCTGTCAGGCAAGCGAGGCCTGCGTTCGCGCACGGCAGAGCTCGCGCTGTCGGTGGCACGGCAGAACCGGACCGACACCCAACGCACCCTCGAATCGATGCTCCGCCAGCAGTATCTCGAAGCCGTGTACGCGCGTGACGCCCTTGATCTGGCGCACGAATCGCAAGGCCGCCTCGGCCATGTACTGGAACTGAATCAGGCCCGATTCCAGCATGGCGCCATCTCGCAAGTTGATGCGCTCAAGGTCGAAACCGAGAAGCTGGAAGCGGACCAGGAGGTGGAGCGCGCGGAATTGACCCTGGCCGAGGCCAAGTATCAGCTCGCCTTCCTGCTGGGCGTGCGCGGGCGCGTGCCGGAATTTGAGGTGGACGTCGATCTCCCGCGCTATCGCGTGCCCGACGGTCTTGGCCACCCTACGGTAGACTCGTTGCTGGAGCGGGCGCGCAAACAACGTCCCGACTTGGCCGCCGCTCACTTGGAGCACGACCGGGCGGGAGCGGCTCTGCAAACGGCGAAGCGCCTGCGCTTTCCCGACGTCGCGCTCTCGCTCGATGTGAGCGGCCAAGGGGACGGGAGCGACGTCAGCTCGCCGCCCACACTGTCGCTAGGACTCACGCTCACCCCGCCGATCTTCTACCGTTTTCAGGGTGAGGTGCAGAAAGCCCAGGCCGATGTGCGCGTGCAGGACACGCTGCTGGCCAAGACCGAAGCGCAGATCGTGAACGACGTGACAGTCGCGCTGGCCCAGTTCCAGTCTACCCAGCGCCGGGTGGAGCGGGCCGAGCACGGGCTGCTCGATCGGGCGCGGCGCACGCGCGATTTGGTCCAAATTCAGTACGAGAAGGGCGCGGCATCGCTACTTGAATACCTGGATGCACAACGAATGCTCATCGAAACCACCCAAGGCTATCTGCGCGACCTGGCCGACTACTGGCTGGCGGTCGTGCTGATTGGGGAGGCCGTGGGATTGGAGCTGGGGCCATGAACCATATGCGAGTCATTTTCGTTACTGCTCTTTGCCTGGCCGTGGCCGTCGGCTCTGCTTGTCGTCGGCGCGTTGCCAGCGCATCGGTCGCGCCGCCCACCACCGAAGTGTGGCTGGCGCCCGAACAGGTTGCCGCAGCCAAGCTGGTCGTCGAACCGCTCGAACCTCAGCCGGTGGGCGGCGTGGTGGTGGCCAGTGGTCGTGTCACATTCGACGACCTGCACGTCGCGCACGTGCTGTCGCCCGTGACGGGCCGGGTGGTCAAGATTGAGGCCCAGCCCGGCCAGCGCGTGAAGAAGGGCGACGCCCTGGCGCAAATAGAGTCTCCTGACGTGGCAGCCGCGTTTTCCGACCTGGCCAAGGCCCAGGCCGACTTTGGCGCGGCCGAGAAGGAAGCCAACCGCCAAAAGGATCTATTCGATGTCCACGCCGGATCGCAACGCGATTTCGAGAGCGCGCAGTCGAACTACAGCAAGGCCCGGGCCGAGCTGGATCGCGCCAGGAAGAAGACCCGCATATTGCGCGGCAGTTCTTCCAATCGGTCCAACCAGATGTACACCCTGCGCACGCCCATCGACGGCGAGGTCATTGCCCGCAACGTGAACCCCGGCGCCGAGGTGCAAGGTCAGTACACGGGTGGCACCGTGCTCGAGCTCTTCACCGTGGGCGAGCTGGACAGCGTGTGGGTGCTGGGCGACGTTTTCGAGATGGATCTCGGGCGGGTCAAGGCGGGCACGGCCTGCCTGGCCACCGTCGTGTCGTATCCCGGCCGCGTCTTCCGCGGACTGGCCGACTGGGTGTCGGACACACTCGACCCCGCGACCCACACCTCGAAGGTCCGCTGCAAGATCGTCAATTCTGACCGCGCGCTGAAGCCCGAGATGTATGCCACCGTGACCCTGCCGGTGGACCGCCAGGTCGCACTCGCTATCCCGCGCGGCGCACTCCTTCGCCTCGGCGACCAGACAGTAGTCTTCGTCGAGGTGGGCAAGGCGCCGGACGGCCGACTGCGCTTTGAGCGCCGGCCCGTGGTGGTCAACGAGGAACTGGGCAACGAGTTCCTGCCGGTGCTGCGCAACCTGGCCAAAGGTGAACGCATTGTTGTCTCGGGCGCCATTCTGTTGTCCGGAATGCTGTAATCATGATTGAGCGACTGGTTTCGGCCGCAGTCCGTGCGCCTTTTCTAGTTTTCATGGCCGCGCTGGCGCTCGTCGGCATCGGCATTCGCTCGTACGTGCAACTCGACATCGAGGCCTATCCCAACCCGGTGGCGCCCATGATCGAACTGATCGCGCAGCCGCAAGGCTGGAGCGCCGAGGAAGTCGAGCGCTATGTCACCCTGCCTCTCGAAACCGGACTGGTGGGCATGCCGGGGCTGGAGCATGTGCGCTCACAGTCGCTCTTCGGCCTGGCCGATGTGAAGTTCTACTTTGGTTGGGACACCAGCTACGCCACGGCTCAACAGCGCGTGCTCAACCAGCTCAACTTCGTGAATCTTCCGCCGGGCGTGCAACCGCAGCTCTCACCCTGGAGCGCGATTGGCGAGCTGTACCGCTACAAGGTGGTGGGCAAGGACTACACGACGGCGGATCTGAAAACCGCACAGGACTGGATCCTGGAAAAGCAGTTCCGCCAGGTGCCGGGCGTGATCGACGTGGTGGGCTTCGGTGGCCTTACCAAGCAGTACCACGTGGACGTGGACCCTTATCGTCTGCGCGGCCTCAATGTCAGCCTCGCGCAGTTGCAGTCCGCCATCACCAACGCCAACCAAAACGTGGGTGGGCAGCGTCTGACCCTGGGCGAGCAGTCTTTCGACGTGCGCGGAATCGGGCTGATTCGATCCGTCCGCGACATCGAACAGATCACCATTGCCGCGCAAAAAGGCGTTCCGGTTCGCGTGCGCGACGTGGCGGCGGTCAGCGTGGGCGCAGCCCCACGCCTGGGCATCGTGGGCCGCGACGGCGAGCCTGACATCGTGGAAGGCATCGTGCTCATGCGCTACGGAGGCGACTCGCTGTCCACCGTCAAGGGCATTCACGATCGCGTGGATTACATTCGCCAGAACCGCGTTCTGCCGCCCGGCATGGACATCGAAACGCTCTACGACCGAGCCGATCTGGTCAAGCTGACCACCCACACCGTGATGGAGAATCTCGTCACTGGTATGGTGCTGGTCTCTTTGGTGTTGTGGCTCTTCCTGGGCAAGCTGCGCGCGGCGCTGCTGGTCGCACTCAACCTGCCGCTCGCTTTGCTCTTCGCGTTTTTCGGCATGGTGTCGACGGGCACGCAAGCCAATCTCATCTCGCTGGGCGCGGTGGATTTCGGCATCGTGGTCGACTCGTCAGTGATCATGATGGAGAGCATCTTCCGCAACTTCGCGCGGAAAGGTGGGTCGGTCTTCGACCGCATCGCCGCCGCCGCCCGCGAGGTCGGACCGCCGGTGTTCTCTTCGACCCTGATCATCGGGGTGGCTTTCGTGCCGCTCTTCACCCTGACCGGCGTGGCCGGCGTGATCATGGCCCCGATGGCGCAGACCTATGCCTTTGCTATCGGTGGCGCCATTTTGCTCTCGCTCACGCTTACGCCGGCCCTCTCGTCGCGGCTCTTGCCTGTATCCACCAGCCAAGACGAAGAGGAGAAGGACACCCGCTTCATGCGCCTGGTGCACCGGTTGTACTCGCCGCTGTTTTCATTCGCACTGCAGAGTCCGCGCTGGGCCCTGCTCTTGGGCGCGGCACCGGTGGTCGTGGCCCTGGCTGCCGCTGGCATCCTCGGCCGCGAATTCATGCCCAAGCTGGAAGAGGGCAACTTCTGGATTCGCGCGACGTTGCCGACTTCAATCTCCCTGGAGAAGTCGGCCCGCTACGTGGGCCACATCCGCGCCATCGTCCTCGGTTGCCCAGGCGAGGACGCGGCTGACTGCCCCTTCGAGAAGCGCAGCCGGCCGGAAATCAAGAGTGTAATCTCGCAACTGGGGCGCCCCGACGACGGCACCGACGTGTCAGGCTTCTACAACATCGAACTCCTGGCGCCTCTGCGTCCCAGCCCGGAATGGCGCAAGGGCGTGACCAAGGCCTCGCTCACCGAGGACATGCAGCGCGACCTGGCCCGCGCCTTCCCCGGCGTGGTCT
>Ga0265316_10006926_pt1 | contig 10750 bp, 5 predicted proteins | sample 4522metaG_FD_202092 | JGI IMG/M metagenome (GOLD analysis project Ga0265316, IMG submission 202092) | Rhizosphere microbial communities from Carex aquatilis grown in University of Washington, Seatle, WA, United States - 4-5-22 metaG | ecosystem: Host-associated > Plants > Roots > Rhizosphere >...
GCCTCCAAGTAGGCGCGCTCCGCCTCGGGATAGCGGGCCAGTTTGTAGTAACACAGACCGATGTTGTTCAAGAGCAAGGGGTCAGGCATGCCTTGCTCTTTCTGAAGTGAAAGTGCTACCCGCAGCGCTTCTTCGTATTTCTTCTGGCCGAGCAGAGCGAACAACGAAGCGGCAAGGCCCTCGGAAGCTGTCGGTGTTCCGGCAAGTGTCGCCTCCAGCCGTTGCAGTTCGCGCATGAGCGGGCTGTTGCCCTGCCGTCGCCCGGCTTTCTGGATGGCTTCATCCAACAGAGCCTTGGCTTTCGCCTGATCGCCGGTCTTCATGTAGGAATTCGCCAGCAATCCAATCACTTCGACATTGTTGGGCGTCAACTGCAAGGCCTTCTCCAGAATCCTCTCGGCTTCAGGCAGACGACCGAGGCGAAATAGCGCGAAGCCCGCGTTTTGGTAGGCGTGGGATAGGATGGGCAGCCGCTCGATGCTCTTCTGGTAGCACGACAAGGCCTTTTCCAGGGCTGCGACAAATCCCGGCTGGTCGTCTGTCTTCTTGCGCAGGTCCGCCATCTTGTCGTAGGCGAGGCCCATCTGGAAAAAGTAGTCGGCGGCTCGATAGCCATCCAGCTCGGTGTTGGAAATCTCCGCAATGGCGCTTTCGTGAAGGGCCACGGCTTCTTGGTACTGGCCCAATTCGCGTCTGACAATGCCCAGTGCGCTGCGAAGTTCCGCCAAGTTGTATTGCTCATAATGTACGACAGAAGGATTGGTGACCTTGCCGATTCGCTCTTCGGCAAGCTGCATCGATCGCTCGAGATAGGGCACCGCCTTTTCGGGTGTCGACACAGTCACCGAGTAGTAGCGTGCCAAAGTCCGCACGGCGAAGATGTTTCCGGGATCGGTGCGAAGGGTGTCGGTGAACAGAGTCTCTGTGTCGTGCCAGGCCCGCACCCGCTGCCAGGCGAAGGCCGCGAAGAAGGCCACAAACACGATGGCCAGCGCCGCCAGTGCTTTGCGTGCCTTGTCGCGAAGACCGTCGGGACAAAGGCCTCCGTCGCTTCGCCCGGCCAGCAGCGCGATCGGGACAAGAATGAACCCGAAGGACGCGAGGAATACGTAACGGTCAGCCATGCCGGCCGCTTTTCTCCAAATGGTGAGCGTGGGCAGAAGGCCCACGAAGAACCAAAAGATCCCGAAGGCCGCCAGTCGATTGCGTCTCCTCAACAGCAGGACGGCTGCGCCGATGAGAAGGAGAGCGGCGGCTCCAGCTAAACACCGCGGATCGCTCCACCGCTCGACGTATCCCTCGTAGGGAGTGCGCAGGCCTAGAGGAACGACCATCAGGCGCAGATAGGCAAACAGATTGGCCAGCCAACTGTGGGCGGCCACGGTCGAATCAAAGGTGGTTCCAGAATAGCGTTGCGGAAAAACCACGAAATTCAGGAACACAATTCCCACCGCCGCGACCGAGAGCATTGTGAGGTTGATGGCGCGACGTCGCCGTTCCGCGGCCTCCTTCGCCTGGAATAGCGACATGTGTCCCCACACCAGCGCCGGCATGACCACGGCCGGCGGGTTGGTCAGCCCGGCCGCCGCAAAGGCCAATGTGCTGGCCCAGGTTCGCCCTGACAGATACAACGCGAAAGAGAGCAGTGCGAAGGCTCCTGCCATGGCGTAGCCGCCAGCCATGATCCAGGCCACAGCTTCCACGTGAATGGGATGAAGGGCGAAGACAAGGGCGCACAGAAAGGCTGCCAGCTCCGAAAATAGCAGTTTGCGAAGAATCCAATGCGCGGAGCTGACGGCCAGCAAGTAGAAGAGCAGGCTGGTCAGGTGGTAGCCCGTCGGAGAAGTCCCGTAGAGACGGTAGTCAATCGAGCGAATCAAGGTGTAGATGGGCCGGTAGTAGTCGTGGAGCATCTCTTGTCTCGAGATGCCGTTGAACATCTGAAGCAGACCGGCGAAATTCAGGGGCCGGTCGTAGTGGCCGAACTGGACGATGTACCCGTAGTCGTCAGCCAGGTTGAGCTGGCCCGAAAGTACGCCGGCGCCGACGTAGAAAAGCGCCGAAGCAGCCAACAGAATTGCCAAGGGCAAGTGCCGTTTGAAGGACGGTACCCTGACTGGCGGCGTCTCCTGGGCTCTTTTCTTGGCCATCGCGTTGGTGGAAGAGAACCTCGGGAGATCTACACGAAAGCCGGGCAGGGCGGAATCGCATCTTCGCCAAGAAGCGGCGAGCCTTTTCACCACAGAGAGCACAGGGAACGCAGAGGTCGGAAAGAAAGAAAGAAAGGGTTTGGACCGGACAGAACCCAACCCTTCCCTATCCGCTCCGGCTCTGCGGCCTCTGTGCTCTCTGCGGTGAAACGCTACTCAGTTTCGACGATGCGCTTGGCTTCGGCCGCGTAGGGACCGGAAGGGAACTTGGCCAAGTACAAGGCGGCTGCTTCCCGCGCAGCAGGCCGGTCGTGCAGCGACTCAAGAAGTACCAGACGGCGGCCCAGGGCCTGCCCGCTGTAGCTGCCCGTGGGGTTTTCCACGAGGTAGCGCCCGTACCAACGGAGCGCACTGGTCTGAGCATCGTGCCCGGCGCGCGATTCATCGAGCGTGCCGAGCAAGAAGGCCGCATCTCGGCCCGCCAGGGTTTGCGGGAAGCGCTGGCGCTGGGCCAGCAGCGCCCGTTGCGCCAGGTCGTTTTTGCGTCCGTAGCGGGCGGCATCGGCGAAGGCGGCCAGGTCGGCGCTGCTCGCGCCCGAAAGAACGTCGTCGAGTCCTCGGCGCACGGCCTCGTCCAGAATGCGCTGGAAGTCGCCGCGGGCCAGGGCTTGCGGCCAGGTCAGCGACGGCTCGGGGGCTGGGGCACGCGCCGCGGGCGCCGCGTGCGGTGCGCGCGACGGTTCGCGCAGAGCCATCGCGGGCCGCTCGTAGGCAGGCGAGACTGCTGGCGCGAGGTCGGCAGAGGGAAGAGTGGGCAAAGCCGGCGGGACAGCAGGAGCCATGGCGTCGAGCACGATTTGTCCAGTCGTGGCGCTGGCCAGGAGGTGCTGGCCGGCCACCACGGCGAGGCCCTGACCGGCGTTGGGCCCTTTGACCAGCACACTGCCGTGGCGAAGCCAAAGCTCCAGGGCGCGCGTGTCCGGCGTCCAGCTCACGTCGAACGCCGTTCCAGTCACCAGAACTTGGTAGGGCCCGGCCGCGATGGACCAGCTTGCCTGGGGAAGTTGCACGAACTGTGCGGAGAGTCGGCCGTGTTCGAGCCTGATGCGCGCACCGAGCGCGTCGATAGCCGTGACGCTCGCGCGTGTGTGGGCGGCCACCGTCACTTTGGAACCGTCGGAGAATTCGATGCGCCCCGCTGAATCGAGATCGGGCGCGGCGTGCGGCACGCCGGTTTCATCGACGATGCGGAAGCCAAGGCTGGGCGACTTCTGATTCCAGCTGTAGGCCAGGAATACGACGGCGGCTGCGGCAGCCGCCAGGCCAAAACCCACCGCCAGTACGCGCCGAGGGCGGGGGCCGCCCGTCATTTTCACGTCGAGGCGGCTCCAGCCGGCCTGTTCGCGGGGCGACAGTTCCTCGGTGAAGGTGTTGCGGGCCAACTCGCACAGGTGGCGAAGGGCGCGGTCGGAGTCTTGAGATTCTAGGCTGGGTTTCATGGGGACTCCTCGTCGATTTCCGAGAGGTAAGCGGCCAGGCCAGGATCGTTGGCGATGTGGTGGTCGACCCGCGCGCGGGCATGGGCAAGCCGTCGCTTGGTCGTGGCCAGGGACAATCCCAGGGCGGTGGCCACTTCGGTCAGTTCCATGCCTTCGATGAAGCGCAGGACGAAGGCCATGCGATCTTCACGTCCGATCTTGTCCAGAATGGCATAGAGCCGTGACACCGCCTGGCGCGCTTCCGGATTGGGATGCACGGCACGCAGATCGGGGTCGATGTCTTCCTTGGCGCCCAGGAGCATGCAGCGCCTCACCCAGCGGCGACGCAACTCGTGGCGCAAGGTCAGAGTCGTCATGGTGACGAGAAAAGCAGGCAGCGTCCGGGGATCGCGCAAGGTCGGCAGTCTTCTGAACAGATGAAGAAAAACCTCCTGCACCAGATCCTCGACCTCATGTTGCTGGCCCAGCGAGCGGCGCAGGATACGATAGACCAGACGCGCGTAGCGGTCCCAAAGCACGCGGGGCGCGCGGGGATCCCCAGCCAAGATCGCATTGACGAGCCCGGTGTCGTCGGTCGCTGAAAGATCAGCGGCCGGCAGCACCAGGATCTTGGCGCCGCCTTTGTTCATCTTGTCGGGATCGCTGCGCATGTCTTGCAAGTAGAAAAGTGCCTGTTCCGGCGGAGACCGGCTCAGAAAAGAAGCCGCGTTAGGAACTGCACCTAAGACAGTAGCGGCAGAAATCCCTTCGGGCCAAAGCTGAATGTGGGCATTTTCCGCCACAGTGGGACAACTTCTTTGAGCCGTCGGACAGACCAAGCGGCACAGTTGTGCTCGTACGAGATGTAAGCAGGAGGATTTCATGACGAACGAGAATTCGGGACGCAGCCCACGCATCGCGGGGGTGCGTTTGCCCGCACTGGTCGCGACCCTGGCAACTTCGCTCTGGGGGTGCTCTTCGAGCTCGACGCCTGGGGCGACGACCGGCGGCACCACGTCAGGCGGCGGTGCCTCGGGCGCTACGGCACCTGCGGCTGGGAGTCCTGCGACTGCCGGCAGTATTGCGACAGGTGGCGTCCCGGTCTCAGGCGGAACTTTGGCTTCTGGCGGCATCCCCGAGACAGGTGGCACTGCCGCAGGCGGAGCCACAGCATTGGGTGGGAGCATCAGCTCTGGTGGAAAGACCAGCCCCGGCGGCGCGACCAGCTCCGGCGGTTCGACGAGTTCAGGCGGTGGGACCAGCCCCGGCGGTGCGACTGGTTCGGGCGGTGCGACTGGTTCGGGCGGTGCGACTGGTTCGGGCGGTGCGACTGGTTCGGGCGGCGCGACTGGTTCGGGCGGTGCGACTGGTTCGGGCGGCGCAACGACTCTCGGTGGCACGACCAGCTCCGGCGGCGCGACCAAATCAGGTGGCGCTACCAGCTCCGGTGGAACTTCGGGCGGTGCGACAAGCTCCGGCGGCGCAACGACTCTCGGTGGCACGACCAGCTCGGGCGGTGCGATCAGCTCGGGCGGCGGGACCAAGTCGGGTGGCACGACCAGCTCGGGCGGTGCGACTGCCGCAGGCGGCACAACCAGCACTGGCGGGGCAAGTAGCACGGGCGGGACAACTTTCTCCGGGCCGAACTACCCCTACGTCTTTGCGTGCTTCAACGATGCCGCTCCGGCATCCACGCTCATGATCTACACGTCCAATGATGCCTTGAACTTCACCTTGCTCTATGACACCGGGTACGGCGGCCCCACCGGGAATCTGCGCGACCCCAGCATCATGAGGCACACCGACGGAAAGTTCTACGTCGTGCACACGACGCCACCGGCGGGCACTGGCTGTTGTGGCGCCGAGTCGAGTTTCAACGTGGCCTCAAGCTCCGATCTGAAGACATGGACCACGATCACCCAGGTGCCTTCGGGCGTGGCCGGGGTGAAGAACGTGTGGGCGCCTGAATGGTTCAAGGACTCGGACGGGAGCATTCACGTGCTCGTCAGCATCGACGCCAAGACCTACCGGTACGAGCCGACGGATGGCACTTTTACCAAGTGGAGCGGCGGAACGTGGATCGGGATTGGGCCCGACTACATCGACACCTTCATGGTCAAGATCGGTGACACCTACCACGCGTTCACCAAGCACGAGTCGGTCACCTACGTCGAGCATGCGACTTCGACCAAGCTGGACGGTCCCTGGAATTTCATCGGCTCCAACAACTGGGCTGGCTGGGGCAATCACAAGGAAGCGCCTTGCCTGATTGAACTTGCCAATGGGACTTGGCGCTTCTACACGGACGCCGGTTCGGCCGGTCACGAGATGTACAGCGATAGTACCGACGTCTTCCAGACTTGGTCGCCCATCAAGACACTGCCCACGGTTGGCGCCAACATCAGCCACGGCACTGTGATCAAGGGAAACTAGAGGGCGCATCCTCGGACGCCGCCTGGTGCGCCGGAAGCGACCAGGCGTGCGGGGCGTACGTGCTGTGTCTGGGCGTGGGACTGGGGCTTTGACGACGCCACGCGGCGCGTGTTTCAATTTTGGACTCCCCGTTGACCCGTTTCTGCGGGTCATGGCCCCTCCTACACCAAGCACATTTATCCACAGTGTGCGTTCGCTCGTGACCTTCCTCTCCTGAGAAGTCGCTGAGGGGGAAGAGGGCCGGGCAGCCCCGCTAGCGCGAAAGGAGCGACCCGATGAGAAACAAAGGCTTTCTGTCTCTTGTCTTCTTGAGCCTTTGCCTAATGGCTGTGCCCGCTCACGGGCAGCGCATTATGGAGAAACTCGGCCGCGGCTTTGTGGCGGTTGGGGGAGGAACCGGGGGGACCCTTCTGTCGTGGCGGCTCTACGGCACGGAACAGGGCACAGATGTCGCCTTCAACGTGTACAAGGGTACGGCGAAACTGAATACCGCGCCGATCACCAATTCAACCAACTATCAGGACAGCGGCGCTATCGGCAGCTACACCTTGAAAGCCATCATCGGTGGGGTCGAGGAAGCGACCGGGACAACCGCGACGAATCTGCCCAATGGCTACCTTGAAATCCCGCTCAAGGACGCAGGCGGCAGGAAGATCCATCTAGCCTATGTCGGCGATCTGGACGGGGATGGCGAATACGACTTTGTCGTGGACCGGTTCCAGGCCGGCGTGTCCCAGTATGTCGACGCGTACAAGAGGGACGGGACGTTCCTGTGGCGGGTCGATATGGGCCCGAACAGCACGAATACCGACCTTTCACTATCGGGTCCGGACACCATTAGCTGTGGGCATGCCGACGATGAAACCGTGTATGACATCGACAGCGACGGGAAGGCCGAACTGATACTCAGGGGCGGCAATGGCATGATCTTCGGGGATGGAAAAGTGCTGAACGCGTCGACGACTCAAACGGACTCGTTCATCGTCGCGGTCGACGGAGTGACGGGCGCGGAAAAAGGCAAGGAAGTCGCTGTCCCGCAAGATCTGAAAGCTACAGGGAACGTAACCGGCCATTTCAGCATCGCCTATTGGGACGGCGTGCATCCCAGCCTGTATTTCAAGGGAAAAGCTGGTGGGACGGCGGCCATGATGGATATGGGATTTGATTTCAAAGACAACGCCTGGTCCCTGCGGTTCAAGGCCGTACGGAGCCCAATCGGAAACTTTCCCAATAACCACAACGTCAGATGTGTCGACCTTGATCGCGACGGCATAGACGAATGCGTAAATGGCGGCTATGCCATCAAAGGAGATGGATCGATCTTCTGGAATTTGTTTTCCCAGGGCATTGGCCACGGCGATCGGTGGCATATAGGCGCCATGGATCCCAAGGCCGGGGCCGACCTGGTGGGGTGGGGCGTTGGACAAAGGCTCGCCTATGATTGGTACGAGTATAACGCCAAGACCGGCACCGTAACTCGAAAGTATGGCAACAGTGGAGCCGACCTGGCGCGCGGGACATGCGGAGACGTTGACCCGACCCATCCAGGATACGAATGCTGGACCGGTGGCAAAGTGTTCAACATGCTGGACCTGACCGGTGCGCAAATAGGCACCAGCGCGCCGCCGCAGAACTTTCGCATCTGGTGGGACGGCGATGTGCTGAGCGAAAATCTCGACTCCACCACGGTTTCAAAGTGGGCCTATCCGGGTATGCCCGGTGGCGGCTTTACCAGTGTGAATCTTAGCGGCGTCGTCGGGCCGCGCGACGCGGCCCCGCTGTACGGCGATATGTTCGGCGACTGGCGCGAGGAAGTGCTGCTGGAACAATCCGATAGTGCATCGATGAGGATCTACACAACGGCCATCGCAACTGAGAAGCGCATCTACACCCTTGTGCACGATCCCGAGTATCGAAACAGCATGTGCGAAAAGGGTTACATACAATCGCACATGTTGGACTATTACCTGGGCGACGGGATGACGGATCCGCCCAAGCCCAACATCACGTATCCTGACGGCAGCGGTGCCGCAGGCTCTGGTGGTGGCGGGAGCGCCGGGGCCGCGGGCGCGAGCGGCGGCGCGGTTGCTACGGGCGGAGACCTGGGTGGCAGCGCAGGGACGCCTGAAGCCGGCGGAGCTGCAGGCGGCAGTTTGGCGATCGGCGGAAATATCGTGGCAAGCACCGGAGGGATCGCAACAGCGACAACCGCGGGAGCGGCCGGAACGGGGACGAGCACGAGTGCTGGGGCCGCCGGACAAATGGGCACAGGGCCAACCCATTCGGCCGACGCGGGCTGTTCATGCGGAATCGGGGCGAGATCCAGATGCTACTCGGCAGGGTACCTCTTCGTTATGCTCGGACTGTTGGGCGTCGTCGTGCACCGGCGACGTCAGAGGGTGAGCCGACGAAAGTGACAGGCCGATTTAGCCGCAGGCCCGCGTCGGGGTGCACTTGCAGGCGCAGGCCAGGATTCTTGGGAGTTGAAATACGGGGTGGTAGGGCGGGTGATGAACCAGCCTGAAAGGGCGGGTTCGGAGGGCAATCGGGAGCGTTCAGCACGCTCCCGATTGGCCCTCTGGGTGGCTTTGATCGGGGTCACCGCGGCGGTCGTTCTGCTTGTGCTAGGGCGGATTGCACATGTCCAAAGACCGACATCCGACCCATTCGCAGCCGAGCCAAGAACATTCAGTGGAACCTGGCTGCGAGAGCCGATCGAACGGAACCGCTTTTTTCGGGTACCCATTGTGGGCTCTGACCTGTCTGGACTCACCTTCACCAGCAACGGGCAGCGCGGCTGGGCTGTCGGCGATCGTGGAACCATCCTGAGCACGCGCGACGGGGGCAAGTCCTGGCAAGCCCAGAGGTCCGGCACCACGAGGGGATTGCTTGCCGTGACGTTCACCAGCGACGGGCAACGCGGCTGGGCTGTCGGCGCCGATGGAACCATTGTGAACACAGGCGATGGTGGCAACAACTGGCGGGCCCAGTCGAGCGGCAGCAAGAGCATCCTTTCTGCTGTGGCCTTCACCAGCGACGGGCAGCGCGGCTGGGCGGTCGGCGGCGACGGAACCATCCTGGGAACGCGCGACGGTGGCCACACCTGGCAGGCGCAGTCCAGCGGCACCGAGAACTTTCTCTTGGCCGTGAGGATCAGCGAGGACGGACAGCGGGCCTGGGCGGTCGGGTTAGGAGCCATCCTCGCTACGCACGATGGTGGCAAGACCTGGCAACCCCAGACCGGCGGCAGCGAGAGCATCCTATCCAGTGCGACCTTCACCGGCGACGGGCAACGGGGTTGGGCCGTGGGCGCCGATGGAACGATCGTGAATACGCGTGATGGCGGCAACACCTGGAAAGCCCAAACGAGCGGCACGAAGAACTGGCTGTTCGCGGTGACGTTCGCCAGCGATGGCCAGCGCGGCTGGACCACAGGAAGCGAGGGAACGATTTTGAGCACGCGTGACGGTGGGGTTACGTGGCAGGTTCAGTCGAGCGGCAGCAAAGAAGGCCTTCGCGCCGTCGCGTTCTTCAGCGACAGTCAGCACGGTTGGGCCGTGGGCGTCCATGGCACGATGCTGAGCACGAGCGATGGTGGCCATTCTTGGCAGGCCCACACCAGCAGCCCCAGGAGATGGCTCTACGCCCTCAGCTGTGTCGGCGATGGCCAGCGCGGCTGGGCGGTCGGCGTTGGCGGCACCATCGTAAGCACGCGCGACGGGGGACATACCTGGCAGACCCATCCGAGCGTCAGCAAGAGCCAGCTTTCAGCCGTGGCCTTCAGCCGCGACGGCAAGCGTGGCTGGGCCGTTGGAGACGAAGGAACCACCCTGAGTACAGGGGACGGCGGCGACTCCTGGCAGGTCCACTCCAGCGGTGTCAAGTATGGGCTTTCCGGCGTGACGTTCTCCCCTGATGGGCAGCATGGCTGGGCCGTCGGCTATCACGGCACGATCCTGCACACACGAGACAGCGGCAGCACCTGGCGGTCCCAATCGAGCGGCACCGAGAGCTGGCTTTATGCTGTGAAATTCGCCCACGACGGCCAGCGGGGCTGGGTGGTTGGCAGCGAAGGAGCGATCCTGAGCACGCGGGACGGAGGTAACACCTGGCAAACACAGTCAAGCGGCAGCAAGAGCTGGCTCTACGCTGTGACGTTCGCCAGCGACGGGCAGCGCGGCTGGGCGGTTGGCAGCGATGCAACGATCCTGAGCACGCGGGACGGCGGCGCCACCTGGCAGGCACAGTCGAGTGGTAGCAAAAGCAAGCTCAACGCGGTCGCGTTCCAGAGAGACGGGCAGCGCGGCCTGGCTGTGGGCGGCGAAGGAACCATCCTGAGTACGCAGGACGGTGGCGCCACCTGGCAGGCCCAATGGGGCGTCAGCAACAGCGAGCTTCATGCCGTCGCATTTGTTGACGACGGGCAGCGTGGCTGGGCCGTGGGCGACGATGGAACGATCCTATCCACGCGCGACGGCGGTCATACATGGAGCGCGCCTGGCTACGCTCAATATCCGGCGCCGTGGTTCTTTGCGGCCGGTCTGCTTGTTCTCGTTGCAGCTTCCTACCCCGGATGGCGACTGGGCCGGCGCAAACTGCAGCGCGGGTTGTGAGAACACTCAGCGCCGCTCTTCCACGAAGGCAGCGGTAATGACCTTGTCGGTGTCGCCAATGATTTCGTTAAGAGCG
>Ga0265316_10006927_pt1 | contig 10750 bp, 5 predicted proteins | sample 4522metaG_FD_202092 | JGI IMG/M metagenome (GOLD analysis project Ga0265316, IMG submission 202092) | Rhizosphere microbial communities from Carex aquatilis grown in University of Washington, Seatle, WA, United States - 4-5-22 metaG | ecosystem: Host-associated > Plants > Roots > Rhizosphere >...
AATTCGGATGGTTGAACACGTTGAAGAACTGCCCGTCGATGCGAAGTTTCAAACGCTCCGTCAATTGAAACCACCGCGTCAGATACACGTCACTCCAGAAAAAGTCGGGACCGCGGAGCGCGTTCCGGCCGATATTGCCGAACTGGCAATTCGTCGCGCTGTCGCCGCCCGCACAGGCCCCGGTGCTGGGATCGACGGACGAAACGAACGCGGCAGGGTTGAGCCACTGAATCGTACCAGGCTGAGTGACGCCGGGGATTGGATTGTGCGCGTACAGTGGCACGCCGGGAATTGCGCTGGCGTATTGCGGGCCGCTGCCCTGAACGATGCCGTTTCCGTTCGCGGTGTAGGGCGCGCTCAGGACCGAGAAGGGCAGGCCGCTATGCCAGAACACGGTGCCCGAGACCTGCCATCCGTTCAGCGCTCGGGCCAGCACGCCATTCCGGAATTTGACCGGCAATTGGTACACGTACTGCGCTGTGAAGTTGTGCCGCACGTCATAGTCGCAGGGACCGTATTGGCGGCCGAGCTCGCCAGGAAGCGGCGACAGGATGGCTCCGGCGGCGTAAGGAAGGAACCCACCGTTTGAGACCGTGTCCATGCAGTGGCTCCACGTGTAGTTGACCTGGACCTGAAGGCCGTGCCCCAATCGCTTGTCGGCAGTCAACTGCAGGCCGTTGTAGTGGCTGTTCGCGCCCGTGCTCAACTGGGTCACTGGCCCGAAGCGCGGATCGATCGGCTGCTGGTACGGGAACGGCGCGAAACAGCCGCTGCAGACCGTCTGGTAGCCGTTGACCTGCGTCTGGTAGGGCTGATTCACAGCGCGCGTGCCAACATACTGGGCACGGAGATTGAGCGTGTCGCCGGCTTGTTGTTCCACGCCGAAACTCCACTGCATGAAGTACGGCGCATGGAGCTTGCCATCGGGAACCGCGGTGATGGCAATCGGCGGAAGACAGGAGCGTCGATTCGCCAGCGGCGAGGCGCAGGAGAGCTCGCCTTCCGCAAAGCCCGCGTTGAATAGCTGATTCGCCGCCGCGGTCGCATCGACAGCGCTGTTCGGAACTCCGGGCGCAATCGCCACCCCTCCTGCGGTCCCGAGCAATCCGCCCTCGAATGTCTTCGAATAGGGAGGATTGGTGCCCACCAGATCAACGACGCTGCCTGGCAGCAGGTCGCTGAACAGGCCGAACCCGCTGCGCAGCACCGTATGCGGCTCCACCTGCCAGGCAAGGGCGGTTCTCGGCTGCAGGATCGCCAGAGGTGTGGCGGCGAACACCGTCCCCTTCTGCGTTTGAATCGCCTGGTTCAGCGGTTGATTCACGTCATGGGAAATGGAATCGAACGACCCCGCAAGGCGCGCCACGGCGTTATGGGGATTCAGAGGATTGGAATTGTACGTATCGCGGACGCCGAAGGTCCAGGTCAGCTTCTGCGTCACCTTCCATGTGTCCTGCGCATAGAAGTCCAGGTTCAGGAAGTTGTAGGGCTGCGAATTGGCCAGCGGGAAGGTCTTCGAAGCCGTCGATGCGACTCCGTAGATGAACTGCGGGAGCGTCGTGTAGGTGACGAGGGGCACCGTGCCTTCACCGAAGTCGTAATCGTTCAGGCGGAAGATCCGGCTGTTCGTTCCAAACCGGAGTTCGTGCGAGGCCACGGTCCAGGCCAGGTTGTCATTGATGAAGAAGCGGCTGGCGCGCCGGCCCTGCACCCACGTATTGTCGAGACCGCCGACCGTCGTGAATGGCGCATTGGCGCCGCCGCCTTCGAGGACGATGGGGAACGCCGTCAGCGTCTTCTGTAGGTTGGCCGGCCCGAACAGGCTTTCGTACCATGAGAACGCCGGATTGAAGTAGTTCACCAGATGCCCGGAGAACACATGCGTATAGCCGGCTGCGAATGAGTAAAGGGGCTGGGAAGAGACGGCGTTGAACAGCGGATTGATCGGATCGGTGTAGGCGGCTTGAACGCCGGTGTCGGACTGAAAGCGGCCCCAGGCGGTGTTCATGGCGTCGATGTTGTAGTCGATGCGCACCGTTTGGACTTGCTCGTGATCGTCGCTCGAATGGGAAACGCTCTGGCGGTTCGCGCAACCGTTGCCGCTGGGCGGATTGCCGCTCGCAACGGTCCCATCGCTGTTGAATGGACAGCCGAGCACCGCTAGCGGCGTCCCCGCCGTATTGCCGTACAAGGAGAAGAGCTTCTCGTAGAACGGCACCAGCTGCGGCGCCGGCTGGTAGGTCGATCCGGTAACGGAGTCGACGCCGCCGCGCGGCAACTGCCCAAGTACATAGCCCTGAAACGCCGTCGTTGGCACAGTCGTGGCGCTGACGATCGGGAGCGCAATCCGAACCCATTCGGAATCGAAGAAGAAGAACAGCTTGTTGCGGAGAAACGGCCCGGCAAGGCTACCCCCGAAGTGATTGACCGTGGAACCCGGCTTGGTGTTTCCAGGCGTTGCGTTGGTGAAGAAATCGGCCGCGTTGAATCTCGATCCGTTCCAAAGCTCGTAGAGGTTTCCGTGAAACCGGTTGGTGCCGGATTTGGTGACATAGTTGACCTGGGAAGCGCCATACCGGCCCTGATCGACCGAGTAGGAAGCGGTATTGACGGTCACCTCCGCAACCGAATTCAGTCCCAGGACCAGATTGGTCGAGAGGCCGCTGTTCAGGTTCGTCAGCGGATCGTTGGTCTCCAGGCCATCGACGATGTAGCCGTTGGCAAGAGACGGCAAGCCATTGAAAGTTACGTTCCCATAGCCGTTCGTCCCGCCGACAAAGTCGTTCCCGCTGCCCGCTGTATTGATCAGGGCACCCGAGGCGAACTGCAGCGGATATGTCATGTCGCCGCCAGGATTGGGAAGGTCTTCGATGGATCGGGCAGTCAGGGTCGTCGAAGTATTGGGGTTCTCCGGGTTGATCAGCGGCACCCGCTCCTCCACCAGCACGGTTTGGCTTGCGGATGCGACGTTGAGCTTGAAATCGACCGTTTGCCTTTGCCCTAGTCCGGCTGAGACCGCGCTGTTCTGCCGCGCCTCGAAGCCGTCCGCTTCCGCTTTCACCGAGTACGTGCCGGGCTGGAGCTGCGGGAAGCTGAAGCGCCCGGAGCCGTCTGTTTTCACGGATCGTTTCAAGCCATTCTCGGCGTCCGTGACGGTCACACTGGCGCCTGGGATCGCCGCGCCGGTCTGGTCGGTAACCGAGCCGGCAATGGCGCTCGTTGTCTCGCCCTGGGCCAGGGTCGGAACCCTCATCGACGAGCCGGCGATCAGGAACGCCAGGACCCAGTATTTAGGCATACCTAAATCATACGTAGTGGCACAGCTCCAGTCAAGCGCTGCATCAGCCGCCTATTGCGGCGGGTTGCGCCCGAGCGTAATCTAGGATTTAGTGCCTCCTAAGACACCGGGACCATACACCACCGAATCAGTCGACGACTATTTGAAAGCCATACTGGAGCTGCGCCATTCTGAACACGAGCGGGTGACCAGCAACGACCTCGCGCATCGTCTCGGCATACGCGCCGCATCCGTGACTGGAATGCTGCAGAAGCTCGCCGCACAAAAGCCACCCTTTGTGAAGTACAAGAAGCATCACGGCGTTCGTCTAACGGCCACCGGGGAGAGGCGCGCCTTGGAGGTTCTTCGCCATCACCGCTTGCTGGAGCGTTTCCTCCATGACTTCCTCGACTACTCGTGGGACGAGGTTCACGATGAGGCGGAACGGCTTGAGCACTTCATATCGGAGCGGTTCGAAGATCGGATCGCTGCGAAATTGGGAGACCCGGAAACGGATCCGCACGGCCACCCGATCCCCGAGCGAGGTGGAGCGCTTCCGGATCGGGAAGAGGAGCTGTTGTCAGAATGGGCGCGTGGCGCCCCCGCCTTGATTAGCAGCGTATCGGACCGTGACCCCGCCGCCTTGCGTGAGCTGACACGACTCGGATTGAAGCCCGGCGTGGCAGTCACAGTGGACAGCGGAACGGGACAAGCCTCTCTGCGGGTCCGAATTGGCGCTCGGAGGGATTCCGTGCGCTTGAATCGAACTCTTGCGTCTGGAATCTCGGTAATCGGCGCGCCGGGTGGTCGTACGCGCTCCGGCGTTGTTGCAGCTCCGCGAGCTTGAACCGTCCCGATACGCCGCCGGTATCAATCTGGCTGGATTGCCGGCGCACGTCCGCTCAGAGCGCACGTGGGCGGCGCCGCTGGCAAATGGCGGCCGAAGCACTTGTTAGCTCGATCAGACTGTGTACCCATAAACTTGCCGGTCCGGCAGGTTCATGGGTTCAGTCACACCGCCTTCTTCCCCACCGCGCGCTCGAAACGCAAGGAAGTAGGAGTACAAGATAAGATGGGTTTGTTATGCGCTTATTCGCCCCACTGCTTCTGCTCGCTGTTCCGATCGCATTGGCCGCGCAAACGCCGGCCCCCCTTTCGTGCCCGGCCGCCACTGGCCAGGGCGCGACACACGAGTTCGAGCGGATCAATATCTACAACGGAAAGCCCGGCGGCGAGGAGTACGACCTGGCGCCCGACGATGAAACCAAAGCCGGCCGCAAGGTCACGCAGGCATGGATCCTCAAGGACTACCGGTCCATGAGCGTCTTTGTGCGCTGCCGCTACCGCGGGACCGATGCGGTGACCACGGTGGACGTGCCCCCGGAATACCAGAAGTGCACCTTCACCTTCGAAATGGACCAGAAGCACAACATCACGGGCAAGCCCGAGTTCTCTTGTAAGTAGTCCCAGCGCCGGTCGGAGGTTCTTCTCGAGGACCAGGACTCCTGCTTCGAAGGCGATCTTCATGGCCGCCTTGTCGTTGACACGACATTCTTGAGCCGTACCACCCTCAAGCCGTCGTGAGTTTCAGCCGCCCGCGTAAGCTCGGCGGCAAGAAACACACAGGTCGTCCGGGCCAAACCGCCAGCAGACACCGGCAGCGCCATACTGGCACCCGGTCCACGATGTACAACCGGTCCTTCACGCGGTAGTTGACCATCCAATGGGCCCGTATCCGTTACCTCATCCGGCAAAACGGAGACTCGCGGTAGTTGCGGTCGTATACTGAAACGAATGTTCCGAATCTCGCTGCTCTGCCTGCTCGCCCTCCCATCTCTTGCCGCCGGCGACACTCCCTGCAATGCGGCGCTCAAACGCGTGGCGGCCGCGCGCGGGGCGGAGGTGAAGGTCTGCATCGTGACCGATCGGCTGGTGCCTGCGCGCGAAGTGATCTTCGCGGTTCTCAACTTCGATGAAGCCTCCAATAACTTCGGAAACCTGGTGCTGGTGCTCGATGCGACGGCCGCCGCCGCTGGCCGCCGCGAAATACTCTCCCAATTCAAGGGTGCGGGTATCGACCTCGAACCGTTCCTGTTCCGTGGCCAGAAGACGCTGGCGGCGATAGCCGATTTCGATCGTAGCGGCCGCATAGGCTGGGCCATTGCGCAACTCTCCGACACGGGCGCCTCGTTGACGATTCAGAGTTGGGATCCGGCCGCGGCCGCCTTTCGCCCGGTGGGTCCGTGGGGCAAGAACGAAGACGGCTGGTATCCGCAGGACGTGTTTCATATCGAGGGAGAGGCGCATGGCGCCTTCGAAATCGGCGACGGTGAGATCCGTGTGCCCCTTGCACAACCGGTGACCTACAAGCTCGAAGGCGGCCATTACGTTCCGGCGGGGGAAGTGACGATGCACCCCGAGTCCGCGCCGGTCTGCGGCCAGCGCCCCACGTGCCGCGTGGTGGCGTCGAAGCCCGCGGGCAGGTCGGCCGAGGGGCAAGCACTCACCGTGGTGCAGGTGAGCCTGGGCCTCAAAGACAAGCCCGGCGATGCCCCGGAGGAAGGCTGCCTCGACGGCGAGGGCGGCCACGACGGCGGTGTGGAATACTGGCTGTTCGCTCCCTCCGCGCAGCCCCGCCTGCTGCTGGCTTTGTGCAACGATGGCTATGGCGCCGCGGGCGTGGGTGCGGACAACCTCAAAATCGGAGAGAATCGTCTGATCTATACCCAATCCGGCGGATCGAACGATCGTTGGAGCAGCACCCGCACGGTACAGCTTGCGCCTTCCAGGGCTCTGGCTATCGACTCGTGCTTTTACCGCGCCTCGACTTCCGGCTCCGGTGTCGCGACCAGCACCGACATCGCCAAAATGATGGTGCGCTCCGTGGCGCAGGATGATCGCGACCCCGCCATGCAGGGGACCGATCCCGGTTGCCCTGTGTTCAAAGCCGGCTGGGAAGCACAACCCGGACCGGGCCTCGTGGCCGGCGTAGCTGTGCCGCTCCCCACCGAAGAAAGCCGCTCGCGATATCCGGCGGGCGCCCCGCTCGGCGATTGCGCTTTGCGCCTCGGGACAGCCGCCGCCCCCGGCTTCGGTGTCTACGGCACGCCCAATCCCGAGCGGCGCGCGGAGTTGCGAGTGTCTGCCCCTGATCGCCAAACCGTGGTAATTCAGCTCTACGACCCCCGGCCGGGCTCTCCTGGCGCGAACTGGGTGGCGAGCGATCACTTCGAGATCTGGACCGGCAAGGACGCCTCTGGCATGCACAACCATACGGAGCCTGCGCGGACGGCACAGATCGGCATCGGACTCGACGGGAAGGTCTACGCAGGGCTCGGCATGCCCGCCCTCCCGGCGGTGACGCGCACGGCGGCGCGCGACGAAGCCGGCCGCCCCGTCCAACTCTTCGAGGTTCGCTGGAAGGCGGAGGACGCCCTGGCCGCGGGGGTCACTGTGGTGTATTCGCAGGCCGAAGGCGGCCGCCAGTCCTACGTCATGGCCACCTCCGGGATCGTACGCAACCGTCCGCTCTATTTGCCGGCGCTCGGCGAGATCCCCGTCAGTTGCGGGCTGGCCGACGGGCGCTGGAGCGTCGCGGGCAACACCGGCAAACTCAACTAGCGGAAATTCCCTACTAAGCGTTTATCGCGACGGCTGGTACGTCACGGCGTCCGCCGAACAGCCCGTGAAGCAGGAGAATCTCCACCGCGACGATTAGCAGCAGGACGGCGGCCGTAAGTCCAAAAATCAGGGGCGCCTGTCCTAACGCCACCGATCCGAGGCGCTCGCTCAACGCGCTGAAGTTGCGATAAAGAACTGCGATGTCACGAGCCGTGCCGCGCCCGCCGTATCCTGCATAAAGTGGAATCAGCTTCACTACATAGGTGGCGCCGAGAACGTATCCGAAGACCAGCGCTTGAGCGGCCGCCACGAGCGGCCCGATTCGCCAGCGCCCGGTACCGAGCGCCGCTAGCACCAGCAGCGGTGTAACCATGACCTGACTGTACCAGGGAGCCGGCGTCGAGGATGCTCCTCGCGTCATGATCTCGGCGGCAACTCCGTTGTACGCCAGCGCGGCCCCGAAGACTGCGCAGTACGCGGCAACGAGCCATTCCGGCCGTGCGTGGCGCGTGAAAAGCCAGAGGAGAAACGCCACCACGCATAGCGCTATCGCTGTGTTAATGGTACCGAGCGAGAAAGTGCGGAACGAATTGTTCCCCGTCCAGAGCGCCTCGCGAACGCTATCGACCGCGACTTTCGGCCAGTTCATCTGAGGCGCCCTGGTCAGCACGGCCCTCGGGCCGATGCCGCCGCGCGCGTCCTGAGTACCCATAACGACGCCGTAGAGACGGTAGTTTCGAGCGTACCAGGGCCCGGCGCAGACCGCGACGATGAGCGCGGCCATCATAAACCGTCGCCAGTCCCGACGTATCAGACAAATGCCAAACAGAAGAGGGGCAAGCGCCACGAAGTAAGCCTTGGTAAGTAGGGCGGCCGAAAGAACCACCGCGGTAATCGCCACATTTCTGGCGTCCATTCGTGACGTACAGCGAATCAGAAACACAAGGAGCCACACAGTAAGTGGCACAGCGAGCGAATCGTTTGTTATATGCGCCAGAGTGGCCCACGTCATCTGCGACGAGAAGACTGAGAAGAGCGCGATGTTCCGGTGATTCTCGCGAACGCCGACCTCGATACACAGGGCACTGGCACCGGCGTAAAGCAGGAAGGAGCAGGACAGAGCCGTCAGGATCCGCAACAAGAGCACTCGCGACGGGAGCGGAAGGCCGGCGAGAATGCGCTCGGGAATTGCCAGAAGCGCGTACTCGAGCGGCGCGTGCTGGGCCTCATAATTCAGGAAATCTGACGATTGCCAGCGGTAGTCGCGAGGGATGTTGTACAAGGCTCGTCGTGCCGCGGCCCTGCGCTCCGGTGACCAGGAGAAGAACTGCGAGTACGTTGTAACCTGCGGTAAGTTATTCTTCACGCTCTGGCTGGCGGGCGCTAACAGGATAGAGTCCCGCACTTCACGCGACAGCCGCGCGCTGCGAGCGTCGGGGAACCCCTGCTGGTTCGCCAGGCCTTGAACATATCCGAAATGAAAGGGTTCGTCGAACCCCTCCCACAAGGGCAGCAGCATACTGTAGAGGATAGCGTTCAGCGCCGCTAGCGCGATGAGCAGGTGGCCGGTCTTCATGGCCTGCCGTAGCTGAGTGGGCCGGAGGCCGTCAGTGGAGGCCGCGCGGCTTCGCCCCCGGTCCCTGATCCCAACAGCGAAGCTCAAGCTGCGCATCGAATGCCTCCCACCCCCTCCTCCGGCCGCGATTTCTTTTTGCGCCCCTTGGCCAAGACAAATTATACGCCACTGCCCATCCCCTACTCTCCGGAATTGGCCGCTAAACATGGCGACGTTATTGTTTGCGCGACGACCGTGAGGGAGCGGATGCGCAACTACTTATGACGTGCTGTGTAATCGCCGAGACCGAAGCCCTCAAACTCCAGCTCACGCGTCAGTCCTGCAGCGCGTCTCCGGATCCGCCCGCCCTGGCTCCGCTCAGGAGTCCGACAAGCGCGCCGAAAGCGCTTTCCGGAAATGGGCGACGACGCATGGCGACCCCTGCCCACCGGCACGTGCGCCCGCAATCCCGGACGCGCTATGCCGCGACCAATGCCTGCTATAGGGTCCCGACTGCGCCTCGGGTGGATCAGGATCGCGGCGCGGGAGTATCTGGGGGCGGGTGCTGCCAGGCCTGAGCGGTGTCTCCATTCAACGGATCCCCGAGCTCCACATGAAACTCAGCCGCCCTCAGCCTTCAACGAAACCTCGGACACCCTCCTGCCATTGCGCCCGCCTCACCACAGGCCGCCGGCTAGTTCCGCAAGCCCGCCAGAAGCCGCCGCGGACCCCACCTGATCGACTCGCGAGCTAGCCACGCCAGGTGCCGCATTCGCGGCGGCAACACGCGCCATCTGCGGATGTCGTGGACGTTGCGGCGCTCCGCGGCCGTCAGAACGCTCGCAAGCCTGGAAAGGGCCGAGCTCGTATCGAGTACCAGGTAGTCGCAGCCGGCCAGAAGATAGAGGTCGGTCAAGGCCTCCAAACCGTTCACGGCTCTGTCTGGGCATTCCACGTTCCCGTGCAGCGCCTGGTGGCTGCCGGGACGCCACTTCGGAGCGGTGTGCAGGCCAGGATGACTCCGCGCGAATAGGTCCTCGACAGCTTGGTCGTCGGTGGCGAGAAAGATCGGCGCGTCTGGATGCTGGCCGCATAACTCATCGACCTTGCGCCGGGCCGCCTCCACGCTCGTCACTTTGTCGCTATGCCGAACGTGCACCCCGATGGCAGGCTTGGCCGGCCAGCTCCTCTTGAGCCCATCCACTCGCTCCCGAATCGCCGGGTGCAATTCCAAACTTCCGTGCATCAAGCCGCGCAGGATTGTCTCCGTGTCCAGCTTGCGTAGACCGCTGAACTCCCCGTGGAAATGGCGCCGCTGTTCGTCGATCAGCGGGTAGTAGGTCCACAGGACCAGAACGTCTTCCTGGTAGTCAAGCCTTGCCAGGCCGACGGAGAACTTCTTCCAGACCAGTGGATCGCCCGCCAGCTCAGGCGCGTACGTCTTCGTCATCGCGGCCGCGGACTCGCGGAGGTGCCCCCGCCAGATTTGCGGTCTCACCGAGTCAACGTCGGGGATTTCATCGGATGGGCCAAAGAGCCTGCTGGTGAAAAACTGATGCACCACGTTGCATCCGTCGCTGGAGTAGGTCGCGTCGCTCCAGTCGACCAGCAAGCGCCTGCCGGTGAGGCGCGCATAGAGAATCGCCGTCAGAAGGGAAAAGACCCGGTTTCCCAAGCCCGCGCGGCCCTTCACCAGCAAATACTTATCCATCACTAAACAAGACCCTGCGAGAAGGACTGTCCCGCCTCCCCACCACTTCCACGCGATCCGCGACTACCGCGACCTCCGCGTCTGGATCGTCGCCATGGACCTCGCCCAAGCCGTCTACCTCACCGCCGCCGCCTTCCCCCCGCCGAGCGCTTCGGACTCACCGCCCAGCTCCGCCGAGCCGCCGTTTCGGGCCCATCGAACACCGCCGAAGGCCAGGCCCGGGATTCGAACTCGGATTTCCTTCGCTTCCCGGCAATCGCGGCCGCATCCCTGGCCGAGGTGAGAGCCCAGATCCTCCTCGCCGCCCGTCTCCAATACACCGCCGAAACCCAGGAACCAGGAACCGACGAACTCGCCCCCCAGCTCACAGGGCTCCGCGCCGCCATCGAACGTTCTATCGATCAAGCAACGTAGGCGCCATCCACCATCGACCATTGGCCATCGATAAAAAAGCCCCGACCGAGGTCGGGGCTTTTTCCTTCTAATCCGGGCGACGTCCTACTCTCCCACACACTTGCGCGTGCAGTACCATCGGGGCTGAAGGGCTTAACTTCCGTGTTCGGGATGGGAACGGGTGTGACCCCTT
>Ga0265316_10006928_pt1 | contig 10749 bp, 10 predicted proteins | sample 4522metaG_FD_202092 | JGI IMG/M metagenome (GOLD analysis project Ga0265316, IMG submission 202092) | Rhizosphere microbial communities from Carex aquatilis grown in University of Washington, Seatle, WA, United States - 4-5-22 metaG | ecosystem: Host-associated > Plants > Roots > Rhizosphere >...
TGCTCTACGCCATCGACAAGGCCGGCGAAGACCCGGTTGAATACGTCAAGAACATGCTGGCCGCCAGGCAGAAGATCTCCGGCTTTGGCCACCGCGTATACAAGACCGAGGATCCCCGCGCCACCCACCTGCGCAAGATGAGCGAGCAGTTGGGCAAAGACGCCGGCGTGCCCAAGTGGTATGAGATGTCCCGGGCAATCGAGCTTTATATCAACGCCGATAAAAAATTAAATGCCAACGTGGATTTCTACTCCGCCTCGACCTACGCTACCCTGGGTATCGATATCGATCTCTACACGCCGATCTTCGCCATCAGCCGCATCGCAGGCTGGGCCGCGCACGTCATTGAGCAGTTGGACGATAATCGCCTGATCCGCCCCCGCGCCGAGTACATCGGTCCGGTATACCCCTCGCCGTACATACCGATGGCGGAGCGGGGATAGAAAGCTGCCCGCAGAGGCATAAAACCGTGCTTCTTCAGCCCTGCCGCGCCTTCCACAGCAGATACAGCCCCCATGCCGCCAGGGTGCAGTTGTCGCGAATCACGCCATCGAACATCATTTGCTCGAATTCTTTCACAGGCACGGAGCGGACGATGAGGTCGTGCTCCTCGGCGTCGGGGTCTCGTTCGGTTTGCGTCAGGCCGGTGGCCAAATAGACGTGCTGCTTTTGCCGGGTGAAGCCGTAAGCGATCCACAGGCTTCCCAGGCAGGTCATCTCAGCGGCGTCCATGCCCAGTTCTTCTTTCAGTTCTCCACGCGCCAGCTCTACGGGATTTTCAATTTTCATCTCCCATCCGCCCTACGGCAACTCCAGCGCCCGCTCCTGGATGGTGTAGCGAAACTGCTCCACCAGCCAAACGCGACCCTGGTCGATGGGCAGGATGATGGCGGAGTCATCCTTTTCTACCACTCCATAGATGCCTTTCTCACCGTTTGAGCGGAGAATCTCGTCCTCGCGCAGGCGCATCCAGTGGTTGCGATAGACCTCGCGGCTGGAAAGCGAAGTGATGGAATGGCCGGTGCTTCCCGGAATGGGGTTCATGGGGCCTCCTCTTTTCCGCTCAATTGGCACGCCTGAAGTCATGCCTATTTAAGACAACGTGTAGACGGAGCTTAGCCGCCGATGTACTTGGTTCCCCACAGCAGCAACGCGGCGCCCAGCAGGATGCGATAGACCGCGAAGATGGTAAATCCGTGCTTGCGCACCCAATACAGGAACCACTCCACCACGCCGAGGGCCACGATGAAGGAGACCGCGGTCCCGATCAAGAGCACGATCCAGTTATCCGCGGTCATAACCACATGCGCGGCGGCGCCGTGGCTGGGATGAACCTCTTTGACCAGGTCCCAGCCGGTGGCGGCGATCATGGTGGGAATGGAGAGCAGGAAGCTGAACTCGAGGGCGGCGGGGCGGTCGAGACCGGCTATCTGGCCGGCGGCGATGGTGGACATGGAGCGCGAGGTTCCGGGAAAGACCGCCGAAAGCGTTTGGCAGAGCCCGATCCAGATGGCCTGTAAAAGGTTCATATCTTCCACGTCGCGGGTGCTCGACTCGCGGCGGGCTGCCCAGAGATCGACGATCCACATCACGACGCCGCCGATGAGCAGCGCCAGGGCCATCCCCTTGAGGCTGCCCAGGTTCTTTTCGCTCCACTTGTGCAGCAGCAGAGCAGGAACCGACGTGAAGGCAAAGGCGATCAGGGTGAGCGAGATGGGGTGGTTCAGCCAGTTGCGTCTCCCATCTTGGCCCGTGGGAAAGGTGCGCATGAAGTCGACAATCCGGCTTAGGAAGAGCAACACCAGCGCCAGGATTGCGCCCACCTGGATCACGATGGTGTACATGCTCCAATAGGGGTCATTCAGCGGAATCTTCATCAGGGCTTCTGTAACGCGCAGGTGCGCCGTCGAACTGACCGGAAGAAACTCGGTCAGGCCCTCCACAATGCCCAAAATAATAGACTGAATATATTCGTTCAAGAAGCCTCCGGGGCGCGGTACACATTCGTCGGCAAGAGGGCTCTGGAAACCGCGAGCCGCTCACTCCCGATCGATGCCGTAAACAGGAATGCCTTCATCCAATTTGTACACCAAAGCTCCGGCGCGCCATGAATAATCCGACTGCCCAAAGTGTTCTTTCAGTCTTGCGGCCAGCTCACGGGCGTGGGTGTGGGCCGCGTTGCTCTTGTTATCGTTTCCTTCGGCGGCATACATATCGGTGAGCACCGCCTGGCGGTAGACGGCCTGGTAGAGCGCCTGCGCCGTGCGCGGTCCGTCGGGATACTCGGCCGCGTACTTCTCGTAGTACTCTGATTCCTTCTCTGGGCATTTGGGCTCGCCCTGCCAGTCGCCGCAGAGCTTGTTGTCGATCAGCTCGAAGGCGGCGAGTTCGGCCTGGCGCGTATGCGGATAGTATTTGAGAATCTTCTTCAGCTCGTCTTCGTCCATCTGGTCGCGCAGGTAGGCCTGTTTTTCCCTGGCGGAGGGCCGCGTGGAGGCGTCCGCCTTCTGCAATTGCCATAGTATGTCTGCCGCGCGCCACGAGGCTTCGGCCACCAGGGACGATTGCGGGAACATCTCCACGAGGCGCCGGTAGAGCAGCCGTGCGCTCTGCGCGGCGATGGCCGGTCCGCGCGGGTCAGAGGCCAGTGACTCCTGGTTGGCCGCCTCGCCCATCAGCACCTGATCGCCGCCCTGGGTGGTTTCCACCACGATACCCTTGGCCTGTATCCAGCCGGAGATAGGCGGCGTCGTCTCATCCTGGCCGAAGATGGGAGCGTCTTTCTGGCGCGCCTCCTGGATGTCGGTGTTGGCGTAGACGCGCAGCCAGGGGCCGCTTTTTTCGGCGACCACCATCTCGCGGCCAATCTGAACGCGATCAACCTTCTGCGAAGCAGGGTCGGGCGTGATGTAGAGCCAGGTGATGCGCAGAGCCGTAGCGCGGGGGCCGGCCATGGGCTTTTCCAGTTGCGGGGGCTTCTTTTGGCCGTGTGCGGACAGGGAGGCACAGAGGAGGGCAAAGGTGAAGAGGAGTGGCGCAAGCGGACGGGTTTTCATCACAGGGAAGATCATAGCCGAAGGACGTTAATGGACGGTTTCGGTAAGCACTTCGGCCAGCAGCGCGGGGTCAACGTTGCCGCCGCTGACTACGGCTACGGCTTTTGTGTGGCTGGGAAGTTCCGCGGCGTGAAAGAGCAAGGCAGCGACGGCGACGGCTCCGCTGGGCTCGGGAACCAGCCGCGATGTAGCCACGATAGCCCGCATGGCGGCGCGTATCTCGGCTTCAGTCACGGTAATAATGCCGTCCACGAAGGCCTGAATGTGGGCAAAGTTGCGCTCGCCCACGCTCTGAGTGCGCAGGCCGTCGGCGATGGTGCGGCTGGTGAGTTCGGCGGGCCAGGTGACGATGGAGCCGGTACGAAAGCTCTCCGCTGTATCGCCGGCCAGTTCGGGCTCCACGCCGAAGACTTTGGCATGGGACCGCAACTGCTTGACGGCAGCCGATACGCCGCCGAGGAGGCCGCCGCCGGAGACCGGAGCCAGCACCAGGTCAACATCGGGCAGGGCTTCGACAATCTCCAGGCCGCAGGTGGCCTGGCCGGCGATGATCTGCTCGTCGTCATAAGGCGGAATGACCACGTAGCCATGCTCACGCACCAGTTGCTCGGCCACGGCGAGGCGCTCGCTGGAGGCCAGGCCGACATCGACGACTTCGGCTCCCAGCGCCAGTGTGGCAGCGCGCTTGATGGCCGGCGCGTTCGAGGGCATGACGATCACGGCCTTTGCTCCTACCGCGCGGGCCGCATAGGCAACGCCCTGGGCGTGGTTGCCGCTGGAGTAGGTGATGACGCCTCGAGCGATCTCGCCGGGGCTGAGTTGCAGAATCTTGTTGGTCGCGCCGCGGATTTTGAAGGCGCCGATGGGCTGGAGACTTTCAGCCTTGAGCCAGACTTCACCGGCCACGCCGGGAAAGGGCGCACGCACCAGCGGCGTCTTCACGGCGATGGAGGCGATGCGGGCGGCTGCGGTGCGAATGGCTTCGAGAGAGACGAGTTGTTCTGTCATTGCTCAATTATCTTTCAGCCAGAAGCGATTGCCCTGAGTATCGAAAGCGAAACTCAGGACGCCAGCGCCCCGTTTCCTTTTGTCTGATGCCGGGCTGATGAAGAGGCTAGCGGATATTGAAGCTGTATACCACGCTGTAGGAGAAAATTGGGTAAACCTGCACCAGGCTCAGGCTCTTCCTCCATTTAGTGAGCGACGTCTGCAAAGCGCTGTTGAACTCTATTGCGACCGGATTCTTGGAGTCGCCTAAATTGCTGCATTGGGTTTGCGCGTCGTCCAGGCAGACCCATCCAGAGGCATTTACATTTGCAGAAGGCGCTCCTGTGAACGCAACGCCGAACTCCGCTGGAAAGGACCAATGGCGGTTGGATCGGGGAATGAATTTGCCAAAGCCACCGGTAATAGTCGCGGCCGGCCGGTTCGTATTCAATCCCAATACGCCGGTCCCGGCCAGCGGCGTTGCCCCGGTGACTGGATTCGCGCTGGCCGAATAGAAGGTCTGGTTGTTCAAAGTGAAACTCGTACCAGGGACAATGGCTGTTGCCATAGAAATCTGGTTGCCATTGAAGAAGATCATCCCAGGGCTCAACCGCCATACGCTGTTGAATGGGTACCAATCCAGCGAAGCCGCCGCCGAGGCTAAATGTAGATTGCCAGTCACATTGAACCCCTCGACCTCGTATCGGCCGCTGTTGTATTGGAAGAAGTTGCCCATCAACCTGGCGTCGAAATAGCCGCTGAGAATAATTGCGGATTTGATCCCGATTCCAAGAGGTGAAACGTCCGCACCAATCCCGATACGGGAAAAGGGAGCTTGGTGCTGCTCTCCGGCGGGTGCGACGTTGTAACGCTCCCGACTGCCCTCAGGAGCCGCAGGTTCCGGGGCTTCAGGGAGCGGTGGCCCGGCGACTTCGGAGTTCACTCCCAGGTCATTGCCTGGACCAGACAAACTGGAGCTATCGGTCAAGCTGCTGTCAGTGACGGCAGTGGAAGAGCGGGAAAGGTCGACGATGGAGCTGTGGAAAAACTGCGCGGGCGCTGGCATGGGGCATGTGAACGGAGCGAGCAAAGACAATGCGAGCAGAATTCTCGGGTGAAGGTTGGGGAACGCCATCAAAACTCTCGACTAATGATCTCCCCGAGTCGGAGCCGATGCGGGCCGGGGAATGGCCGCAACGACGTCTGCATGGTTGCACAATCGCTTCATAGCGATCAGATGCGTGCCTGCCAGAGTGCGATTCTATTAGATTTCCATAATTACAGGCATGATCATGGGCCTGCGGCCGGTGGTCTTCTGGATCAGCCGTTTCAGTTCGACGCGGACCTTTTCTTTCACCATGCCGTAGTCGGTTTTCTCCTCACTGCTCAGGCTGTCGAGGGTCTTGATGACCAGCTCGCGCGCCTCATCAGTGATATCTGCGCCGCCAAAGCCGCGCATCACCACTTCGGGCTGCTGTTGCAGCTTGCCGGTGCGTTTATTGATGGCCAGCAGGGCCAATACGATGCCGTCTTCGGAGAGAATGCGCCGGTCGCGGATCACCAGGTCTTCCACCACATCGATGGAGGAGCCGGAGTCGATCAGGATGCGGCCCGCGGTGACCTTGTCCTTCTTGCGGGCGTCGTTCTTGTCCAGCTCCAGCACGTCGCCGTCTTCAATCACGATGGCGTGCTCCACGGCGCCGGTCTCCATAGCGATTTGCGCGTGCCGGCGCAGATTTCCATAGTTGCCGTGGATGGGGATGAAGAATTTGGGCCGCACCAGGCTGATGAGCAGGCGCATCTCCTCCTGGCTGCCGTGGCCGCTCACATGAATCAGCCCGTTGCTCCCGTCGTCGTAGATAACGTTGGCGTCGCGGCGATAGAGGTGATCGATGACCCTGAAGATGCTCTTCTCGTTGCCGGGGATAATGCGGGAGCTGAGGACGACGGTATCGCCCGCGTCGATGTGCGCGTGCTTATGGTTGTCCACCGCGGCGCGGCTCAGCGCGCTCATCGGCTCGCCCTGTGTGCCGCTGATGAGCACCATCAACTGCTCCGGCGGGTAATCGCGCATCTGTCCGGGATTGATGACCAACCCCTGCGGAATGTCGATGTAGCCCAGGTCCTGCGCGATCTCGGTGCTCTCCATCATCGAGCGGCCGATGATGGCTACCTTGCGACCATGCTGGCGGGCCAAATCCAGGGAAATCCGGATGCGGTAGATGGAAGAAGAGAAGCAACTGAAAAAGAGCTTCTTCTTAGTTTGCGAAAAGACCTCGTCGAGCCGGGGAATCACCGCCCGCTCGCTTGGCGTATAGCCTCGACGCTCGACGTTAGTCGAATCCTGAAGCAAGGCCAGAACGCCACGCTTGCCGTATTCGGCGAAGGAGTGCAGGTCGAAGGGCTTGTCGTCCAGAGGCGATAGGTCGATCTTGAAGTCGCCGGAGTGGATGAGGATGCCGACTGGGGTCTCGATGGCCAGCGAAACGGCGTCGACAAGAGAGTGGGTGACGCGGATAGGCTCGATGGTAAACGGGCCGATGGTGAACTTTTCCCTTGGCGTGATCTCGACCAGTTCGGTTTCGTCAAGCAGTTGGTTCTCTTCGAGGTTGCCCTCGACGTAGGCCAGGGTGAACTCGGTGGCATAAACGGGAACCTTGATTTCGCTCAAGATCCAGGGCAGGCCGCCAATGTGGTCCATGTGGGCGTGTGTAAGGACGATGGCGCGCACATGCTGTTTGTTTTCAATCAGGTAGGTGATATCGGGGACCACGATATCCACGCCCAGCAACTCCGACTCCGGGAACATCAACCCGGCGTCGATCACGATAATGTCGTCTTCCCAGCGCAAGGCGAGGCAGTTCATTCCGAACTCGCCCAGCCCGCCCAGAGGAATGATTTTCAGTTTTTTTGTATGCATCTGTCAGGTTCGATGCTACCACTGATGGGGTTGGAGTGACTGCCGGAAGGAAACCCGGCGTGGCTTGAAGCCCACGTCTTTTAGGCTTTGTTCTACAATCGGGACCATGAGTTTTCCTGAAACGCGGATGCGTCGGCTGCGGCGCAGCGAAGCGATGCGGGCTCTGGTGCGCGAAACTGTGCTTGAACCCGGCGACTTGATCTATCCCCTATTTCTCTGCCCCGGCGAGGGCGTACGCCGCGCGGTCGGTTCTATGCCCGGCGTCTTCAACCTGTCAATCGATAATGTGTTGCGCGAGGCCGAGGAAGCCGCAAGGCTGGGCCTGGGCGGCCTGCTTCTCTTCGGCCTGCCCGAATCAAAGGATGAACAGGGGTCCGGCGCATGGGATGAGAACGGAATCGTGCAGCGAGGACTGAGGGCGCTGAAGGAAACCGACGCTTCCAAAAAGTTGGTATTAGTCGCCGATGTCTGTCTCTGCGAGTACACCAGCCACGGCCATTGCGGCGTGGTAGTGGAGACCCGCGACGGCTGGACAATAGACAACGACCCTTCACTCAAACTGCTGGCGCGCACCGCCTTGAGCCTGGCCAAAGCCGGAGCCGATGTGGTGGCCCCCAGCGACATGATGGACGGGCGGGTGGCAGCAATCCGGAGGGCGCTCGACACGGAGGGCTGCCAGCAGACGCCGATCCTGAGCTATGCCTCCAAATTTGCCTCGGCGTTCTATGGACCCTTCCGCGAGGCCGCCGACTCGGCGCCCCAGTTCGGCGACCGCAAAACCTACCAGATGGACGGCGCAAACCTGCGCGAGGCAATGCGTGAAATCGATCTCGATATTGAGGAAGGCGCGGAGATGATTCTGATGAAGCCCGCCATGCCCTACCTGGACGTGGTGCGCGCTGCGCGGGAGCGTGTCGACGTGCCCATCGGCGCTTACCAGGTTTCGGGCGAGTACTCCATGCTCCAGGCCGCCTTTGAGAAAGGCTGGCTGGACCGCGACCGCGCGATTCTTGAGTCGCTGGTGGGCATCCGCCGGGCCGGAGCGGATTTCATCGTTAGCTACTTCGCCAAGGAAGCGGCCAAACTGCTGGGGTGAGCCGGACAATCCGGCTGTTTCATAGTGCTGGTTGCGCAAATCCGTACAGAGCGGTACACTCCTTCATCCTGTGTTGAGCCCTGGAGGTTTTCCGTATGCGTTTCCGCCACACCTTCAATCTCGTCCGACTTTGCCTTATCGCTGCCCTTCTGCTCTCGCTAGTCCTGCCGATGGCGGCTCAGACGAGCACAGATGGCACCGCCAAGATGGTCAGCCTGATGCAGGCCAACAACTACAACTTCACCACCACTCGATCGCCCACTGTCTGGGTGATTCATTTCACCGGCACACACCTGAAGGACATTAAGGTCGTTCTGGCCCTGGATGTTACCAACAACCAGATGGTCATCTTTGTCACCGTGGTAGAGAAACGGCGCATGCCTGTCACCACAGACTTTATGCACAACCTGCTCAAGCAGAATCACGCGTTGGATCGTGTGAAAGTCGGTTTCGACGCGGATGACGACCTCTCTGTGCGCATCGACGCCCCACTGCGCATCGCTGATGCCACCGAGCTCCACGATATCGTGACCCAGATTAAGAACGCCTCCGACGAGATCTACGGCCAGATCGAGCCCAGCCTGTTGCCTTAGAAACGCCTCCATCCAGCTTGTACTTTCAACTGACGTTCGGAGTGTGTTTATCTACTAGTACTCGTCTATGCTCAAGCGACTGGAAGCCTATTTTGAATTTGCGCGCCTGGGGACCAACTGGCGCACAGAGATTCTGGCCGGCGTCACGACTTTCCTGACCATGGCCTATATTGTGCTGGTGAATCCGGCCATCCTGTCGGCGGCCGGAATGCCGCTGGCCGCGGTTACCGCAGCGACCTGCCTCTCGGCGGCCTTTGGGTCGATTCTCATGGGCGTGGTGGCGCGCTATCCCATCGCCCTGGCCCCCGGCATGGGCATCAATGCCTACTTTGCCTACGCCGTTTGCATCAAGTTGCATATACCGTGGCAGACGGCCCTGGGAGCGGTTTTTCTCTCCGGCGTCATCTTCCTGGCGATAACCGCAGCCGGCATCCGGCAGATGATTCTGCATGCCATTCCCCATGAACTTTACGCCGCAGTGGCCAGCGGCATCGGTTTGTTCATCGCCTTCGTCGGTTTCCGCAATGCGGGCCTGGTGGTGGCCGATCCCGAGACCTTTGTTACGTTGGGCAATATAAGCAATCCCACCACGATCCTCGCATTATTCGGCCTCATCCTGATGGCGGCCCTGGAGGTCAAAAAGGTGCGCGCCGCCATCCTGATCGGCGTGCTTGCAACAACCGGCGCCGCCTGGACCTTCGGCCTGGTCCACTGGACACCCGCCGCCGGCGGCTTCCATGCGTTGACCGGAACCGCCTTCCAACTCGATATTCGGGGCGCGCTAAGTACAGGCCTGCTGGAGATCGTCTTCATCTTCTTTTTTGTGGACCTGTTCGACAACCTTGGCACGCTGGTGGCCGTTACCAAGCGGGCCGGGCTGATCGAGGCGGACCACACGATTCCCCGGCTGAACAGAATCTTCTTTGCCGACGCCACGGCCACCGTATTTGGCTCCCTGTCCGGAACCTCGACTGTGACCAGCTACATTGAGTCGACGGCCGGAGTCGCCGCCGGAGGACGTTCGGGCGTAACCGCCATCGTAACCGGGCTCTTGTTTCTGGCCGCCATCGGCGCCGCTCCTTTTGCCGCTCTTGTGCCCCAGGCCGCCACTGCACCGGCACTGATCCTGGTGGGCTCGATGATGCTCACCACGGTATCCGAGATTCGCTGGCGCGATCCCCTGATCGCGGTTCCCGCCTTCCTCACCCTGATGCTCATCCCGCTGACGTACTCCATCGCCAACGGGCTGGGCTTCGGCATCATTGCCTGGGCCTTGGTTCACCTGGTTACCGGCAAGTTCCGCCGGCAGGAGTGGCTGCTCTATGTGCTGGCCGCACTCTTTCTGGCCCGCTTTGTCTACCTGGGAGCAAGCTAGAGTCGTCGGCCATGTTGCCAGCTTGAGTCCCCCCCAGAGCCCTGGTTTTCCCACGATGGCATAAAAATCGTAAACTCATCCCATCAACCCCTTGTACTATGGTGTGAGGGTTAATCATCACTCTCGAAGATGCGGACGATGAAGACAACGTCGAATCGGCGGATGGGCGAAATACGGCGGTTGACGCTGCTCCGGCTGGCCATGGCGACGGCGGCCTCACTGGCCGTGGCGCTGGTGCCCTCGGCCTGCGTGAATGTAGCCACCTACACGCAGCCGAGCCTGGTTCGCGTCATCGACGCCTCTTACATCGCTCCCGCCGTAAATGTGGTTGTGGAAGGCACGCTGCTTGCGTCCAACATCGGCCAGGGAACGATCAGCGCCTATGGCACGCTTCCGGCATCGAACAACGCCGTCATCAAGGTAACGGCCGCAACCGGCGGCGCGACGCTGGTCACCTCCAATGGCACTCTGGCCGCCGGCCATCAGCACTCCGTATTTCTCACCGACAACGGCGCGGCGCCCACAAGCTATACGGTCACGGTGCTTGAGGACCAACAGGTCTCGTCTGCCAGCGGCCACTCCGCCTTCCGATTTCTCAATCAGGCTCCTAAGACAGGCGGCGTCGATGTTTATATGATCCCCAGCGGCACCACGCTGGCCAACACCATTCCTATCGTCACCAATCTGCCCTTAGGCTCAACGGCCGGCTACATCAGCTTCAC
>Ga0265316_10006931_pt1 | contig 10745 bp, 10 predicted proteins | sample 4522metaG_FD_202092 | JGI IMG/M metagenome (GOLD analysis project Ga0265316, IMG submission 202092) | Rhizosphere microbial communities from Carex aquatilis grown in University of Washington, Seatle, WA, United States - 4-5-22 metaG | ecosystem: Host-associated > Plants > Roots > Rhizosphere >...
GGATCAGGTCCTCAAGAACGATCTTCTTGCCGATCTCTGACGGCTCAAGAAGGCCCCGCTCACGCACCAGGTGCTCAAGAACCCGCGGGTTGCCCTCGGCGCGAGCATATGCCACCTGAAGTTCAGTGGTCGAAACGTCAGGAACCCTGGCCTTCAGGTAGGCATCTGATTCGGATTGGGAGAAGGGCTGCAACTTGAACTGCGCGACCTCGACAGGTGGTGTTGAACCAAGGACAAGGGACTGTCTGTGGGTGCGGCAGCTCAATACTACCTTCGCGCCGTCGATTGCGCCCGAGTGTGCGAGGCTCTCCAATAGCAGCGTAGGGAAGGCACCCTCTTCGCGATCCTTGGCGTGCATAGCCGCGTTGTCCGCTGCATCTAGGAATAGGATAAGGTTTCGCTCACAGTGTGCTCTTCTGATGGTCTTGATCGCCTGCGCGAGGCGCGAGCGGAACAGCCGGATGTAGTCTTCATCGCTCCGCCCCAGCGGGATGATGGGGTCGCACATCCCCTCGACTGCCAGCTGGTTCGCGATGTGGACCAGGCCGCGCCAAGGCTGGTGTCTCCCATCCTCCGGAGCCCGATACGCACCTCCGCCGAAGCAGTCGAACAGGACGATCTTGTGCGTGTCACTGAGTTGGTCAGACAAGCTTTGAAGAAAGACCGTCTTCCCAACACCTGCCGACGCATGAATCAGAAGAGGTTGGGTAAGACACTGGATGATCCCGGCCGCGTCGTGTAGCTGCTCTCTGGGTACTACTGGACCTACCTGTGGAAAGCTAGCCAGACATGGCAGCAAGTCTTCAGGCCCTTGCAAACCAAGTGCATCCACAACATCCACCTGTCTCAGAAGGTTCTTATCCTGCCCCGGCAGGCCAGCCTTTGTCCGCACCACCTCACATAGACGATCCAGACTGCCTCGGGCGTTCGAATCGGCGGCGAGGGACCAGTCAGCCAATTGGCGTGCTACAAGCTGCCGGTTTCGAATGAGACTTCCAGCGAGACCGATGATCTTGACCTTGCTCGCAAACTGGCCGACGGCCTGCTTCCCGAGCTTGGAGGCCGCCGCTCGCACCTGGTCCGCCTGGGTCTTGACCTTGCCATTCATTCTTGAGCCGGTCGCCAGCCCCTCTATGGCGTCGACTAGTTCAGGGAGGATTGGTCGGTTGGTTACGAGTTCAAAGGAAAGCTTCTGCTTAACAGGCTGGGCGCCGTAGTTCTTCTTGAAATTCAGATATGACGCCGCGAACTTCCTGATGGTCCTCTCCGCGTCGCTCGCACGAAATGGCTTCTCTTGCGAACCAATTGAGTACTTCAGTTGGACGATGGCGGTTGATCGTGCACCTGCGAAGTTCGCTTCATCGCCGTAGTAGAGCGTCAGGTCCGCGATTTCGACGGTATCTGCGGACGCGCGGGCTTGGTCGCGCGGTCCAAGACCCTCCACGGCAATGCCGACCAAGTCATCGCTGGAGTAGATCAACCGCAAGGCCATGCGCGCGGCCCACGCAACGTGAAACTCGTGCCCGTCGTGGGAGGCCCTGACCTTGTCAACCTTGAGCCGGGAGATGTTGCTCATGCGGTCAGCTTATCGCGGAACGCCAACGCACGGGCTAGTTCTGGGAAGAAGATTGGGCATAGGCCAGGTCACGGATTTTCTAGAGCCAAGAGTGCCCTACTTTTCCCAGGTATTCGGGGCATTCGCGAAGTAGCGGTGGGCTTCGACGATTTCGCCGGCTCAACCGCTACCCGCGCCGCAAGCGGCGAAACAGCATCATCGGGACGATGCCAGCGGCGATCCCAAGTCCCGTGCCGACGATTCCGTGAACGCCGACGCAGCCGCCGGCGATGGCGCCGGTGAACAGGGCCATGGAGGCGCGCGGTGGCGAGCAGCAGCGGGATGGAGTTCTGCCATGCGAAGAGTTGCATCGTCACGCGTCCTGGAACCTCGCCCAGGCCGATGCCCTCCTCTTTGGCCGGGTGACTTACGAAATGATGGAGGCAGCGTGGTGGCTGCCGGCGCGGACGGGAGCGTGGCCTGATTGGATGGAAAGCTGGAGTCGGCGCCGCCTGGGCAGCCGTGCCACGGCGACGACTGGGTGACCTGATCGAGGCGACGTCGGCGGCTTCGCGATGGGGTAGACTGCGCCCCGTGGGCCAGACACGCCTTTCAGGACATGCCGGCGGTGCCGGGTCGCACGGAACGCCGCCCGCACGGGTGGGATGGCGGCTACCGAGGCCTGGTGACGCGATGTGGGGTGGAGGTTCTCGAACGAAGAAACCCCCTTCGATTCGCTTAGGCACCCACCACCCGCACCGCAGCCACACTGTCATCCTTGACCAACTCGCCCAGCACCGACGACCCCACCATACCCGTGGCGCCAAAGAACAGCAGGCGCTGGGGCCGGTCCGGGAAACGATTTGGGTCTGGACTCATCGCTTGAATCGATGGCGCCCTATGTTCGCAGAAACGGTCAGAACTCGTCGGCGCCGCAGTCCAGCTTGCCGTTGGCCGGCTTCGGCCGAAGCTCGCCATCCATGTCGTCCACGGGGTGCGCTGTGCTTGCACTGACGAAGTCCCTGCACTTCGACGCCGTCGTTAGGTGGTAGGTCGAACTCAGGGCGGGATTGGTGATGTCGCTGAATACGCCGCTTGGCGTGGGGGATCCTGATGACCACTTCGAGGTGGCGTCCATCGCGCAACTGAGGAAGTCACCGTTGGTGTTGCCGAAGAGGAGCATCCCCGTGAGCGCTTGCGTAGTGTCGAAGCAAATGATGCCCCTGTCCTGGTTGTTAACGACGGTGTTGAACCAGAACCGATGTGGCCCAGCGCTGGGCGCTGACCCGCCAAGGTAAATGCCACCATAGGTCGTGGTTATGCCCACCAGCCCAGGGCCATTGTTGTCGAAGACGGAATTGGCGATGTCGAAGTTGGCGCCAGACTTCACGATCAAACCGCCGCCAGCGTTGCCCTTGACGATACAACGGTCCATCCTGAGGGTTGCTCCTGCATCAACAGTGAGGCCGGCGTTCGTGCCGCTGGCAACGGTTAGGCCCCGAACGTATACGTCGCCGGCGGCGACATGGATGCCGACGAATGCGCCAGCCGTGGTGGTTGCAGTGCTTTGGCCGATGATGGTGATTTGACCGGTTGAACTCGTCGCGGTTGACGTCACTGGGTAGAGGTTCGAACCGCTCATGACGATGACACGCTTGCTTGCGGTGACCGCATTGATGCCGGCTTGCGAGTCGCAATACGGTGACGCGATGGTTCCCGCGCCTCCGCTGCAGGTTGCTGAGTTCATTACGTAGATCGTCTCGGCATCGCTCGCGCACCGGCCGTCCTGGTGGAACATGCACACGCCCGGGCCTGTCGTGCACTGGGTGTCGCTCGTGCAGGGAACACAAACGTTGGTGCCATTGCAAATCGGTGTAGTGGTTCCGCAATCGGTGTTACTTACGCAGCCGACGCACTGGCCGGCGATGGTGCCTGTGGTCGCGCAGATAGGCGTGGCGCCGGAGCACTGGCTGGTGAGGCCACCGGCGATACAACCCTGGCACTGATTCTGGACGCAGAAGGCCTTGCCCGCTGTGGGGCAGTCGCTGTTGCTCACGCACTCGACGCAGCTGCCGGTGGCCGCGCACACGGGCGTGCCGACCGGACAGGCGCTGCCACCGTCGGGGCCGCTGACGCCGGCGCAGGAACCGCCGACTCCTAAGCCGCCAAGTCCTGCCCCGCCAACTCCTGCACCGCCGGTGCCGCTTGCGCCGCCGCCTGCGGAAGCAACGCCTCCTGTACCCATCGTACCGCCCACGCCAACAGTGCCGCCTGAACCCGTGATTCCTCCCGCGCTCATGATTCCGCCTGTACTTGCCGACCCGCCCGCACCGACGTCGCGCGCGCTAGACGTATCGCCTGCAAGGTCGGACGCGCGGCCAGAAGACGTGTCCTTTGAACCATCAACGGCCGCATCAGGCGGGGACGGCAGCGGCGAGTCCAAGGGACTATCTCCTACCGCATCTGCGGCCGAACTACCTGCCACGTCGAGCCGACCATCGGCAGTTCCGTTCGACCCATCGATTCCTCGGGAAGAACCATCCACGGCCGTGCTGGAATCGATCCCCGGATAGCCTTTCAGTTCGTTGGTGTCGAACGAGCAGCCCGCAAGGATCAGGACGGCAACGAGAAAGCCTCTTTCGCCATTTCGAGAACGCTCGATGAACCTCAATAGCCTTCCCATGATCAGTACCTCACCGATGCAAGTAGCCCCGTCACCTCGCCGGCCAGCGGCGTTACGGTCACGGGCTGGCCCTCGAAGTAGAATAGCACGCCGGTGGTCACGGCAGCGGCGGCTGTCAGGCCCCAGAAGACGTTGGCGGTGTTCTTGCGCGAAGTGACCGAGTCGATGTCGCTTTGGCCGCAGCCGATGTGGGTGGCGCTGGCACGACCGCATGAGCTTCTCAGGCTGTCAAACTTGGATTGCATCATCAGGCCAGCAATGGTGGCAGTGGTGGCGAAGACGACCGTCGATCCGGCCGCCACCCAGGTCCATTTGCGGCCAAGCCACCAACCGTTGGGTTGTTCGTGGATCTTGGGTTGGGTGACGCTGAAGGTTTCGTATGGATTCTCCTTCAGCGGCGTCCGGACAATTGGTGCTGGGGCGGATGCCTCGACCGGAATCACCGCTGGCAACGAATTCGATTGGAGGTCGACAAGGATTTCCGTGCCCGCGACGACATTGACGGTCTCGACCGCAGGTGACGCTCCGGCGGCGAGCGCGGTGATTTGGTGACGTCCAGGCATCGCCCAGATCGGGTCGAGCAAGGGAGCTTGGCCCACGACTTTGCCGTCGATGTTCACCTCGGCGCCTGGGGTCTGGCATTCGATGCGCACTTGGCCGAGTTTGGGCCTCAACTCGTCCGTTGCCTTTCGCGCATCGGCGATGGCATCAGGTGAGGCATCGCTGGCCCCGATGAGGAACTTCTCGAACGCCGCCATGGCATCATCGAACCGGCCAAGATCCCGGTTCGCCTGGCCGATGTTGAACCAGATTTTGGGGCTGGCGTAGGTGGCACGCGCTTCCTTGAACTTTTCCAGCGCGCCGGCGTAGTCGCCCGACTGGTACAAGGCCGAACCTTCGTTGAGCATGGCCTTGGCCTTCGCCTTGGCTTCCGGACTGGCGTTCATAGGCGAGGTTTGGGCAAGCAAGGCGGCGACGACAATGGCGGCTAAGTTCATGGCTATATGTCCGTGATGATTCTGCGTTCGGCCTTGGGGCGCGGCCGTGGCCTGGGAGAGACTTTGGGGTTCTCATTCTCGAATGGCCCAGCGGGCTCTGCGGAAGGATCGACAGGAGGCTTGTGGCGCTTGACCTTTGCGGTGCTTTCTCCGGCCTTGGGGCCACTTTGATCGGGTGGGTCGGGCGGAAGCACCTCCGCCGGCAGCGATGGCGTGGGCGTGATGACCGCGCGAGGCGCGGGCTCGGCCGCAGGCGCGCGCACGGGTTGGACGGTGGCGCTTTCCTTCGCCGAACCACCAGATCGAAAGAGCAAGAACGCGCTGAACAGAAGGACGAGCAGCGAGCCTCCCGCAATGGCGAGCATCCGCTTGGTCAGGGGGACCGGAATCCCAAACCGATGCACAAACTCGCCAGCAGTGTGGGAAAACGTGGTCAGCGATAGCTTTCGCTTTTCCGGCGCCGGGGCATCCCGCCCGGTTGGTGCGAGCGAGCCGCCGATCTCTGTGGCGGCCGAGGCGTAGTTGACCGGTTCCTTCAAAAACGCCACCGACTGCGGCGCTGGCGTTGCCTCATGGCTTGGCATCGAGCCGTAGATCACGCTCTCCAGCGCCCTTGCGAACGCGCCGATGCTCGCGAAGCGGTCCTCGCGCTTCTTCGCAAGTGCCATGCGAAGAACCTCTTCCACGTCAGAGCGCAGGCCGGGAACCGCGGCGGCAAGCGAGGGCGGGTTCTCGTGCACGACCTGGTAGAGTAGGCTGGCGACATCTTCACCGGTGAACGGACAGCGGCCCGAGAGCATTTCCCAGGTGATGCTCGCTAGCGCCCACTCGTCGGTGCGCAGATCGATTTCATCGACTCGGCCCAGGGCTTGTTCGGGCGACATGTATTGCGGCGACCCCATCACGACCGAGGCTTGGGTCAGCCTGGTGACGGCAGCGCGAACCTTGGAGATGCCGAAATCCACGACCTTTACGAAATCCACCTCGCCGGCCACATTCAGCAGGTAGATGTTCGCGGGCTTGAGGTCGCGGTGGACGATGCCTTGCTGGTGGGTGGCGGTCAGCGCGGACGCGACCTGCTTGACCACGTGGAGCGCGCTCGCCAGCGGTAGGCGTCCGACGCGGCGAAGCCGGCTCTCAAGATCTTCGCCATCGAGGAATTCCATGACCATGAAGGGCTCGCCCGTGGGCGTACTGCCGAAATCGGTGACGTGGACGATATGGGGATGGCCGATGCTGCTCGTGACCTCGGCCTCACGGCGGAAACGGGCCAGGGCCTCCGGGTTGGCGGCAAGCTCACGCGACATGACCTTGATGGCCACGCGCTTGTTCAGGCGAAGTTGCAGCCCTTCATACACCTTGCCCATTCCGCCTTCGCCGATAACGCGGAAGACGCGATAGGCGCCTTCCAGGATCGCGCCGTCCACGGTGGTCTTGGATTGGTCGCCATCGGGCGCATCCGCGTCCCATCCTGGCGGCCGGTCAGCTCCACCTTTCATGGCAGACGATGATACGCGCGAATGTCGTCTAGCGACAACCAACGATGGCGAATGTCAGAATGCGGGGTGCTGCGGGCGCGTTCTACCGCCCGAGCTACTTGGCAACCTTGCTGGCCTGGCTAGGGGGGATAGATCAGGTGCCTAGGTCACCATGACGCTTCCTGTTGGGAATCTGGGAACGCGATTCGGTGAAAAAAAATGGCGTTTGAAACAACTAGGCTCTCAATACCGAGAGCGCCTCGTCGAAGTCGTCCGTGGCTTGCGCCTTCACCTTGGCCGCCGCTGGTTAGGTGTCCAGGCGCTCGCGCAAGGTGATGGATGCCTCCCGGCATTGGGGATGTAGTAGACGGGCTTGAACCTCCTACCTGCAATGATCCCGTGAGTGCACTGGGCAGGATGGCCGTTGACCGTTCTACGGCATCCCGCAGCTCACATAGGCAGGGCTCACGTTGCAGCCGCCCGCGGTGGGGCACACGCAAGAACAGAGATCCCCACACCCATCAGCGAGATCCACGCACTGCGGGGTGGGCGCTGGGCTTGTGCACCCGGGCTGACGGTAGACTCCCCCCATGGCGTAGTCGCGACAGGAAGTCACCACGACCAGCCCGCTGGGACAGCCTCCCCCATCCGCCAACGCCGTACACTGCGGCTGCGGACCGCCCGAGAAAAGGACGCAGGCTTGGCCCGAAACGCACGTGGCACCGCCGCAGCTCTGGCCGATCGAGTCCACGGCTGCATCCACGACCGTCGCTGCATCCCGGCCAGCATCTTGGACGTCCACCACGTCGGTCGTACACAGCTGATTCAGGCAGTGCACGGAAACGAAATCGATGGGCTGCGACGATGTGCTATCCATCGGCGTGGTCCGCCCCGTGTCCGTCGAGTAGCCGATGAACTTCGCGCACCCAAGCCCGCTGCAAGCACCGGGTGGGAGTGCCAGGCAACTCGCGTAGGTGCTGACCTGCGACTTAGCCTCTCCGAGCGCTTGGTCCGGGCCACAACATCTTGCTCCGATCGCGATGGTGCAGTCCGAGTCCTGCGTGCACCGGCGTGCGGCGACCGGCAAGCCCACTCCGCTATCGTCGGTACACGCCACCTGCGGACCCGCGTCCGACGTAGAGCCGCCCGTCCCGGGGCTGCCGCCGCTGCCCCCCTTGCCACCCGTTCCCGGCATGCCGCCGCTTCCGGCGATGCCACCTGTGCCCGGAGTGCCCCCGCTACCCGCGCCGCCAGTTCCTGGATTGCCACCGCTGCCAGCAGTCTGCGTCGCTCCAGCCGTGCCGCCTGTTCCTGGCTTGTCATTCCTCAAGCCCGACTTCGTGCCGCAGGCGAATGTGAGTAGGGCAACGGCAACCATGCCGGTCGCCAGCGATACGGATGATCGATTCCAGGGTTGCTTCATTATGGCCAGCATCATGAGCAAAGCGCGTGCCGTCGAGCTCGGGAGCCATGGTCGCAAGGAATCCACCCAAGGGATAGGACTCCTCAGAAAACTGAATCCGTGCCGTCATTCAAGTCGCGGTCCATATCGCAACAGGATTGCGCCCACGCGTAGAGGCAAATGCGTTAGTCTTGGCGCCGTGCCGACGAAGCCCGTCGCCATTGCACTGTTTGCCACGCCGATCTGCCCACCGACCGCCGCCAGTAGCGTGCGTGTATCGCGCGTATCACTTTTGGGCGTGCTGGTATCGCTGCTCCTGCGTCTTGCCACCGTAGCCATACGCGGTCGCGCGCACATCTTGCACGTAGATGTAGCTCTCCTCATGCAAGTTGCCGAATAGGTTCGCGAACGCCTGGAACGCTTCGCGGATGTATTGCGCCTTTTCATCCTTCGTGTTGGTCTCGTCGGTGATCTTGATGTCGAAGTAGACGCTCGTCTTGTCTTGCTCTGCCAAGGAACGGCCTCCCACGATCCAGTCCGCCGGGTCGACGTAGTCGATGGCGATCGACGTTACCTCGCGCTTCTTACCCAGCACACGCGTGGTCAAGTCCAACAGCAGTTCCGAAATCGCCTTCGTCATCTCGGGCGACCTCTTGACGCTCACCTTAACGCTTAGAATCGGCATTGCTTGCCTGCTCTAGTTGTATGGCCTCGGTCAGTCTTACATCCCAATTGAATTTTTCAAGTCGAACGCGCACAGGTTGCGAGAGCACCCGAGGACGATCAGACTTGCCTCTATGGAGGACCCATGCAACTCGTTCATGTCTACGTGAATTTCCCTGGAACAACACGCGAGGCGTTCCAGTTCTACGAGACCATCTTCAGGACGAAGATCGCCATGATGCAGACCTTCGGCGAGACGTCATTCATGCCCAACGTGCCTGATGCCGCAAAGTCCAAGGTCATGCACGCGCAGCTCCCCATCACGGAGGCCGTGCACCTCATGGCAAGCGACGTGGTCGAGGGGCTGAGTCCACCGGTCACGTTCGGCAACAACTTTCACATCTCGATCGTCGCCAACGACAAGGCCGAGGCCGATCGCGTGTTCGGCGCGCTCAGCGCGGGTGGCCGGGTCGCGATGCCCATAGCCAATGCCCCCTGGGGCCCCTATTTCGGTATGTGCGCCGACCGTTTCGGCGTGCAGTGGATGGTGAGCCTGCCGCATCCCGTGTGACAAGGGAAGGGCCGACGCTAATACACGCCCCCTGGGCAACAGAAGAAACCGCCGGTGGTGCCAAGAGACACCTTCCAGCAGGGGGAGGCCAGTACGCTGGTCGAGCACTCGTAGAAGTGGATACTATGGGGGGTGGTTGGCGAAACGACTCCGCAGAACGTGGAATCTCCGGAGGGGGCGGAAAAGCAGTCGCTGGGGTAGGGCGCGTAACCGCCTCCGTCTGCGGTCCCACACACGAGAGATGCGCAGCTTGCGGCGGTTGGCATGCAGGCAGCGCACGGGTTGGTGCAACAGTACTCCGCACTACCGCAGAGCCGGGTGCCGCACGTGGGATTTCCGTCCGCCGCCGCATCGTGGGCGGTTGCGCATCCGCTGCCGGTGCACCCAGCATCCGGTACCGGCGCCACGTTGCTGTCAACCTGCGCGGCAGCGTCGGTCGGGGGCGGACACTGCCTCGTCGTACAGAGCCAGTAGCCACCGCCCTCGCAGTAGCAAGTGTTACAACCGTCGCCTTGCGGGCGCTGGCTGTTCAAAGGGTACCCTGGACCGCAGCCTGCATCGCCGTCGCTAGAAATGGGTGTGTCTGGCGCGATGAGGGCGTCGCTTGCGCCATCCAACTGGCCACCATCTCTCACCAAGCCGCCAGCGCCCAAGCCACCGGCGCCGCCACTGGCTCTCCCGCCGTTGCCGCCACTCGTGTTGCCGGCGGTGCCGCCGCTGCCGGCGCCTCCCGTCCCACCGCTCGCGCCGCCTGTCCACGACGAGCTGTCAGGTGTGTTGCTGCTTCGGTCGGCGGCGCCGTCGTGGCCACTCGAAGATGCACGGTTCGAGCTGCATGCCGAACTGGCTAGCGGTAGCGCGACAACCAATGCCAGTACCAACGTCATGCCCGGAGCGGGCGCGAACCTTGAAATCGATTTCGGAGACATGCGCACCTGGGGGTGCAGCAACCATGCCATCGTAAGTGCGTGGAATCACACGGGCCAATGAGCGGCAGCGATATGACCTGGACATTTTTGTCAGAGAGCCGCCCTTCCATCAAGTCACTGGCCCCTCCGTCGGAGGCGAGCCATAGACTAGAAACGCCAATGAGAACTGCTTCACTTTGCCTCCTTGCCGTCCTGCTCGCGGCTTGCAGCTCGACCACCTCGCCATCACGAGACACTGGCACCACCAGCGCCGATGCCGCGACTGTCGTCGACGCGCCCGAGGCCGACCAGGCAAGCGGCGGCACCGGCACAGGCAGCAGCCGATGGAAGCCAAGCAGCTGACGCTGCCTGTTGGGAATCTGGGAACGCGATTCGGTGAAGGAAAAATGGCGTTTGAAACGACTAGACTCAGGCAATCGCGCGTTCACCTGCGCGAACGAAATGTGGGCTTGCACTCCCTACCTGC
>Ga0265316_10006932_pt1 | contig 10745 bp, 10 predicted proteins | sample 4522metaG_FD_202092 | JGI IMG/M metagenome (GOLD analysis project Ga0265316, IMG submission 202092) | Rhizosphere microbial communities from Carex aquatilis grown in University of Washington, Seatle, WA, United States - 4-5-22 metaG | ecosystem: Host-associated > Plants > Roots > Rhizosphere >...
CCCCGTGGGCGCGGCGGTGGCGATCGGCGCCGGCGGTGGCGCCTGGGTCAGCAGGATGTAGATGGCCGACACGAGCACCCCAGCGGTGATCACGACCACGAGCAGGCCGAGCATGTTGCCGACGATTCGCCCTCGGTCGGGCGGCCCCGACGGGCGCACGGGACCGTAGATGAGCCCCTGCTTGTTTCGATCGCGACCGGACACCCGCGGATTGTTGCATTACCGACCTGAGTGCCAAGAGCCGAGAGGCACCGGTTCTACATCGAGGCGATCGAACGCGGCGCCATGCGCGGCCCGTGGCGCTCCAAGCGCAGACCTGCGTTCTCGATCAGCAGGACAACTCGCGCGCGCTGTCCGGTGTACGGCGCGAGCAGCTCGAGCATCCGCTCGTCAGTGCCGCTCTCCTCGCCGGCCAGCGCGCGGCAGACGAGAGTGGGCAGGTGGTAGTCACCGACGCTGACTGCGTCAGGATCGCCGAATGACAACCTGATCGCCTCGGCCGCTGTCCATGGTCCGATGCCGGGCAGCGAGCTCAGCGTGCTGATGCGCTGTGCCGTCGAAAGGGTGGCGATGCGCTCCAGACTCGCCGCCGCGGCCGCCGCCGCCCGGATCGTGTCGGCCCGACGACGCTCGATGCCCAGTGGGTGAAAGATCCAGTACGGCGTGCGCACCAGCGCCTCGGGCGGCGGCGGCAGCATCAGCCCGAGCGGCCCTGGCGCACGCGTCCCGAGCCGGCGGACGATGGCTGCGAACGAGCGGCGCTGCTCGAGCGAGGTGATCTTTTGGCCCAGGATCGAAACGAGCAGTGCCTCGAACAGCGCCGCTCCACTGGTCAACCTCAGGCCGGGCAGCCGGCGCACCGTCTGGGCCACGATCTCATGGCGGGCGATGAGCGCTGTGGGATCGTCGCGCTCGCCGATCAGCGCGGGCACGGTCTCCAACGCGTCGGCGGCGCCCGGTCCCCACGCTCGGGCAACGACGCGACCCGCGGCGAGCTCGATACGCAGCGTGGCCGGGCCTGCCGCGAACCACGATGCGCGGCTGATCGCGCCTGGCTCGAAGCGCGTCTGCGGATCGCCCGGCCCAAGCCACAGCGCTCTCATCGTCTGTGCCGGGTCTGACCCATGCGCGAGGGGGACGACGCGTGTCAGCTCGTCGTCAGTGGCGGGCTCGGCAGGCTGGCGCGCGAGGGATTCCACGCACCGAGTCTAGGTCGGTGGTAGGACGAACGGTCCGTATCACCGGGACGCATCTGCTGCGATCGTCCACAGCAGTGACAGCGCACAGCCTCGCATCCATTTCGGGACCCACACAAAAGCAGCGCAGACGGATCGTGCCCCCGTCTGCGCTGCCCTTCCTGCGTTGGTCGGGGCTGTTCATCGTCGCTGCGATCGTCGTCGTCATCGAGCTTGCCGGCCGCCCGGCGGCGCTCGATCCTGCGCTCCTGCTGCCCGTCGCGGTGCTCGCCGCGACCGTGCTCGGCGGCCTAAGCGGCGGTGCCATCGCGGGCGTCGTCGGCGGCCTGTACGTGATCCTCTACTACTCCCAGCCGAGCGAGGCCGCCGTGCCGGCCGGCTGGGCGCGCGTCGGCGTCAGCCTGGCCGCAAGCGTCGTCGCGGGTTGGATTGCGCTCCTGATCGAGCGACGCAGCGACGTCAGGCGGCGCGCCACTGACGCCGCCGCGCGCCGCAACGACCAGATCGCGGAGTTCGCCGGCCGGCTGGCCAACGAGACGCTGGACAAGCTTCCGAGCGCGATCGTGGACGGCGCGAGCCACCTGATGGCCGCTAACTTGGCAGTGCTGACTGTTCTCGACCCTCCGTCCGGGCGCCATTTCGTGCGCGCCATGCACGGCGGCGGAGGCACGGCCGTGGGCATCGAAGTCCTGCCCGGGGTAGGCATCAGCGGACAGGCGATTCGGGACCGCCGACTCGTCGTCGCGGCGGCAGATCCGACGAGCATGTCGGGGCTGTCACGGCGCCTGGAGGGCAAGTCGGTGGCGCAATCGATGGCCGCCGCCGTCGGGCTGCAGACCGGTCGAGTGATCACCAGCGTGACAGTCGGGCGTGCCGATGGGGCTCGTTTCGACGCCGCCGACCTGCGCATGCTCGAGCAGATAGTCGCGCTCGCGACGCTGAGCGTCGCAGGCTCGCTCGCGCGCAACGAGTTGGAGGAAGGCGCGCTGCGCGACCAGCTGACTGGCTTGTACAACCGCGCCTATCTCGATGCCGTGCTGGCGCAGACGACTGCCTGGCGGCGCCGAACGTCGCCGGAGCAGCGGCCGCCGCTGGCCATGATCATGTTCGACATCGACAGCTTCGCGGTCATCAATGAGCGCCAGGGCCGGCAGGTCGGCGATCAGGTGCTGCGCGCTGTCGCGACCTTGCTCCGCCAGCGTTTCCGGGCCAGCGATGTCATCGCCCGCGTCGGCAGCGACTCATTCCTCGTGGTGCTCAACGGTGCGACAGGCGATACCGCCTCTGAAGCTGCGGCACAGATTCGGCGCCAGGTGCGCGAGCTCAACATTGCCAACGCGCGCGGTGAGCCGGTCGTGGTGTCAATCTCCGCCGGCTGCGCCCTGTTGCACGACGGCGACCAGGCCGACGCGTTGTTCAGATCGGTCGAGGCAGCACTCGAGACGGCGCGCTGGTCGGGTTCCGGGGCAGTCGTCTCGATCTAGGAGCCCAGGGCCACCGAATCATCGAGCTGTGCACCGCCGGCGCGCGCGTCTTCAGCCCAACTGGCAAGAGCCTCATCGCTGTCCGTCGAACTGCGGATGAGGCCGATGATGCGCGAGATGCCGAGCTCGCGATAGGCCGCGACCATGTCGGCGCGCTGAGCGCCGGTCTGGGCTTCGAGCTGTTCCCACCAGACGTGCGCCGAAACCGTGAGCGAGGCCGGGTCCCGGCTGATCTCCTCGCAGCGCGACCTGATCGTCGGCAGTGCCTGGCGAAGCTCGTCGGGCGTCATGCCGTCCACGTTCAGCTCGTCGGCGTACCTGGCCGCCAGGCGCCACGTCACGTTCGGTCCGTTGCCTCCGACCATGATCGGGATGCGCGGCTGCTGAACTGGCGCCGGCTTGTTAATCGCGCTGTCAATGCTGCGCTGCTCGCCGGCGTAAGTGGCGCGGTCGTCGGTCATCATCGCGCGCGCAATCTCGAGCTGATCCTTCAGGATCGCCAGCCGCTCGGGCGCGTCCGGAAAGCCGTAGCCGTACGCGCGCCACTCGTCACGCTTCCAGCCGGCGCCAAGACCGAGCTCCACACGCCCGCCACTGATCGCGTCGAGCGTGCAGATCATCTTGGTCGTCAGGGCCGGATTGCGATAAGCCGCACACAGCACGACGTGTCCGAGACGGACGCGGCGCGTTTCAGCTGCCAGTGCGGCCAGCGAAGTGAATGCTTCGAATGTGATTTCCAGGGTCGGCCGCGGGACGGTGTGGAAGTGGTCGAACAACCAGATCGACTCGAATCCGAGCGCCTCCGCCTGCCATGCCACGTCGCGCGTTCGCGACCACGCGTCAGTCGCGTTCCAGCCCTTGTACTCGCCCGTCCAGCCTTGCGGAACGATGACTCCGATCTTCACGCTCGCACTCCTCAACTACGCAGATACAATGATTCCCATGGCCATGCCCGGGGCTTTCAATTTCTGGGAATCCAGAATCAGATAACCGGATAGCGGTTGGGAGATAGCAGATGGCCAAGATTCGTCAGGTTGACGTGGCGATGCTCGACAAGCCGAAGGCAGCACCGCGCTCGCACGAGCTCACCCCAAAGGCTCAGGCACGTATCGCGCAGCAGCGTCAATTCACGCAAATGATCTCCAAGATAGAAGATCAGGGCACGGTCTTCGAGGTTCGCCTCGAACCCGATGAGAAGGCGCTCACGGTGCGCCAGCGTCTGATGAAGGCGGCTGAGGACGCGGGCCGCGACATCGTAGTCCGCAAGTCGGAGAAGGGCTGGCTGATCGGCCTGGCGACGCCCGAGCGGCGCTCGCGCCGTGGCCGGCGCAAGAGCACGGCGAGCGCCTGAGCCAGACGGCGCAACAGGGCGCCGGCCAGATCCAGGTATTTGGCCGGCGCGATTCGCGCGATACACATAGGGCGCTGCGGTTCTTCAGCGAGCGCCGCATACCGATCAGCTTTGTTGACCTTTCAGTCAAGCCGTTAGCGCCAACCGAACTACGAAAATTTACATCGAAGCACGGCGCAATGGCGGTACTTGACGAGACTTCGCGCGCTTACCGAGACGCCGGCATGGCCTATATGCGTCTTGACGAGGACGAGCTATTCGATCGGATGCTCGCCGACCAGCGACTGGTCAGGTTGCCGCTCGTCCGCGCCGGTAACGACGTTGTCATCGGGTTGGACGAGAAGGCCTGGAAGTCGTTGCTTCCCGCGCTCTGACGCGGGTTGGCAACTCAGCTGATCGCCTTGACCGACACCTTGTTCGACGGGTCGCTCCGATTGTCGGCGCCGTCGTAGGCGCGCACCACGTACGAATACCAGGTGCCGGCCTTGCCGGGATGATCCACGTACGTCAGGCTGGTTTGCATCGTGCCGATCGCCTTGTTATTTCGGTACACGCGATATGACACGGTTCCGCCGCTGTCGTCGGTGCTGGCGTTCCAGCTCAGGGTGACCGTCCGTCCGGCCGTCGATGTCGCCGTCAGCCCGGTCGGCACGGTGGGAGGAGTAGTGTCCGCACCTTCGTGCGGGAACTGCGAGGCGAGCACCATCTGAGCCGGCGTGGAGCTGCGCTCGATCGTGCGCAGCCACTGCATATTCCCTGACTGGACGAGGGCCACGTCGACCAGACCGTCGGCGTCGACATCCATCGCAACCGGCTGGGCGTTGGTGTAATCGCCCCTGCTGGAAGACCACAGCACGGTCTTGTCGGTGAACGTGCCGGATCCGTCTGTCTTGGCGCGCATGCCGTAAACGGTGCTCGTCGAGCCGCCCACGAAGGCGATGACGTCAGCGCGTCCGTCGCGGTCGTAGTCGCCGACAACGAGCTTCGCATTCGCGAGGCCACCCGGATCGGCAAGGGCCAGGTTGAGAGTGCCAAGGGCGAACGAGCCAACGGACGCGCCCGGGCATGCGCCGACAGAGGCCATGCTCGAGCAGCTCGCCGTGGAGTCGGCGGTATCGAGATTGCCGCTCGCGTCACGAACGACCAGGTCGGCCTTGCCGTCGCCATTGACGTCGCCCGCGGCGACAAAGACAGATGTCGGCGTCAGGTCTGCGCCGGTCCAGACCTGGACCGGATTATTGAACGTGTCATCACCCTTGGCGGTCATGACCCACAGCGACGACGTGCCGTCGCCGTTGCTGCGAATGAGGCCGACGTCCATCATCAGATCGCCATCGAAGTCGCCAAAGACGACCTTGTTTGCGCCGCCGGTGAAGTCGGTCTCGGCCAGCGAGGCAAAGCCGCTGCCCGTGGCGCGTGCCACCTCAACGGCACCATTGGTGACCATCACCATGTCGGCCAGCATCTTCTTGTCGCTCGCCGAGGTATTCGCATCAGGCAGATCGACGTTGCCGCTGCTGTAGCCCAGGATCGAGGCGAACGGCATGCTGAAGGTCCCGGTAACAGGCGTCCCGAATCCGTTTGGTGCGCCGGGGTACACGGTCCAGGCGGTGTTTGCGCCACTCGCCGACAGAACGGGGAGGTCGCCCCACCACGAGTCGTCGCTGAGCAGATCGTGCTCGCGGGCATTGACGAGCAGCATTGGCTCGAAGTACTTGCGCAGCGTCTCTTCGAGGGTCAGGTTCTTGACGACGCAGTCGTACACGCTCTTCTGGTAGATCTTGAAGCCGGTTGAGTCCTTGCCACAGGCAACGTTCTTGCCCGAGCGATAACCGGTCAGAAACATGTGCGATACGTCCTTCGACGAGTCCCACTTGCGCATCGTGATCTGCCAGGTCTGGGCCATAGCCCGGTAGATGGGAAGCGTCGGCACGTTGCCCGTGTAGACGGTGCCGTCAGGGCCCGTTTGCTGTGGCTTGTAGATCTGATCGGCGGTCGTGTCCTTGACGTCGTAGCACTCCGCTGTCGTCGTGATCACGCCGCTGACCGGATCGGTCGTCGACTTGACGACGCGGCCGCCGCCCCACGACATGGCCTTGTACCAGCCATATTCCTTGACGGTGATAGCGCCGACCTGCATCCACAGGGGCGGCTTGTTGGCGCCCGTCGAGTACTCGGCGCGCATGACCACGGCGACGTAGTCCCAAAAGTTGACGGTCTCGACGTGGCCCTTGTTCGGGCCCTTGGAGCGCAGCACGCGAATTGTCTGTGGCGGGCGCAGGTCATCTGTCCAACGAGTCGGGAACATGCCCGCCGTGAACTGCTTCGTGCCATCGGTATTGGTCACCGTCGTCCCGCACACGGCAGCCGGATCGGCTGTCTGGGGCTGTTGCGGGACCTCGCCGGCGGCAACGGGCGAGGAGGAGACGGCAAATAGTGTGGCGAGCAGGACACCAGTCAGTGCCCACGCGCTGGGACGCGGGTTTGGCATGCTTTTCACGTTAGGCACGGGCCTCGACCACGCCTATCGACCGATGGACCCCGTCGGATCGGGACCATCGGTCACCCCGCGAGGTACAGCGGTTGGGTGCGGGTGACTTGGCACGGGCCGCTGACGTAACCTCGTGCGCATGGATGGGCCGCTGAGCAATGACGAGCTGGAGGCGACGCGGCGGCCGGTCGACAGCGCGCAGCTGTTGCCGCCGCGTGTCTTCCACGACCAGTCGATCTTCGACTTCGAACAGCGCAATTGGTTCGCGCGCTCGTGGCTGTGCGTCGCGCGCGAGGAGGACGTCGCCGAGACCGGCAGCTACATCCTCGCCAGCGTCGGCGACGAAAGCGTCATCGTCGTGCGCGACCGGTCGGGCTCGCTGCGTGCCTTCAACAACGTGTGCCGCCATCGCGGCTCGACGATCCTCGACCCGAGCACGGATGGCGTCTGTGGTCGCGTTGTCCGCTTCCAGTGTCCGTACCACGCCTGGACCTACGACCTCGACGGCTCGCTCCAACGTGCGCCGCATACCGAGCGGCTGGTCGACTTCGAGGGCATCGACAACGGCCTCGTGCCCGTGGCGCTGGACACCTGGGCGGGATTTGTCTTCATCTGCCTTGATCCGGACGCCGGCTCGCTGTCGGGCTACCTGGCCGACCTGCCCGCCGCGGTTGGCGCCTATCCGATCGCCGGCCTGCGCCGCGCCCAGCGGATCCGGTACGACGTTGGCGCCAACTGGAAGGTCATCGGCGAGAACTACTCCGAGTGCTATCACTGCCCCGGCGTCCATCCCCAGCTCAACCGGCTGTCGCCCTACGATCGCGGCTGGAACCTCGAGTCGGAGGGGCCGTGGGCGGGCGGCTGGATGGAGCTCGTCGACGATGCCGACACGATGTCCGTGGATGGCCACGCCCACGGCCGCCCGGCCCTCGCGGGTATTGGCGCCGAAAACGCGCGCCGCGTCTACTACCTCGTGGTCTGGCCGAACCTGCTGCTCAGCCTGCACCCGGACTACGTCATGACCCACCAGGTCTGGCCGCTCGACGCCGAGCGATCGCGCGTCGTGTGCGAATGGCTCTTCGAGCCCTCGACCATGGCGCGACCGGACTTCGACGCCAGCGACGCGGTCGACTTCTGGGACCTGACCAACCGCCAGGACTGGGCCGTCTGCGAGCGACAGCAGGCGGGCACGCGATCGCGCGCCTACCGAGCCGGGCGCTACTCGCTCATGGAGGACATGGTCCACGCCTTCGACGTGATGGTTGCCGACGGCTACGCCAACGACGGCAGTCGGACGCGCTTCGTGCCCCGGCACGACAAGTGGTCGAAAAACGAGCGGCGCAGCGCGGTCAGACAGGCCGGCTAGCGTCGGGCTCGTCACGCCGCGCCGGCTCCGTTCTCTGCGCGATCGCGCAGAGCCTCGTTCACCTGGTCGAAGCCGCGTCGCGTGCGTGCCAGGCGCAGGCGCGAATAGAGCGGCACGAGCAGGCCGCTGAACGTCTCGTCCTGTACGAAACGGACCCTGTCAGCGCCCTTCGGCTCGAGCTTGAAACCGTGCTCGCCACTGAACAGGCGCTTGTTCAGGAACGTCGCCCGCCAGCGCAGCTCGCGTGGCGGCGACCACGTGGTTACCCGGGGACGCATCACCACGCCTCGGCCGCCCGGCGGCTGGGAATGTATGGCCAATCTTGCCCCCACTTTTGCCGTGCCGATAACGCGCCGGATATGCGGATTCCACTCCGGATACCCGCCGAAGTCAGTCAACACGCGCCAGACCGTGTCGATCGGCGCGCGTATCTCGATTGCACTGCGAATCGTTCGCTTCGTGCGCAAATCCAATTTGGGGCACTCCGGGCAGGCTTCCGGCGCATTTCACGGCACCTCTGAGCTGAAAGCCAGCTTCGAGCAGTCTACCTGCTCGCACCAGCCGTTCGCCTGCTCAACTGCCTGGCAGTGCCTTCAGCGTGGAAGCGCGACCTCGATCCGGCCGCCGCTGAGGCGGACCGGGTAGTAGCGAATGCGCCGGATCCGGGTCAGGGCGCGAGCGCGCGCCTTCAGGTCCGTCGGTTCGGGCTTCGACGGAGAATCGGTCGGCGTCCAGGGTGCATGTGGGGTGCCATCGGCGTCGAGTCCACCGGTAGTGGGGAATTGGACAACAGCGCCCGTGGCCAGGTCGAACTGACCACGATGCAATGGACACGAGACCAGGCACTCGTCGAGGGTGCCAAGCGAGAGTGGCGCCGACATGTGCGGGCAGCGGTCATCGATCGCGCACAGCCCGTTTGCGGTGTGCATCACGAGCAGATCAAGGTCGCCGCGCGTGACGCGGAGCATCGTGCCCATAGGCAGCTCGTCGAGCGTGGCGAGCGGCTCGAAGGGCGCCTCTCGCGTTCCGACGGCCTGCAGGCCAACGGGAATCTCCATGACTTTCACGGCCATCGAGAGATGGTAGCCACGGCATCGGGAACTTGACCGTGGCGAGGCAGCGTCTCGGCAACGTACAACGACCCTGTGAGCGGCCACATGGCACGCCGTCGCTCTAGCCGGGGCACGCCCGGCATGTGACCATTGCGCGATGCGATTCGCGTTGATGAGCGAGCCCCAGCAAGGGCTCGCCTACACGGACATCCTGGCCCTCGCACGGACAGCGGAGGAAGCCGGCTTCGAGAGCTACTTCCGATCCGACCACTACGCCAGCTTCCCCGGCGCGGCCGGACAGCCGACGACCGATGCATGGGCGACGCTCGCCGGACTGGCGCGCGAGACGACGCGAATTGGCCTTGGCACGCTCGTGTCGCCGGTGACCTTCCGCTCGCCGGGCAACCTGGCCAAGGTCGTAATGACCGTGGACGAGATGAGCGGAGGCCGGGTCGAGCTCGGCCTTGGCGCCGGTTGGAACGACGTCGAACACGCGCAGCACGGCCTGCCGTTTCCGGACGTGCATGACCGTTTCGACATGCTCGAGGAGCAGCTGGCGATCATCCACGGGCTGTGGTCCGAGCCTGCCGGCTGGAGCTATTCCGGTCGCTTCTGGCAGGTCGAGGACGCGCATTTCGCGCCACGGCCGGTGGCGCGCGCCGGCCGGCGTCACCCGAACCTGATCCTGGGCGGACACGGCGGGCCGCGCCTCGTCGCCCTCGTCGCGCGCTACGCGGACGAGCTCAACATCAGCTCGGAGTCGCCCGCCGAGGTTGCCAGGGGCTACGACCGGCTGCGCGCGGCGTGCCTGGCCGCGGGTCGCGATCTCGCGACGGTCACGCGCTCGGCAATGACCGGCGCGCTCGTGGGCCGCGATGAGGCCGAGGTCAACCGCCGCGTGGCGACGCTGATGGCCACTTTCGGACAAGGCGGCAGTGCCGAGGATTGGCTGGCCGAGCGGCGCGCGCGCTGGATCATCGGCACGCCGGACGAGGCGCGCGCGCGCATCACAGAGTTCGAGGCCGCGGGCGCAGAGCGCCTGATGCTTCAGACGTTCCTGCCGCGCGACCTCGAGATGGTGCGCCTATTGGGCGAGGTGGTGGGCCTGCGCCCCTAGCCGTCAGTCGGTGGCCGGAAGGTTGCCCGATGGCGAATCCGTGGCCGGCTTGCGCGCGGCCATGCTCGACGCGTGGACGCTGCGGCGCAACGGGACCTCGTGAATGAACAGCGTTGCCACGACGGCCACGATCGCGGCGCCGACGCCCAGCCACATCGTGTCCGCGATGGCAAGCGACATCGCCTCGTGGATGCCGCTGACGATGGCCGGCACGAACTGCTGGAATTGCGCCGGCACCTGGGCGGAGATGATCGCGTTCAGGTCACCCACGCCGGTGAGCTGGTTGAACTGGGAACCTGCGGCTGAGAACTGGCCAGCGAACTGCGAGATCGTCGCCTGCGGCACGCCGGCCGCTGCCAGATTGCTGCCGACCTGGACCGGGATCTGGGTCCGGAACGCGGAGCCGAAGATAGTGCCGGCGAGTGCAAGGCCCACCGTGCCGCCGACCTGGCGGAAGAGGGTCATGTTGCTCGTCGCCACGCCGAGCTGATTCCAGGGCACGGCGTTCTGGATGATGATCGTGAACACGGCCATCGATGGGCCGATGCCGGCGCCGGCGATGAACTGCCAGAACCACAGCGTCGGCGCCGGCGTGTTGGCGTGCAGGCCGCTCATGAGCAACAGGCCGATGGAGATGACGATCATTGCGCCGGTGGTCAGCCACTTGTAGCGACCGGTGCGGCTGACG
>Ga0265316_10006935_pt1 | contig 10744 bp, 7 predicted proteins | sample 4522metaG_FD_202092 | JGI IMG/M metagenome (GOLD analysis project Ga0265316, IMG submission 202092) | Rhizosphere microbial communities from Carex aquatilis grown in University of Washington, Seatle, WA, United States - 4-5-22 metaG | ecosystem: Host-associated > Plants > Roots > Rhizosphere >...
CCCCATGCTGATGACAAACCCCGAGTTCATCAGGGTCGACATCATGCCGGAAGCGACCCCGCGGTCGCCCGGCGGGACGGAGTTCATGATCGCCGCGGAGTTCGGCGAAGCGAACATCCCGTTCCCCATGCCCATGAGGAAGAGGGCGATGGCAAAGGGAAGGTAGTCGAAATCGTACGGCAGGAGCGCGAGGATGACGAACGAGAAGGCCACCAGCAGCATGCCGCTCGTGCTGATCCACTTGGCGCCGTACCTGTCCGAGAAGAAACCCGAGATCGGCCCCATGAGCACGAACCCGATGGTCAGGGGGAGCATGTACACCCCGGCCCAGAACGGGGTCGACTCGTAGCTGTAGCCGTGCAGCGGGAGCCAGATGCCCTGCAGGAGCATGATGAGGATGATCATCACGCCGCCCCGTGCGATCGCCGAGAGGAAACCGGCGGCATTGCCGTAGGCAAAGTTCCGGATCCGGAAGAGGTCGATGGAGAACATCGGGTCCTCTACCCTGCTCTCGACGAAGGGGAACGCGATGAGCAGCAGGATGCCGGTGAGCATCGATGCGATGACCCATGGGTTCGCCCAGCCCATCGCGTCGTTCCCGTACGGGAGCAGGGCATACGTGATCCCGATGAGAAAGATCGTCAGGCCCCCGATAAAGGTCAGGTTGCCCCAGATATCGATCTTCCGGGTTTTTACCGGATACGACGGCTCCCTGAGTTTCATGAACGCCCAGATCGTGCCGATCACGCCGAACGGGACGCTGATGAGGAAGACGAGGCGCCAGTGCCAGACCGCAAGGATTCCCCCAATCAGAAGCCCGATAAACTGGCCGGAGAGGGCCGCGACCATGTTCAGGCCGAGGGCCTTGCCCCGCTCGTCCGGCGGGAAGGCATCGGTGAGGATCGCGGCGCTGTTGGAGAAGATGAACGCGGCCCCGACCGCCTGCACGAGCCGGAAGACGATCAGTTCGATGGCGCCGGCGTCACCGGTATTCGGCGTGAGGAAGAGGAGGACGGATCCTGCCGTGAAGATCGCAAACCCGATATTGTAGAGCCGCACCCGCCCGTACATATCCGAGAGCCGGCCGAAACTGAGCAGGAGGGTCGCCGTGACCACCCCGTACCCCATCAGCATCCAGAGGAGGTACTGGAAAGAAGTGAGCGGGTCGATGCTGATGCCGTTGAAGATGGCAGGGAGGGAGATCAGGATGATGCTCCCGTTGACCGTGGCCATGAACGTGGCGATGGTCGTGTTCGACAGGGCCACCCACTTGTAGTGGAGGCCTTTTGCCGGTATATCCGGGGAGTTCTCCCCCGCATGAGTGGTGGTATCCAAGGTGTTCACCAGGTATTCTTAATCAGGAGTCACTGCCATGGGGGCAGATGCACGGTGGTGCTCCTCCAGTGTTGGGAGTGATGGCATGTATAATGCATACTGTGCAGGATTGCACTTAGTATCCTTATGGAGAGTAACAGGCATTTTTGGCAAAAAAAGGTTTTGGGACGGACGGACTACCACTGCGTCCGGTTCTTCGCGAATGCGCCCATGAAGAGACATTCGGTGGCATCGATCGTCTCGACACCGAGATGATCCCCCATAGGGAGGCCGATGCCGCGGATGATCGCCGCGGGCGTGCACTCGTCCGCCTCGCCCATCACCAGTTCTGCGGCGGAGGCGATGTTGTCCGCAACGGCCCGTTTCGTGACCTCGAGCGTGCGCCCGAACAGGTCGCTCCTCCCGCGGTCGTCGATGACGGAGGGAATCCCCGCCGAACCGATTGCAACCCCGCTGCACCCGAGACGCATCGCGTGGGTGCGGCTGTCCGCGATGATGACGCCGATCTGCACGCCGGCGCGGGACTTCACCGCCCGCTTGATCGCAAGGGCGCTCTGGTCCGGATCTGCCGGCAGGGGGGTAACGCAGCCGGGCGGGGCGTTCGAGGCGTCCACGCCTGCGTTCGGGAGGAGCGTGCCTCCCTTCATGCAGAGCAGGAACCCCGGGATGCCGCCCACGATGGAGTCGCTCTCCCGGATGACTACCTCTGCCGTGCGGGGATCGATCCGGTACTTCTCCCCGAGCTCGCAGGCCTGCTGTGAGGGGGTGATACCGGCGAGGCAGATGACGTTCCCCTCCGATGTGGCGACTGCGGTCTCGGCGAGGACGAGGACATCGCCCTCCTCAAAACCGCCGCAGACCTTCTCGGCCGCCGCGATCACGCGGTCCGCGATGGGCTCGCCGCTGTGGATGATCCCGGTCGGGAGCCCGAAGACCTCGAACGAGGAGTTCACGGCGTTTTCACCATCCGTTCGTGCACCCGGATCGCGTCCACCGTCTCCTTCACGTCATGCGTGCGGACGATCGATGCCCCTTTCTGGAGGAGAAATATAGTGACGGCAAGGCTGCCGGCGAGGCGTTGCTCGGGTTCCCGGTTCACGAGGTTCCCGATGAAACTCTTGCGGGAGATGGCGGCAAGGAGCGGGCGGTCGAACTTTTTGAACCGATCGAAGTGTCGGCAGAGTTCCCAGTCTTCATCGAACGAGCGGAAGGGTGTCCAGAGGCCTACACCCGGGTCGAGCACGTAGTTGTCGATACCGGCGGCCTTGCACCGGCCTATGACTGTCTGCAGCGTCTTCTCAGTGGCGTCGACACCCACGGCATCGCCCGGGATGTAGTCCGTGGCCATCACGAACGCCGGCAGGCCGGCATCGGCGACCCGCTTTGCATAGGCAGCCGATGCGAACCCGGCGATATCATTCACTGCGTGGATATCGTGCTTCAGGCAGACATCCAGCACCCACGGGTTCATCGTATCGACCGAGATCGTGAACCCGGTCCCGTCCAGATCTTTTAAGGCGACATCGATCCGGCTCGCCTCCTCGGCACCGCTGATCGCCTGGGCATTGGGTGCGGTGCTCCGGGCGCCTATGTCGAGGATATCCGCGCCCGCTTCCACCATCTCAACCGCTTTCGCGTGGACCTCGTTCGCCGGGATGTAGGAGTCGTGGTAAAACGACTCGTAACTGCAGTTGATCACACCCATCACACGGGGCAGTGCGTCCCCGCCGAGGGTGAGTTTGTTTATAACACACGATCGCATGCCCTCTCCTTTGCCGAGCGGAAGGTGTTCTCCATCAGCGTGGCGATCGTCATCGGGCCCACACCGCCGGGGACAGGGGTGATGGCGGAGGCGATCTCTTTTACCGCCTCGAAGTCCACGTCGCCGACTAGTTTCCCGTCCAGCTGGTTGATGCCGACGTCGACAACCACCGCTCCGGGCTTCACCATCTCCGCAGTGATAAAATGCGGCTTGCCGACCGCAGAGACGAGGATGTCCGCCCGCTTCAGTTCCTCTGCAATATCCTTCGTCTTGCTGTGGCAGATCGTGACCGTCGCATCGGCGTTCAGGAGGAGCGCAGCCATGGGCCGGCCTACGTCGATGCTCCGCCCGGCAATGACGGCACGGGAACCGGCGATCGGGATCTGGTATTCTGCAAGGAGCGTCATGATCCCCGTCGGCGTGCAGGAAGAGAACCGGGGTTTCCCTAAAAAGAGGTGTCCCATGTTCTCGGGGTGGTACCCATCCACGTCCTTCTCCGGGCTGATCGCACCGATCACCCGGTCCGCGTCGACCTGTCTTGGCAGGGGCAGCTGGACGAGGATGCCATCGATCTCCCCGTCACGGTTCAGCATCCTCACCTTGTCGACCACCGTGCGGGTGGTCGCGTCGGCGGGCAGTCCGATCCCCACCGACCCGATCCCGACCTTCTCACAGGCCCGGTGCTTCATCCGCACGTACATCTGCGATGCGGGGTCGTTGCCCACGATGATCGTGGCGAGGTGCGGGTTCAGCCCGGAGTCCACGATCGCCTCCTTCAGGATCTCAAGGCGTTTTTCCGAGGTTTTTTTCCCGTCGAGGATCGTGGTCATGGCAGTACCTGTCCGGACGTTTATTCCGGGTAGATCGGGAAGCGGCTTGCCATTGCCGTCACTTTTGCATGGACATCCTTTATCGCCGCTTCGTTGTGGACATCCTTGATGATGGTCGCGATCCAGTTCCCGATGAGGCGCATCTCCGACTCCTTCATGCCCCGGGATGTGACGGCAGGAGTACCGATCCGCAGACCGCTCGTGACGAACGGGCTCTTGGTCTCGTTCGGGATCGTGTTTTTGTTCACCGTAATGGCGGCCTTGCCGAGTGCTGTCTCGGCTTCGAGGCCGGTGATGCCCTGTTCCGTAAGGTCGAGGAGCATGAGGTGGTTGTCAGTGCCGCCCGAGACGAGCCGGAGGCCGTTCGCTATCAGGGTCTCGGCAAGGGTCTTCGCGTTCTTTATGATCTGTTTGTTGTATTCCTTGAACGAAGGCCTGAGCGCCTCCTCGAAACAGACTGCCTTGGCCGTGATCGTGTGCATCAGGGGGCCGCCCTGCATGCCGGGGAAGACCGCCTTGTCGATCGCCTGCGCGTACTCGCTGTTGCACATGATCGCACCGCCTCGGGGTCCCCGGAGGGTCTTGTGGGTGGTGGTGGTGGTGAAGTTGACCACGCCGACTGAAGTCGGGTGGAGACCGGTGGCGACGAGGCCGGCGATATGGGCGATGTCCGCCATACAGTATGCACCGACGCCGTCAGCGATCGACTGGAATGCCTTGAAGTCGATGGTACGGGGGTAGGCAGACGCCCCGCAGACGATGATCTGCGGTTTCTCCTTCTTTGCCATTTCCTCGACCACGCCGTAGTCGAGGGTCTCGGTTTTTGGATCCACGCCGTATTGTGCCACCTGGTAGAATTTCCCGGTGAAACTGACCGGGGAGCCGTGAGAAAGGTGGCCTCCCTGGTTGAGCTTCATGCTCAGTATCTTCTCGCCCAGCTTCATGTACGCAAAATAGACCGCCATGTTCGCCTGGGTGCCCGAGTGGGGCTGGACGTTCGCATGCTCTGCACCGAAGAGCTTCTTCAGCCGGTCGCGGGCCAGGTTCTCCGCCTCGTCGTGGAACTCGCAGCCTCCGTAGTAGCGCTTGCCCGGGTATCCCTCGGCATACTTGTTGGTCATGATCGAGCCCATCGCTTCGAGCACAGCCTGCGAAACGAGGTTTTCCGACGCGATCAACTCAAGGCCGTTGAGCTGGCGGAGCCGTTCCTTTTCGATGATATTGGCAATTTCCGGATCCGTTTTTGACAGATACGACATATGGAGAAGGGTTGGCGCTTGAGAGGTAATACCTTTTCTTTCCGAGGGGTCCGTCAGGACCCCGAGGAGGAGAAGATCTCATCAGAGATCTTCGACCAGGTTCCCGTATTTTCTCGGATTCGAATTCATTAGATGAATTCGCCGACGGTTCCAGACACGCCCCCCCTCAAGTCCAGATGGACTTTCGGGAATTCGAAGGTCGGCTGATGCCTCCCTTCTCCTGCCTCGCGGTTCTTTGAACCACTCGGACAGCGAAGAATTCCTGCGGAATTCTTCTCGTCCTCAAGGTCTTGAGAGACCTTTCGGAGCAGAAACCTTTTTTCCTAATCAGGCGATCATTACTATTATTATTAATAAGGAGCGCGCCGCACCTTTACAGTAAGTGTTTTCGTGTATGGCGCAGTCCGATGCAAAGATCAAATTCCTTGAGCACGAACTCGATCAACAGGAGAAACTGATTCAGATGATGGAAAGTTCAGGAGCCAGCGAGGACCGCATTGCTGCCCTCGAAAAGAAGGTACGGGATATGGAGGCGCTTGTCAAGGGGCTTACCCAGGAGCTGCTTGACCTCAAGTCCATCGCGATGAAGATGTCCAAGCAGACCGAAGAGCGCAGCAGACAGGAACTCAGGCGTGCGCCGATCGTCCAGGGTACACCCGTGGTGTCTCAGGCGGCACCGCCGGCCCCCTCGGTCGGCGGGAGCACCGTCATCCGCCCGAAGGGACGTCCGTCCGACGCACCTGCAGCGCCTGCCGAACCTGTGATGGACATGATCATGCAGCAGGACGGCACCATGAAACTCGAGCCCCGCCGGGGAGACAAGGACTATATCGTCGCGTCAGCGGGCTACGGCCGGAACAAAAAGGGAGCCGCCAGGCCCAAGCAGGGCGAGCTCATCTATGCCACTGATGAAGAAAAGAAGGATCCTGCAAAGAAGTAAGGAGCCGGATCTTTGCATATCACAGAGCTGGAGATCGACAATTTCAAGTCTTTTTCAAAAAAGACAAAAATTCCCTTTTTAGAGGGTTTTACCGTTATATCCGGACCGAATGGCTCCGGGAAGAGCAACATCATCGATTCCATACTTTTCGTCCTTGCGCTGTCCAGCTCGCGCAACCTCCGTGCCGAGAAACTCACGGACCTGATCAACCTGAACTCCGGCCGGAACACGGCGGAGGTTGCCCTCGAGTTCTCGGACGGCACCCGGATCCGGCGCCGGATCAAGCGGACCGGAAACGGGTACTACAGTTACAATTACCTCAACGAGCGGCTCTGCAAGCAGAGCGATATCGTCGACCACCTGGCCAAGCACGGGATCAAGCCCCACGGCTACAACGTCGTGATGCAGGGCGACGTCACCCGCATCATGGAGATGAGCGATTTCGAGCGCCGGAAGATCATCGACGAGATTGCCGGGGTGTCGGAGTTCGATACCAAGAAACAGCAGTCTCTCGCGGAACTCGACATCGTCCGGGAGCGGATCGAGCGGGAGGAGCTCCTCCTGATCGAACTGACCCGTCGGGCGAACGAGCTGAAGCGCGAGCGGACCCACGCCCTCGAGTACCAGAAGTGGCAGAACGAGCTCACGTTCTACCAGAACTGCCGATCCGCTGCCCAGCTCCACGAACGGGAGAAGGAGTTCGCCACGCTCCAGCGTTCGACTGAGGACCACGGGATCCAGCTCACCCGGATTGCCTCTGACCGGGGCATCGAGGAGAACGAGCTCTCCTACCTCAAAGCAGACCTGAGGGACATCGACGAGCTGATCAATAAAAAGAGCGGGGCCGACTACCTCAAGCTGATCGCGGAACTCGAGGAGGCGAAGAGCGGGATCAAGCTCGCCGAGCAGACGATCGTCCGGATGCGCAAGGAGAAGGAGACGAACCTCGAGGCGATCAACCGCGTCTACATGGACACGAAGCGGGCCGAAGGCAGGGTTGCAGAATGCACGGACCAGATCCGGACCCTGACCATTGATCGGACGAACATCGCGATGGAAGTGGCGACCGCAAAGGCCCAGCTGGAGAAGTTCGAGACCGAGATCAGGCAGCACAGCGAGGACACGGAAGGCGCCCGCGACCGGTTGTTCGCGCTCCTGAAAGAGACCGAGGAGAAGAAAGGCCAGCGCTCGGAGATCCTCCACCGGCAGGACATGCTGATCGAGAAGAGCCGGATGAGGACGACCGAGCTCGAACGCCTCACCGGTCTCCTCCGGCAGCTGGATGAGGAATATGCCGCCAAACAGACACAGCTGACGGACAGCGAGAAGAGCGTCGAAGACCTTGCCTCGGAGAAGAAGGGGCTCGACCGGAACCTGTCGGAACTGGAGAGCACGCTCTTTGTCCATCGCTCGTCCCTCGAACGGCTCCGCTCGGAGATCCGGGACCGGGAGCAGGATGCAATCCGGCTTGAAGCGGCCCGGGAGGCACGGGGCGAGTCCGGCGGCAGGGGAATCGAGGCGGTCAGGGCGATGGAAGGTGTGCACGGCACCATCTCCGACCTGGGGAAGGCTCCGGCCGAGTACACAACGGCCCTGAACATCGCGGCCGGCAACAAGCTCCAGTTCGTGGTCTGCGACGACGACCAGATCGCGGCGGACGCGATCCGGTACCTCAAGGACGAGCGGCTCGGCCGGGTCACATTCCTCCCGCTCAACAAGCTCAAACCCCCTCAGCTCCCCCCGCTCAGGGAGACCGGTGTCGTCGATTACGCGGTGAACCTGCTGGAATACGATCCGAAATACGACCGTGCCTTCTCCGTCATCCTCGGGGGGACGGTCGTCGTCGATACCCTCGAGCGGGCCCGGAAACTGATCGGGAAGTACCGGATGGTCACGCTCGACGGCGAACTGATCGAGAAGAGCGGGGCGATGACCGGCGGCTCGATGAGGAAGCAGGGCGGCCCCCGCGGGTTCGGCGCAGCCGTCGATGACGAGATCGTGCGGATCCGCTCGCACCTCGGCGAACTCCAGGGGGAGGCGGCCACGCTCGAAGCGGGCGTGAAACGGCTCACGGAAGTGGTGGACGCGAAGCGGACTACGAGGAACGAGATCGACCAGAAGGTCGCCCGGTTCGGGATGTTCACCGAGGAGTTCTCGCGCCGGTTCGAAGCGATCACGGTCGAGAAGCAGACGATCGAGGCCGCCGTGGCCCGCCAGTCGGAGGAGACGAAGAACAGCGCCTCGGAGCTTTCCGCACTCGAAGCGGAGCTGGACGAGACCACCGGAGCGATCAACGGCCTGAATGCACAGATCGACGAGATCAAGAAGCGCCTCGACGACACGAACATCCCTGCCCTCACCGAGCAGATCGAGAAGAAGCGCCGGGAGATCGAGGAGTCCGAGCGCCGGCTCAGGAACAAGGACGCGGACATCAACGATGCCCAGCGGGAGCGCCAGCACTTCTCCGCCCGCCTGGGGGAACTGGCCGAGGAGCGGAAACGGCAGGACGAGAGCAACCGCCAGATTGACGTGGACATTGCCGCATCGAACGATCAGATCGCAGTTCACAAAACCCAGATCGCCGCCCTCGAGGAACGGCAGAAAGAGTTTTCGGGAGAGCTCGATGAGCTCCGGACGAAGCGGGGCGAGGTGTCCCAGAATATCCAGAACTCCGAACTGAAGCTGATGAAGTTCGATGCGGAGAAGGAACGCCTTACCATCCAGCTGGGGGCGATCGAGGAGCGGGCCCGGACCCTCGGGATCGAGATCGATATGCTCCGGCATCAGATCGGGGAGATGGATACGAACCTGACGCTCTCCGAGATCGAGGGGAAGATCGCAGAAGCCGACGGAGCGCTCCGGAAGATCGGGGCCGTGAACATGCTCGCGATCGAGGAGTACGACAAGGTGCAGAGGCAGGTAACGGAGCGAACGGAGAGAAAGGAGACGCTCTCGACCGAGCGTGAGACCCTGATCGAGCGGATCCAGAAGTTCGAGCAGATGAAGTACGAGGCTTTCAGCACGGCGTTCAGGGCGATCGACATGAACTTCCGGGAGATCTTCGCCCGGCTGACGAGCGGCAGCGGCCACCTCGTACTCGAGAACGAGGAAGACCCGTTCGCAGGCGGGATGACCTTTGCCGTGCAGCCCCGGGACAAGAAAGTGCACCTGCTCAACTCCCTGTCGGGAGGCGAGAAGTCGCTCACTACCCTCGCCTTCATCTTCTCGATCCAGCACTACATTCCCGCCCCGTTCTATGCCTTCGACGAAGTGGACATGTCGCTCGACGGCGCGAACGTGGAGCGGATTGCCTCGATGGTCACGGAGCTCTCCCCCAGTTCCCAGTTCGTCATCGTCTCCCTGAGGAAGCCGATGATCGGGGCGGCCCAGCGGATCATGGGGGTAACGCTGCGGCCTGACAAGAGCACCCTCGTTACCGGGGTAAAATCGAATGGATGAAGAGGAAAAGACTGAGACTCCCGTACATCCCCTCCCAGAGGAGACACCGCCCGCTCATCCCGGGCAGGGCGATCTTCCCCTCGCCCAGCCCGGCGATGGTGCAGAACCGCAGCCGGTGACGCAGGGGATTGTCGAGGACCCGGTCGAGATCCTCGTAGGCCTTGCCGAACGCGGGGAGATCGATCCCTGGAATATCAATATCATCGAGGTCACCGACCGTTTCCTCTCCGAGCTGGAACGGAGGCGCGAACTGAACCTCCAGCTCTCCGGGCGCACGCTCTTTTACGCCGCAACGCTCATCCGGATGAAGTCGGAACTGCTCGTGGTCATTGAGCCGCCCGAGGACGATGGGACCGGCGACGGCGACGACCTCTTCGGGGACGAGTTCGGAGGCGGGGCGGAGGATATCGATTACGGCAGCCGGCTCGGCCCCATCGAGCGGCTGGAGCACGAGATCCAGCGCCGGCTCGACCGGAAGAACATGAGGAAGAGCCCGATCACTCTCTTCGAGCTGATCACCGAGCTGAAGAATATCGAGAAGGAGGAACGCCGGCGGAGGCGGATGGCGGACGGCCATGGCGATCTTGCCGATTCCCTGATCGATGCGGACGATGTGGTCAGCATCGCCCACGAGGAAGGGTTCCAGGAGTCCTCGTTGACCCGTCTCGCGGAATATCTCGGGGGGCTGGAGATCGACGAAGAGATGACCCTCGCGGAGTTGTGCGAGCGGATGGAATGGGGCATACCCGAAGTCTACATCCCCCTGTTGTTCCTTGCCCTTGACGGCCGGTGCAACCTCCGGCAGGAGGAGTTCTTCGGGGATATCTGGGTGCAGATCCGGCACCCGGATGCGGAAGAGTCACCTGCCGGGTCGCTCGCCGAGTGAAGGCGCCTCCCTGCACGCGTGCATATTGTATACGGGTCGGACGGTTCAGGATGCCGGGAACAGAATTTCAGCGACTGTCCGGCTCACCGTGTGGTTTATGTGTGGACACTCTGCGGGCACCCGGGGCAGCTGTCGGCGCTGATACACCGTGTTTGCATCTCCCCTTCATGATTGTCACCCCTCCCGCTTCCCCGAACAGGGCCTTCCCGATCTCGATTCCACGCTCACGGAGCTCGTCCCGCTCAACTCCTATGAGCGAGAGAACACGGAGAC
>Ga0265316_10006937_pt1 | contig 10741 bp, 7 predicted proteins | sample 4522metaG_FD_202092 | JGI IMG/M metagenome (GOLD analysis project Ga0265316, IMG submission 202092) | Rhizosphere microbial communities from Carex aquatilis grown in University of Washington, Seatle, WA, United States - 4-5-22 metaG | ecosystem: Host-associated > Plants > Roots > Rhizosphere >...
CATGCTGACGCAGCAGAAGCTGAACGCGGTCACCAGCGACAAGTCCACACTGGCCATCATTCTGTTCGATGAGATCGAGAAAGCCGCTCCATCCATGGTGCGGCTGCTGCTGGGGATCCTGGATCGTGCCAATCTGCGCCTCGGCGACAATACCTCGGTCAACTTCGAGAACAGCCTGATCTTTCTTACCAGCAACCTGGGCGCACGGGAGATGATGAAGGAACTGCACCCCGAGTTCGGCTTCCAGGCGGGCGTGGCGCGCACGGATCGGGCGGACATGTTCAGCAAACTCGAGAGCATCGCGCTGGTCTCGGTTCGCAAGAAGTTCTCCCCGGAATTCGTCAACCGCATCGACGCCGTAATCACCTACCAGCCGCTCGACCACGAATCGCTGGCGGCCATCCTCGACCAGCAGATGGCGGAACTTCAGCGGCACGTCAACACGCGCCTGGGCGACCGCTACTTCAACATCGAGGTGCCGTTCGAGAGCCGGCAGTTTCTGCTGCGCAAGGGAACCAGCCCCGAGTACGGCGCACGCGAGCTGAAACGCACCATACACCGGCATTTGACCCAGCCGCTGGCGACCAAGGTGGCTTCGGGTCAGATCGAGCCGGGGGCGCGGGTCCGTGTGGAACTGGCGGAAGACAAGGAGAGCCTGATCATCCGCTCGCTGGACTCGGGCGCGGTGCGCGCGCCGCAGCACCCTACGGTGCTGCTGGTGGACGACAACCGCGACCTGCTGCGGTTCCTGGAACGGCTGATGGCGCAGGCCGGCTGGCGGCTGCTCACCGCGGAATCCGCGGCAGAGGCCAACGAGGTTCTCACACGTCAGACACCGAATGCCGCCTTGCTCGATTATCTCCTGCCGGACGGCAACGGTGTCGAGCTTGGCGTCCTGCTACAGCGGAAACTGCCCGGCGTGCAGGTGATCATGATGACCGGAGCGCAGCTTACGCCGGAGGAGGAAGCGATCTGCCAGGAGTACGACTTCCCCATCTTGCGCAAGCCGTTCCTGGCGAACGACGTTCTGAACCTGATCCGGGCGCGGCTGTTCCGGTCTTCGGCAGCTTCGGTTTGACAAGGCGTCAGCCCGAACCGGAGGATGGCTCTGAAGCCGAATCTGGGTCAGCCGTTGTCGAGATTCCGCCACCTGGTAAGCCAGTCCCGATAGACAGGCGCTGCTACGAACTGAAGCACAGCCGAAGGCGCCCTATCCACCCACAGACCCCTGAGGGACGGCCGAAGCTCACCGGCCCGTGGCCGGAGATTCCCAGGTCTCGCTCACGGTGCGGCGGCCGGGGAGAGAGACCTCCAGCCGAAGTTGGACGCGCTCGCCGATCTGGTGATAGGCCACGGCGCCGTTCCGCAGTTGCTCCCGGGTGAGATCGAGCGTGCGGCTCTGGCCCGCATCCGAGATCAGCAGGCTTCCGCGCTCGGCCACGGCGATCGGCCGTGCCTGACGGTCCCAAGTCAAGTGCAGGTTGTCCCCGTACTGCAAGACCGTCAGCGAGATCGCATAGGGATCGCGGGGCGGCGGCGCCGCTCGCGGAACTACCTTGTCGATCTGTCGCCCGGCCGCGAACCCGGCCACATACCAGGCCACCACCAGGAAGGCCAGCAGCGGCGCTTGCACCCACCACGACGACCATAGCGGCCTTAGGGAAGCTGCCGGAGGCTCCGGCGTCGTGGCGGCGAACTCCTGGCCGCCGTGCCTGGGGATAGAGAACTCGATCGCTGGGGTCTGAGCGTCGGCCAGAGCGTCATCCCAGAAGAACAGTGCCGCCCGGCTCGGCCGCAGGAGGCGCGGCTTGATGAGCAGGGCCAGGTCCGCTCCTTCGGGAAAGAAGTCCGCCAACTGCAGGTCGTCACCATCCAAGCCGAGGCCGCGACGGGTGTGCGTGCGATAGTATCCGACCACGCAGATCTCCGCCTCAGAAACAGCTCCGTATTGGATGACCGCATGGCGGAGCGCCTGCTTCTCGCTATCCGAAAGCGCGTACGACGGTCCGAACAGATGCTCGCAGGGCAGCTCAACACAGGCCTCGATCCGGATGGTGATGGTTTCCTCGACGGTCACCCTGCCGAGGAGGATGCCGCCCACTTCCGGCCGGCGCCGGGGCATCAGTCCTCGCCTTCCTTCGAGGAGAATCGCTCCCGAGACGGCGCGGGAGAGATAGACCGCTATGGGCTTGCCGGGGACTTCCCAGTGTTGATAGAGAGCGTCCTCGGCGCCTGCGAGCGTCTGCATACGTTGAGTTGGTAGGACTATCGTAACTCAAGTTGGGAGAAGGCAGGCGGTAACCGACTGCCCGGCTACCGCGGGTCGCCCTTCAAGTCAAAGCGGGCGCTCGATGCGAGCACTTCGCGCAGCCGGCCGCGATTGGGGCCGGACTTCTCCGCCGCGTCAAGCATGGAGCGCAGCGCGTCCGGGAGCGAGGTATCCGCCGGCAGGCGGAAGATCCAAGGGATATTGACCGCCGTGAGCGACTTGTCGGACGAGATCGCAATCAGCGGCACGAAGCTCTTGATGGCAAGCTGTTCGGCCAGGTGGCTCGTGTTCCGGTCCGTGGAGATCATGCCGATCGTCGCCGGCTCATAGATCAGCTTTACCAGTTCGGTCGAGGACTGTCCCCAGGGAGTATTGGCAGTGATGGGCACCACCTCGTAACGGCCCTTGTAGGCTTCGAGCACGCTCGCCAGTTGCAACGCCGCCTGGTCGGCGCCAGGCCCGAACAGGCCGATGCGGAGCGGGCCCGAGGGCGCGTCCGCCAGCGCCGGGCCATTGTATTCGACTCCGTGCTCACCCACGCGCGCGTACTCCTTCTTCATGGGATAGCGGCGGAATTCGAGCTTGCCCTGCTTCGCCGTGGCCAGGTACAGCGGCACGATGTTCTTGCAGTTGGGGTCGAAGACCATGTCGCCGGTGACACCCTTGTAGGTTTCGAGGCCGGTGAGCGCGTCACGAATCTTGCCGCGGTTCAAGCCTGCCTTGCAGATGGCATCGAGCAGGATGCGCATGGTGTCGTAGCCGAGTGAGGCGAACGCTTCCGGCTGCTTCCCGAACTTCTTCTCGAAGCGCTGTTTGAAGGCCACCCACGCCGGATCGTCGCGGGTTGGGTCGAACGGGTAAACGGCTTCGAAGCCTTCCGCCGCGTCGCCGGCGGTCTCGAACAGACCCGGCCCGACGGTCCGAAAGCTGCCGAAGACCCGCTGCTTCATCCCCATCTCGCGCATTTCTTTCAGCGCGGTGCCGGCTTCTTTGCCATCGCCCCAGATGACAATGGCATCCACGTTCGATTCGTTGATGATGCGCAACTGGCGCTTGAAGTCCGTGTCGCCCGGCATCCACTTCTGCTCGATCACAACCGGGTGGCCCATGCGCCGTGAGACGTCCCTGAACTTCAGCACGCCAAAGCGGCCGTAGCGGGAGTTGACGCGCAACAGGGCGACCCGCCCCAAGCCGAGGTCCGTGTATATGCGGCGCGCTAGCGTGTAACCTTGGACGCGGTCATCCTGAATGGTAGTCAGGTACCACGGGATGATGGTCTCGGGAATGGTGGGGTCGGTGGAAGCGCTGTTGACGATGGGTACCTCGGTCTTCAGCGTCACGCGCAGCGCGATGTGAGTGGAATCGGCGCTGATGGAGCCGAGCATGGCCCAGACCTTCTCGTCGTACGCCATCTTGACGATCTCGTTCGACGACGCTCCCCACACGGCCTGGTCGTTGTGGATCATCAGCTTGAAGGGCTTGCCGCCGTAGCCGCCGGAGGCGTTGGCCTCCTCGATGGCAAGCTGCACGCCGGCCAGCATCATCCGGCCCAGCGGCTCTTCGGGATGGTTTTCGATGGGGCCCAGAAACCCGATGCGGACCTCGTCGACGTCGGAGGCCTTCAGCGTGGGCGCTTCGCGCGCCGCGCCATTGTACTGGATCAGGTTGGTGTAGTACTCGTAATACGCCTCGCCCGTCTTCTCGCCGAACTTGGCGTACGGCTGCATGTCGTCGGGCGCATCCGCGTAGGGCCTCAACTCGCGGTTCTTGGGCGCGCCCGGCGGGTTCGCGCCGCAGGAGCATGGGCCGGCGAGCCCCTGCGCCCACATCAGCGCCGAAGGCGCCAGGGCCAACAGCCACCCGGCTCGCTTCATGCCCCTACTCCTTTCGGAAAACCGCAATCGCCTCGATTTCCACCAGCAGGTCGGGGCGGCACAAATGGGCCTGAATGCCCGTGGAGGCAGGAAGGGGGTCAAGCCCCTGCTCTTGGTAGAACGAGGTGCGCTCTTCGTTGAAGGGGTCGTAGTCGCGGTCGATGTCGCGCAGGTAGCAGGAGGTCCGCACGATATCCTTCCACGTCGCGCCTTCGCTCTCCAGCAGTTTGGTGATGTTGAAGAACGTGCGGCGGCATTGGGCGCGGATGTCTCCTACGTGGACGGTGACGCCGTTCTCGTCGATGCTCGCCGTCCCAGAGATCAGCAGCACGACGATGTTGCCGAACTCGAGCCGCAAGCCGCGGGAAAAGGAGCTCGGTTTGGCGTAAGCGTAGGCCTCATTGAGGCATTCGTAGTTGGTGATTGCCTTCTTCTCGATGTGTTGAGCCATGGTGGCTTCTTCCAGCATCTCACTGAGCGTCATAATAAGTATCTCCTAAACAAAAAGACCTTTAATGTTGCTGTGCCGCGAGACGCTCTGCCGGCGTCTTGATTCGGATTCCGTGGCTTAGCCCGTGAGCCGTTGCCACCCAGATATCGTCTCCCTGAAAATCCATCCCCAGGATGTAGTTGTGCGACGGTGCGGAATCCACCGCCACCGGAGTGACGGTTCCCGCGGCATCGCGCACCAGCATCTCCGGCTGATGCGTATCGAGTGCGGGACGGTAGACGGCCCAGTTCACGCCGTCATAGTAGGCCAGGCCCTTGTCGGTCGAGAACCAGGCGCGATCGTTGTCCACCGCCTTCACCTGGTTCAGGAAGTTACTAGGCAGGCCGCTGTCCTTCTCCAGAAATCCTTTCCAGTGGCGGCCGTCGTAACGGCTGGCGCCGAAGTAAGTAGCCGCCCAGAACACGCCTTTTCCGGGGTAACTCACGGAGGTGGTGATCTCGTGGATCAGGCCTTGGTCCTTCAGCACCACCATCTCGGTTTCGCCGTCCGGGTCGTTATAGTCCTTCCAGCGAGCGGTCTTAACGTCGTACTCGAGGATGCCGCCGCCCCACACGGCGTAGTACACCTTGTCCTCGGCTGCGCTAATGGCGTAGGTCCAGATTTCGTACATCGGGGTGTTGCGCTCGTTGAAGTGCTCCCACAGGTTGGTCTTGGTGTTGTAGCGTGCGCCCCCCGCTGCGGTCGCCACCCAGACCCAATCGCCCTGCACCGCCACGCCGTAAACGACGTCGTTGGGCAGCCCGCTGTTCAGTTGGGTGAAGTTGTCGAAGCGCCCGGCCGAAAAGCGGCTCAGGCCAGCCATGGTCGCGGCCCAGACATCTCCGCTGCGCTTGTCGACGGCAACATACATCACCGCGCGGTGGGCCAGGCCGTCCGCGGGTTTGTAGACTTTCCATTTCCCGTTTTCGTACAGCCCCAGACCGCCCTCGGTGCCCGCCCAGACGCGGTTCCCATCCACGCATACGTTGAAGACGTGGTCGTCCGGCAGGGGACTGTTGGCGGTGGTGAAGTTCTCCCAACGGAAGCGGGGCATCTCGGGCGGAGCGGCGGCGGCGATCGATACCGCAAGCAGAGTTGCGACGACAATCCTCATCGATCGATTCCTCCTGCCAACTGTGGACCGCGCCGGGAGAACTGCCGTGGCCGATCCGTTCGCTGTCCGAGACTAACCTTTACCTGTGGATTATAACATTCACCTCCTAAACCTATAAATAATCAGAAGATACTAGTAGGAAGGTGTTACGCGCAGGAGAATGAAGAGTGCGCTATCCTGTTCTCGCTGGAATCAATCATGAACGCCAAGACGCTGTCCTCGCCGACCAGCCGGCTGTTGATCGGCCTGGCGATCACGCTGGCCGCGGTGGCGGTGTTCTCTCTGTACGCCCTGCGGCAGATCGCGATGCTGAAGGACCTCCAGGCCCGCACCGTGGAGCGGAACCGCAAAGACTCGCTCCAGCTTCTGAGAATCCAGAACGACCTGAACTCGCTGGGCCTGGCGATGCGGGACATGGTGGACGGCTACGAGCCCTATCCGATGGAGGCGTGGCGCGGCCAGTTCAATCGCACCCGCGTCGACCTCGATGACGCCCTGCGTATCGAAGCGGATCTGGCCCCGGAGGCCAGGGGAGCGCGGCGGCACTACATCTCGAACGCGCTGGCCCAGCTCTGGACTTCGGTGGAGCAGCTCTTCGCCATGGCCGGCGATGGCGACACGTCGAAGGCCCGCATGTTCATCCGCACCTCGCTCGAAGCCCAGCAGGCAGCGCTGACCAACGCCGTCGCCCGCGCTCTGGTCGAGAACAACGAGATGGAACAGCAGGCCGCGACACGCATTCAAGCCATTTACGAGCACGTGGAGCGGCAGATCTACCTCTTCCTGGCCGCGGTGCTGGTGGCGATCTCACTGACCAGCTTGTACACCATACGCTCGAACCGGATGCTCTTCGAGCGCCTGGCGGTCCTGTCCAGCCACCGCAGCGAGCTGGCACGCAAGCTGATCACCGTGCAGGAAGAGGTCTTCCATTCGCTGTCGCGGGAGCTGCACGACGAATTCGGCCAGATCCTCACCGCCATCGGCGCCATGCTCAGCCGGGCGGAGAAGAAAGGCGGCCTGCCGCCGGATTCGCCGTTCCGGACCGAGGTGGCGGAGGTTCGCCAGATCGCGCAATCGACCATCGAGAAGATCCGCAGCCTCTCGCAGGTGCTGCATCCGACCGTGCTGGACGATGGCGGTCTGGAGAAGGCCATCGACTGGTACGTGCCGACGTTCCAGAAGCAGACCGGCATCGCGGTGCGGTATGAGAAGACCGGATCCAGCCCTGCCGTGTCCGACCGAGTAGCGATCAACGTCTACCGCGTGCTCCAGGAGGCGCTGAACAACCTGGCCAAGCATTCCGGGACCCAAACCGCCTGGGTGCGGGTCCGCTACGCGCCCGACCGGCTGGAGCTGGAGGTGGAAGACCACGGAGCCGGCATCCCAGAGCGCAACGGCGCAACGTCCGGCCAGGGCACGGGACTGGTGGCGATGCGGGAGCGCGCCGAACTGCTGCATGGGAGAATTGAGTTCTTGCGGGCGGGCGAAAAGGGAACGCTCGTCCGTCTGGAGATTCCGCTCGGGGAGGAGACCGCGGCATGAGCGCCAAAATCACGGTTTTGCTGGTGGATGACCACGCGCTGGTGCGCAAAGGATTCCGGCGCATGATCGAGGACGATCCGGAGATTTCCATCGTGGGCGAGGCCAGCGACGGCAAACAGGGCGTTCAGCTTGCGCAGCAGCTCAAGCCCCAGGTGGTGGTCATGGACTTCGCGATGCCCGAGATGGACGGCGTCCAAGCCACGCGCGAAATCCTGCGGCACCTGCCCAAGACCGCCATCCTCATCCTGAGCATGCATTCCCAGGAGAACTACGTCCGCAATGCGTTCGATGCCGGCGCCCTGGGTTACATTCTGAAGAACGCCATGGACATCGATCTGGCCGCGGCCATCAAGGACGCCGCCGCGGGCAAGCGCGTCCTCGATCCGGGCCTGCTATCGGCCGAGCGCGAGCCCGACGACATGTTCGACAAGCTCACGCCGCGCGAGAAGCAGATCCTGCAACTCATTGCGGAAGGCAACTCGAACAAGGAGATCGCGGGCATCCTGACCCTCAGCGTTAATACGGTGGCGGTCCACCGAGCCAACCTGATGGACGCGCTGGGAGTGCACCGCACGGCTGAGCTGGTGGTGTACGCCATCCGGAAGGGGCTGGTCACGCCGTGAACCGACGGCAGTTCTTGTGGGGCCTGCCGGCGTTCCTGTCCGCGGGAGCGCTGGCGCAGAACAAGAACGACCTGGGCTTTCGCTTCGAAGACGTCACCTCGCAGGCAGGCGTCCGCTTTGTCCACAACAGCGGAGCCTACGGCGCCAAGTACTTGCCCGAATGCATGGGCTCCGGGTGCGCGTTTCTAGACTACGACGGCGACGGCTGGCAGGACATCCTCCTGGTACAGAGCATGGATTGGCCCGGGCACCGCAAGCAGCGCACCACCATGAAGCTCTACCGCAATAACCGCAACGGCACGTTCACCGATGTGACGCGGCAGGCAGGGCTCGATTTCGAGATGTACGGCATGGGCGTCGCCGTGGGCGACTACGATAACGATGGCTTCCCGGACCTGTACATCAGCGCGGTGGGCCAGGGCCGGTTGTTCCACAACACGGGCAAGGGCACTTTCGTGGACGTGACGGACAAGGCCGGCCTGGGCGGCCGGCTGGCCTTCAGCAGCTCCGCGCTGTGGTTCGACTACGACCGCGACGGCTTGCTCGATCTGTTCGTTTGCAATTACGTGAAGTGGTCGCCGCAGTTGGACGTGTTCTGCTCGGTCGACGGCAAGCAGAAACAATACTGCACGCCGGAAGCGTATCGCGGCGAGACGTGCTGGCTGTTCCACAATCGCGGCAACGGCACCTTCGAGGATGTAACGGCGCACGCCGGCATCTTCGACAGCAGTTCGAAGTCGCTCGGCGTGGCGATGTTCGACTACGACAACGACGGCTGGCCCGACCTGTTCGTGGCCAATGACACCGAGCCCAACAAGCTGTACCACAACCTGCGCGACGGCAAGTTCGAAGACGCGGCGGTGCGCGCCGGCGTGGCCTTCAGCGAGGATGGCAAGGCGCGCGGCGGCATGGGCGTGGATGCGGCCGATTACGACAACTCGGGCATTACCGGGCTCGTAGTTACTAACTTCGACAAAGAGATGCTGGGGTTCTACACGCCCGACAAGCGCGGCATGTTCGTGGACAAGGCGCCGGGGTCGGAGCTGGGGCGGCGCTCGCGGCGGAGCCTGGGCTTCGGGACCTTCTTCTTCGACGTGGACCTGGACGGGCGGCTCGACCTGCTGGTGGTCAACGGCCACATCGACGACTTCAGCATGGTGCAGCGCGACGTGCAGTACGCCATGGCGCCGCACCTGTTTCTTAACCGCGGTCCGAGAGGCTTCGAGGACGTGGCGAGCCGGGCGGGAGCGGCCTTCGCCGAGCCGAAGGTCAGCCGCGGGGCCGCCTTCGCCGACTTCGACCGCGACGGCGACGTCGACGTACTGATCACCACCAACCACGGTCCGGCCTACCTCTACCGGAACGATCAGTCTTCCGGGAACCGCTCGATCCGCTTCCGTCTGATCGGCACGAAATCGAACCGCGATGCGATTGGGGCAACCGTCCGCATCTACTACGGCGGCGAGATCAGCTCACGAGTGGTCAAGAGCGGGTCGAGCTACCTTTCGCAATCCGAGCTGGCGCTGACGTTCGGCCTGGCAAAGAGGGATAAGGTGGACCGCGTGGTCCTGGCGTGGCCCAGCGGTCGGGTAGAGGAGTTCAAGAACCTGGCCGCCGGCCGGCTCTGGGAGTGCACCGAGGGCAAGGGCGTGCGGGACACCGGCCGCTTCTAGATTAAACTCGGGACAGTATACTCATTCACCGATTTCGAAAAGTCCGGTACGGACCCAGGCACGGGCGACTCCAAGGCTTTGTTTTCAATGGCGCCTGCTCCATGCCCGAAATCGGTGAATGAGTATACTGTCCCCGGTTTACCGGTTTAATCTAGAAGACGAACTTGACCGCCAGTTGCAGCAGCCGCGGCGGTCCCGCCTGCAGGATCTGGCCGAACGCCGGGGACTCCAGATCGTTCTCCGGCAGACCGAAATTCGGATGGTTCAGCAGGTTGAAGCACTCCGCCCGGAACTGGACGCGCTTGGTCTCGCCGATGTCGAAGTATTTGAACAACGAAAGATCAACGTCTTCGATCCCCGGACCGCGCACCACATTGCGGCCCTCGTTGCCGAACTGGCCCGCCTGCGTCTGCGGGTTTAATTGCAGGAAAGGAGCGCGACTCACCCACTCGTTCGGCGTGTGCGGCTGCCCCACATTCGGGTTGGAGATCAGGTCCGGCCGGCTGGAGTAGAAGCCGGTGATTTCGGGCGCGCTGCCCTGAAGGGAAACGTTGGCGCTGTCGTACACGGTGAACGGCGTGCCGGTGGACAGGCTGGTGATTGCGTTGAGTTGCCACCCGTTAGTAAGGAATGCCGCGGCCCGCGGAGCATCCCGCCACTTCGGTACCGCCCAGGTTCCACTGAACACGAACCGGTGCGTGGCATCGAACAGTGAAGGCCCATGCTCAGCCGCCAGGTTGAACGGGTTCTGCGCCAGGTCGTTTTCGCCAGCCACCAGCGTGGGAGCCGAACCCGCGACGTTGAGCGTGGAGATATAGTCGAGGCTCTTCGAGTACCAGTAAGAGGCCAGGAAGCTCAGGCCGTGCGCATACTGCCGCGAAAACGCCGCCTCCAGCGCGTGGTAAGTGGAGCTGGAATTGTCGGCGAGCAATCCCACCGATCCGTAATTGCAGAGGCCGTTCGAGTCGCACGTGGTGTACTGCCGGTTGACGCCCGCTCCGTAGATGGTAGGATTGGCCTCGATAAAGCGCGGCAGGTGGGTGCCCTTGTTGCCGACGTAGCGAACGTCCAGCAGATAATCCCTTGCGATGGTCTGCTCGACCGAAAGATTCCAGTTCTGCGAGTAAGGCGGCCGCATCCCCGATTGCACGGTAAG
>Ga0265316_10006939_pt1 | contig 10740 bp, 8 predicted proteins | sample 4522metaG_FD_202092 | JGI IMG/M metagenome (GOLD analysis project Ga0265316, IMG submission 202092) | Rhizosphere microbial communities from Carex aquatilis grown in University of Washington, Seatle, WA, United States - 4-5-22 metaG | ecosystem: Host-associated > Plants > Roots > Rhizosphere >...
CGTCGCTCGTGTGCATGGTGCCGATCACGAGGTGGCCGGTTTCGCTCGCGCTGATGGCCATCTCGATCGTCTCGAGATCGCGGAGCTCGCCGATCACGATGATGTCGGGGTCTTCGCGGAGGGCGCCTTTGAGCGCGGAGGCGAAGGTGCGGGTGTGCGAGCCGACCTCGCGTTGCGAGACGTTGCAGCCCTTGGCGGACTGCACAACCTCGATGGGGTCCTCGACGGTGATGATGTGATCTTCGCGCGTCTCGTTGAGCCAGGTGACGAGCGAGGCGAGGGTGGTGGTCTTGCCGGCGCCGACCGGGCCGGTGACGAGGATGAGGCCGTTGTGGTAGGAGAGGAGTTTCTTGATCGTCTCGAGGTGGGCGGCGAATCCGAGATCGGTGAGCGAGCGCACCTTGGCCGGCACCATCCGGTAGGCGCCGGCCGCACCCTGCTTGTGAAACATGAGGTTCACGCGGTAGCGGTTGGCCAGATCGAGTGCGAGGGCGTAGTCGAAGTCTTTCTTGTCGAGGAAAACCTTGCGCTGGGTGGCGGTGAGGAACGCGGTGTTGAGGCGCAGCGCCTCCTCGGCGGTGAGGGCGTGCTCGGAGATGATGGTGAAGACGCGGTTTTTCCGGATGAAGGGCCGGGCGCCGGTGGAAAGGTGCAGGTCGCTTCCGCCGAAACGCGCGGTGGCCTTGAGCAGCTCGCCCAGCTTGGTTTCGAGGGTATCGTCGCTCATGGCCGCGACCGATTCGAACGGGAAACTGGGCACGGTCGTGCCGTCGAAAGCGGTCTCGGCGCCTGGCGGGCCGCCCGCGGTATCCGGACTTTCCGGGGTGGCGAACGGGTCGTTGGCGGGCGGACCGGCGGGAGCCTTGCCCATGGCCTCACCGGCAAGTTTCTCCAAAGCCTCGACGTCGTTGACGATGCCGCCATCGATCAACAGTTGGGCAAACTCCACCAGGTCAGCCTGGGCGCCGAGGGCACGAAGAACGGCCTCGCATTGCGAGCGGGAAAAAAGTCCTTGGTCGATGCCTAGCCGGACCAGCCAGCGAATCTCGGGCTTCATGATGCTCTGGTGAGAGAAGCGAGCTTGGAGCGGATGCGCGCCAAGCCAAGCGCGAAGGCGATGCACCGGTGACAAGGTGACACGAGCGGCCGGGCATTTCACCCCACAGGGATTGCACTGTAGGAGCGGCTTTACGCCGCGATGCTGCCGGAAATCGCGGGATAAACCCGCTCCTACAGCTCGATCCGAACCACGACATTTTTCCTTTGGCGATTGCGCGGAGCAGTCGCGGCCGGGCGTTCCGGAGTTGCAAAGCCGGGGGAAACAGGGGAACTTAACCCCTTTAACCGTCAATTATGCTACGTAAGTTCATCGCGAAGCTACGCGAAACGATCTCGCCTTCGTCCCCAGCCAAGAAGCCCGTCGAAGCGCCGGTCACAGCCAAACAGCCGTCCCGCCAGCAGCCATCGCGCGATCGCGACCGCGGAGCGCGCGGCTCCGGTTCCGGTCGCGGCAAAGCGCAGGGCTCGTACGAGCCGCGCTCGTCCGGCCATGGGCAGGCCCAGCGGGGCCGCGACCGCGGGCCGTCCCGTCGCGGCCCGCAGTCGTACAAGGAGCGGGAGCAGCGCGGGCCGGAAGAGTACGGCCACGCTTCCCGGGAGCACCAGCGCCCGGCGCCCACCCCGACGGCGTCCCAGGCCTCCCCGGCCCATTATGCGTCGCCGCAGCCGCACCGCGAGGCGGCTCCGCCACCCGTGGTACCGAAGATGGCCACCGCTTTCACGGCCCTTGGTCTCACCGATGCCCTGGCCTACGCCGCCGAGCAAAAAGGTTACACCGAGCCCACGCCGATCCAGGTGCAGGCCATTCCCCTCGTGCTCACCGGCCGCGATGTGATTGGCTCCGCGCAGACCGGCACCGGCAAGACCGCCGCCTTCGCGCTGCCGATCATCCAGCGCCTCGGGCAGCACGGCAAACTGCGTTGCCTCGTGCTCGAGCCGACCCGCGAACTGGCGCTGCAGGTTGAGCAGGCGTTCATCGAGTATTCAAAATTCACCAACCTGCGCGTGACCATCGTCTATGGCGGCGTCGGCTACGGCAAACAGACCGACGATCTGCGGCGCGGCATGGACATCCTCGCCGCCACGCCCGGCCGTCTGCTCGACCACCTCGAGCAGGGCAATTGCACGCTCAACGACATCGACATCCTCGTCCTCGACGAAGTCGATCGCATGCTCGACATGGGCTTCCTGCCCGACGTGCGGCGCATCGTGCAGAAATGCCCCCGCGCCCGGCAGACGCTTTTCTTCACCGCGACGATGCCGCCGGAGATCGGGCAGCTCGCGAGTTGGGCGCTGCGCGATCCGGTGAAGGTCGAAATCGGCCACCATTCGCCGGCCGAGACGATCTCCCATGCGTTCTACCCGGTGGTGGCCGAGCAGAAGTACGACCTGTTGCTCGCGCTCCTCGATCGCACGCAATACCACAGCGTCCTCATCTTCAGCCGCACCAAGATCGGCGCCGATCGCATCGCGAGCCGGCTCAAGCGGGCCAATCATCTCGTCGGCGTGCTCCATGCCGACCGCAACCAGCGCGAACGCGTCGAGGCGCTCGAAGGCTTCAAGTCCGGCAAATACGAGGTGCTCGTCGCCACCGACATCGCCGCCCGCGGCCTCGATATCCAGGACATCTCGCACGTCATCAACTACGACGTGCCGGAAAATCCCGAGGACTACGTGCACCGCATCGGCCGCACCGGCCGCGCGCACAAGTCCGGCGAAGCCTTCACGCTGGTCACGGAGGAGAGTGTGCGCGACGCCCGCTCCATCGAGCGTTTCATCGGGGCCAACGTCGAGCGCAAGAAACTCGAGGGTTTTGATTACATCTACTCGGCGCTGTTCGACGTCGAAACGCTGGAAGCGGTGGCGGCCGCCACCGCCAAGCCCACCAGCCGCCTGCACGGTCGCGCGCGGCGGTGACCGCGCGCCCAGGGCGCGCGGCAAAGCGCAAACGCCCAAACGCCAAACTCCAAAAATAGCCCACGCCCGTTTTGCGGCGCGCTAGTGGTTTTGAGATTTGGAACTGTGGCGTTTGGATTTTGGCCGTGGCCTACTCCGCCTCCTGCGTGGCCCTGAACGCCAGCGCGGCCGCGGCGCCGCCGAGCAGGTCGGCCACGACATAGACGCCGAGCTGGCTCAGCTTTTCGAGACCCATCAAAAACACGCCGAGCCCGACGGCCGGGTTGAAGGCTCCCCCGGACACGCCGCCGACGGCAACCGCGCCGGTGAACACAGTGAAGCCGATGGCGAGGCCGTAAAACGAATTGCCGGCCGTGCCCTTGGCGGTGGCGGCGTTGAGCACGACCCACGCGAGCGCGAACGTGAAAAGAAATTCGACGATGGCCGACTGCCCCGAGCCGTGCAGCGCCGGGCCGGCGGGCCGGCCGCCAAAAAGATAGGTTACGAGCAGCGCGGCGACCGTGCCCGCGGCGAGTTGCGCCACCCAGTACGGCACGACGTCCCTGGCGTCGCACTTGCCGCGTATCCACACCGCGAGCGTGACGGCGGGGTTGAAATGACCGCCGGAAATATGGCCACCGGCGAAGATCATCACCATGAGCGCCGAGCCGATGGCCAGCGGCGCGAGGACGGCGCCACTGCGCACCGCCATGCCGACCGTGAACACGAGGAAGAACGTGCCGATGAATTCGACGAGATACTTTTTCATAGGTTTTTGCTTCGCAAAAACCTAAATTTCGGATTTCGCGAATCGAAAACCTTTTGCCCCGATGCGCTCCAGAGTCAACTCGGACGCCGGCGCTGAAGGCATAACGGATCGGAATCTAGGTTTTCGCGCAGCGAAAACCTGCGTCCTTTTGCGCTTCTTCGCGTCAGCAGGGTTGAAACCAAAAACAAAAATGTCCTCATCCACCCAACTCGATTCCGAAAAAATCCGCGATTACGTGCGGGAGCGCTATGGCGCGATCGCCACGCAGGCCAATGAACCCGCCGCGTCCGGTTGCGGCTGCAGCGGCCCGGCCACCAGCAGCTCCTGCTGCGATGCCTCGGGCCAGGCCTACGGCGAAAAACTCGGCTACACGGCCGAGCAACTCGCGGCGGCGCCGGCCGGAGCCGACCTCGGCCTCGGCTGCGGCAATCCGCTCGCCATCGCTTCCATCCAGCCCGGCGAAACCGTGCTCGATCTCGGCAGCGGCGCGGGCTTCGACTGCTTCCTCGCCGCTCGCCAGCTAAAGGGCACCGGCCGCGTGCTTGGCGTCGACATGACGCCCGCGATGATCTCCAAGGCTCGCGGCAACGCCCGGAAGAGCGGCTTCGCCAACGTGGAGTTTCGCCTCGGCGAGATCGAGGCGCTGCCCGTGGCCGACGCGAGTGTCGATCTCATCATGTCCAACTGCGTCATCAATCTCTCGCCCGAGAAGCCGCGGGTGCTGCGCGAGGCGTTCCGCGTGCTGCGGCCGGGCGGCCGGCTGGCCATCGCCGACATCGTGGCGACCCAGCCACTCCCGGCGAAGGTGCGGGAAAAGCTAACTCTCATTGGTGCCTGTGTGGCTGGCGCCGCACTGATCAGCGACCTGCAAACCTGGCTCACTGAGGCCGGCTTCCGCCAGATCGAGATCAAGCCGCGCGAGGCGTCGCGGACGCTCATCAACGAGTGGACAGAAGACACTAGGGCCGGCGATTTCGTCGTCAGCGCGCTGATCACGGCGGTAAAACCGGCGTAGCTTTGCCTGTAGGGCGGGGTCGCCGAACCCCGCCGAATCTGACTGAACGGAGAAGGCGGGATTCGGCGATCCCGCCCTACAGCATTGCGGGCCCAGGCCCGCTCCTTTATCGAACCATGTCTCAACACGCCTCCATGAAAACCAGCCATACCGTCACCCCGGCCACTCCGGCCGACGCACGGGCCATTGCCGCTTTGCTCCGTGCCGCGGATTTGCCGCACGAAGACATCACACCGCACCTCGGGCATTTCCTCGTGGCGCGGCAAGGTGGAGCGATCGTCGGCGCGGTCGGCCTGGAAGTGTATGCACCGGACGGCTTGCTACGTTCGCTCGTGGTCGCGCCCGCGTACCGTGGCCGCGGACTAGGCGACGAACTGGTGCGCCGGCTCGCGCGGACGGCGTCGGATTGGGGTGTCGAACGGTTCTGGCTGCTCACGACCACGGCAGAGGCGTTTTTCGCCCGGCGCGGGTTCCAGGTGACGCCGCGCGTCGGGGCTCCGGCCGAGATCGCGGCCACCCACGAGTTCAAGAGTCTGTGTCCGTCGACCGCGATCTGCATGACGCGGGCGCAAGCGGAGGTGAAACCGTGAGCACCGCGGAATTCGACGCGGCGGTGGCCGATTTCTCAACCAAGCTGCGCGCGTTCATCCGACGCCGTGTGCGCGATGACGCCACGGCGGACGACCTCACGCAGGAGACGTTGCTCAAAGTCTACCGTTCGCGCGCCACGCTCCGCGATGGCGAGCGGCTGGAGGCCTGGCTTTACCGCATCGCTCGCCGTACCCTCGCCGATCACTACCGGCGACAGCGCCCGGGTGAGGAGTTGCCGGCCGATCTGATCGGGGAGCCGACGGCCAGCGGCGATCCGGTGACGACGGTAATGATGGGGACGGTGCGTTACTTCCTCGAAGAACTGCCGGAGCGCTATCGGGAGCCGGTGCGACTGGCGGAGTACGAGGGCCTGCCGCTCGCGAAGATCGCCCTGCGGCTGGGTTTGAGCCTGACTGCGACCAAGTCGCGGGTGCGGCGTGGGCGCCAGATGCTGAAGGACAGGCTCCAGGCGTGCTGCCGGTTCGAGTTCGACCGCTACGGCAAGGTGATCGACTACGAACGGCGCCACAGATGCGCGTGCTAGGAACCCGCCGGGCTTGGCCCACGGGTTCCTCAAGATCGTTGCTGGTGCGTAGATTGGATCGGACGGCCGGAAGAGAGTTTGACGGCGGGCCGGTTTGTCCGTCCATTGCGCCGCGATTATGCAACTCCACGTCCCGCCCGGCGACTTCGCCGGCTACATCTTCGACCTCGACGGCACCCTCATCGATTCGATGCCGGTACATTACCGCGCCTGGGATGCGGCCTTGCGACAGGAGGGTCTGCGCGAACCGTTGGACGAGGATTACTTTTATTCGCTGGGCGGCGTGCCGACGCGGCGGGTGGCCGAGCTCCTCGCCGGACACTACAGGCTGAAGATCGATCCGGACGAGGTGTTTCACCGAAAAGAGGCCATCTTCACCGAGATGCTGCCCAAGGTGGCGCTGATCGAACCGGTGGTGGCGATCGCGCGCCGCGTGGCGCGCACGCACCCGGTGAGCGTGGCTTCGGGCGGACCGCGGGCGATCGTACGGCGTTCGCTGGAGCTGGCCGGGTTGGCGGCGCTGTTTCCCGTGGTTGTGTCGTCCGACGATGTCGTGCACGGCAAGCCGGCGCCGGACATGTTTCTGCTCGCTGCGAAGCGGATGGGAGTGCGCCCGGAGCGGTGCCTCGTGTTCGAGGACGCGGAGCCCGGCGTGCAAGGCGCGCTCGCGGCGGGCATGACCGTGGTGCGCGTTCCGAGCCGGCAACTGAAGGCGGCGTGACCGGCATCCGCATCATCTTGGTTTTTTCCGCCGGAGCCCGGTTTCACGGTTGATCGGCGCAGGCAGAAGGACCGATTCGTGCAAGGGAGCCGGCAAGAATGCCCGCGCTACTCAAAATTGCGGTTTTTAAGATTACCCGTGAGGGCTCTCCGGCGCAGAGCTGCCCCGGACGGATCGTCTCGTGGAGGAGAAGCCTGGGACGATCCTAGTTAAGTTATCGTGTTGCAGACAGTAGGTAGGTAATAAGCAAAAAATAATACTTGCATTGGAAACGGGCATCCTTCTACTTCGGGCGCAGTTCACAGGTTTTTGACCAGCCAGATTTTGTTTTCATGACTCCTTTTTTTTGGAGGGAGTTGCGTTTCATCTTCAGCAACTAACATCAATCAACCACCAGCAACATGAGAAAAGCCATTTGTTCGTTTGCGATCCTCGCTGCCCTTGGCTCAGCGCTGCAGGCGGCTCCCTTGCTCACCATGAGCGACAGCGCCGAACTTTTCCTCACCGGCACGCTCGGAGTGCGGACGGATGACAACGTTCTGCTTAGCAACACCAAGTCCAACGACACCATCTTCAGCCTCGTCCCGGGGCTCGAACTGGTGTACGGGCAAAACGCGCTGACCAAAGGGAAGGGCTACTTCCAGGAGACGATCAGCCGCTACACGGATAACAACAAATTGAACGCTTCCCTGTCGTCTGTCGGCTTCGACTGCAAATACGACGACCAGAAAACTTCGATCACCTTCAACACGTCGTTCGTGCAGTTGAACCAGAACACGGTGGATATCCGCCCGACGGCGCCGACCACCGGGACGAAAGCCGACTTTATCCGTCGCGATATATTCCATATCGAGGGCGGCTCGGAAATTTCGGTCTCCGACAAGACCAGCGTCGGGGGCACCGTGGCGTACGAGGATACCGATTACAAGCGGACGGGATACGTATCCTCCAAGATCACGAGCGTTCCGCTCAACTACTACTACTACGTTTTGCCGAAGCTCGCGTTGAGTGGCGGCTTCACCTACCGCGACACCAACCTCGCCAGCGGCGGAGTCGGGAGCAAAGACTATTTCTACAACGTGGGCGCTCGCGGCGAATTCACGCCCAAACTGACCGGCATGTTCGCCGTCGGTTACACCCAGCGCAAGATGGATGTCGGGCACAGCGAGGACACCGTGGGTCTGGCGTCCAGCTTTAAGTTCGCGGTCGACGAGAAGACCGCGCTGCAGTTTGGCGTGACGAACGATTACGGCGTAAGCGGCGTGGGACAGAGTGAGCGCAATCTCACCTGGAGTGCCGGCGCCCAAACCAGCCTCACGGCCGATTGGTCCGTGGGCGGCAATCTTTCCTACCGCACGATCAATTATCTCGGGGCCGGCGCCCGTACGGACGATTATTTCGAAGGTAGTCTGACTGCGACCTATACGTACAGCACCCAGATTAATTTCACCGCGGGCTATACGTATCGCAACAATAGCTCAGATCTCAAAAGCTCGACCTTCGACAACAACGTCTTCTCGATCACCGCGAATTTCCGCTACTGAGCCTATCTTGGGCTGCTTGACCTTTCACTGACGGAAGAAGATCTTGACGGTCTTCTTCCGTCTTTTTTTGCACCATGGCATACCGAACTTTCATCCGCTGGGCCGCGGCCGTTGGCTGTGTGGGCTCAATCTGGGCGGCTGAGCCCGCGCCAAAACCTGCGACCACCGGCGGTGCGAAACAAGCCGTGGACTACGTTTTGCTGCCGGGAGATTTGTTGCGGGTGGAGGTTTTCCAGGAGCCCGATCTGCTCAAGGAGGTGCGAATCTCGCAGGAATTCACCATCAATCTGCCGCTCATCGGGACATTGAACTTGAGGGGCAAAACCCTCCACCAAACGATGGAGCTGGTGCGCGGCCTTTACGACAAGGACTACCTCGTGAACCCGCAGGTGAACATCAGCGTGAAGGAGTATGCCAAGCGCACGGTGGATGTGCAGGGGCAGGTGGGCAAACCCGGGGCCGTCGAGTTTCCGCCGGAGGAGGGGCTCACGTTGTATCAGGCGATCACGCGCGCCGGCGGTTTCACGCGGTTGTCCGACCGCAAACGGGTATCCCTCACCCGGAAAACCCTGGAAGGCGCGAGCGAAACCATCACGGTCAACGTCAACGACATCATCGAGGGGACAACCAAGGAAGAATGGCCTTTGCAGAAGGACGATTCCGTCTTCGTGCCTGAACGCATTCTCTAGGAGCGCAGTTTTCACTCATGGACCCAGCTACCAAGCAGACGCCTTCCCCCTCCTCTTCGAACAGCGGCAACGGCTACAACTACGGGGGCTCTTACGCCGGATATTCGGACGCCGGGTACGGCTATGGCTACGGTGGCGAGTCGGCCACTCAGCGCACGCTCCAGGACTACCTGCTGATCCTGCGCGAGCGCATTTGGTACATCGTGGTGGTCTTCCTCGTCGTGTTTTCCTCGTCCCTGGTCTTCACGCTCAGCCAGCCCAAAATCTATCAGGGGGCGGCGTCGGTGCAGATTTTTCGGCGCGACCCGGTGGTGATGCAGTCCCAGGCGGTGATCGACAACGAGGTGCGCTCGGCGGAGGACCTGAACACTCAGGTCAAGGTGCTCGAAAGCGGCACCATCATCGACAAAGTGGCTGATCGCATCAAGGGCGATGATCTCCGCGCGTTTCTGGCTCCCTACGAAAAAGGCGATACGGGGGAGCCGCTGTCGGTGCCGACGCTCCTGCTGAAAAATCGCAAGATCGTGCCGCAGCGCCTCAGCTTGGTGATCGCGGTGCAGTACGAACACTCCGATCCGCAGATCGCAGCCAAGGTGGCCGAGTTTTTCGTCGACGAGTACATCAGCTACAACGCTCGTATGCGCATCGAAGGATCGCTGAAAGCGTACGAGGAGCTGAAGATTCAGGCCGACGAGCAGCGGCGCAAGGTCGACGAATTCGCCGCCAAACTCCAGGCCTACCGGGAGAAGAACAACCTGATCTCGCTCGACTCGCGCAAGGACATCGTCAACGAAACCCTCAAAAAGCTCAATTTGGACGCGAGTGACGCGAAGACCAAGCTGTCGGCCGCGGAGATCCGCTGGACGCAGGTCAAGGAGCGCATGGCTTCGGGCGGCGAACTTACCGACCTGCCCTTTATCGCAAGCAACGAACTCATCATCGATCTGTCGAAAAAACTGGCCGATAAAGCCATCGAAGTTTCCCAGTTGAGAAAGCGGTACCGGGAGAATCACCCGACGCTGAGCCAGGCGGTCCAATCGCTCAATCAGACGGAAGCCGAATACAAGCGCGCCGTCGCCGCCGCGGCGGCGGCCATTGAGTCGGAGTACCAGAACGCGCTGCGCAACGACCAGCAGTCGCGCGCCGCGCTGGATGCGCAGCAAGCCGAGTCGCTCGCGACGGATCGCTTTGCCGGGGAATACAACCAGATCGATCGGGAGATGAAGATGAATGAGCAGTTCCTGCAGAGCCTCCAGGCCCGCATGAAGGAGACTTCGATGACCAGCACCATCGAAACGCAGAATGCCCGCATCATCGATCATGCGCAGCCCCCCAAACGGCCGGTCTCGCCCAACATCCCGCTCAACCTCGGCCTCGGTTTTCTCGGTGGCATCGGCCTGGGTCTGGCCTTTGCGTTTTTCGTCGCCTATGTCGACGACCGCGTGAAGAGCTCGTTCGATATCGAGGCGATCGTGGGCGTTCCGCTCATCGGCATAATTCCGGAGATCAAGCGCATGGAGCAGCAGGACAAGGCGCAGATCGTCGTCAATAATGCCGACCGTCAGGTGGCCGAGGCCTTTCTCACGCTGCATTCCAGCCTGCGGCTCAAGGACGAAAGCAAGAATGCGAAGGTCATCCTGACGACGAGCACGATCCCCGGCGAAGGAAAGTCGTTCCTGTCGACCAATATCGCGCTCACGTTCGCCGCACACGGCGAGCGGGTGGTGGTGGTCGACTGCGATCTGCGGAAGCCGAATATCCACAAATCGTTCCGGGTGGAAAATCTCAAGGGCGTGATCGACGTCATCACCGGCACCGCTCCCCTCGACGACGTGATCGTGCGCAATCTGCATCCGAATTTCGATGTGATTCCGGCGGGCGGCCGCGCGAAGAATCCGACGCAGATTCTCAA
>Ga0265316_10006942_pt1 | contig 10739 bp, 7 predicted proteins | sample 4522metaG_FD_202092 | JGI IMG/M metagenome (GOLD analysis project Ga0265316, IMG submission 202092) | Rhizosphere microbial communities from Carex aquatilis grown in University of Washington, Seatle, WA, United States - 4-5-22 metaG | ecosystem: Host-associated > Plants > Roots > Rhizosphere >...
CCTTGGCGGCTACAATATGCACCAGCGGGCCGCCCTGCTGGCCGGGGAAGACCGCCTTGTCAACGGCCGCAGCCAGCGCCTGACCGCAGAGAATCAGCCCCGAGCGCGGTCCGCGCAGCGTCTTGTGGGTAGTGGTTGTGGTTATCTGCGCGTGGGGCACGGGCGAAGGGTGTACGCCGCCCGCGACCAGTCCGGCGATGTGCGCCATGTCGAAGATGTACACCGCGCCTACTTTGTCGGCTATCTGCCTCATGCGGGCGAAGTCCCACAGCCGCGGATAAGCGCTGCCGCCGCCGATGATGGCCTTGGGCCGCTCGCGCTCGGCTGTAGCTTCCAGGTCGTCGTAGTCGATTAGTTCGGTGTCGCGGCGGACATGATAAAAGGTGGGCCGGTAGAGCTTGCCACTGAAGCTCAACTTGTGGCCGTGGGTCAGGTGGCCACCGTGAGCCAGATCGAGGCCCAGAATCGTATCGCCTACTTGCAAGACCGCCGCATAGGCAGAGGCGTTGGCCTGGGAACCGGAGTGGGGCTGCACATTGACGTGCTCGGCGCCGAAGATCTGTTTGGCGCGGTCGCGGGCCAGGTTCTCCACCACGTCAGCATACTCGCAGCCGCCGTAGTAGCGCCGCCCTGGGTAGCCCTCGGCGTATTTGTTGGTGAAGACGGAGCCGGCCGCCTCCAGCACCGCTTCGGAGACAAAGTTTTCACTGGCGATCATCTCCAGCCCCTCGTGCTGGCGGAGGGTTTCGTTGTCGATGGCGGCAGCTACATCGGGGTCGGCCTGGGCAAGGGAGAGCGACATTCGATCGGTCATATGACAATTCTAGCGTCTTCCCGGCTGCACTGACAGGCGGAAATCCTCAACGGATTTCTTGTTGAGACAGTACGAAAGACAGGTGGCCGACGTCATTTCTGCAGCCAGCGGCTCGACAGCTCACTCAAAAAATCGGAATCTGCTATGGTTTCGGATGAATGGTCGAAAACCAATGAGAATGAAATGGAAGCGCGCGGTTTGGATGATGGCGTTAGCATCGGCCCTGATTCCTGCTTTTGCGCAGACTTCAGGCTCCCAAAATTCCGGCATTGACGCGGCGCTACTGGCCAAAGCCAACGCCGGTGATGCTGCCGCGCAGGTACTCGTGGGAGAAAGCTACGCGGCAGGCAAAGGCGTCGAGCGGGATTTGAAACAGGCGGCGGAGTCGTACCGAAAGGCAGCAGAAAAAGGCGATGTGGCCGGGCAAGTTCACCTGGCCGCGCTCTATCGCGATGGAGGCAAGGGCTTTCCTCGCGACATGGCGCAGGCGGTGGAGTGGTATCGCAAGGCCGCCGAGCAGGGAAACGCAGAGGCACAGGCCACTCTCGGCTTGCTTTACTCCATGGGCCAGGGTGTTGCGCACAATGACGTGGAGGCCTACTACTGGCTCGATCTGGCGGCCGCGGTAAAGGGGCCAAATCAGGAGAGGTATGCCGCCAATCGGCAGATGATCGGCACCCATATTACCGTGGAGGAGCTGGAGGCGGTGCAGGAAAGAGTAGCCAAGTGGCTGGTTGCGCACCCGCGATAGCGCCCTGGGCGGTATTCTTTGTTTCAATGAGAGATCGCAAACCTCACTCTCCGAGCCTTTGGCGTGTACTTCTACTGTGTTTTGCTATGGCCCTCGCGGCCACTCCCGCCAAATCGCAATCCACTGCCGTTTCATGGTCACCGGCGGTGGTCGAGGCAGGATCACCGGTGCTGATTCGCGTGGAGGCTGCCTACGCAGCAGGCGTCGACGGCGAGTGGCTGGGGCGCAAGATTGAGTTCTTTCGTGGAGCAGGCGGTCAGGAGTGGTTCGCGCTGGCCGGGGTGGATGTCGAGGGGGCCGCTGGCCCTTCTACTTTACGGATTAGTGTGCGGCTAAGCGGTGGAGGCGTGCGCGACCTGAGCCGTACGGTGGAGATTCATCCGGCTCATTACCGCACCGGCTCGCTGACCGTGGCGCCGAAGTTTGTCGAGCCCGGCCCTGAGGCGCTTGAGCAGATTAGGGCGGAGAGCCAGCTCAAGGCAAAGGTCTTTGCCGCAAGCGCTCAAGAGCCGTTGTGGGGGGCCAGTTTTCGCGCTCCGGTTACAGCCTCGCCCACCGACAGCTTCGGCACCCGCCGCACGTTTAACGGCAAGCTGGCCAGCATTCACAAAGGGATGGACTTTCGCGCCGCAACTGGAACGCCTGTTCATGCCGGCAATAGCGGTGTGGTGGTGCTGGCCCGGCCGCTTTACTACGAGGGAAACTGTGTCGTGATCGACCATGGGCTGGGGCTGTTCACGCTCTCCATGCACCTGTCGCGCATCGACGTGCGCGAGGGGCAGCGCGTAACAACTGGCGAGCGTCTGGGGCTTAGTGGCGCAACTGGACGCGTGACCGGCCCGCACCTGCACTGGGCCGTCCGCTGGCAGGGCGCGTATCTGGATCCAGCCAAGCTGTTGCGGCTAAACCTGAGCTTGGTGCGTTAGCGGGAAATGGCTTCTTCTGCCTCGTGCGGATGGATGGCTGCCGGGTTTTTGCCCGATGCTTTCTCGTTCCGCAGCGCTTTGAAGGCACGGTAGACGAACCAGCCCAGATGCCAGCCGTCGATAAACTTGTATGGGGTTTCGCCGGTGGTGTAATGGCCGCAGGGCAGCACTTTGGCCTCAAAGTTGAGGCCGACGCGGCTGAAGGCATCGACCACCTTGAGTGAATACTCTTTAGGGAAGGTCAGATCATAGTCGGCGTAGATCATCAAGACCCGTTTATGGGGGCCGCCGGCTTCCGGGCTAGCGATTTTATCGTAGTAGCAGCATGGGCTGGCAGCCGACCATAAAGCTCGCAAGCGATCCTGGGTGAGGCCAGCATCTTCCAGAGCCTGGCGCACGTGTCGGGTGCTCTGGCCGGCCCAGGTCACGTCGCCGAAGGCCGTTGACGCGTGGTTGAAGGCGTTTACGCGGATGCGCGGGTCGTGTGTGCTAGCCAGGAAGGTATAGCAGGAGCCCAGGCTGGTTCCCAGCACGCCGAAGTGCTCGTATCCTTGCTCTTCCAGCCAGTCAACGCAGCAGCGAATATCGACTACCGCCTGGCGGCAGGCCGAGAGAGTTCGGCCGATGTTGGCGCTGACCGCGTAGTCGGAGCGCTCCAGCTCCGCTGGGCGGCGAATGTCATGATAGGGCATGGAGAGACGCAGCGCGGAGATGCCCATGCGATTGAAGATTGTGCATAGAGCGTTGTGGCTGAAGCCGTCTCCGTTCCACTGCGGCAGCACTACGATGGCCTGCTTGGGCCGCCGGGGATCTTTGTGTGCCGGAGCCGGGTACCAGCGGGCGTTCACCAGGTTGTTCTCGGGGTAGGGCGTCCGCTCCGGCGAGGTGAAGCGCAGAAACTGTGCCTTCGGAACCTTTCCCTCGGCTGCCTGCTGCTTGATGGTGGCGTCTTTTGCGAGGGTCTCAGGGCGCACATTGGTGGGATACAGCTCAGGGTAGCGCTCTTCCAGCCGGAAGTCGGTGGGCCGCTTGTAACCGAAAAAAATGTCGCTGTGTTGGATGAGGAGCTGGTTGATGCGGACCATGGCCGCTTCGGCGGCGGCGGGGTCCTGTATTGTCTCCGGGCTGGGAACGGCGGTGCTAAAACCGTGCGCCTGAAGAAACGGCGCGATCCACTCGAAGCCCCACTCCAGTGGGCGCACCACGCGATTTTCGTCGCGCGTAGTCAGCTCCGTTTCCCACTCGTACATCCAGCGAGCGTATCTTTTCTTGAACATGTCTTTGGTTCAAGTTTAACAGCGCAGGATGAGGGGAAGTTGAGGCACCGGCTTGGAACCGGAAGCAGCCTTCGATCTACGAGCGTCGCCGGTAAGGATACGCCGCGACGGCCCACCACCAACTGAGCGAAGTGATGAGCGAGACAATCGCCAGGGAGATCACGCAATACAAACACCAGACCTGGAGTACGGACTTCTCAATGTGGGAGAGATAGAGCTGGAAGATCAGCGCGAGCATGGCCAGACCGGCTAGGGCCAGGATGGCAATCAGGTAGCGCATCGAATTAAGTAAGATGCTGCTGGAGCGCCCGGCGTTGCACCCGGCGGATTAAGATAAGCGAATGGATAAGGCAACAGCCGACGGCAAGCGTGTTGCTTTTTTTGGCGGCAGTTTCGATCCGCCCCACCTGGGCCATCTGGCTGTGGCGCGGGCTGCGCGGGCTGCGCTCGGGCTGGATGCTGTGCTCTTCGCCCCCGTAGGCGCGCAGCTGCTCAAGCCGAATGGGGCGACCGCCGGCTTTGAAGACCGCCTGGCCATGACCAGGTTGGCCGTGGCCAGCGAACCGGGCTTTGCCGTTTCGCTGGTGGATGCGCCAAAGCCATCGGGCGCGCCTAACTTCACCCTGGATTCGCTGCTGAGCCTGCGCGCGGAGCTTCCTCCGGAGAGCGTTCTGTTTTGCCTGATGGGCGCCGACTCGTTTTTTACGCTGCGGCACTGGCATAGGCCGGTGGAGATTCCATTTATTACGCCCTTGATCGTCGCCTCGCGGCCAAGTCAGCGGGTAGATGATTTGCAGGCGGCGCTGCCGGATGGAGTTGTCCTTGAATCCGCTCCCGATGCGGCGCGGAGTGATTCTTCTGTAGAGGTTTGCTCCTACGTGCTGCGCAACTCCACCGGAGAGATCGCGCCGTTTTACGTCTTGCCTGGGCTGAATATCGAGATCAGCGCCTCGGAGATTCGTGAGCAGCTCTTTGCCGCATCGGGAAGCGCGACAAAGGGGCATGAGCTGCTTCCCGGTGCCGTATCGGATTACATCCGGTCGCACAATCTGTATCGTTGATTTGCCGCTGCCCCGGCGAAGAGATACGATTGAGGCTGGAGAACTTTCCCACCGAATGACGCCAACCGAAGCACGCCAGCAAACACGCATCCTTGTACAGGCCGCAGCCCAGGCCTGCATCGACAAGAAGGGCGAAGAGACCCGCATCCTCGAACTCGACCCCATCGACTCCGGGCTCTCCGACTTCTTCCTCGTCACATCAGCCAGCAACGACCGTCAGTCGGTCGCCATCGCCGACGAGATTGAGCACAAGCTCAAGAAGGAGTTCGGCGCTTATCCCAACTCCGTCGAAGGCCGTCGCAAGGGCGAGTGGATTCTTCTCGACTATGTGGATTTTGTTGTCCATGTCTTTCTGGCCGAGAGGCGCGCATTCTACGACATCGAAAGGCTGCGCAAGTCTGCCCGCCCGCTCACTCCAATCGAATTCGACGCCGAGTTGAAGGCCGCGCTCACCGAGAAGACGCTGGCCGCCCGCAAGAAGGCTTCGGCTAAGGCTGCTCCTGCTGTCAAGGAGAAGCCGCCAGCCGTGAAGGCCGCTCCGAAGCCGAATAAGGCTGCAAAGAAGAAGGCCCCCGCCGCCAAGGTTGCTGTTGCTAAGAGTGTGGTGAAGAAGCCTGCCGCGAAGAAGGCCGCTGTCAAGAAAATTGCGGTTAAGAAAGCCGCTGCAAAGAAGACGGCGGCGAAGAAGCGGGTCGGCAAGCACGTTTAATGGCCTGGTGCCCTCGGCAATTGATAGAAATGGGATTTTGGAGGAAGTAGCCTGAATCCAGCATCAACAAGAAAGGCACCCCGAAGGGCGCCTTTCTTGTTGAAGGTTAAGTGCGCTTAGAATGTGAATTTCGCCCACAAGCGCAGTGCGCGGTTGTTGCCTTCGCGAGCACTAGGAATGTTCATATAACTTGACGTTCCAACATACGTCGTGTTCGTTCCCAAAAGCCCAACGTTGTTGTGGTTAGCCAGGTTCTGCGCTTCTGCGCGGAAGACGAACTGTCCGCGGTCGAGGTGCAAGAGGCTGGAGGGGATCGCCTTTTCAAGGGCAATGTCATTGTACAGAGAGCCTGGGTTCAGGAAGCTGTTGCGCCCGATCGCCGTAGAGGCATAATTCGCGCGATGGGGGATAAGCCAGTGGACGGCACTGAGACTGGTAATCGGAGTGACAGGGTAGGGCGCTACGTTGTTGGCTTTTACATCGTAGTAGGTTCCTGGCGTACCGCCGCCCAGGAAGCCACTGTAATAGCCATCCATGCCAACCGAGTCAATGGGAGCATTCGGGTTGGAAAGTAACGGGCGGTCATTCGCCGTACTTCCATCCCCATTCGTGTCCAGGCCGGATATATTGAACGTGGAGTAGGCGCCAGACTGGAAGCGGGAAGCGCCGGAGAGGGTCCAGTGACGGGTTAAGCCGCTCAAAAACAGATCCGCGCCTTTGTTGTCGGAGCGCAGGCCCTTCGGAGTCCACACATAAGTAAACGCCGCATATTGACGGTGGTCATAGGCGGAGTTTCCCCAATCGTAACGGCGTCCTCCTGGCCTAAGATCCGCTGAGTACGAGGTCGAGTCCGAGGAGGGGGTAAAGACCTCTGAGGCGTTATCCAAATTCTTGCTGTAGACATAGGATCCAGTAACGGCAAATCCGTGTTTGAAGTTGCGCCTCATACCAACTTCGAGTCCGTTGTAACTCGACGAGCCTGTGTTGGCGCGGTCAGTGATCGCGCCGCGCGTTGTATTCAGACGTGTCCCGGTCGTGAAGTCGAAAAAGTTGAATTGCTGGTTGGCAAAGAGCTTGACCCCGTGGCTGCCCACATAGGTAACGCTCAAGCCGAACTGTCCGGGAAGTTCGCGTTCGATGCCGAGGTTCCATTCCTCGGTGTAGGGCGATACCAGGCCCTTATCCACGCTCTGGACCGAAGACTGTGCATTCAGCACCTGTGGAATCGTCGGAATCAGGCTTGTTGCGTTGGCCAGGCCGTTTCCAGTGGTCTGAACCAGCGTTCCCGCAACGGCGTTTGGCGCACTCTGCACTTCGTTGGTTGCGATATTGGTGAAGTCGGAATCGAAGAAGATGCCGAAACCACCGCGAATCACAGAATTGCCGCCCGACAGCCACTTACCCGTGTGAGGCGAGTAGGCAAAGCCTACGCGGGGCGCAATATTGTTTTTGTCGGGAGTAACGGGGATAACCGTGTTGATCGCCGTAAAAGGATTCGTGGGATCGATTGCGGGGTATGCCAGCACATTCTCCGGCGAGGTGAAGTAGTCATAACGAATTCCCAGGTTGACGGTGAGATACTGCGAAAATTTGACATCATCCTGAGCGAAGACGCCGGAACGCCAGCTATGTGGATCAAATCGAGTCTTGCCATAGGTAACAGTGGCTGTCCCGGAGGGTCCAAGCTGGTTCAGCAGGAAGTTGCCTATCGCCGAACTTCCCGTGCCCCCAGCGGCGAAGGTCAGGGTGCCCTTGGCGTTTTGAGAAACGAGGTCTTTCTCAAGCCGGCGGCCTAGATCAGCACCGGCGCGAATCGTATGGCGACCATACGTCCAGGATATGGTGTCCTGATACTGGTACATATCCTGGCTACGCCCCTGAGGAAAGTTCTGATTGGGGCCAAGAGCGGTAATGCCAGCCATCGACATAGTTGCGTTGGCATAAAGCGGGTTGGCCAGCGTAGTGGCAGTCGGAGCAAAGAAGAATCCGAGCCGTGTCTCAGAGGCGCGGAGCTCATTTAACAGGCGGGTGGAGAAGATGTGTGTCCACGTGCCTTGGCCGAGTTCGGAGGGTCCTCCCTGCATCGTCTCGAAGCCGGGTAAGGCGGCGCCGTTGTTGTAGAAGTCAGGCGTCAGGCTGCCGCGATCATGCAAGTAGCGAACTGAAAAAGAGTCCTTTGACCAGGGTGTGTAGTCTATGCGATACGTCCACTGGGTGTCGGGGCTTGACTCTGGTTGGGGTTTCCTCTGGAACGACTGGTAAGCCATCGTGCAAGCGGTTGGATATGAGGGGCAGGCTTGGCCGAGATTCTTGCTGCTCGCCGTGCCGGGGATGACGTTAAAAGTAGTCAAATAAGCGGGGGCGGTTGTGGCGGTCGCGCTGAGATATTTAAGCAATAGCGTTGCGTTGGTCGCCGTGGTTGTGTTGGTTCCGCTGGCAATCGCCTGGAGTGTCGCGATACCAGCGGCGGTGGGCAACGAAACAGTTGAGGCCGTTTCATTACCGTAGATGCGCGACCACTGTGCGGCGCCAAAGGCAAAGAGTTTATTTTTGATAATCGGGCCGCCCGCGGTGAAGCCATATTGGTGCTCGTTATAGCGGCCCTTGTTTCCGCGATCCTTGGGAACAATCTGCCTGGTTTGTCCGTCGGTTGCATTCAAGCCCGATCCGGAATACAACTCCCATGCCGAGCCGTGGAAGGTGTTCGAGCCGCTCTTGGTGATCAGGTTGACCACGCCACCCGAGGCGCGCCCAAACTCGGCGGGAGGATTGTGCGTATAGATGACGGTATCCGAATACATATCGGGGATTTGGGGCTGAACCGCCTGTCCGCCGATGCTGGCATCATTGATCTCTTCACCGTCAATCAGGAAGTTGTTAGAGCGTGGCCGTGCGCCGCTGACCTGAATGCTGGTGCCGTTTGAAAAATCCGAATTGCTTACAATTTGCACGCCGGGTACGGTCGTCAACTGTTCAATGGGGTTGAGAGAGAAGATCGGCAGCTTGGTTAAGGAGATTTCAGGGATAGTCGTTGAGAGCGAGCCGTTTTCCCGGTCCAGAAGTACGACGTCTGCCGATACGACAACCGTCTGATCAACACGGCCAGGTTTGAGAACCGGGTCATAGGAGATGACCTGCGAGGGTGGCACCGTGACGCCCGTCGCCTCAAAGCGCTCGAAACCGGTCGACCCGACGCGCAGGGTGTATTGACCTGGAGTGATGGCATCAAAGCGATATGCGCCGAGCGAAGAGGTTTTCGTAGCACGAATCTCGCTTGTTTCCACGTTCGTGACAGTTACGTTCGCGTTAACTATGACAGCGCCGCTGTTATCGCGAACAACACCGGTCAGGGTGCCCTTGCTGGTTTGTGCCAGTGCCGCTGTCGTAACAAAAGCAACGGCTATCAGGCCTGCGATCAAGGTCGCGTATAGCAGACGTGACTGTAGACGCTTCACGTTCGGAATGGATGATATTACATTCTGCAACATGAAAAATCGCATCGATTACTCCTCCAAGGATTGTATGGGACTGGTAGGTTTCAACCAGCAACCTCTCGGTCCGCGTATTGTACTTTGGTGTCTCGGTTTAGGGCGTTGGCCCGATTCCGAAGGCGAGAGCGAACAACTTAAATCGTTAACGATAAAAGAGATGATATGACGCTCATCCCGTGGATCGCATACTGAAATACGCCATCCCCTGACAGATTGGGAGTTCTTGTCTGAACAAATAGTGCATGACGAGTGCCATTCTCGGGAGTTGTGATAAATAATCTCTTTATTGTTGATAATAAACAATATATTGTGATTTTGTTCTCTTTTAACCCCTCTGCGGATATGTGGTAAATATGGATTTGCGGATAATGTGGTCTTCATATTCCAAAAGGACATCGGCCAGGAAGACTGTTGCGCCGAAGACTGGCGCGAAGAAAAAAGCGGCCAAGGGCTGCGAAAAGGGCCTCTGTTACAGGTAAGGCGCGGGCCGGAAAGGCCCGTAAGCCATACGGAAATAGCAAGAGCTAAATCTACTTAGAGCCGGACCGGCAAGGCGAGTGGGACTGGAGAGCCGCCCTAGTTGGTTCCTGCTGCAAGGGTGCGAAGGTCGTGAGCTCTTGCGTTATCTCCCGTAGCCTCACAGGCATCTGCTAAAGTCCGGTAGAGATCGGAACTGGGTGGTTGCAGTTTGATCTGTAGTTCCAGCAGTCGAACAATGCCTTTGGGGTTTCCACTCTTGGTCAGCGCCTGCGCGATCAACAACAACGTTTTGGGTGCGACCGCAGTCCGCGCCAAGAGGGGCTGACGAGCCAGCCCCGCTAACTCTTCCGTCTGTTCGTGCCGTGAGAGCAGGGCGGCGAGTTTGTCGAGTGGGCGCAAATCATCTTGTCCTTCGCTTAATGCTTTTGTGTAAAAGCTTTGGGCCGCCGCATCGTCTCCCTGCGCCTCGGCAGAGAGGCCGCGTTTCAGGTCGTCGACCGATTCTCCATTCGGCTCCACGGCACCATAAGCCGTCCACGCATCGAGATGGCTCTCGGCAGGCTCGACGTGCAGGTTCATGGATGCGGAAGCAGTCTGTTGCGTCCCGTCCTGGTTCGCCCTCACCACGAGCATATAGGAGCCTGGAGTTAGGCTTGATGTGTTCACTGTACGCCCGGTGAGCAGATTTCCGGCTGCGTCGCGGTTGGTGGTTTCAATCTCCTCGTTCTCCTCGGACGGAGTCTCATGCGAGGCGGAGACTTCACCGAATACATAGCGCAAATGAACCTTGGGCGCAACGATGGAACCAACCGCATTCGGATCGAGCCAGATCTGAAAGACAAGGGGCAGGCGTTCGCCCTGGCGCAGATGCACTGTTTGAGCCTCTCGTGGCGTAAAGCGATATTTTGAAACACTGAAAGGAAGCATCCCGTCGGGGTCGGGTGTGGCAGTCGGCGCGGAATACGCCAGCAATGGAGAGAGGCTGATTCCATGGCTCTTCGGCGCAGGCACCGTAATCGAAGCGTGCTGGCGGGTGGCAATTTGGTTGAGATTGTTTGTGAGTGTAGCCACTACGATGTATTTACCGGGAGCCAAGGGAAGTCTACCCTCAGCTGCGAAGCGCTTCTTCCTGGCGATCTCGGCCTGCGCTTCTGTCAGGCTGCCGGTGAGAAGGTCCTCCTGGTCGTAGACCGGCTTGCCGTCGGTGGTCAACACCGAGGTGCGAAGCGA
>Ga0265316_10006945_pt1 | contig 10735 bp, 9 predicted proteins | sample 4522metaG_FD_202092 | JGI IMG/M metagenome (GOLD analysis project Ga0265316, IMG submission 202092) | Rhizosphere microbial communities from Carex aquatilis grown in University of Washington, Seatle, WA, United States - 4-5-22 metaG | ecosystem: Host-associated > Plants > Roots > Rhizosphere >...
CGGTTGTCGATGCTGCGCGATGAGCAGAATCGCGTCCAGAAGGAGTTGGCCGCCGACCGCATCGAGCAGGAAACTCTAAACGCGCAGCTTGGCATGGCAGCGATCGGAATCGCAGCCCCCAATCACTACGACGACGATATTGGCAAGATTCACGAGGAACTGGTAAAGGCACGCACTGCCCACGACGAGGCTGCGGCCAGACTTATCTCGGTGGACGCCAGCCATGGGCCCTCCCTAGCGGCACTGAATGCCGAAGCCGACGAACTGGTTGTCACGGACCCCGGCCTGGTGAGCATGAAGACCTCACTCAACCAGCAGCGCGCGCTATTGATTACGCAGATGGCCAACCTTACGCCCAATCATCCCCAATACAAGCAGGATGCAGAGGAACTTGCTCAGATCAACGCCTCTCTCGAATCAATGACGAAGGATCTGCACACAAAGGCATCCGCCCGCATCCAGCAACGGCTTCGTACAGACTTGGATCGGACCGCTAACGTAGAGTCAAGGTTGAATGAGCAACTCAGACAAATGGCTGGGGCCGCGGCTAGTGCCACACCCAAGCTACAGCGAGCCAACGACTTAGCTACGGATATTGTTCGTCTGCAGACCCGCAACTCCAGTGTGGATGAGCAGTTGCACAATCTGATGATCGAGGATAGCGCACCCGGCGCCGCGCATCTGTCTGCCGCAGCGGTGCCCCCGCTGTACCCCACTGTTACCGGGTTACTGCGCCAAACATTGATACTGTTGATAGCCGGAGTGGTTTTCGGGCTAGTGGCCGCAGTCGCTGTCCACAAGATGGACCCAAGGGTATACATCGCCGAAGATGTCGATCGGATACTGGGTTTTGCTCCTATGGCCGTACTGCCGGACTTTGCTCAGGTATCCGATGGTGTGGTTGATGAACATATGCTGCGTCTGGCGGCAGGTATCGAATACGCTCGCCAACAGGGCAACCTGAAAAGCTGTATCTTCACTGGAACCGGGCCTGGGACGGGTGTTACAACCGTGGCAACACGAGTCAGAGAGATGTTGGAAGCCATGGGCAGGGAGACGGTGCTGGTGGATGCCTCCGGAACGTCGCCATCGCTTCCACATGCCGGTGCAGACGGCCTTGGCCTCCCGGATTCTATCAGCAAATTTGCCACCCAGCATGGCAGCAGCTCAACAGCCCTGCTGCAGCAACTGGCCGAGGAGGAGGAGACAGGGGAAGGTAACCTAGTGATTACAGATACCGCGCCGCTGGCCGTCTCCGCGGAGACAGAGTACCTGGCGCGCCTTGTCGATTGCGCCATCATCGTAGTCGAATCAGGGGTCTCCACGCGCTCGCAACTGCGCGAAGTGGCTAATAGTCTCCAACGGCTCGATGTGGCTGCCGTGGGATTCGTGCTGAATCGCGTGAAACTGCAGAAAGCCGACCCTGCCTTCCGCCGGTCCGTTCGGGACGTTGAGCAGCATCTCCGTACTCAGGGCCGTTCTTTCAAGAAAGAACTGGAGAAAATGCAGAAGCAAAAGAAACTGCAAAGTCCAGACATTTTTGTATTTTATGTGTCCGAGTGGAAGGCGGCCAACCCAGAAGGCGACGTGGATGCCGCTAAAGCGGAGGCTAAGCGTCAAGGCTACGAGGTTGTAGAGTAATGGTCGCAGATGCCGATACGCCCAAGATCGATCTCTCTGCGGGTCTGGTTACCCCCAAGAAGGCTACCGCGCCGAAGAATAAGAAGATTACGCCCAAGATAAACCTCTCGGCTGGCTTGGTTCCCAAGGGGAAGAAAGCCGCGCCGGCAATGGATCGAACAGCTGGCATTCAACCTCCGCCTCCGTCTTCGTCCACTGATACTTCCTCTGTTGCAAGTAGTCCGGAAAGAGGCCGATCTTCTGCGTCTGCAGTTTCGGCCAGCGCAGAGCAAGTTTCTCAGAAAAATATTGCAGAAAAACAGATTGAATTACCAGCAACTACTCCACCCGTCTTCGTGGTCGACGAAGCTGTCTCGCCGGTTACACCCAAATTGCCAACAGCTCCGCCGTCGCCGCCTCCGGTACAACCGCGAGTTCCCGGTGTGTTCCGTACCGGGGAATTCACTCGGCCGGAGCCCCCGCAGAGGGGGAAGGTGCGAGAGCCTCAACCCACTGCCCCGCAGTCTGCCCCCGTCGCGCCAAGAAGCTCTCCGGAAACACATCCGGTCGAATACTGGGAGCACATTTCAAACCGGCTCGATGACTTTCAACCAGAGATCGCTCCGGAAGCCGTTCACGAGCCAGAGCCTGAGGAGACCCCGAACAACGCGGCAACGCGGATGAGCGGCCTGAGGAATCTGATTTTCACGCTGGGCTTGAAGAATTTGAACAAGGAAGCGAAACCGGGGGATGAGGCGGCAGAATCCGCACCGCAACCCGGTAGGGGGACAGAACGCCAAGTCAATGTCCGGAGTTTTACTCCGGCACCGGCTCAGCCCGGCCCATCCAGGAGCAGCGTCTCCAGCGCCTCGCCAACATTGGTGACCGCACAACCCGAGATCCTTCCTCCAGAGCCATCGACCGAGAAAATGGACAAGGAACGCTCCTGGAAGAGTAAAAGCGTAGCCCGTCACGACCGTCGGGATGCGTTCGACGATGTGGAAATCCTGCCATCCTGGCGGGGCCAATACAGGAAAAAATGACAGCCGCAAGGCTACTCGGGCCGGATCAACTCGATGCGATCCCGCGTACGGACCCATGTATTTCCGGCCATGCGGCCCACGGCGTCCAGGCCGTCAGGGTCCACGCGGAAATCATCTATTAAATCCTCGCGCACGTGAAAGCGCACTACCTCGCCTAGAACGATGACGCCCGCGCCTGGCTCGCGACCCACGTAGATGACCTGCAATAGTTTGCACTCCATTTGCGCCGGCGACTCTGCTACCCGCGCCGGGCGCACGGCTTCGCTCGGGATCGACGTAAGACCCGCCAGCACAAACTCATCCGCATCCTTAGGAACTTCGGCGGCAGCGGCGTTGGCTGCCGCGGCAATGGCCTCGCTAACTACATTCACCACGAATTCTCCCGTCTCCTCTACGTTGCGCAAGGTGTCTTTGCGCAAATCCTGGTACGGGTCCAAAACCGCTCCGCCGGCTGCGCGAAGCACGGGACAGAACTGCACGGCGGGGGGATTGGAACCCGCTAGTGAGAAAGCGCTGAACGGCGCCAGGTTGGCAACGCCATTCCGGTCGAGGGTGGAAACCAGCGCCACCGGCCGCGGCACGATGATTCCGGTCATCAACTTGTAAACCTGCCGGAGTTCGCAATCGGCTGGGTGGAAGGTAAGCATTGGTTTGGAGGAATATCTTGCTGCGTGCATATTAGTAGCCTAGAACATCGTTTCGGCGCGCCGCACATCCACAAGACGCTGAATCTGATTATTTGCGGGGTATGACAGATCTGGTGCGCGTCCGGATTGTTGTCCTGTGGCTACACAGTATGATGCACAATCATCATTGGGAGGAACTGTCGTGCCGCGTATTCACTTTCAGCTACAACTCGCCGAGCTCAAGGAGAAGCTCCTTGCCATGGCTGCCCTGGCGCAGTTGGCCGTCGAGTCCGCGGTAGACGCCTATCTACAGCGGGATAAGGGGCTTTGCCAGTACGTAAAACAGAACGAGACGGCGATCAATACCGCCCAGCGGGAACTGGACGAGATGGCCTATGAACTGCTGGCCAAAGAGCAACCCATGGCCATTGATCTGCGCTTTATCCTGGCGGTGATCAAGATCAACAACGACCTGGAACGGATTGGCGATCAGTCGGTGGGCATTGTGCGCCGGACCAAGAGCATTCTGAAAGCCGAGGCGGTCGATCTGCCGGTAGATTTTGCGTCGATGGGAGAGTTTGCGGGGCGCATGATTCGCTCTGCGGTGCAGGCGCTGCTGGAGGGCGACGCACACCTGGCCGAATCGGTTCGCGAGATGGACGACGAGATTGATCGAATGTACCGCTACTCCCACGCCGACATGCTCCAATTTATCCAGGAGAAGCCGCAATACACCCAGCAGGCGATGAACGGAATCCTGGTGGCTCGCAACCTGGAGCGGATCGCCGACCACGCCGCAAACATCGCCACTGATGTCATCTTCTGGATTCGCGGCGCCGATGTGAGGCATCAGTACAGCGTGTTGATGGATTGAAGCGCTATACGCCAATCACAGCGCAGAGCTCCTTCACAGCGGCCGCGCTCTTCTTCAGGGCGGTGTCTTCCTCGGCGGTGAGCTTGATCTCGATGATTTGTTCCAGGCCGCCCGCGCCCAGCTTGCATGGGACGCCGATGTAGTAGCCCTCGATGCCGTACTCGCCTTGCAAGTACGCCGCGCAAGGTAGGATCTTCTTCTTGTCCTTCAGGATAGCCTCAACCATCTCGACCGCAGCAGCGGATGGAGCGTAGTAAGCGCTGCCGGTCTTGAGGTGCTTGACGATCTCGGCCCCGCCGTCGCGGGTGCGCTGGACGAGGGCTTCGAGGCGATCAGGTGCGATGAGTTCGGTAATGGGGATGCCGGCTACCGTCGAGTAACGGGGCAATGGCACCATGGTGTCGCCGTGGCCGCCGAGAACAAAGGCTGTCACATTCTCCACGCTCACATTCAACTCCGCGGCGATGAAGGCGCGAAAGCGCGCCGAGTCAAGTACTCCGGCCATGCCGATAACCCGCTCCCTGTTGAAGCCGGCCTGGTGGTAGGCGGCTTGGGCCATGGCGTCCAGCGGGTTGGAGACGATGATGAGAATCGACTCGGGAGACTGGGCTACCACCTTGGACACCACGTCAGACATGATCTTGAAGTTGGTGTGCAACAGATCGTCGCGGCTCATACCAGGCTTGCGGGGAATGCCCGCGGTAATCACCACAATGTCGGAGTTGGCCGTGGCCGCATAGTCGTTGGAGCCGGTGACGCTGACGTCGCGCTTCTCGATGGGCATGGCCTGGAGCAGGTCGAGCGCCTTGCCCTGGGGCACGCCTTCCACAACGTCTATCAGCACTACGTCGGCCAGTTCCTTGGCCGCAATCCAGTGCGCGGCCGTTGCGCCCACGTTGCCCGCGCCCACAATACTTACTTTCTTACGCATTTCTTTTTCTCCTCGGGGAATTGATTTCAATTCGATGTCGGACTACATATTTCCAATAATCCGCGTCGCAAACTCACTGGTGCCCACTTTGGTTGCACCGGCGGTCTGCCGCTCAAAGTCGTAGGTGACGAATTTTTGCAGGATGGTCTTCTCCAAAGCTGTCTCAATAAGTTTGGCGGCCTCTTTCCAGCCGATAAAGTCGAGTAGCATGACGCCCGAGAGGATGACCGAGCCGGGATTGATGACGTCTTTGTCGGCATATTTGGGCGCGGTGCCGTGCGTGGCTTCAAAGACGGCGTAGCCATCGCCGATGTTGGCGCCGGGGGCGATGCCCAGGCCGCCCACCTGAGCCGCGGCTGCGTCGGAGATATAGTCGCCGTTGAGGTTGGTGGTAGCCAGCACAGAGTAATCCTCGGGGCGGATGATGATTTGCTGGAAAATGGAGTCGGCGATGCGGTCGTTAATGAGCACCTTCGACTTCCATGTGCCATTGCCGTGGCTCTGGCCGATAGAGCCGAGCACTCCCTTGACCTCAGCATAAACAGACTCGCGAAAGGCTGGAGAACCGAATTCGAGGCCGGGCTCGATGAGAGCGGCGTTCTCCTCAATGGTGATACCGGGATGTGCGTCGACGTTGCCGAGAATCCAGCTTTCGCGCTCGGTGACGGTCTGCGCGCGGAACTCTTCGACCGCCACCTCATAGCCCCACTCGCGGAATGCGCCTTCGGTGAACTTCTGAATATTGCCCTTGTGGACTAGGGTGACGGTCTTGCGGCCCGACTCAATGGCGGTGCGGATGGCGTATCGCACCAACCTTTTGCTGCCAAAGATGGAGATGGGCTTGATGCCCACGCCGGAGTCAGCGCGTACCTTCTTTTTGCCGCCCTGGAGCAGTTCTTCATTCAAAAATCGGATGAGCCGTTCGGCGTCGGCCGAGCCCTGTTTGAACTCGATGCCCGCGTAGACGTCCTCGGTGTTCTCGCGGAAGATGACGATGTCCAGCTTCTCCGGGTGCTTCACCGGGCTGGGAACACCTTGGTAGTACTTGACCGGACGGATACAGGCGTAGAGGTCGAGAATCTGGCGCAGGGCAACGTTGAGCGAGCGGATGCCGCCGCCGATGGGTGTGGTGAGCGGCCCCTTGATGGAGACGCGCAGGTCGCGGGCCGCGGCAACAGAGTCTTCGGGCAGCCAGGTCGCGAACTGGCGAAAGGCCTTCTCCCCTGCGAAGATTTCAAACCACTTGATCGAACGGCGGCCACCATAGGCTATTTCGACCGCAGCGTCGAAGACCCGCTGTGAAGCCTTCCAGATATCGCGGCCCGTGCCGTCGCCTTCGATGAATGGAACGATGGGGTTGTCGGGCACCTCGAACTGCCCGTCTTTGTAGTCGATCGGCTGGCCGTCTTTGGGCAATTCCAGCCCGTTATAGGTTGTTTGCATGGGTAGTGGGGAATCCCTTTCAGTGCATATGCCAAGCACGAGGCTAACACCCTGGATTTACGAGTGGCAATGGCGGGCAGCGGGAATGCAGCGAGTAAATAAAAAGGTGAAATTGCCGGTATTCTGTTTCAACCCGCCGGAATGCGATAGACTCATGCGGGAACGTTCGACGGCAACCCCGAAACTCACATTCAGGGAGGATACATAGAAATTGGGAAAAAGCATGGTTCCGAGGAAGCTTTTCTTCACCAAGGGTGTCGGGAGGCACAAGGAACGGTTGACCTCCTTTGAGTTGGCCCTTCGAGATGCGGGCATCGCCTCGCAGAACCTGGTGCGGGTCTCATCTATCTTTCCGCCGCAGTGCAAGGTGATTCCGCGCAAGGAAGGCTTCAAATATCTGCACGACGGCGAAGTGGTCTTTGCGGTGATCGCGGAGAACTCCACGCGTGAGCCGCACCGGCTCATCGTATCGAGTATCGGCGTGGCCATTCCCGCCGACCGCGATACATACGGCTACCTGAGCGAGCACCACAGCTTTGGCGAGACCGAGGAGCAGGCCGGAGAGTACGCCGAGGAGCTGGCCGCCGAGATGCTGGCCACGACGCTGGACGTGGATTTCGATCCCGATAAAAGCTGGGACGAGAAGAAGGAGATCTATCGCATCTCCAACAAGATTGTGCGCACCAGCAACATCACGCAATCGGCCGTGGGCGACAAGCGCGGAAAGTGGACCACCACGATTGCCGCCGCCGTGCTGATTCTGCAAGAGTAGCGCGCATGCAGTGTAGACTGAGGCCAATCCTGCCGAGCGGGGTTGGCCTTGCTGCGTGATTGAGAGGGACTGTCTAAAGCACTATGGCGAAGACGCGCAAATACAAAGTGGGGCTGGTGCAGATGCGCATGGGACCCGACCCAGAGACGAACTTCGCGTCGGCGGTTGAGCGCATCCGTGAGGCTGCACGGCTGGGCGCGAATATCATCTGCCTGCCGGAGCTCTTCCGTACCCAGTACTTCTGCCAGCGCGAGGATCTGCGCCTCTTCGATCTGGCCGAGCCGATTCCGGGGCCATCGACGGCCCGGCTGGCCGAGGCAGCGCGCGAGGTGCAGGTTGTCGTCATCGCTTCGCTCTTCGAGCGCCGTGCTGCGGGGATTTATCACAACACTGCGGTCACTTTGAATGCCGACGGAGCTATCGCCGGCGTCTACCGCAAGATGCACATTCCGGACGACCCGCTCTACTTCGAGAAATATTATTTTGCACCTGGCGACCTGGGTTTTCAGGCCGTGGAGACTGATTTTGGGCGCGTGGGCACGCTGGTCTGCTGGGATCAGTGGTACCCGGAAGGCGCGCGGGTTACAGCGTTGCAGGGCGCCGAGGTCCTCTTCTATCCAACCGCCATCGGCTGGCACCCGGCGGAGAAGGATGAGTTTGGCGCAGTGCAATTTGATGCGTGGCGAACCATCCAGCGCTCTCATGCCATCGCCAACGGAGTCTATGTGGCCGCGGTCAATCGTGTTGGAGTCGAACACGGCGACGTTCTAGGCAATCGCGCCAAAGGGCAGGGAATCGAGTTCTGGGGAGGCAGCTTTTTGGCCGATCCCTTCGGCCACGTGATTGTCCAGGCTTCGCATAATGCCGAGGAGATTCTGCTGGGCGAGATCGACCTCGCGCTGGTTGAAGAGACGCGCCGCAACTGGCCTTTCCTGCGCGATCGCCGCATCGATGCCTATGAGCCGATAACCAAACGCTTTATCGATCCCGTGAATTCGTGGCCGGCGGACGGAGAGTCCAAGTAAAAATGTCTGCACCCATTGCGCGCGCGGAAACCCCACAAGAACTTGGCTACCGTATGCCCGCCGAGTGGGAGCCGCACGAGGCTACCTGGCTGGCCTGGCCGCACAATCCCGATGACTGGCCGGGGAAGTTTCAGGTTGTCCCTTGGCTCTATGCGGAGATCGTGCGCCTGCTTGCGGCGCGTGAGCGAGTGCATATTTTGGCTGAGAACGAAAAGGCAGAAGAGCGTGCACGCTCGATTCTGGAACGGGCGGGGGCGAATCTGGACCGGGTGAGCTTTCACCTGTGGCCCACCGACCGCAGTTGGACGCGCGACTCCGGGCCGATCTTTATTCGGAAAGACAGGGTGCGCAACGCCGAGGGCAACGTAGCCATCACAAACTGGCAATTCAGCGCCTGGGCCAAGTACTCCGATTGGCATCTCGACGACAAGGTTCCCGACCGCGTGGCAAAACTGCTCGGTTTGCCGGAGTGGCAGCCGACGGTTGCGCTTGCGGACGGGTCGAAGCGCCGGTTGGTGCTCGAAGGCGGCTCCATCGATGTGAATGGAGAGGGAGTTCTGCTGACCACTGAAGAGTGCCTGCTGAGCAAGGTGCAAGAGCGCAATCCCGGCGTGAGCCGAGAGCAACTGGAGCGAGCCTTTTACGACTATCTCGGCATCGATCGGGTCATCTGGTTCAATCGCGGCATCGTCGGCGATGATACGCACGGCCATATCGACGACATTGCCCGCTTCGTTGGGCCAACGACAATAGTGGCCGCCGTCGAGCTAGATGCAAGCGACCCCAACCACGCGCCCTTGGCTGAAAACCTTGCTCGCCTGAAGGCCGCGCACGCTGCAGATGGCAGGCAATTCACGATCATTGAACTGCCAATGCCACGACCGGTGGTCTTCCGCGGTCAGCGGCTGCCGGCCAGTTACGCCAACTTCTATATCGCGAATGGCTTGGTACTGGTTCCCACCTTCCACGATCCCAACGACCGCGTGGCGCTGAACATTCTAGCCGAGGCCTTTCCGAGGCGCGAAGTCATTGGCATCCACTCGGTAGACCTGGTCTGGGGACTGGGTACGCTGCATTGCATGAGCCAGCAGCAGCCCGCTGCCGTAGCATTGTGACCATGATCGAAGATCGCACAGCGATGCAAGCCGCACTTGCCGAAGCCCGCCTGGCCGGGGAGGCCGGCGAGGTGCCGATTGGCGCGGTGGTGATGCGCAAAGGGACGATCATCGCGCACGGGCAGAATCGCGTGCTGCGTGATCTGGACCCTACGGCCCATGCTGAGATTGTCGCCCTGCGTGCAGCGGCTGCCGCGCTGGGAAACTACAGGCTGCCGGGCTGCTCGCTCTATGTGACGCTGGAGCCGTGCGCCATGTGCGCCGGGGCGATGATTCATGCCCGGATCGACAGGCTGGTCTTTGCCGCTGCCGATCCCAAGGCGGGTGCGGCCGGATCGGTTCTTTCGGTCGTCAATTACCCCCAGCTCAATCACCGGATGCAAGTGGAGCAGGGAATCTTGGGCGATGAGGCGGCGGAGCTTTTGCGGAGCTTCTTTCGCGAACGGCGGGAGAGCTAGCCCACGGCTGGATGAGGCAAGAGTGCCAGCACTGCGAGCGCGAAGATGGCGGCGCTGACGGTGGAGAGGAAGTTCACCGCGTCGTTGTTGAGCCATCCGCGCCGCTCCAGGGTGGCTCCCAGCAGGCTGTCGAAGAAGAGGCCGAAGAGGCCGCCTGCTCCGGCAATCCAAAACATCTCACAGCCGCCGCTGAGGGCCAGGGTTCCGGCGGCCGCGACAATGCCTGCTGCAACCACGCCGGCCAGCGTACCGGCCAGACTGATGGCTCCGTCCGTGCCTGGCTCGACCACGCGCAGGGTCGTCATCATGCGTGGGCGGCCGCCCAGCACCTGGCCAATCTCGGATGAAACCGTATCCGCAGCGGCCTCCGCCAGAGCCGCCAGTCCCACGGCAAACAAGGGCATCGGCGCGAGTGTTGCGCGCGCGAACCAGTTCGTGCCGGCGAGCCACGACTGAACAACCTCACTCGACACAATAGCGGTTACGCCCAGATTGGCCGCCACCTGGGAGGCAGAGCGGCCATGCCGCCTCTCTGCTGTACCCAGCCGCTCTTTTTGGCTCCGGCCCAGCCGCGTGGAGATGTAGGCGAGCACGAAAACGGCAACCACCGGGACGAGGGCCGTTTGCCAGGGCCGATAAGGGAAGATCGCGGTGGAAAACATGAGGCTGGCGGCAATGACAGCGCCAGTGAAGGCCCCACCGCGGGTGGCAGCGCCCAGATTGAGCACAACAAGGCCGAGTAGCCCGCACAGGCCGAGCGCCCAGATGGCAACCGGCGGCGATTGCGTCGCCCACCAGTGGGTTTGGAGCACCAGGCCGGCGGCAGCA
>Ga0265316_10006947_pt1 | contig 10734 bp, 10 predicted proteins | sample 4522metaG_FD_202092 | JGI IMG/M metagenome (GOLD analysis project Ga0265316, IMG submission 202092) | Rhizosphere microbial communities from Carex aquatilis grown in University of Washington, Seatle, WA, United States - 4-5-22 metaG | ecosystem: Host-associated > Plants > Roots > Rhizosphere >...
TTATTGGTGGTTTTGCGCCCTGTGGTCCACCACATCGTATCCTTCGGGAGCCTGAAACAAGCTGGAGTCCGGATCGCCGCGAACGACATCGGTCACATTGGTGGTCTCTGTTCCAGAGCGCGGATCTTCATGGACACGACGCACGATGATCCTGAGATCGGAGGATATCCACATCTCGTTGGTCACCTCGATGACACGGTTGCTGCTCTCCCCCTCCAGGCGAAAGGAATGGACCGTGCGCGTGCCTTCCGAATAGACGCCGTTGATAGTCTGCGGTGCCAGTATCTCCTGCCGAAAACCGGGTCTCGACACCGTTGATCCCTGGTTTGCGGACGGTCTCGGGGCGGAGGCCGGCGGGGCCGTCACTCTCTGGGCAGGAGTGACCGGCCAGACGCCTACAATCCGACTGGCGGACGGGTTGCCTTCTACCCATTTCAGATAAACTCCGCCCACCGGATCGGTAATGATGACATCCCGATATTGCTCGCCTGAGTCGTCATGCCGGATGAGATCCCTGCGGGTGCGCCCCTCAGTATCCCGCCAGAGATACTCCACGAATGTTGTTAACGTTGTGCCGTCTGCCAGCACCTTGACAGTCGTTTCCTTGCCCGAATACGGCGCACCGGTAAATCCGGTGCCGGATGTGGTCTGGAGGGGTACCAGCTGCGGAGTGGACTGGGCGTAGGAAGCAGGCATTAGGGTGAACAGAATCGCAATAGACCATGAGGTAAGGCGCATTGAACAACTTCCGGCTCTGTTGAGGTTTGATGGGCGATCCTAGGATCTAAGCCCTTAGATGAGTATAAGATACGCGGGCGGAGATAACACAACCCCCACCCGCGAAGATCATTCCTGGCCCTAATTGATCGCTTGAAGCTTCCAGGCCCCGCCGTCCAGTACAAATTCTGCGTGGCGCTTGGCGCTCAGTTTGTTGCCGGGGTTGTGGGCAATGTCCTGCAGCGGGCCGGGTACCCCGTCCCAAACGATGCTCTCGGTGAAATCGGCGCCCTTTCCTCCGCCCGATTCGTTCTGTATCTCCTTGATATCACGAGCTTTGAGATGATTGGAAGCCACCGTCACCACGATAATTGAATAGCCCTTAGCGTCTGCGTTCTCTGGTTGCCACTGAATCACATCGCCGCCCTTTTGCAGCTTGAGCACCTTCTTGCCTTCAGGGGTCAAGGTGAAGTCGCCCCAGCTTCTATTGGGATAGCGCTTTGTCTGCTCCCAATATTTGGCTAACGCGCCCTGTATCATGCCGTTATTGTCCACCGCGATTACGGCGCCTGCCGGCGGAGTCTGGTCATACTTGGCCTGAATCAACGCCTGCGCGCTGGCTTGCGTCAGCTCCGGCTTATTACATCCGGTCAACAGCAATCCTGCACCCAGGATTGCCACTACCCCAAAAACACTCATCTTCACTGCGTTTTTCACTTTCCCTCCGTAGAACGAATAAAACAGTTCAAATTAGCTTGACTGGCCATTTTTCTCCAACTTACAGCCGCTGTCAATGGAGTTGGAAGTGACCGCTCACACAAGTGTTCAATTATTGCCCTGGAAACCGCATAACAGGCCCTGATCGGAGTCAAATTGACCCCTTCTGGCCTGTCAGCGCGCCTTAATCCTTGTTGATTCGTTCCAGCAGTAGCTCCAAAAAACCTTTCTCGTCCGATTGCAGACAGACCCGGGCATTGGGAGCCCCCTCGATGGACCTCGTAAAGCCCTTGTCGTCCACCTCCAGGCGCATCGGCATCACCGGGCAGAGTTCTGGTCGGATTGCATAAGTTACGGCCACTGGGTCAAAGAGGGTGGGTGCTTCGGAGTGTGTATAGTTCGCAGCCATCCATTGGTGGTAGAGCAGGGTCAACTGATCGGTGAGCGGGGACCCGTGAACAAAAATCGCCTCCCGTTCTTTGGCCTCCAGGTGGATTTGGGTCGAATCGAGCGGCATCATGAAGATAGGAACCCCAATGGTGAGTAGCGCCTTGGCCCCGGCCGGGTCGCGCGCAATGTTCCATTCCGCTTCGGCTGGACTATGCAATCCGGTTTTCCTGTTGTCATAGCCCCTTTGGATGCTGCCACCCATCAGTACCACCCTCTTGAGCTGGCGGAAGGTAGCCGGGTTGCGCTCTATGGCCGCCTGAATGTTAAAAAGTGGGCCGATGGCGATGAGGGTGATCTGGCCCGGATGGGCGCGAATCTGACCGAGCAAAAACTCGACCGCATCGGGATGCTTCTGCTTGGGTGCCCGGTTCGCGTACGCAGCCTGCGTAAATACGTTCTCGTGCGGCGTGGGAACGCCGGCAGCCACAGGAATATCTCCGCGGCCCACCACGCCCAGAAAGCGGTCCAAGAGGCGTGCCCGTAGTCCCGTGTCGCCGAAAGCGGTGGTGATACCCACCAGGCGCAACTCCGGGCTCCGTAGCGCCAGGGCCAGCGCAAAGGCGTCGTCGATGTCGTCACCGATATCCGTGTCGAGAATGGCCAATTGCGGCTCAGGGGGAAGCTGCCCCGCGGCAGGAGCCTGTTGACCTCTCGCGCCAAGCGCTACTACGAGCAGCAGGACCAGTGCAGCCAGCACCGGAAAAAATCGCGTGTCTTCCATGAGTAGTACTGTAACCGCCTTCACCCCTATATTGGCAGCGTTTAGCGCTTTGCCATTCTTACGGACGCCGAGCGCAGGCTACGCGAGGGATCTTTTGAAGGTCGGGGACGAACTCGATGCCTTCGAAGCCAAAGTCCATCAGCAACCTGGCGATTGCCTGTTCCTGTCCAAACCCGATTTCGAGGGCCAGGAAGCCGCCAGGGGTGAGCGCTGAGAATGCGGCAGGAATTAGCCGTCGGCATACGTCGAGCCCATCGCCGCCCGCAAAGAGGGCCAGGGCAGGTTCATATTCGCGCACCTCAACAGCCAGGCTTGCGCGGTCTCCGGCAGGCACGTAGGGCGGATTCGAGACGACAATCTCGAATCGCTCTTCTTTGACCGGGGCAAGCAGGTCGCCGCGCACGAAGCGGATGTGTCCGGAGACGCCGTTCCGCTCCGCGTTTTGGTGAGCAAGGGCCAACGCGGGAGAAGAAAGTTCTATGGCAGTGATGACGGCATGGGGCAACTTGCAGGCCAGCGTAACGCAAATAGCTCCAGAGCCGGCGCCGACGTCTACAATGCGGGGTGCCTGAAATCTGTCGGCCCGTTCAATAGCCTTCTCAACCAGATGCTCGGTCTCAGGACGCGGTATGAGCACATCGGGGGTGACTAGAAAGGGCAGTCCGTAGAACTCCGTCTCGCCGGTGATGTACTGAATAGGCTCGCCGGCCAGGCGGCGCTCCACAAGTGCAACGTAGCTGGCAGCCTCTTGAGCATCCAGTACCTCCTTCCAGCGAACAAGCAGGGCGGCACGCTCGCACCGCACAACGTGGAGCAGGAGCGCCTCGGCATCGCGGCGCGCGCGCTCCGGGTGCGGTCCGGCGCACAGGTGCGCTTCGCCTTCCCGAAGCCACTCTTCCAGCTTCATCAGTCCGCCTGTGTGGAGTCGGCCTTCAACTGCTCGGCCTGGTAGTGGGTGATGAGAGCGTCGACGATCGATTGCAACCGCCCCTCCATCACCTGTTCAAGTTGATGCAGGGTCAGGCCGATGCGGTGGTCGGTCAGCCGGTTCTGCGGGAAATTGTAGGTGCGAATCTTCTCGCTGCGGTCGCCGGTGCCCACCTGCTGCTTGCGTTCCTTGGCCAGTTCCGCATTCTGCCGCTCCATCTCCATCTCGTAAAGGCGGGAGCGCAGCACGCGCATTCCTTTCTCGCGGTTCTTGATCTGCGATTTCTCGTCCTGGCAACTGACCACGGTGTTGGTCGGTATGTGGGTGATGCGGACGGCGGAATACGTTGTGTTGACCGACTGGCCGCCGGGACCCGACGAGCAGAAGGTGTCGATGCGGATGTCCTTGGCTTCGATCTTCACGTCCACATCCTCAGCCTCGGGCAGCACGGCCACCGTCACAGCCGAGGTGTGGACGCGCCCCTGGGTCTCGGTTGCCGGAACGCGCTGTACGCGGTGCGCGCCACTCTCCCACTTCATCTGGGAGTAGACGCGCTCGCCCTCGATGATGGCGATGACCTCCTTGTAGCCGCCCACGCCGGATTCGGAGACAGAGAGCAGCTCGACCTTCCAGCGATGCTGCTCTGCAAAGCGCTGGTACATACGGAAGATCTCCGCGGCAAAGAGCGAGGCCTCGTCGCCGCCGGTGCCGGCGCGGATTTCGAGTATGACGTTCTTCTCGTCGTTGGGGTCCTTGGGCAGCAGCAGCACCTTGATCTCTTCTTCCAGGGCAGGCTCGCGCGGCGCCAGAGAGGCAATCTCCTCCTCAGCCATGACCCGCATATCGGGATCAGCCAGTAGTGCGCGGGCTTCGGCCAGCGCCTGGCGCACCTGCTTCAACTCGCGGAACTTCATCACCGGAGTTTCCAGGTTGCTGAGCGCCTTGCCGGCCTGCTGGTACTTTTCGCGGTCTTTGACCACCTCGGGCAGCGAAAGCTGGGCTGAAAGCTCCTCGTAGCGATGCTCCATCTGTTGCAAACGATCAATCATTGCTGAACCTCTTTGGCACGGCTGAACTTCATTCGCCCGTGTGGGGGCTTATTGCTAAGTGTTTTTGGGGGATGTGAAAAATAGACGAAGAACAAGTATCAGCGGCGGGCGCCGCTAGAGGAGGGCCGGGATGGGGTGATGGTGGGCCATCGTTCTGATTCCATTTTAACGCGAAATTTGGATGCCGCGAATAACCATGGAGATTCTCCGCTCCCGCCCACATGAACTAGGCGATGTCCAGTTAGTCGAGCGGCCACACAGTTGGCCAGTGCAGAAAATGTTCTTCGTCGCCAATCACGATCCGTGCCGGATTCAAAGCCAGGTTGCTAGCCAGCGCGAAGCCCGGGTAATCAACATCCGTGGGCAGGTCGAATACGAGCGTTGTTTCGAGACTCTGGCCCGGTCCTACTTCAGAATCCAGGCCGGTGAAAGGGGGGCCACCCACTGGCGAGAGCGCGTGCATACCCTCTTTGGATACCTCGTAAACCCGGCCGGATCGATCAATAAGCACGCCCTTCCGGCCAATCTCCCGCTGCGCCCGGCCACGCGACCGGTTGGTAATGCGGACCGCAACGAGATAGAAGGATCTACCCACATTTCTTGAAGGCATCCGATTCCAACCTGTGACCGCGAAGCACATCTCATCGAAGCAGCGGTCTTCTCCGAGCGACATGATATGCTGCGGCGCCTTAAGGGCCACGACAGTGCCCACTCCCAGATAGACGACCCAAGCCACAAAGACGCCAGCTAGGAACCACCCAGCGACTGCCCAACGCCGAATGAGGAGCGCCACAAGCGCGACAACAATGGCCACCGCTGTTGCAAGGACCAGAAGAATCAAAAGCAGATCGAAGATGGACATGCTCTCTCCGCCCAATAAGCGTTACAAACATATCAGACGCGGAGCTAAATTACGACGGCCGTTTTCGCGTGGCTTGGATGGGTAGACCCCGAGGTTCCACTTGAATCAAAAACATTCCATATGCTCGCAGGCATTCGTCAGCGGGAGCTGCAAGCTGGAGTCGTGCTCCGGGCCGGAGAAGATAGTGATAGTGGCGGGCTGGTAGTCCTCGGGTTTGGCGGTCATGATGTTGGGCACGAAGCGCTGGGGGTTGCGGTCGTAGAGCGGGAACCAGGTGCTCTGGATTTCGACCATTACGGTATGACCGGCTTTGAAGACATGGTCAACGTCATGGAGCGAGAACTTGTATTCGTGGACCGAGCCGCTGCGCAGCGGGGCGGGCTTGTCAAAGGATTCGAGGTAGCGACCGCGGAAGATTTCTTCGTTGGTCATCAATTGATAGCCGCGCATCTTGGGGTCGGGGGCATCGCCGGGGTACTCATCGATGAGCTTGACCACCAGGTCGTTGTCGGTGCCGGTGGTAGCAGCATAAATATCGGCGACAACCTCGCCGGTCACAATCAGGTCCTTCTTAAGGACTGGCAGCTTCCAGACGGCCAGATCCTTGCGGCCAGTGACGAAGCGCTGATCCTCGGTGAGCCAGTTGTACCACCGGGAGCCTTCGCCATAGGTGGGCTGGATGGGCCGATGGCGGTAAGGAATGGGGTTGGCAGGGTCGCTGACGTAGGTGGTTTTGGCCTCGACGGTTGAGTCGCTCCAACTGAGCAGGCCGCCTCCTTCGAGATGCAGGCTGGTGGGCTGGGACTCTTTGGGCGGAAAGTGCGCGTAGCGCTTCCAGGTATTGGAGCCGGTCTGGAAGCTGGCCGTGTCTTCCAGATCGAAGCCTGGCTCGTCCTTGAGGTAGTGGGCGAAAAACTTTGCCTCAATCCGGGCACGGTACTCCTTGCCGATGGGCTCGGTGTAGTCGATGTTGCCCAGGTGGCGCGTGGAGGAAGCCCAGTAACCGTGCCGCCACGGGCCCAGGACCAGAAAGTTCCTATGTTCTGTGTCATGCGGCTCCAGCCGGGCGTACTCCTCCTGCGGCCCCCACATATCTTCCTGGTCGTATGTACCGCCCACGGTGAGGGTGGGCACGGCGACTGCGTTGAGCGCGTTCTCGACGCCTCGTGAAGACCAGGCCGAATCGTAGGCAGGGTGCTCAAGGAAGAGCTTCCAGGTGGGCAGCAGTTTTGCGCCTGATCGTTTTACGTCTTCGGCAAAGCTGCCGCGCTCCAGGAAAAAGTCAAAGCCATCGCGGGGCTTGCCGTCCTTGTCCTTGCCGTACTCCACGGCGGTATCTTCCCTACTGGACTCCATGCCACGCACATAGTCGTAGCTATAGGTCTGCCGGAAGGCGCCGTTGTGAAAGAAGTCATCACCCACCCAGACGTCGATCATGGGAGCCTGGGGCGAGATGGCCTTGACGGCGGGGTGAGGGTCGATACCGGCCACCATTGCCAGGAAGCCTGGGTAACTCGTGCCGATAAATCCGGCGTGTCCGTTGTTTTCTGGAACATTTTGGAGCAGCCATGCCACGGTGTCGTACGCATCGGTACTCTCGTCGATTGCCTTGGGATCGCGATGGTCGGCTGAGGGCCGGCTCATCACAAACTTTCCCTTACTCTTGTAGCGGCCGCGAATATCCTCATTCACAAAGATGTAGCCGTCTCGGGCCAGTTCGGGGCGGCTGTAGTCGAACGAAGCCTGGTTAGTTCCATCCACGCCGTATGGCGTGCGCTGGATGAGAAATGGAAGCGGGGCGGCGATATCTGCGGGTTTGAGGATTACGGCGTGGAGCTTTACGCCGTCGCGCATGGGAATCATGATCTCGGAGCGTCGGTACTCGTGGAAGGGGTGATGGACGGGCGCTCCGGAACGGCGGTAGACGATATCGGGCTCGGTTGAGCGAACCAGGCTGGCTCCCTGGCTGGCATCATCGAGCGTGAAACGACAGGTGTTCTTCGAGTCAGTAAGGCTGAATTCTACGGCGGAGAGGGGCTTGAGTTCGGCGGGTGGGTTGCGCTCAGTTTCGACAACCAACTTGCCATCCCGCACATAGAAACTGAGCGGCGTATCGGGTTCATTGGGGTCGGTGTACTCGCCTGTCAGCGCATCAAGTTGAGCTGAGACGGGCACAGCCTGGGATTGTGCCACAACCTGAACTGGACGCGGTGTTGACCGGGCAAGAGTGGGCGTGACAGGAAACAGTACGAGGCACAGAACTGCGAGAACAAGGCGGGAACGATTCAAAAGAAGTGACCTCCTCAGAGGGGGCTAATGGACATGGCCGTGGCGGTTTGCCATTTCTTCTATGGGCACCACGCAGCCATCGAGCACCTTGCAGCCGGAGTGTTCGAATTGGATCGTAGTGTGGCTGATGTGGAAGCGGTCATGTAACACCTGGTTGAGGTTGACCAGAATGCAGGCGCTCTCCGACGGAGGAATGTCTGCAATGGTGACATGGCAGGCCAGGGCGCGGGAGTTGGAGCCGAGGCTCCAGACGTGCAGGTCGTGGACGTTGAAGACGCCCTCGATGGCCTCCATGCCGGTGCGAATGTTGGTGAGAGAGACGCCGCGGGGCGTGCCTTCGAGCAGGATATTGAGGGTCTCGCGGACGATGCCGAAGCTGGACCACAGGATGAGGGCGGCGATGAACAGCGAGAGAACCGGGTCGATCCAGTTCTGCCCTGTGAACAGGATGCTGGCGCCTCCGGCGATGACGGCTGCCGTGGAGAGTGTGTCGCCGGCCATGTGCAGAAAGGCAGAGCGCAGATTCACATCGCGGGCCACGCTCCACAGCAGGGCGGCGATGACGCCGTTCATCAGAACGCCGGCGGCGGCTACGTAAATCATTAGCCTGGGCTGAACGGTTATCGGCGCCGAAAGCCGGTGGACGGCCTCGTACGCGATCCACAGCGAAATGACGATGAGAGAGGCTGCATTGACGAATGCGGCCAGCACCCCGGCCCGTTGATAGCCGAAGGTCTTGTTATGGCTGACTGGGCGAGTTTGGAAGTAAACGGCCACAAAGCTGAGCAGGAGAGCCAGAAAGTCGGAGAGGTTGTGGCCAGCCTCGGAGAGCAGCGCCAGCGAGTGAGCGCGCAACCCGGCTACAAAGGTCACCGCTACATAAACCAGCGTGGCCGCCAGAGAGAAAAACAGTACGGATTGTGTTCTCTTTGCGCCGGCAGAAGAAGGCGCTGCGCGGAGATGCATACAGGCAGTGTAACCGGGGTTGAATGCCGGCAGCTAGCCGCGTCCAGGGCGCAGAGGACTCATATGGAGGGATTCGGGGTCCTCGAAGGCGGGCAGCACCGGAAGCCCCTCCCTCATCCCCGACCACTCCTCGGCCACCACGATGCTGTTCTGGGGGTTGCCGGGTTGGTAGCGCACCGTGCAAGGGAAACCGGCCCGTACATGGGCCGCATCCTCCAGGCCTCGTATATTGGTCAAGTCCTGGGCGCACTCGTAATCCACGCCACCGATGCGATAGCTGTAAATCAGCATGGTGAGGGCGCGTCCGTCCTTGGCCTCCACCTTGCATACGTCCAGCGACATTCCATCCACCAAGCGTCCGGAGTGCACCAGAAACTGGCGCCGTGCGCGCTCAATCTCTTCGGCGGTTTTGCGCCTGTGGAAGACAAGCCAGAAGGCAAGCGCACCCAACAAAACCATGAGTGCTATACCGGCGGCAACCTGCCATTCGTTTGCGTTGAGGTGAGTCATTAGGGCCGGGACTCCACCCTGAGTCCCAAATAGAGCATACCTCAGCGGGAATCTAACCGAGTGTGATGGCCAACGCATATCTCTTCGGGTTTCCCGCTGCGATATACTCGTGACTGCGTCTTGAACGGGCTTCGGCCTGCCGAACGCTCGTTTTCCGGAGGTTTTTCGTGGCTTTGGACCGAATTTCCAACACGGCACAGCATTCCCCGATTCCCAGCCGGGTCCGCTCAACCACCGTCATTTGCGTGCGCCGCAACGGCCAAGTGGTTATGGCCGCCGATGGGCAGGTCACCCTGGGCGATCACGTCCTCAAGCATTCGGCCAAAAAAATACGCCGCCTCTACCAGGAGAAAATCCTGGCCGGATTTGCCGGTTCCACCGCCGACGCCTTCTCGCTCTTCGCCCGCTTCGAGTCCAAGCTGGAGCAGTATGCGGGCAACCTGAATCGGGCGGCTGTCGAACTGGCCAAAGACTGGCGCACCGACAAGATGCTGCGCAACCTGGAGGCCCTGCTGCTGGTGGCCGATCAGGGGCAGACCTTCCTCATCTCCGGTTCGGGAGACGTGATCGATCCCGACGAACCGCTGGCCGCCATCGGCTCCGGCGGCAGCTATGCCACGGCCGCGGCCCGTGCGCTGCTCGAAAACACCGACCTGAGCGCCCGCGAGATCGCCGAAAAGGCCATGAAAATCGCCGGAGAGATCTGCATCTACACCAACGACCGCATCACGATTGAGGAGTTGAAGAGCTAGCGAGACGCTTCCGCCGGCCCCGTTTATCCATGGCTATCTATCTCCCCGCATCCGCCGAAGAACAGGACCTCTCGCTCGACGAGCTGACCCCGCGCGATATTGTCGCCGAGCTCGATAAGCATGTTGTCGGCCAGCGCGCCGCCAAGCGCGCCGTGGCCATCGCGCTCAGGAATCGCCAGCGGAGGCAGAAACTGCCGCCGGACATTGCCGACGACATCATGCCCAAAAACATCATCATGATTGGGCCTACGGGCGTGGGAAAAACCGAGATTGCGCGCCGCTTGGCCAAACTGACCGGCTCGCCCTTCCTCAAGGTAGAAGCCTCGAAGTTTACCGAGGTGGGCTACGTGGGCCGCGATGTGGAGTCGATCATCCGTGACCTGGTGGAGATCGCCATTGACATGGTGCGCGAGGAGCGCCTTGAAGAGGTAGAAGACAAGGCGGAGATGAATGCCGAGGAGCGCCTGCTCGACGTGCTGCTTCCGCCTCCGCCTCCGCCGCCCACGCCTACCGCCGCCGAGGGCCAGCTCACTCTGCCCGGAGCGGAGAGCTACCAGCGTTCGCGCGAAAAGCTGCGCCAGCAGTTTCGCGAGGGCAAGCTCGACGAGCGGCAGGTGGAGCTGGACGTGCGCGATCGGGGCACGCCGCAATTCGGCATCATCAGCAACCAAAACCTTGAGGACATGGAGATGAGCCTCAAGGATATGCTGCCCAACATCTTCGGCGGCGCCTCGAAGAGGCGGAAGATGAAGGTCGCCGACGCCTTCGACTAC
>Ga0265316_10006948_pt1 | contig 10732 bp, 10 predicted proteins | sample 4522metaG_FD_202092 | JGI IMG/M metagenome (GOLD analysis project Ga0265316, IMG submission 202092) | Rhizosphere microbial communities from Carex aquatilis grown in University of Washington, Seatle, WA, United States - 4-5-22 metaG | ecosystem: Host-associated > Plants > Roots > Rhizosphere >...
GTCCATCATGGACGCGCGCAGCGCGGCCGTTGATGGACGTCCCCCGAGGAGCATCTCCTGTCGACCGCCAGCGCCGAGCGGCCGCCTGCCCCAATGGTCTCCGTCAATTAGGGACACCCACTAGCCCGGAGTACGGCGCATTGCCGCTCGCACACATCCGGCAACGACCATGTCGCGAAACTCGTCAAGAGACATTCGCGTGAGCACCGGATTCTCGACGTTCGCGGTCAGTATTCCATCCGAACTGAATGACAGGGTGAAAAGGTAGGCGTGACAGTTGACGCCCAAGATGTTCACACGGTTCTGGGCGTCCCGCCGAAGTTCTCCGAGGGAATGGCAGAACTCCGAGAGCCGGTCGCACATGTTGCTGCGAAGCACAGCGAAGCCGGGCGGGCCTCTCCGCGCTGAAAGACTCACGCCGCCGGCCGCGATGGTTTCGCGCTGACCTTGTCGTTTCGTCTTTGCGCGCAGATGGTCAGCGCGCTCCGGCCAGCGGTCGAGCGAATTCGCCTCCGCGACCGGGATCTGGCCCTGCAGCTCAAACGCGCCGGCTCCTCGGTGCCGGGCAACATCGCTGAAAGCGCCCGGCGCGCGGGCCAGGATCGACTTCATCACTACCGAATCGCCGCCGGCTCTGCCGGGAAAATTCGCTCCCATCTGGCCGTTGCCATGGCCTGGGGCGATGTGGACCAACCCACCGTCATACCCGCACTATCTCTCCTCGATTCCATCCTCGCGATTCTCTGGCGCCTGACCCATCCCTGACTCCGTCCTGGCCCGGGCCACCAAAGGCCCGGGCCCACCGTCACGGTCGCCGTCGCTGTCACCGCTACCGCTACCGTCCCTGTCACCCACACCGCTCCCCGATTAGTCGCACGCAACGCGGCGTTTCTGCCGGCGATTGCGTGCCAAACTCTCCCGTGGTAAGAAGCTCGGTCACTAGCAGGCACACCCCAATAGTCGTGGGCGGGCCATCGAGCCCGCCTTTTTTTTGTCCAACGATACCCCCAACACAACCGCAAAGAATGCGCACTGAATCCAACGTGCTCTGGCAGCTAGTCGAACCCCCGATTCAGGGGGCGGGACTGGATCTGATCGAGCTGCAGTGGAATCGCGAAGGCGAAGGGTGGGTTCTGCGCGTGTTCATCGACCGACCCGAGCCGCCCCACCTCCCGGGCGCGAGTGAGCCGCCGGCGGACGTCTTGCCGCGAATCGCGGTGAGCCACGAGGACTGCGAGCGCGTCAGTCGGGATCTGTCAGCGGCATTGGACGTCGCAGACGTGATTCATCACACCTACAAGCTGGAAGTCAGCTCGCCTGGCATCGACCGTCCGTTGCGCCGCGAGCATGACTTTCGGCGCTTTGCCGGCCAGCAGGTGAAGATTCGTTGTACTGAACCAAGCGAGGGGCGGCGGAATTTCTCCGGGGTGCTTCGCGGAGCGCAGAATGGCCAGGTCGAGGTCGATTGTGAGGGCAAGGTGTACCACCTGCCCATCGCGACCATCGCGCGAGCCAATCTGGTTCCGGACTGGGCCGCGGAGTTTCGCCGGCAAGCGGCCAGTGGCGAAGGCGGAAATCAGCCGCCACAGCCAGATCGGGAGGGGGCCAGGGAACATCCCCATGGTCACAGCAAGACAGGGCGCGACGAAACCGTTGCGCTCCATGCGCCACACAGGAGTGCGTCATGAGTGAAGGGACGAGCCTGAGTCAGGTCATCGATCAGGTTTCGAAGGACAAGAATATCGATCGCAAGATCCTGGTCGAAGCACTTGAGTCGGCGATCCTGACCGCGGCCAAGCGCGCCTTTGGCGAAGAGCGCGAGATGGAGGCCAAGTTCAACGACGCCACCGGACGGGTCGACCTGTTCCAGATCATCATCGTGGCCGACCCGGTGTCCAATCCGGCCAAGGAAATCTCGCTGGATGAGGCCAAGCAGTTCAATCTGCAAGCCGACGCGGGCGACGAGCTGCTGTTCCAGATCTTTTTCGATGAGAAAGATCAGGCGCGGGCCGAGGAACAGGACGCCAAGTACGGGGCGTTGCTCAAGCTCAACCGGGCCTGGAAGACCTTCGGTCGCTTCGCCGCGCAAACCGCCAAGCAGGTCATCCTGCAACGGGTGCGCGAGGCCGAGCGCGACAACGTGTTCAATCAGTACCGCGAAAAGAAGGGCGAGCTGATCTCGGGCATTGTGCGGCGTTTTGAACGTGGCAGCATCATCGTCGACTTGGGCGGCGCCGAGGCGGTGCTGCCCGTGCGCGAGCAAGTTCCGCGCGAATCTTTCCGCGCGGGCGACCGCATCGTGGCCTACGTGGTCGACATCGACAAGGCGGCGCGCGGCCCGCAAATCGTCATTTCCCGTGGCCACAAGGGCCTGCTGGAAAAGCTCTTCGAGATGGAGGTCCCCGAGATCTACGACAAGATCGTGCGGGTCGAGGCTTCGGCGCGCGAGCCGGGCGCCCGCTCGAAGATCGCGGTCAGCTCGCGCGATCGCGATGTGGATCCGGTGGGTGCCTGCGTGGGCATGAAGGGCTCGCGCGTGCAGGCTGTGGTGCAGGAATTGCGTGGAGAAAAGATCGACATCGTGCCCTACGACAACGATCCCGCCCGCTTCGTGTGCAACGCCATCGCGCCGGCGCAGGTTTCGCGCGTGATGATCGACGCCTCCAATCACACCATGGAACTGGTGGTGGCCGACGACAAGCTTTCCTTGGCCATCGGCAAGAAGGGTCAGAACGTGCGTCTCGCCTCGCAGCTCACCAACTGGCGCATCGATATCCACTCGGAAACCAAGATGCGCGAGGCGGAGGAGCGGGCGCGTGCCTCGCTTGGCGCCATCGATGGGGCAACGCCCGAAATACTCGAGGCGCTGCTGCGCGCGGGCTGGGGCTCGGCCGACGCTGTATCCCGGGCCAACGTGGAGGAACTGGCCGCGCTGCCTGGGGTGGGCGGCCTCGAGGCGGCGGCTCGCCTGGTCGCGGTGGCTGGCCAGGCTGCAGCGCTGGAGGAGCAACGCCGTGCCGAGGACAGAGCGCGTGCCCAGCTTGCCGCGGCGCCGGCACCTGAGGTGTCTGAGGAGAGGCCCTAGCGGAAGCGGAATACCATGGGGCGCATTTGCGAAAGAACTTGCATTGGCTGTCGGCGGGTCGTCCCAGCCAGAGAACTCGTCCGCTTGGCAGCGCCCAACGGCCGCGTGGCGCTCGCGATCCGGCGAGGCGGGGCAGCGATGCCGCGGCAGGGGCGTGGGGCGTGGCTGCATCCCACACCGGAATGCGTGGCCGCGGCGCTCAAGCAGCGGACATTTGGCCGGGCTTTCCGAGGGAAGGTGGACGGTTTGGACCCGGTCCGCCTTCTTAGCGACGTGAGAGTGGCACTTGGGGCTTCGTCCCACGAGCAGGGTGAATCACCATGATGAGCGGATATGAACGCAGAGATCCCGGTTCAGAGCCGGCGGGCACGGCGGTGTCCGCGGCGAAGATCCGCGTCTACGAGTTGGCCAGAGAGATTGGAATGGCCCCCAAGAGCCTGGTTGCCAAGGTCCGCACCCTGGGCATCGAGGCGGCCAACCATATGTCTAACCTGAGCGGCGCCGACGTCGACCGCGTCCGCCGAGCGATCGAACGCGAGCGCCAGGAGAGCCTGGTCGAGGAACGTCTGAGCGACACCGTGATTCGGCGGCGGTCGCGCAGCGCCCCGACCGGTGCCGCCCGTCCGGCATCGGCTCACCCTGAGCCTCCCTCTGCGGCGGCGCCACCGCCGGTAGGGGAAACGCCGTCTCCTGCGCCAGTGCCAGAGGCACCACCCGGGGGCGCGCCTCTATCTGTGTCTGTTGAGCCGGAAGTGCCGGTGCTTGTGGCAGAGGTCAATGCGCCCACGGTGAGCGAGACGACCACTGCGGCGCTGCCGGCCGAGGTTGAAGAGCCTGCCGGTGCGACCCCGGTCGAGGTCGCGCCCGAGGCGGAGACTGAGCCTGTCCTGCCGCCGAGCGAGGCCAAGTCGATGCCGCCGGTTCTCGTGCCGGTGAAGATTCCGCAGCCGGTGGTCACCGGCGCGGCTGCGACCGGACAATTCATCCAGCTGCCCGGTCTGGCCTCACGCGAGGCTGGCGTTCCCAAGATCGAGATCACGAATCGGGACGAGGAACTGCGGCGCATGGGACGCGGCAGCCTGGTTTCGCGAGGGCCGGGTGGCCGTGACTGGCGCGCGCCGGGGGCTCCCGGGCAGCGGCCGGGCGGGCCGCCCCGCAAGAAGGTCGCGATGGCCGGCAAGAAACTCAAGCAGACCATCATTACGACGCCAGCGGAGCACAAGCGAGTCATCCGCATGGGCGAAACCATAGGGGTGGCCGACTTGGCCCAGAAGATGGGCGTCAAAGGCAACGAGGTGGTCAAGAAGCTTTGGGCGCTCGGCATGATGGGCGTGAACATCAACCAGAATGTCGAGATCGACGCCGCCACCCTGATCGCCACCGAGTTTGGCTACCAGGTCGAGTCCACCGCCTTCAAGGAAGAAGAGTTCATCTCCGAGGGACAGGCGGACAACCCCGAGGATCTGCTGCCGCGCGCTCCGGTGGTGACCGTCATGGGCCACGTGGACCACGGCAAGACCTCTCTGCTCGACGCCATTCGCAAGGCCAACGTGGCAGGCGGCGAGGCCGGCGGCATCACCCAGCACATCGGGGCGTATCGCGTTCACACCCCACAAGGCGACGTCGTGTTCCTGGATACGCCCGGTCACGAGGCCTTCACCGCCATGCGCGCGCGCGGCGCCCAGATGACGGACATCGTGGTCATCGTGGTGGCGGCCGAAGAGGGGCCCATGCCGCAAACTATCGAGGCCATCAAGCACGCGCAGGCAGCCGAGGTTCCCATCCTGGTGGCCATCAACAAGATCGACAAGCCTGGCGCCAACCCCGCCATGGTTCGGACCCGCCTGATGGAGCAGCAGCTAGTCGCGGAGGAGATGGGCGGCGAGACCATTTTTGTCGAGGTTTCCGCGAAGACCAAGCAGGGCATCGACCGGCTGCTGGAAATGCTGGCGTTGCAGGCCGAGGTGCTTGAGCTCAAGGCCAATCCCAAGAAGGCGGCCAAGGGTCACGTGGTGGAGGCGCGCCTGGATCGGTCTCGCGGCGCCATCGCGACCGTGCTGGTCGAAGAAGGCACCTTGCGACTGGGCGACCTGGTGGTGGCGGGCGAGGCCTATGGAAAGCTTCGCGCCATGCTGGGGGACAAGGGCCAGAACATCACCGAGGCGCCGCCTTCCACCCCGGTCGAGCTGCTCGGTCTGGACGGTGTGCCAGACGCGGGCGAGATATTCAACGTCGTCGCCGACGAAAAGTCGGCCAAGGCGCTGGTCGAACACCGGCGCGAGCAGCGCAAGCGCAAGGAAGCCAGCAGCACCACGCGCGTGTCGCTGGAGAACATCCTTGAGAAGATCAAGTTGGGCGAGGTCAAGGAGGTGCGCATCGTGCTGAAAGCCGATGTGCAGGGTTCGGTCGAGGCCATTTCCAATGCCTTGCGGAACCTGTCTACACCGACGGTGGGGGTGAACGTGATCGCAGCCGCTGTGGGCGGCATCACCGAGTCCGACGTGACCCTGGCCAAGGCGTCCGCGGCCATCGTGGTCGGCTTCAACGTGCGGCCCGCGGGCAAGTCGCGCGCGCTGGCCGATCAGGAAGGCGTAGATATCAAGCTCTACCAGATCATCTACGACGCCATCGACGACGTGAAGAAGGCCATGCTGGGCATGCTCTCGCCGGTGAGCAAGGAGAAGATCCTGGGTCGGGCCGAGGTGCGCCAGGTGTTCCACATCACCAAGGCGGGCACCGTGGCCGGTTGCACGGTGGTCGAGGGCAAGGTCACGCGTCGCTCGCATGTGCGCCTGATTCGCGATTCAGTGGTGGTCCACACCGGCCGCTTGAGCTCGCTGCGCCGGTTCAAGGAGGACGCCAGTGAAGTCACCCACGGCTACGAATGCGGCATCGCCATCGAGAACTACGGCGATGTCAAAGAGGGCGATATCATCGAGGCCTTCGAATTGGAGTCCATCGCCGCGGTCTTGGACCAGCCCACCATCGCGCCGCCCGCGCGAAAGTAGCAGAGGTCTTTGCCCAGGGCATGACCGTCGGTATCGCCCGAATCACGCTCTTCGTTCCGGACAGCCATTCCCTCAAGGAGAAACGGATGGTTCTGCGGCGAGTGAAGGATCGCGTGCGCAACAAATTCAACGTCGCCATCGCCGAGGTGGACGACAACGATGTGTGGCAGCGCGGTGTAGTGGGTGTGGCGTTACTGGGAAATGATCGCCGCTTCGTGGAATCGTCGCTCGACGAGGTGGTGCGCTTCGTGCGCGAGATGGCCGAGGCCACCAATGTGGAGCGCGAGATCCTGACCTTTAGCCAGGCTTTGGCGGAAAACGATCTGGGGTGGAGGGGAGCATAGATGCTAGCCGAGATTTTCCCGGGATTCGACGGCCAACCACCCGATCCGGAGTTTCACCACAGAGAGCACAGAGGCCGGAAAGAAAGGGTTTCGGATCCGGATCCGAACCCTTCCTTCCTTCCCATCCGTCTCTGTGCTCTCTGTGCTCTCTGTGGTGAAATCCGGGGCAACAAAGCAGGGCGGGCATGAGTCAGCGGGCGGAAAAGGTCGCGGGCGAGATCCGGGAGGTTCTCGGAGAGCTGGTGGTGCGCGGGGCCATCAAGGATCCGCGCGTGCGCGACGCAGGCATGGTCACCATCACTTACGTGCGCATCACCGGAGATCTGCGCCAGGCGCGCGTGTTCTTCACCGTACACGGCGCAGACGACGCGGCGGCGGAGAAGGTGCGCGTTGGCTTGCAGAGCGCGTCCGGTTTCATGCGGCGGCAGGTGGGCGAGCGCTTGCGACTCAAGGTCACGCCCGGGCTGGACTTCGAAGTCGACCGCGTGTTGGATCAGGAGGCCCATATCGAGCAGCTCCTGCGAGAGGTGGCCAAGAAGGAGTGAGCGTTCTCGTCGTCGACAAACCGGTGGGCCCCACATCTTTCGCGGTGCTGAGAAGGGTGCGCCGCGCGCTCATGCGCGCCCCAGACGCTGCGAAGCGCGCGCCCAAGCTGGGCCACGGCGGGACACTGGATCCCATGGCATCGGGTGTGCTCCCAGTGTGCGTGGGCGAGGCCACCAAGGTCATTCCGTTCTTGCTCGACGCCGACAAGGAATACCTGGCCGGCGTGCGTTTCGGCGTTGAAACCGACACCCTGGATGCCACCGGGCAGGTGCTGTCCGAGACAGCGGTAGGCAATCTGGACTCCGGTCGCGTCGAGGCAGCCCTCGCGAGTTTTCGCGGCGAGATCGAGCAGGTGCCCCCGATGTTCTCGGCACTCAAACACCACGGCCAGCCGCTGTATCGCTACGCGCGTGCCGGGCAGACGATCGCCAGGGCGCCCCGGCGTCTGACCGTGCACGAGTTGGTGCTGCTGGCATTTGAGCCCCCCGATCGCGCGCGCCTACGCATCCGCTGCTCGAAGGGGACGTACATTCGTTCGCTGGCCGCGGATCTGGGGCGCCAGCTGGGCGTAGGGGCGCACCTGACCGAGTTGCGTCGGACGGCATCTGGGCCTTTTCGGCTGGCGCAGGCCGTAGGTCTTGATGACATTGAGGCGTGGGTTGACCAGGGGCGCGAACTGCCCTTCGTCTCGCTGCGTGAGGCGCTGGCCCATCTGCCGGCCGTGACCGTCGGAGATGCGCTGGCCGTGCGTCTGGCTCGCGGCCAGCGCGTGCAATGGGACGAACTTGGTTCTGGCGTGGCCGAGCGCGGGCCTCTTTGCGTCCTGCTTCCGGCGGATATAGTGGTTGCCGTGGTGGACCGGAACACGGAGGGAGCTGTGCGCATCCTGCGAGTGTTTAACGTCGGTTGACTCTCGGCGCGCAATGTAGGAAATTAGGCGAAGAGAAAAAGACGAAAGTTACAGAAAAGAGCGTGATTGCATGGCGCTAGCCGCAGTAAAGAAAGCAGAAGTTGTCAAGAAGTACGCCCGTGGTCCGGCTGACACCGGATCCCCCGAAGTCCAGATAGCTCTTCTGTCTGAGCGTATCGCGTATCTGACCGAGCATTTTCGCGAGCATTCCAAGGACCACCATTCTCGTCGTGGTCTGTTGATGCTGGTTGGACAGCGACGCCGGCTGCTTGACTATCTGAAGAAAAAGAACGTCAAGCGTTACCGAGACGTGATCTTGTCGCTCGGTATTCGCAAGTAGGCCCGAAGTTTTTTCAAGAGAAGGCGGGCGATGCGTGATGCATTGCCCGTCACGTTAACCGAGGGCCCCGGTGCTTGCGTTCATCCTTCTTCCCGCTGGTTCGCAGCGCGCCTTGCGTTCGGCGCAGATTCGATCCGGACCTGCGAGATGAGGGACGAAGCCACAGGGGCCGCTAGAGAGGAGCAGTGAAATGTTTGTACGTGAAGGCGTGTCCCTGGGTGGCAAGGAACTCAGTATCGAGGTCGGCCGCATGGCCAAGCAGGCCGACGGGGCCGTGGTGGTGCGCTACGGCGACTCCATGGTGCTGGTCACGGCGGTAGGCGCCGCCACGGTGAGACCGGGGATTGATTTCATGCCCCTCACCGTCGACTATCTCGAGAAGACGTCAGCCGCGGGCAAGATCCCGGGCGGCTATTTCAAGCGCGAGGGACGGCTGACCGAGACCGAGATTCTGACCTCGCGGATCATTGATCGTCCGTGCCGGCCACTCTTTCCCAAGGGATGGCGCTTCGACACCCAGGTCATCGCCACGGTTTTGTCGACCGACCGGGAGAACCCGACCGACGTGCTGGCCATGACCGGCGCCTCGGCTGCTCTTCACCTCTCCGATTTGCCCTGGGCCGGACCCTTTGCCGGTGTGCGCGTGGGACGCATCGGTGGCGAGTTCATCGTCAATCCGACCTTTGCCCAGCGCGAGGCTTCCGAGCTGGACCTGACCGTGGCCGCCAGCCGCGACGCCATCGTGATGGTGGAGGGCGGTGCCCAGCATGTGTCCGAGGAAGTGCTAGTCGACGCGCTCATGTTCGCGCACAAGGCAGCGCAGCCGCTCATCGACCTGCAGGAAAAACTGCGGGCCGCGGTGGGCAAGCCCAAGCGCGCCTTCCAGGCGCCGGTGGTGGATCTGGCGCTGGACGCGCGCGTGCGCGAGTTGGCCCAGCCCAAGATCGAAGCCGCCATGGCCATCCGCGAGAAACTGGAGCGCTATGCGGCCCTGGATGCGGTGGGGAGCGAAATCCTGGAAATAGCCAAGACAGAGTTTTCCGAGCGTGACTCCGAAATCAAGGAGGTCTACGAGTCGGCCAAGAAGAAGCACCTGCGCGAGTTGGTGCTCAACACCGGCCGGCGCATCGACGGACGGGCCACCGAGGACATTCGGCAGATCACCTGCGAGGTGAGCCTGCTGCCGCGCACACATGGCTCGGCGTTGTTCACCCGCGGGGAAACCCAGGCTCTGGTCACCGCGACCCTGGGAACCAAGCAGGACGCGCAGCACATCGAGGGATTGGGCGAGGAGTTCGAGAAGACCTTCATGCTGCACTACAATTTCCCGCCGTTCTCGACGGGAGAAACCAAGCCTCTGCGCGGGGCCAGCCGGCGCGAGACGGGCCACGGCCACTTGGCCGAGCTGGCCTTGTCGGTGATTCTGCCCGACGAGAAGGACTTTCCGTACACCATCCGCGTGGTGTCCGAGATCCTCGAGTCCAACGGCAGCTCGTCGATGGCCTCGGTGTGCGGCGGCGCGCTGGCGCTGATGGACGCGGGCGTCCCCATCAAGACGCCGGTGGCTGGCATTGCCATGGGGCTCATCAAGGAAGGTGAGCGCGTGGCGGTGCTGTCCGACATCCTGGGCGACGAAGATCACCTGGGCGACATGGACTTCAAGGTGTGCGGCTCGCGCAACGGCGTGACCGCGGTGCAGATGGACATCAAGATCCAGGGGCTGAGCCGCACGATCCTCGAGCAGGCTCTGCAGCAGGCCAAGCGCGGCCGCATGTTCATTCTGGGCAAGATGGCGGAAGCGTTGCCGGCGCCGCGCGAGGAGCTGAACAAGTACGCTCCGCGCATCTTCACCCTCAAGGTCAAGCCCGACAAGATTCGCGACATCATCGGCCCGGGCGGCAAGACCATCCGTGGCATCACCGCGCAGACCGGGGTGGCCATCGACGTGGAAGACGACGGCACGGTCCACATCGCCTCGCCCGACGGGCTGCTGGCCCAGAAGGCCATCGACATCATCAAGGGGCTCACGGCTGAGCCGGAAGTGGGCGAGTTCTACCTGGGCGTGGTCAGGCGTCTGGCAGACTTCGGTTGCTTCGTGGAGATCCTGCCGGGCACCGACGGTCTGGTGCACGTCAGCGAGCTCGACACGAAGCGCGTGGAGAAGGTGATCGACATCTGCAAAGAGGGCGACGAGATGCTGGTCAAGGTGATCGGCATCGACCGTGCATCCGGCAAGGTGCGCCTCTCGCGCCGAGAGGCGCTGGGCAAGACTCCGGACGTGGTGCACAACCTGAAGGCCGGGTTCTCGACGTAGCGAGCTGTTTTCGCCACGGAGAGCACAGAGGTCACAGAGGCCGGAGGGGAAGGGGTTCGGATCGGAGGCGAGCCGGACCCTTTTTCTCTTCTGCGGATTCCATGCACATGCCTACCCAGGACGTCGCGAAACTCAAAGTACCCCTTCGCGCCTATCGATGATCCCAATCTTCCTCGTCGTCGCCC
>Ga0265316_10006949_pt1 | contig 10732 bp, 9 predicted proteins | sample 4522metaG_FD_202092 | JGI IMG/M metagenome (GOLD analysis project Ga0265316, IMG submission 202092) | Rhizosphere microbial communities from Carex aquatilis grown in University of Washington, Seatle, WA, United States - 4-5-22 metaG | ecosystem: Host-associated > Plants > Roots > Rhizosphere >...
GCGGTTCAATCCCGTCTCTGGCCACCACATTCTAATGTAGTTAGCTGTAAATTAGAGAAATACGCTCACCCGCAGTTCACCCGTGATTGCTATTGCACCACTCGCGCAGACGGCGCGAAAAACAGTCGGGAAGCCGACTTATCGGGAGCGATCCGGTTGCGCTAAGAATGTGGTCTGCTGCCCGTTCTTAATTCTCGATGCTGGTTCCTACTTTCACGCTCCACGGCGGGTAGCCAGTTAGGATTGATGTGCGAATGCGGTAGATGGACCAGCAGTTGGATCGGCCTCACCCCCAAGGTCCATGGCTGCGATAAGACCGGTGTTCACAGTGAATACGTAGAGAACTTCCCTGTCCGATAGAACATCCCCTTGAAGGCTCTTGACGAGTTAGTGCACCGTGACGCGGACCTTGCCTCCGTCTCCCTCGGTGATTGCTAGCGGTTCGACATGGGGATCGAACTCGCCCTATTGTCGAGTCCAATAGGCGCGGATCTCTTCCTTTCCGACAACTTTGCCGCCCTCCGAAGCCTTGGGCCCGTTTTCTTCACAGGCTCCGGGATTGCGGATGAGTTTACGTTAGCCCCGGGACCCTGTGAAACAACTGCTTGAGCGCCCGCGGGGCTCTGAGGCGAGTTGTTGCATGGAGGAGTGCCCGATATCTAATACCTCTTGAATTGGTTATTCGGAATAGCCGGTGTGTACTTATACATAACCACCGTATTAACCAAATTCGTCTCAAAATGAGGGCTCAGATACAAAAGAACCGATGTCACAGAATCTGTCGCTGCATCAAGCTGAACGCAATACTGCCCATATTGCATAGTTCCCAGCGATTGTCCATTTTGAGGATTGGATGCCTCTGCAGTGGCACTTAAATAGAAATCGCTGTTGGAAGCCGGCACAGAAACAGCTGGGAAATAGGTGCCCCAGACCGTCGGTTGGATATCACCTTTGCCCCAAATCTGACCCCAGCCGCCATTATCTAGCTGCCGCAAGACCGTGAGGTTGGCTTTCTCCGAGCCGCTTACCCTGCCGTATGAAATATCGACTGCCGTGTTGCTTGCTACATAGACTCGACCATGGCTCGCATCTGAGTCGGTGTAGGATTCGCAACCGTTACCACCGCCCTGCAACTGCTGAGTCACCGCATGGGCTCCGCTCAAACCTATTGGGGATGAGCTTTGTTGTGGGCAACCATGAATGCATTTCTGGTAACCGGCGGCACATTTGAGCAGACATTGCGCATCGTCGGACCTGCAACCACTCTGACAGAAATCGTTTGCATTGGAGCACGCGGTCTGGCATGCCTGAGCATCTTTTGGAACTGCTGGCGGTGGAACTGCTGATGGTGGAACTGCTGGCGGACGGTGGGCGCAGGCCACTAGGCCCAACAACACGACACAAGCTAATATTCCAAGGCGTGAACTGCCTTTTTGACCGAGAGTTCTATTTGTGTGCACAACTAACCTCCGATGCTATCGAAAAATGTATTCGGACGGGTGGTTATCTTTCAGGATGCAAGTGGCCCTCAATGGGGAAGAAGATTTTGTCAAGATTCGATAAGGAAGAAGGCTTTGTCAAGGACAAAGCTGGCAAATAGCCGGAATTTCTGTTTTGCCTTTTGGCTGCGGTCCAACATATCCATGGATTTCCTCCTCTATAAAGTAGTCTCAATCGCTGCTTGGTCTTCGTGCTGTTCACGTGAACCAGCCTTTGCAGTTGTCCCGAAAAGTACGGGCCCCACCTAACCCTCCCTACGCTCTCGGTGCCGAGTGTCCCACCCTTGGCCTCGACACAGAAGCGGTTGGGTGGATTCAAGGTACAAGTGCAACATTTCCGAGACAGGAGATAGTTGCATATGGCGGGGAGCTACGGTCACCTTAATCTGCAGGGACGGGCTCTGATTGAGTCGCAGTTGACGTTGGGCATGAGACCGGTGGCGGCGGCTTGCTCCCATAAAAACCCAAGCCAATTTCCATGCTCTGCTCTTGCTGCGGCGCGATCTCCCGCTGCGGCGTGACTGCCTGCTCCTGCTTCTGTTCTGGCTTCCTCTCCGGTGCATGAGGTAGTCACCGTCTTGCGTTTCTGCCGGCCGGCAACGACAGGCCTGGATCAACCCATCGCACCCTGCTCACCGACACGCGCGGCCGGACGGTCTATCATCCCCATGTGAATACTCACTATCGGCTGGGCGACATTCTGGCCAACGCCATCACCCACGGCGTGGGAGCCGTCCTGGCCATCGCCGGCGCCGTGTATCTGATCGCCGCCTCCATGCGCGGATCGACCTGGCTGGTCGTCAGTTGCGCTGTATTTTCGGTCACGCTGGTACTGGTCTACCTTTGCTCCACGCTGTATCACTCGCTGGTGCGCACCCGCGCGCGCCATGTCTTTCACGTACTCGATCACTCGGCCATTTACCTGCTGATTGCGGGTACCTATACACCGTTCACGCTGATCTCGCTGCGCGGCCCGGTGGGCTGGGTGCTGTTCGGAGCGGTGTGGACGCTGGCCGTGGCAGGGGTAATCTTTAAAAGCCTTGCTGTGGGCCGGTTCGAGGTGGCTTCGGCGCTGGTGTACTTATTTCAGGGCTGGTTGGTGGTGTTCGCAGCCCAACCGTTGGTCCACGCCATCGGCTGGCACGGTTTGCTGTGGCTGGGCGCCGGCGGAGTGGCCTACACCCTGGGCATCATCTTCTTCGCCTTTGACCGCCTGCGCTACTTCCATGCCACGTGGCACCTGTTCGTGCTGGCGGGCAGCGTGGCCCATTACTTTGCCATCCTCTACTATGTGGTTCCGCAGGCCTAAGCCCACCGGGCTGCGCATCCGACCCGGCCAGCAAGGGCAGTATAATTCATTGTCGCATTCAAACCCTTGAATACGTTCGTTAACTTGTTTGAGAGAGATTGCTCGTGAAGGTGGCTTCTGTTTTGAGCGTGGCCTTGCTTGTGGCCGCCACTGCGTCTGGTCAGACCGGGTCCACGCTTCCTGCCGGAATGTTTAGCACCCTGGGAAATCAGATCGTCGACCAGAACCAGAATCCGGTGCGGCTTTCCTGCGTTTACTGGCAGGGAATGAATGCCGAAGACGGCCAGCTATCCAACCTGACTACCCCGTTCAACGGCATCGCGGCGAATATGGGCGCTCTCGCCACGGCCGGGTTCAACTGTCTTCGCGTCGATATCAACAACATCTCGCTCCACGATGGCGGAACCGCGGTGTTCTTTCAGGAGTTGGACAACGTGGTTGCCGCGGCCGCCAGCGCGGGAATCCGGGTCATCGTTGTCGATCACGACAATGAGGGGAACTACGGGAGCAACGACAACTACTCCAATGATTGCGCCGCCCAGCAAGCCAATGGAATCTGGTATGACCTGGGAGGCGCATCCGATGGCACCGACGGCTGCAACGACACCGGCCACACCACCCAGTCTTCGTTTCAAAGCGACTGGGTTTCCATCGCCACCCGCTATGCCAACAACGACACCGTCATCGGATACGACTTGTGGAATGAGCCGCTAGGTTACGGCATGTCGGTATGGGGAGGCGGGGCCGATAACGATATCCACCTGATGTATCAAACCGTGGGATCGGCCATGCTCTCCGTGGACCCCAGCAAGCTGATCTTTGCAGAGTGTCCGCAGAATTACGGCCCGGCCACGCTTTTTGACGGCACCACGACCGGTAACGCTCCCTGGGGAGACTGCACCGGCGTCAAGACACTCCCGGTGATATTCACCGTCAACGGAAAGACAATTACCGATAAGGTGGTCTACGACGTCCATCTCTACCCCGATGCTGTATCCGGTATTTCCTCGTTATTCGGTGGCTCCAGCAGCAGCTCAGCCGCAGTCGCGGCAATGAACGATTCCTTTGGGTTTCTCGAATCCCAAAACATCGCCCCAGTCTGGGATGGCGAAAGCGGGACGGGGTTTCAGACCAACCCCGATGATCAGAGCTGGGCGAATATGCTTGACGAGTATTTGAACGGGAAGCTCGAGTCTCAAGGCGGCCCGGCTTTCTCTGGCAATCAGCAAGGCATGGGCATCGCCTGGATGTCGTGGAACACGCAAGAGACTGGGCCGGGCAGCGACAACCTAGGCATCCTCAATGCAGACGGTTCATTGGTTCCGGCGGAACAGAGTATTGTCGACCAGCTTCTCTATTTTGCATCGGCCGCGCCGGCGGTGAGGATCCTTGGCACGGCGGTCACGGTGTCAATCGGCGCGACCACCGGGAACACATCCACCATCACTGTGACGCCGGGCGGGGGCTTCACCGGAGCTGTCGCGCTGACCGCGGCGATCACCTCGAGCCCCAGCAGCGCCCAATATCCACCCACCTTCAGTTTCGGCGCCACCAGTCCGGTCCACATTGCAGGCACCACGGCGGCTACAGCCAACCTGACGATTTCCACTACGACCGGTGGCGGATGCTCCCTCGCGCTGCAAACGCACCGTCCCATTCCCTGGTACGCCGCAGGGGGAGCGACTCTGGCCTGCATGCTGCTCTTTGGCATTCCGGCGCGGCGGCGCAAAGTTCAATCCATACTCGGTATGCTGATCTTGGCCGTGATCTTGGCCGGCGGTGTACAGGCCTGCGGCGGAGGCGGAGGCGGAGGCAGTTCCGTCTGCAACGTCCTCACGCCGGGTACGACGGCAGGAACCTACATCGTGACCGTCACGGGAACCTCGGGCACGATCACCGCTACGGGCGCGGTCACTCTCACTGTGCAGTAGGCGATATGTGCAACCCCACTTCCGCTGCTGAATCCTCGGGAATGATGGGTAACCAGGAGATTCACCCCGTGGCCGCCAGCCCGGCCGGATTGACCTTCCCTCCTGAAGCAGGTAAACTACTCTAGTTTGGCGATTCCTGCCTGTCGCCGTGGAGCCTGACGTTCGCCCTGCGATTTAGCGGGCTTGAGCGTACCACGGTGCGGAAGTTTCCGCCCGAGCAATTTTCAGGAAGCATGAGCGCACCCGCCACGGCGGGCCGACGCGCTGGAGGGTTTATGTACGCGGTGATTCGTACCGGTGGAAAGCAATATCGGGTCGCTCCCGGCGACGTGGTCAAGATTGAAAGTGTCGCCTCGGAGAACCAGACCGTGGAGTTCAGTGACGTGCTGGCGGTTTCCGGCGAGTCCGGAACCGTGGCCAAGCCCTCGACCGCCAAGGTGACGGCTGAAGTGCTGGGCGAGGGACGCGGAGACAAGATCCTGGTCTTCCACCTGAAGCGGAAGAAGCAATACAAGAAGCTGCAGGGACACCGGCAGAACTTTACCGAGGTGCGCATCAAGGCCATTGAGGCTGACGGCGTCACCTATACCGCTGCCCAGTAGGAAGCGGGAGCAAAATTCAGAAGGGGATTCGGCAATGGCACATAAAAAGGGTGGAGGCAGCTCCACAAACGGACGCGATTCCAATGCACAGCGACTGGGCGTAAAGGCCTTCGCTGGCCAACTGATCACCGGCGGCTCCATCATCTCCCGCCAGCGCGGCACTCGCATCAAGCCGGGCGTGAACGTGGGTATCGGCTCCGACGACACGCTCTTCGCCAAGGTCACAGGCCGGGTCAAGTTTACCGACCGCGGCAACCGCGGGCGCTTTGCCTCGGTCGAACCGGTGGCTACCGAGTAACGGATTCAACTTTGATTGATGAGGCCACGGCGCTGCCGTGGCCTTTTCCTTGCGCCATGCAGAAGAGAGACTGCAATGCAGTAAGGGCCGGACTCCGATGGAGTCCGGCCCTTCAACTTTCAGATCAGGCAGAGGCGTCTACGATTTCGATTCGCTGCCAGCCAGGTTCCGCGTGAGCACCTTGTCGACCACCTTCTCCACATCGGTAAGGAAGAAGCCGTTGGCGGGCTGCTGCACGGCAACCTGAGTCCCATGGCCCAGCGCAGAAGCGATCTCGTTCCACCGGTAGATGGTGGAGTTTGCCGGCATGACAACCGGCTCGCGGGCGGGCTCGGGCAGAGCGCAATAGGCAACCCAGGTCCCCAACGAAAGCAGAATCCCGGATTCATACGCAAACTGCAGCGGCGTCGTCAGCGAGCAGTTGCCTGGAATCAGGGCTGCAAAGATGAAGTCGTTCGCACACATCAACCCAAAGCCGAGTCCCAGGCCAAAAGCGATATCCCTGGCAGAAAGGCGGAGTGCGTTCATGCACAGGCAGAGGAAACCCAGCAGGCACAACTCAAGAATGCTCACGGACCGCATCAGCGCCACTGCGAATTCGGGAATCATCGTAACGCTCGGATGCGCGTACGAGATGGATGCCAGGCTGGCCAGGACTGAAACCAACGCGGCCCAGCGAAACACCACGGTACCCAGCCTCTTGAGCCCGGAGAACGGCGAGAGTACTGAACGGAAAATCTCAACAGTAACGAAGAACAGCGTTACTGCGCTGGCGATATAAACCGCCCAATAAGGATAGAAGTAGAAGGGAAAGTATTGGTGACCCCAGGGCTGCGCCTGAAGATAAAGGAGACCAACCAGCACCGGCATCGAACCCACACGCAAAGCCAGATAAACACTCATGGCCGGGAAGCGGCGGTGCATACCCTTTTTCCAGAAGAGGAAGCCGAGCACAGCCCAGAGGGCAAATTCAACAACGCTCAGCAGCGACATCGCAAAGTCTAACGGCATACAAGGCCCTCTCCATCCTGAGGGTTCAATCAGAATAGCGCCTTGCAGCCTGCAAATTCAATGGAAAAAACACACTAAGCCCATAGCACTTTAGTGCTATGACTCTTTATTACTTGAGGACAGTGCATCCCATGCCCGGGCCGCAAGTGGGAACCGGCAGACCTGAAGTTGCTGACAGGTGGCTGGCGACGGCATGTGTGGTGGTGGACGAAAGTGAAGCAGCAGCGGCGCCGGCGACGACCACAGAAAGAACCAAAATGCGGAAAGCGAGTTTCATTGTTGGTTACCCCTTATGGAAAATCATTGACAGGAAGAGTCTCTTCCTAACACAAAAATGGTAGAGCAATTTCTCGATTAAGTCCATCTTTTTCAGACACATCAAAAGGAAACGTCTGGCATGGTTACCAGCGTAACATAACGCACAAGTAATCTACTCTACGGTAACCATTTTGGTAACCTTCTCCTCCACCTTCTTCGTCCTTCTCCACGTGATAAAATCAACTTAAGCAGACTCGTTCAAAGCCTTCGTCTATCAAGCGGTTAATCCCCCTGAAGTCAAACCGGGCAACGTAGTCCGGGAGCCGCGCCCCGCGTAGAGCTCAGAGCGAAAGTCCTGCGAACGGAATCCTATGGCGACTCAACCAGCAAACGGGGCCCCGATGCCAGAAGGCAACGGCAGCTACACCGGCGAAAACATAAAAATCCTCGAAGGACTTGAGGCTGTACGCCTCCGTCCGGCCATGTACATCGGCTCCACTGGCGAGATGGGCCTGCACCATCTGGTCTATGAAGTGGTCGATAACTCCGTCGACGAAGCTCTCGCCGGCTTTGCAAAGAAGATCGAAGTTGTCATTCACGTCGACAACTCCATCACCGTGGTCGATGACGGCCGCGGCATTCCGGTGGACATGATGGATCTGCCCGACGGCAAGCAGATGTCGGCGGTGCAGGTTGTGTTAACCAAGCTCCATGCGGGCGGCAAGTTCGACGCCTCCACGTACAAAGTCTCCGGTGGACTTCACGGCGTGGGTGTCAGTTGCGTCAACGCCCTGAGCCAGGAGTTCAACGTAGAGATATGGCGCGATGGCCACACCTGGGAGATGGACTTCAGTTGCGGACTGCCGGTGAGCGAGCTGCGCCAGGCAGGCACCAGCAAGCGGCGCGGCACGCGGGTACACTTTCTGCCCGACAAGAGCATCTTCACGACCACGGAATACAACTACGACACGCTGGCCCAGCGACTGCGCGAGATGGCTTTCCTCAACAAGGGACTGGAAATCACGCTGACCGACGAGCGCACCGCCGATCCCAAGACCGGCGAGGCCCGCCGGGCCGAGTTCCGCTATGCCGGCGGTATTGCGGAGTTCGTCAAGCACCTCAACCGCGGCAAGCAGGTGCTGCACGACAAGCCGATCGTCATGGAGGCCACGCGCGACGCGGTCGAAATCGAGATTGCGCTGCAGTACAACGACAGCTACTCCGAGACCGTGTTCAGTTTCGCTAACAACATCAACACCGTCGATGGCGGCTCGCATCTGTCGGGCTTCCGCACCGCGCTCACCCGCACCATCAACGCCATCGGCCAGTCGCTAGGCCTGTTCAAAGACATGAAGGAGAACCTCTCCGGCGACGATGTGCGCGAAGGCCTGGTGGCCGTGGTCAGTGTCAAGTTGTCGCAGCCGCAGTTTGAGGGCCAGACCAAGGGCAAGCTCAACTCCGACATCGCCGGCACGGTGCAAGCTTTCGTCAACGAGCGCCTGGGCATGTTCCTTGAGCAGAACCCGCCTATCGCCCGCAAGATCATCAATAAAGCTGTCGAGGCGTCGCGCGCCCGCGAAGCCGCGCGCAAGGCTCGCGACCTGACTCGCCGCAAGGGCGCATTGGACGGCGGAGGCCTGCCCGGCAAGCTGGCTGATTGCTCTGAACGCAATCCCGACCGCTGCGAACTCTATCTGGTCGAGGGCGAAAGCGCCGGCGGCACAGCCAAACAGGGCCGCGACCGCCGCTTTCAGGCGATCCTGCCCCTCAAGGGAAAGATTCTCAACGTCGAAAAGGCTCGCTACGACAAGATGCTGGGCCACGAAGAAATTCGGGCTATGATTACCGCGCTCGGCTGCGGCATCGGCAAGGACGACTTCGACGCCACCAAGATCCGCTACGGCAAAATCATCCTCATGACCGACGCCGACGTGGACGGCTCGCACATTCGCACCCTGCTGCTCACTTTCTTCTTCCGCCACATGACGGAGCTGATCAAGCGCGACAACATCTACATTGACCAGCCCCCGCTCTTCAAGATCAAGAAGGGCCGCTATGAGCAGTACATTAAGGACGAGCGCGAGTTTGTAAAGGTCATGGTCAACCGCGCGTCTGAGGGCATGATCGTCCGCCACGGCGAAGCGGCCAGCCGCATTGAAGGCGCCAATCTCACCCGCTTCATGAGCACGCTTAATGAGTACCTCGGATTCGTGGAAAAAGTAGACAAGCGCATCCGCAACGAGCAGCTCACTGAGCTACTGGCGCGCGCCGAACTGGTCCACCGCGCCGATTTCTCCTCTAAATCCGAAGGTGACATTCCCGAGAAGCTCATCGCGCTCCACGCCCAGCTCGCTGAGATGGCCGATCAGTTGCAGTTCAAGCTTAAGGATCCGGTCGAGGATGAAGAGCATCACACCTGGTCCATCTGCTTTACTGATTCGCAGGGCGCCACGCGCTGCATCGACTGGACTCTCGCGTCCAGTCCTGAGTTCCGCCAGATGATGGCGAAGTACACCCAGATCAAGGAATTTCTCGAGCCTCCGTTCCTCATCGAGTTTGCTTCCAAGGCAGCGCCGGCCGCGGAGCCGGGCGCTGAGGAAGAAGAGCCCGATGCCGAAGGCGCCCCGTCGCCCGGCAGCGCGGAAGTCCGTGCGGAAACCAAGGCCGGCACCCGCGGCGCACGTGCTCTACGTGAGCCCGTCGAAAAGCAGACCGCTCGCGAACTGTTCGCCTACATCGTCGAACAGGGCAAGAAGGACTACCAGGTCCAGCGTTACAAGGGTCTGGGCGAGATGACCTCCACCCAACTTTGGGAAACCACGATGGACCCCGAACACCGCACCCTGCTCCGCGTCAAACTCGAGGACATCGTCGAAACCAATGAAATCTTCACCACGCTGATGGGCGAAGACGTCGAAAAACGCCGCAAGTTCATTGAAGACAACGCTCTCGACGTCAAGAATCTCGACATCTAGGACGGTCCGGCAAGTCAGAGTTGTAACACGGAAACAGAGCCTCTACACCCATCGAAAAAGCAATGAGCGCGGTTCTGGCCGCGCTCACTCTCTCTGCCTTTCATCATGCTGCGGAATCCGGGCGCATCTATCTGGACACAACGGCTGCCTTAGCCATCTCCCGCCAGCATCTCATGATGCGCTCGCCATCTGAGCCTTCAATGGGCAGCAGGTTGAATAGGGCAAAGCATAGATTCGCCAGGCCGAAGGTGGGCGACCAATGCCAGGTCATCATCAGAATCAGATTCACCATGGGACCGGCCAGAGAAACCAATATGTTCTTCACCGGAGGGCCGGGCTCCCGCACCGTGTACATCCCCTTCCAGCAAAAACCAACATTCTTTATCTTGATACCCACGACCAGTGCGGCGACCAAATGACCGGCCTCATGCAGCGTCATCGCCAGGATGCCGATCAAGAGGGCTTGCAAAACGGGGAAGATCCACGCCAGGGTGAGAAATTGCATCGCGACCCCTCTTTTGTTTCCTTTGATGCACCTTCTTATGCCATCGGACCAGACAGAACATCGAAACAGAATTCGAGGCTCTTACGGCACACAGGGAGATTCATTCCGGGAACAGTTCCGCAGATGGGATTTGCCCTTAACGATTGTCTCGGCACCGCATCGTTGGCACTGAGCAACCGCCGGAAGTAGAGTTGCTTGAAGCACATAATCCAACTCTGCATCCAGATGAGGTTCCTCGTCTGTCTCGAATAGCTCGTGTTTTTGAAAAATGGTCCGGCGGACATGCCCAGGTTCTATATCTGACACGCAAACTCGTTATAAATAGAGGATCTCTCGCGCACTCC
>Ga0265316_10006952_pt1 | contig 10730 bp, 9 predicted proteins | sample 4522metaG_FD_202092 | JGI IMG/M metagenome (GOLD analysis project Ga0265316, IMG submission 202092) | Rhizosphere microbial communities from Carex aquatilis grown in University of Washington, Seatle, WA, United States - 4-5-22 metaG | ecosystem: Host-associated > Plants > Roots > Rhizosphere >...
CATACCATGCTTCGCCTGCCCGGCGGTCTGCCAGCTTGCGCTCCAGGGGCTTCATCGCGTCGAGGTCATGATCCGGATAGATGCAGTCCCAGCCTTCCTGTCGGATCCTGTAGAGCCGGGCAATCCGGTCCATGGCGCCACCGTACCCGGTGGATTTGCCCGCGCCACCGTACCCGGTGGATTTGCCCGCGCCAGTGCGCGGGCCGGCGCTGCGGATCCCCAGCATCGACTCCGCACGGTCGAGCGCGGCGCCGATGAGAGCGGCCAGCCTCGCGTCACGTGCCGGGGCGGCCCCCGGGCCGGCGGTCGATCCGGCCGCCCTGGATCCGTCGGCGGGACGGAGCCCGTATACTGATTCGGCCAGACCGAGGAGAGCCAGGTCAAGGATCGCGAGCCTTTCTTTCAAGGCAGCCCGCCGAGACGGGCCTGCGGCCGGCGGCTCCGGGGAAGGGGCGATGCCGCAGCGGCGCTCGAGCCCTGTGACGAGCGTCTCGATCTTACCGATCTTCGACTCGTCCCGACGATAGTGGACGGACAGGGGGAGGACGTGGACCGGCATGGATCGCCCGGCGCGCGCGAGGTCCTCGGCGCACCAGAAAGCGATGCGCGCGGTGCCGTTCTCCATCCGAGGCAGGGTCTCGCTCCGGTAGGAGACCTGGCCCTCCGGGGCCAGGGCAAGGGGGAAGTCGTCTTCCTTTGCGATTGTCCTGATGCGGGTGACACTCGCGGAATCGTGTCGTGCATGGTAGACGGGCACGGCGCCGATCCTGGGAAGGAGCCATCTCACGAACGGACCGCTCCACAGGGGAACTTCATAGCCGTGGACAAAACGGGCGTGCGTCCTGCGCCGAAGGGCAGTGCCGAGCCTCCTGGCCTCCCGCGGCACAATAAGATCGAAGAGGTAGGAAAAGAGCTGCGGTTCATCACCATAGGGGTGCCGGAATGCCAAAATAAGCCGGGCCCGTCCGTCCTGAAAGTCTTTCCACGCGCTGACGAGCTTCTCTGCACCCCGAAGCTCCAGCCCATCGAGGCGGAGCGCCGCTTTCATGTAGAGAGGGCCGAGAACCCTCAGCAGGGCGAGCATGAAGGGTCTTACCCTCGAGGGGGCGAGGCGGGATCGCCGTCGTGCTTTGATTGTGCGGCCTCCTGGAATCGAGTGATTGGGCATCACTATGTATGGAAACGGCCATTCACTGCAACACGAATCCGAGGGATACAGCGGCGCCCAATTCGCGGAAATACCGCGGCGCCCCAGTGTTGGGTTTTTCTGTCCGCCATGAGTGAGGACGGGGAACGGCGGCTTTCACAATCAACCCTCGTGTTGACGATCACGGGCAGTCCTTCCTCCCACATCTCCTCCGGTGGCTATGCCGCCGGCACGGTGACCGTTCCAACGGATTTCGTTATTATTGGAGTTGTGAAAATCGCTGTGCTGGGCGCATCGGGTCGGCTGGGTCGTCGTCTTGTCAAAAAAGCCCTGGAAGCGGGTTACCGCGTCGTGGCGTTCGTGCGTTTCCCGATCTTTCTGCGGCTTTCGCACACTGCTCTTACGATCATCCAGGGTGACTCAAAGGACGAAGGGGCCGTTGCGCGCGCCCTGAACGGCGTGGAAGCGGTCATGACGGTCCTTGGACCTGACGCAGGACTCGCCCCTGATTCGACGAAGCGCGCTGCAAGTGCCGTCATTTCCGCGATGAAAAGCGCGGGGGTGAGGAGGCTGGTGTGGCAGACCGGCTGGGCCGTTCCGTATATGGGAGAGACTCTCTTCGGGTCGCGCAAAGCCATGCGCAGCGCGCTGGGATTGATCGGAACTCCGGCACTCAAGGAAGTGGAGGACGGCTTGCGCCTCGTCATTGAGAGCGATCTCGATTGCACGCTCGTCCGGTTCAATCGCATCGAGCGTATGCCTTCGCTGCGGAAGCTCCACGCACCCTGGAAGTCCTCCCGGCCGAAAGCGATTTCGGCCGATGAAGCTGCCGGGATCATGCTCTCTCAGCTCGCCGCCGTGCACGCGCATGGCGGGTCTCCGTCCTCGAACTGAAGAGTTCGTTTCTCTCCGCGCCTCTACGCCTCACCGGGTGTGCGCCGGGCATCGATGTCATCGGGGTAGGACAGGGCTTCGCGTCCCTGCTCGCCCGTTCTCACGCGAATGACGTCCTCAACCGGGTAGACGAAAATGATTCCGTCACCTTCCTTCCCGGTTCTTGCCGCCTGCATGATGGCCTCTACGGTCCGTTTCACGTTGTGCTCGCTGAGGATGATGTTCAGTTGAATTTTCGGCAGCATGTCTTTGTGCACATAGGTGTACCTCCACGAATGCTCCTGGCTGCCCAGGCGCCCGTGGCCCCTGATTTCAAAGACGTTCATGCCGACGATCCCGATGCTTGAGAGCGCCTCGCGTACCACGTCCAACGCCTCTTCCCTGATAATTGCCTCGATCTTGCGGAACATTGCTGGTTTCTCCTCTCGCTCCGACGGATTGCTATTGACGACCGTGCATCTTTCCCGGGCCATTATCAACCACTTTTTCGAGCAGGTCATTCGTGTTGACCGATTCCGCGGGAGGATATACAGTACAGCTCTGCCACGGGGAATTTCGACATCTCGGTGGGCGCGAACATTGGAATATCCGCCTGCGTCATGGCGATCATGATCAAGGCAGGCTACGGCTACGTCGTGCCTGTCATCGTGGGAATCCTGCTGGCAACCTTCAACTGCCTTTTCGTGGGCACCTGCTCAATCCTGTTCCGCGCCCCTTCGTTCATCATCTCCCTGGCCTTTACAAAGGGAGTCCTGCAGCTCATTTATGGAAAGTTCGAGTTCCTTGGAACGAAAAGATTCTTCAATATCATCCCCCTGCTCTTCATCATCAGCATCGCCGGGTATCTCATCATTCACTTCATCCTGAAATACATGAAGCTCGGACGCCGGGCATTCGCCATCGGGAGCAACCCCCAGGCAAGTTACCTCTCGGGGATCCCCATCAACCTCAACAAGCTCATCTTCTTCATCATCAATGGTCTTCTCGTCGGCGCCGCGGCAACCCTGCTTCTGTCACGGATAGGAGCAGCCCAGCCCTCCACCGGGAGCGGGATCGAGCTGCAGGCCATCGGGGCTGTGGTCATCGGAGGAACTCCGATGACGGGCGGCAAAGGCAAGATAATCGGCACGTTTTTCGGGGTGCTTCTCACGGGGATCATCTCCAACGCGCTGAACATGCTCCAGGTGAACGCGTACTTCCAGGACGTGGCAATCGGAGCGCTCATCCTCGTGTCCCTTGCCGTGAGTGCATTCAGCCAGCGCTGATCCGCCTTCGGGCGATGCGGGCTAGACCTGGAACTGCCGTAGATGATGGTCCAGATGCTGGTACATCAAGGCCGCCCATTCCATCGGAGTCAACGGTCCGAAAAGGCTGTGTGGATGCTTCGTGCATCCCTCAGGCCCCGCCGCCGCGAAGCGATCGATTAATCCGCGCAGCCGCTGCCGCTCCACCTCGAGGTCCCGATCATCCGTCACCAGAAGGTTCTTGTCCGTCACTGAATTGCGGGGCATCTGTCGCTCGTTCACGATCATCGACTTCGCGAGCCGTCCTACCAGCAGCCCAATCAGTCTTCGCGGTGGAGATTTCATCCCCACCGCCCACTCCATCGCGGCGGAGCAGTGCGCCAGCGCCTGCGCCGCATTCATCTTGCCCCACAGCCGCGCGCTATCTGCGCTCAACCGCCTTATCCGCTCCTTCACGTCGTTCGCCGTTGCCGTTTCAAAGAGGTTCTTCATGCGGGGTCATCCTCCGTGGTTGTACGCCTGTGCGAGATCTCCAGTGCATGGACCGTGCCGCCGAGCTGATCGGTCCAGTACCGTTCGTAGGTTTTCACCCAATCGTGAAGGGGCTTCAGCTGTGCTGCGTGAAGCCGGTACAGCCGGCGCCGACCACTCCTGGCGACGGTCACGACTCCGACCTTGCGCAGAACGCTGAGATGCCTGGATACGGACGGCTGGGCGATCTTCACAACCGCAACGACATCGTTGACCGCCCACTCCTGGCCATCTTTGAGAAGATCGATGATCTTTCGCCGCCGCGGCTCCGCGATTGCGTTGAAGATATCGGTGGTCGTTGCGACTCTTGCCATTCAGCTAATGTATTCCCATATAGCTATATATTTCAAGGAAGGCCGCTCCAGGACTGATGACAAATTGCTGACGCACTGCTAACTAGACCAATTTAAACAAAAAGTTCCATCATAATGGTATGGATGGTATATTAAATAACTGAATTGGATCTTTCTTCTGGGTGAACAGGACAGGCATATTGGGGGGTGGAACCATGATTGTAGACCTCGACAGAAAAGACCCGACACCGCTGTACCTCCAGATAAAGAACCGGCTCGCTGAGCTTATACGGGCGGGATTGCTGGCCCCGGGGGAGAAGCTGCCGTCCACGCGCGATCTTGCCGGCTCGATCGGGGTGAATCGCAACACTGTCATATCCGCTTACCAGGAGCTGGAGGTTGAAGGGCTGGTCATGTCCCACGTGGGCCGGGGCACTTCTGTTCGAATGCGTACGCCCGGCGGAGCTCCAGGTGACCGGGTACAGAGGCCCGAGCGGATGCAGGTGGAAGCCCTTCTTTCCACCACCTGGCGCAGCGCCTATCCCCGGCTTCCCGCGGGAACGGAACAGTTCCTGGAGACGACGGAGCCGCAGGGAACCGTCTCATTCGCTTCCCACGATCCGGAGCTCTCCCTGTTTCCCGTGAGGGAGTTCGCCGGCTGCATGCAGTCCGCCATGAGAAAATACGGCGGAGACCTCCTTGCCGCGGGGCCTGCCCGCGGCTTCGCCCCGCTGCTCGAGTACCTCCCCGGCTACCTTGCCCGGCGCGGCATCCAATGCGCGGACAGTGAGATCATGATAGTCAACGGCATCCAGCAGGCGCTGAGCATCGTCGGCAGGCTCTTCGTGGATCCCGGGGACACAGTGATCATGGAGAACCTGAGCTACCCGGGGGCCCTGGGCGTCTTCCGCACCCTCCAGGCGAGCTGCATCGGCATCCCCATCGACGATGACGGAATCAGGGTGGATTTCGCGGAGACCGTGCTGTCCCGCAGGAGCGCGAAGCTCATCTACACCATCCCCACGTACCACAACCCGACAGGCGCCGTCCTCTCCCCCGAGCGGCGTGAGCGCCTGCTGGAGCTCGCACGGAAGCACCAGGTCGTGATCGTGGAGGATGACTACGTGCACGAGCTGTCCTTCGACGGCAGGGAAGTTCTGCCGCTCAAGGCGAGGGATACGAAGGACGGCGTAATCTACCTGGGCAGTTTCTCCGAGATCCTGTGTCCCGGAATCAGGCTGAGCTGGATCGTCGCTCCCTCCGCAATCATCGACCGCCTTCTCCTGATCCGACAATTTGCCGACCTGTATTCCAGCCGCATTCTCCAGGGGGCGCTCCTCGAGTTCTGCCAGAAGGGCCTGCTGGACAGGCACCTCAAGCGGAAGCAGGCGGTCTACAGGAAGAGGCGGGACGTGATGGTGGAAGCGATGAAGAGCCGCTTCCCGGCTGAGGCAAAATGGAAAAAACCGAGGGGCGGGCTGTTCCAGTGGGTGGACCTTCCTCGCTCGATCGACGCTCTCTCCCTGTTGATGAAGACGCGGGAGCGGGGAGTCACTTTTGCGCCGGACCGGCTTTTTTCAGTGGAGGAGTGGGAAAGGGCGGGGCTGCGGCTGGGTTTCGCGGGTGTGGACGACGAGATGATCGAGAAAGGGATCGGCATCCTGGGAGACGCGCTGAAGGACTCCCTGGCGCACGGTTCAAAATAGACTCGAAGGAGGAGATGAGCGATGGAGAAATCCACGTTTGCAACAAAAAAGGGCCTGGCGCAGATGCTCAAGGGCGGGGTAATCATGGACGTGGTCACCCCGGACCATGCGCGGATAGCGGAGCAGGCAGGCGCCGTGGCCGTCATGGCATTGGAACGGGTTCCCGCTGACATTCGCGCTGCCGGCGGCGTGGCGCGCATGAGCGACCCCGCGCTGATTGAGGAGATCATGACGGCCGTGACGATCCCCGTGATGGCCAAGGCGCGAATCGGGCATTTCGTCGAGGCCCAGATCCTCGAGGCGCTGGGAGTGGACTACGTCGATGAGAGCGAAGTTCTCACCCCGGCGGACGAGGCGCACCACATCGACAAGCACGCGTTCCGCATCCCTTTTGTCTGCGGCGCCCGTGACCTGGGGGAAGCCCTGCGCAGGGTAGGGGAGGGGGCCGCAATGATCCGCACAAAGGGCGAGGCCGGGACCGGCAATATCGTGGAAGCGGTGCGCCACATGAGGGCAGTCATGGACGCGGTGCGCAGGCTGCGCTCCATCGACAGGACCGAGCTGATGGCGGAGGCAAAGAACCTCGGAGCTCCGTATGAGCTGGTGGTGGAGGTGGCCGACACCGGGAGACTTCCGGTGGTCAACTTCGCCGCGGGAGGGATTGCCACGCCGGCGGACGCCTCACTCATGATGCAGCTCGGCGCGGATGGGGTGTTCGTCGGGTCGGGGATCTTCAAATCGGCGGATCCCGAAAAGATGGCCCGCGCCATCGTGGAGGCAACCACCCACTACCAGGACCCGGCCCTGGTGGCGCGGGTGTCCAAAGGGATCGGCATGCCCATGCGCGGGCTGGAGGTCACGGGGATGGCCGACGGCCAGCGTCTGGCAACCCGCGGCTGGTAACGTCCATGCGGGTCGGTGTGCTTGCGCTCCAGGGCTCGTTCGCCGAGCACGCCGAAGCCCTGCGTGCTGCGGGAGCAGAGCCGGTCCTCGTGCGGCTGCCTGCTCACCTGGAGGGCCTTGCAGGGCTGATCATTCCGGGAGGAGAGAGCACGACGATCGGCAAGCTCCTGGTCCTGTCAGGTCTCCTGGATCCTTTGCGCCAGGAGTTAACCCGCGGCATGCCGGTGTACGGGACCTGTGCCGGGATGATCCTGCTTGCCCGCGACATCGGCGGACTTGACCAGCCTCTGCTTGGCGTGATGGACATCACGGTGAAGAGAAACGGCTTCGGGCGTCAGCTCGACAGCTTCGAAGAGGCCCTCAGCGTGCCATCACTCGGGGAGGCCCCGTTCCGCGGGGTCTTTATCCGCGCGCCCCTCATCGAGAATGCCGCCCAGGGCGTCACGGTCCTTGCCAGGCTGGGAGATGGCCGGGCAGTGGCTGCCCGGCAGGGTCGGCTGCTCGTCTCCGCGTTCCACCCCGAGCTGACCGACGACCTGCGGATGCACCGGTACTTCCTGAGAATGATCGAAGAGCGCGCAGCCTAGCACGGGCGGCGGCGCGCCAGGGCTGCGAGGGGCGTGCCGCTGCTCCCCCGCGCGCATTACGTGCTACTTCAAAGGAAACTGAATGGCCTGGCCGGCCACGATGTACCAGGTGATGAAGAGCGCGTTGACGAAAGCCCCTGCGTAGACGCGGCCTGTTTTTTCGTAGAACCATGTCGAGAAGATCGAGGCCACGGTCATGAGCGGCAGAAACTGGATGGCGACGATCGTGTTGAGCGGCTGGCTGGCGTTCAGAAGCGAGCCGCGTGCAAAGAGAACAACGTATTCCAGGAGAAGGAAAACCAGGAACCCTCCCGCCATGATTCCCATGTTGGCGAAGTAGCGCGCCCACGCGTTCGCCTTTGGAAGCCTGTACTGCGCGTGCAGCGTGAGGGAGGAGATCAGGAAGAACGCGGCAAAGGGCAGCAGGTAGCGAAGAAAGATACCAAGCTGCAGTGAGCTCATGGGCTTGAGCGCCAGCACCCAGAAGCGGAAGTCGATCTTGAAGAAGTAGTCGGCGCACACCAGCAGAAGATACCCTGCGAAAACGACCGCAATGGCATAGACGGCGTCCAGGCCGATGCGGCCCCAGCCCGTCTTGTCGGACTCCACCAGGCCGTAGGTGGCCGCAGTCGCCCCCTGCGCGGCGGCAGTGACGAAGTGCCAGACCAGGAACAGGACGAGAAAGATCGCTCCGTTCATCAGGGCCCAGACCATGATCTGGCTCGTGATGGTCTGCGGAAAGAGCCAGGAGGCGGTGACCTTCGCTCCCAGCGTCATGAAGAGATAGAAGAAGATCACCGGAATGGCGGCGGTCACAGCGGCGGCGATCCACCACGCGGGGCCGGTGAGCGGCTTCGGCGCGGGGGCAGCGCGCGCCAGGCGGGAGAAGGTCTTTGTCCTCAAAAGGACGCTGCCCATCCCCAGGAGGAAGAACACAAAGCCGACGAACCCGACGAGTGTGGCAAGCTCCTTCCAGATCCATATCTGGTTGCTCGTCGGGAGGGACTTTGCTCCGGTGAGGGTCTGGCCGAACCAGTCGATGGCATAGCCGATTGCCGAATTGGAAATGTGGTCACCCGGATGCGTGGTCACCGGCGTGAACAGTGCTCGTGCCGTGCCGTCCGCAATCGAGCCGTAGATCTTTCCCGGCACGATGTCGGCGTCGGTCCCGAACACTTTCTTCAACTTGTCGCTCCTGGTGACGTCGGCAGCCCGGGGAACGCTCCACATGAGCTGCGAGAACTCGTCATACCTGCTGTACACGACGGCGAGGTTGCGCGGCCATGTCGGGCTGCCTTCCGCCGCGAAAGGCGCGCCGGTGGAAGAGCCTTCGAGAACCGCGGACTTGTAGTCGTCCTTCATCACCGCGGCGGCGGCGAGGAAAGTCCAGCCTCCCATGGAATGGCCTTCCAGCCCGATGTTGTTCTTGTCGACGATATCGAGGGAGCGGAGGAGCTTCAGCCCGTCAGGACCGCCAAACCCGTTGGCAAAGGCGGGCGGATCGGAGTACCCGTGCCCGGTCTGGTCGAGGGCAAGCACGACGTACCCCCGGCGCGCCAGCTCAATGGCGAAGCCCGATTGGGTCTCGCGGGAGTTGATATAGCCGTGAACGGCGAGGATGCCGGGGGCGGGCGTCTTGGCCGTGGCCGTGCGCGGCACATACAGGAGCGCGCTCATCATTGCGCCGTTGGCTCCCTCGAATCGCAGGTCGCGGATGGCCACCGTGCCTCCCGCCGTCTGGACCAGCCAGCCTGCAAGCCCGGCAACGACAACCAGGGCGACCCCGAGGATGATGAAGAGGTTCCGTCGCATTTGAAAACCTCCTGAAAATGTGGGATGCCGGAGTATACACCCTGCGTCAAAAGCGGCGCCTGTTGACACCGTGTGCGGCCTTTACTACATTTGACTTTGAAGTTGACATTTGTCGGGGAGCTCGGTGTGACCGGGCTGAGATGGCGGCTGTGAGCCGCCGACCCGTTGAACCTGATCTGGGTAATGCCAGCGCAGGGACGGTAGAATGGCACGCAGCCGCCCCGCCCTGGGCGGTTTTTTTTTGAAGGGGAGCGCATGACGCCTGTTCGTGCATTTCAAAAGATCATACCCCGGTTCCGAACCCCTCCCGAATGGGGAATAGAGCCCGTCCCACGGGACCAACGGGTGCTTGGCTTCATGGACTTCACGGTTCTCTGGGGGGACCTGGGCATCGGCCTGCTCGTCATGCTGACGGGCACTTTCCTCGTGCCGGGGCTCGGCCTGGGCAGCGCCCTCCTGGCCATTCTGATCGGGAGCGCAGGAGGATGTCTCCTGCTTGCGCTCATCGGGGCCGTGGGCAGCTCGACGGGCGCGCCGACGATGGTGCTCATGCGCCCCGTGCTCGGCGTGCGCGGGTCATATGTCCCGACGATCCTCAACGTCCTGCAGCTCATCGGGTGGACAATCTTCGAGTTTGTCGTGATGGGAGTGGCCGCTTCCGTCATCGCCCATACCCTCTTCGGGAGGGGCAGCTATGTCGCGTGGGCGGCGGTGTTCGCCGCCATCGTGATCGTCATGGGAGTGGGCGGCCCGATCGGCGTCGTGCGCCAGTGGCTGGAGAAGTTTGCCGTCTGGATCGCGCTGGCAACGGGAGTCTGGCTCACCGTCCACGCGTTCTCCACCTTCGATGTGGCCGCCCTCCTTCGGCAGCCCGGTGACGGGTCCCTGTCTTTCGGGTCGGGCGTCGACCTCGCCATCGCCCTCCCCATCTCGTGGCTGCCGCTCGTGGCGGACTACAACCGCTTCTCCCGCTCGACGCGGCAGGGCTTCTGGGGCACCATGCTCGGCTTCTTCATCACGAACGCGTGGTTTCTCTCGCTGGGCGCCCTTCTGCTCCTCGGGTCAAAAGTGGCGCAGGAGCCAAAGGACTTCGCCTCCGCCATCGCGCTCACGGCGGGCTGGATCGCACTCCTCGTCCTCCTTGCAGACGAGACGCACAACGCGTGGGCCGACCTCTATTCCTCCGCGGTCTCCCTGCAGAATCTCTTCCCGAAAGTGAAGCAGCGCTGGCTCATTGTGGCGCTCGGCGTGGCCTGTCTGCTCGTGGCGGTTTTCCTCGACATCACGCGCTACCAGAATTTCCTCTATCTTATCGGATCATTCTTTGTGCCGCTGTTCGGGCTGCTCACGGCTGATTTTTTCGTATTGAGGAGACGGCGCTACCAGGTGGAGGAGTTCTACCGCGTCCAGGGGGCGTACAGGGGTGTGAAGGTCCCGGCGATGATCGCGTGGGTCGCGGGCATCGCCGTCTATCACCTGGCCAATTCCGCGACCCTCGGGGCCATCTTCCCGGTGTGGCAGAAGCTGGTGCCCTCGTCCATCGGGCTGGCGGGAGGGTCATTGCCGAGCTTTGCAGCGGCCTTCCTGCTCTCTTTTGTGTTCGGATTCGCGGG
>Ga0265316_10006954_pt1 | contig 10728 bp, 9 predicted proteins | sample 4522metaG_FD_202092 | JGI IMG/M metagenome (GOLD analysis project Ga0265316, IMG submission 202092) | Rhizosphere microbial communities from Carex aquatilis grown in University of Washington, Seatle, WA, United States - 4-5-22 metaG | ecosystem: Host-associated > Plants > Roots > Rhizosphere >...
CGACTGGCGGTCGACCATCGACGGGCTGGAGCCGTCGTCGTCACGAGCGATGACCCTCTCCTCCGCATACAAAATTTGTGGCACAATCCAGAAGCCCGTGGCGCCATTCAATCCCCAGGGTTGCCGTTTATGACCAGTGCGGACAAAAAATCATCCGACCCCCGGGAAATCGAACTCAAGTTTCAGCTCCCACCTGGTAGCCGGGCCATCCTGGAGGCAAGCACCACTTTTGCCAACGCCACTGCAAAGCACCACCATCAAGTGACGACATACTTCGATACCTCTGACAGCGCGCTGAACGGGGCTGGTTTTTTGCTAAGGGTACGCCAAAGCGGCGGCTCTCATATTCAGACGGTGAAATCGCGCGCAAACTGCGTGGGGGTCGCAACGAGCCGTAACGAATGGGAGTGGCCGATAGGAGGGGACTCCCCGGATATCGCCCACCTGTTGCAGACCAGAGAACTTGCGAAGTTCGCGCAGACAATCGAGGGTAGACTTGTTCCCGTGTTCGTCACCGACATCCACAGGACGACCCGACTGCTATACCTCAATGACGATACGATTGTGGAAGCCGCGTTCGATGAGGGTACCATCGAAGCTAGCACGACATCGGAGGCGGTCGGCGAGTTGGAGCTGGAGCTGAAAGGGGGCCGCCTGGGACCGATGTATCAGCTTGCAATCCAGTTGCAGCTTCTCGCGCCAATGTGGGTCTCGACCGAAAGCAAGTCGGCGCGTGGCTGGCATCTGCGAACCGGCCAGACGGAGGGAGCGACGGCGGCGCAGATGCCGAAACTGGGGCGACGAGTCCGGGCCGCGAATGGGTTTTGCGAGATCATCAGCGGAACGCTGGGCCATCTGACAAGCAACATCGCGCCGACCTTGCGTGGCGACGCCGAGGGAGTTCACCAGATGCGTTCCGCACTTCGCGCGTCCCGCGCAGTCCTACAGCTTTTTGAGCCGCGGCTGGACGCTTTGGTCGTGGGACGGTTCGATGCCGAATTGCAAGGCTTTGGCCGGCTGTTTGGGACGGCGCGCGACTGGGACGTGTTCTGTTTGCAGACACTGCCAGCGGCGATGGCGGAATTGCCGGCGGAGCGACTCTGGGATCTGAAACAAGTCGCCGAAGTCGAGCGCCAGGTTGCGCACGTCGCGGTGGCGGAGGCCGTGCGCGGGCAGAATTTTACCGCCATGATCCTAAGCTTAGCTTTTTGGACTGAGGAGGGGGCGGAACGGCCGTCTGCCCTTGGCGACGACGCCATGGGAAAGCGCCTCGCAACTCTAGCGCCGTCTCTTCTCGATCGCGTGGCGGCAAAGGCGAAAAAGCGCGGGCGCCACGCGGGTAAGCTTTCTGCCGAAGCGCGGCACAGCTTGCGCAAAGCCCTCGACAAGCTTTGCGACGACGTGAAATTTCTCACTCGAATCTTCCCACCGCGCGAACTTCAGCGATACCGCGACAGGTGTGAGGACGTGCAAGCCATTCTTGGCCTCGCGAACGACGCCGAGGTTGCGCAGCGACTGGTGCTGACGCTGGTAACCGACCGCCGACCGGACTTAGCAAAGCCTGCAGACGCACTGGCACGATGGAGTAAGCGGAGAAGCCAGAAAGCCCTCCGGGGCCTCAAGGCCGCGCTCGAGGACTTCCGGGCCGTGCCTGTGTTCTGGCGAGAATGAGACCTGTAGACGCCTTGTTAAGCTTTAGGCTTCACTTCGATGAAGATCGGTTTCAGCGGGGTGAGAGAGGCCTCAAGTTTTGGCCTGATGTTTGCGGCGTCGGGATGACGAGACGATTGTTTGGAGGGCTAAGAAGTATCCAACTAATTCGACAATATGGCTTGCCGAAGCCGGCTAATTTGAGAATTTGTTGTTCCAACATTTTTATTGAATTGCGAACGGCTACGGGCACCGCCGCCCAGTTTTGCGGCTAAAGCGACGCGAGAAGCCATCAAACGTGAGAATATTATTGGCCGATATTCTCACGTTTAATGGCTTTTTCGATTCGGAATCGGATATTCTCAAGCCAAGATGGCTCCCGACACCCACGTCGAGCAAAATCGCGGAACTCCCCGAGCATATTCGTAAATACGTGATCACGCGCTTCGGCGCAGATGTAAAATCGGTTTGGATTCTCTATGGTGGATCGGTCAAGCCGGACAACGCGCGCGAAATTTTAGCGCTGCCGAATGTCGATGGCGTGCTGATAGGTGGCGCCAGCCTGAAGGCAGCGGATTTCAATGCGATCATGCGGACTGTCAGGCCGCGCGCGTAGCACGCCATCTTGGCAATGGAGGATAACAATGCGCGTTGGAATCGCCGCGGGGCATGGCGGCTTCGTACTGAAGAACGAGGTGGGAGATGCATTGCGCGCAGCGGGCCATGATGTGTTGGACTTCGGCGCAAGCTGCTTAGATGGCGCTGACGACTACCCTGACTTCGTCACTCCCTTGGCGAGAGCCGTCACACCCGGCGACGTCGTGCGCGGTATCGTACTGTGCGGCAGCGGCATCGGGGCATCCGTCTCGGCGAACAAGGTGCCCGGGGTCCGTGCTGGTTGAACCTCGACGTCTTCTCGGCGCATCAAGGCGTCGAGGACGACGACATGAGTGTCTTCTGTCTCTGCGGCCAGGTGATCGGATCAGGGCTCGCCCTTGAACTTGTCGGGACGGTTTCTCAAGGCGCGGTTCAGCGGCGCGGCCCGTCATCGGCGGAGGCTTGCGAAAGTGCACGAGCTGGAGACACAGGCGGTCCGGCGTGATCTCCCGGCGCGCGCGATGTCGAGCGGTCGTCCGCCATGCAAGAATCACTTCCCTGCTCCAACTTGATCTCAGCGGGAGCCCGCTCGGCAGAGAGGGAATCTACTCAGGGTCGTCCGATTGGCAGACTAGCTCCGGCTCGCATGAGAAAACATTTAATATGTCGGCATCACAAGAGGCTTGCCCGTCGAGAGCCCTAAACACCGGGTGCCGCAATTCGAATGCGTAGTTTCCGACGCTGCCTTGAGCCTACCGAGATCTTTATAGATAATTTCGACCGCTACTCGACCGTTGTGCGAAACTTGAAGCCCCGAGATTCCCGTTGATGCGAATGCAGCACCTTCAAGTTTGCTTCACCAGGGAGCAATTCTCGTTTCCTCTCCGGACGCGGCGGAAAGATCGGCTTCTTCCCGGTACGGGTCGTAGCGTTTTCGCGCGAAGCCGAATCGGGTTCGCGTAAAGAAGGCGCTGCTAAAATCTCGTCGTCTTTCCGACCAAATGCGATTGGATCGGAAAAAACAACAGTCGTGCCGAACGCCAACGCTCGGCGTCGTACCTATGCACATTCCCTATGTACATTCGGAACGGTGGACGATTCTTCGAGCATCTCGAGATATGAGCGCGTCGGGCGACTCTCAGGGGCACAAGGTGATGGAAGCGACGATCCTACGGCTAAAGTCTCAAAATCGAAGCGTCGATGAAGGCATTCCCGTCAGTCGAACGACGCTGGAACCCAACGAGCTTCGTAGGATGGACGCCTATTGGCGCGCCGCCAATTATTTGTCCGTGGGACAGATCTATCTCTACGACAATCCGTTGTTGCGCGAGCCTCTGAAGCTTGCCCATGTGAAGCCGCTCGTCGTCGGACACTGGGGCACGACGCCAGGCCAGAATTTCATTTATGTGCATTTGAACAGAGCCATCAAAAAATATGATTTGAACATGTTTTATATCGCCGGTCCGGGTCACGGCGGTCCGGCGCTGGTCGCCAACACTTATCTCGAGGGAACCTATAGCGAGATTTATCCCAATATCACCGAAGACGAAGCCGGGATGAAAAAGCTGTTCACGCAGTTTTCCTTTCCGGGCGGCATTTCCAGCCATGTCGCGCCCACGACGCCAGGGTCCATTCACGAAGGCGGCGAGCTCGGATATTCGCTTAGTCACGCCTTCGGAGCGGCGTTCGACAATCCTGATCTGATCGTCGCCTGTGTGGTCGGCGACGGCGAAGCGGAAACCGGTCCGCTGGCTACAGCCTGGCAGTCCAACAAATTCCTTGATCCGATCACCGATGGCGCCGTTCTGCCCATCCTCCATCTCAACGGCTACAAGATCAGCAATCCGACAATCCTTGCCCGTATCGAGCACGAAGAGCTAGAGCAGTTCTTTAAGGGAATGGGATGGACGCCGCTCTTCGTGGAAGGCGACGACCCGGACAAGATGCATGAGCTGATGGCCGCGACATTGGACAAGGCCATTGAATCTATCCTGCAGATTCAAACGAATGCGCGCGAGCGCGGCGATGCGACCCGGCCACGCTGGCCAATGATCGTCCTGCGCTCTCCCAAGGGCTGGACGGGGCCAAAATTCGTCGATGGGCTCCAGATCGAAGGAACCTTCCGCGCGCATCAGGTCCCGCTGCTTGTGGACGCCCTTCATCCTGAACATGTGGCGCTGCTCGAGAGCTGGATGAAGAGCTACAAGGCCGAAGAACTGTTCGATCGCGAGGGGCGGTTGATTGCGGAACTGGCAGAACTGGCGCCGACGGGCCTACGCCGGATGGGCGGCAATCCACACGCGAATGGCGGGATTCTGTTACGCGATTTGCGAATGCCGGACTTCCGCGATCACGCGGTGAGCTTGCCGTCGCCAGGCGGCGTCGAGGCTCAGGATACTCTGGTCCTGGGTGAATTCCTGCGTGAGGTCGTAAAACTCAATCTGGATCAACGAAATTTTCGCCTGTTTGGGCCCGACGAAACCGTCTCCAATCTTCTGGGCGCCGTGTTCGAAGTCACCAGCCGGCAGTGGGAGGCCAGAACCCAAAAGAACGACGAGTTTCTCGCGCCCGAGGGCTTCGTCCTCGATTCGATGCTTAGCGAGCACCAGTGCGAAGGCTGGCTGGAGGGCTATCTTCTGACAGGACGACACGGATTGTTCAACAGCTACGAGGCTTTCATTCGCATCGTGGACTCGATGTTCAGCCAGCACGCCAAATGGCTGAAAGTGACATCGGAGCTGCCCTGGCGCCGGAAAATTGCGTCACTGAACTATTTGCTCGCATCCCATGTCTGGCAGCAGGATCACAATGGCTTTACGCATCAGGATCCCGGCTTCCTCGACCACGTAATCAACAAGAAAGCCGATATTGTCCGCGTCTATCTGCCGCCGGACGCCAACTGCCTGCTCTCGGTCGTCGACCATTGTTTGCGCAGCCGCCACTATGTCAATGTGGTGGTCGCCGGCAAGCACGCTCTGCCGCAATGGCTGACGATGGAGGAAGCCGTCGCGCATTGCACCGAAGGCTTGGGCGTCTGGCCGTGGGCGAGCAACGATCAGAACGCCGAGCCCGATGTGGTCATGGCCAGTTGCGGCGACACGCCGACGTTGGAAAATCTGGCGGCGATCTCAATTCTGCATGAGGATTTGCCGGATCTGAAAATCAGGATGATCAACATCGTCGATCTGATGCGCTTGCAGCCTCAAAGCGAACATCCGCATGGATTGAGTGACAGGGATTACGACCAACTCTTCACCCGGGAGAAGCCGATCGTATTCGGCTTCCATGGCTATCCCTCTCTCGTACATGGACTGACCTATCGCCGAAACAATCGCAACCTGCATGTCCGCGGCTACAAGGAAGAAGGCACGATCACCACGCCCTTCGACATGCGCGTGCAGAACGATCTCGACCGTTTTCACCTTGTGCAGGATGTCGTGGATCGTCTGCCGCACCTCAAGGAAAAAGGCGTCTATCTGAAGCAGAAAATGCAGGACAGACTTGTCGCGCACAAGAGCTACATCGACAGGCACGGCCAGGACTTGCCGGAGATCCGTAACTGGAGATGGAGCGCCGCAAGATGAACGCACAAGCGCTCATGGACGCCGCAAGAGCGCTGGTCTCCGGCGACAAGGGGATCCTCGCAATGGACGAGAGCAATCCGACCTGCAACCGGCGCTTCGCCAATGCGGGGATTCCGCAAACCCTCGAGGCGCGACGCGCCTATCGGGAGTTGATACTGACCACAGACGGTCTGGGCGATTGCATCAACGGCGCGATTCTCTGCGACGAGACGATTCGTCAGCACAAAAGTGACGGAAAGTCCTTTGTGAAAGTCCTTCTCGACGACGGCATTATCCCCGGGATCAAGGTCGATATCGGCGCGAAGGCTCTTGCGGGTCATCCCGGAGAGAAAATCACCGAAGGCTTGGATGGTCTGCGCGATCGCCTCGAGGACTATCTTCAGATGGGCGCACGCTTCGCCAAATGGCGCGCCGTGATCGCGATGGGCGAGGGACTTCCCAGCTGGGGCTGTGTCGAGGCCAATGCGCACGCGCTGGCGCGTTACGCGGTTCTTTGTCAGGAGGTCGGGCTCGTTCCTCTTGTGGAGCCGGAAGTGCTCATGGATGGCGACCAGTCCTTGGCGCAGCGCTCCGCGGCGACGGAGAGAGTGCTGCAAAGAGTTTTTGTCCAGCTTCACGCGCAAGGCGCAATGCTAGAAGGAATGATCCTCAAGCCCAATATGGCGCTTTCGGGATTGGCCTGCGCGACGCAGGCGAGCGTGGACGAGGTAGCGGAGGCGACGGTGAGCTGCCTCCTGCGCGTCGTTCCTGCCGCCGTTCCGGGAATAACCTTTCTGTCTGGAGGGCAGTCCGGCGAACTCGCCTCGGCGCGCCTCAGCGCCATGAATCTGAAGTTCAAGATTTCAGGTTCGAAACCGCCTTGGGCGCTGGCCTTTTCCTTCGCGCGTGCGATCCAGCAACCAGCCCTGCAAATTTGGGGCGGTAAGGAAGCCAATCGAGAAGCGGCGCAGTGCGCCCTGCTGCATCGGGCGCGGTGCAATGTCGCTGCGCGCCGCGGGGAATACGTCGCGTCGATGGAAGCGATCGCAGTGTGACGATGTGCCCGGAAGGGCGCGCATCTCCCTAATGGAATAAAATGGAGCGCAGGCGAGTGACACAATCGCAAAGTTGTAGGCTTTTACAGCTTTACTTCATTCGACACGGCGAAACCGACTGGTCGATCTCCGGCCAGCATACTGGCCGCACGGACATTCCCTTGACCGCGCATGGCAAGGAGATGGCGCGACAACTCAAGCCCTACTTGCGGCGAATAGCCTTCGCCAGGGTTTTTTGCAGCCCGAGCTTGCGAGCGCGACAGACATGCGAAATGGCCGGACTGGCGCCACGGGCCGAAATTGAGCCGGACATGGAGGAATGGAACTACGGCGATTACGAAGGACAGCGCTCCGCTGACATCCGCCAAAGCCGGCCGGAGTGGGACGTTTGGCGGGACGGTTGCCCGCGTGGCGAATCGCCCAAGGAAGTCTCGGAGCGCGCCGACAGGCTGTTTGAGAAACTGCTGGTTCTAGAAGGGAATATAGCTCTCTTCTCTCATGGGCAGTTCGGCTGCGTGCTAGCGGCGCGATGGATTGGACTGCCGGCCTTCGCGGGACGGCACTTCGCGATTTATCCGGCGCGCTTCAGCATTTTCGGACATGAAAAAGACTATCCCGAAAGACGAGTCATATCGCTTTGGAATGCCGAAACGATAGCTCCGGCGGGAGCGATTGAGGCTGTTAGCCGGGGCGACGCAGCAGGTTCGGTTGCGCCACCCGAACGCAGGGCGCGCGGCGCGGTCGATGAAACCGTCCGGCCGGTCGCGGCGGATTGGTAAGGGCCAGGATGGCGGCGTTCAGGATCGTCAACTACAGCGCGGAGCATTTCGAGGGGGTGAGGGCTCTGTGGCGCCAAGCGTTTCCGGACAATCCTCAATGGAATATGGGGGAGATCGCCGCCACTGCGAAGTTGCCCGCGTGGGCGGATCTGTTCTTCATTGCACAAGATGCGGAGGAGGTTGTTGGCTCAATCATGGCCGGCTTCGACGGGCATCAAGGCTGGCTTTATGCGGTGGCTGTCTTGCGCTCTCACCGTCGACAGCGCCTCGGGTCCGCACTCGTACGGGAAGCCGAGGCGCGGCTTGCTGCGATGGGATGCGTCAAATGCGGTCTTCAAATTGGATTGGCGAACCGTGAAGTCGTTGGATTTTACTCGTCGCTGGGCTACGCGATCGAGGCATGCGTCAGCATGGAGAAAAACATCGCGGGAATGTCGTGACCCGCGCCTCCGGGGCCATTAAATTAACTGGGGTATGCTCGTCCACGAACCTTTAACGGTTCTGTCGCAAATTTTTGCTTGGGGATGAGACGCGCGACAGCACGGCTTTCGGGCTACGCCGCGAGAGCATAGAACTGCTTCGCTGGATGCATTTTGCCCGTGGTTCGCAATTGCCCCTTTCGGATCATGTGCATGAGCTCGATGCCGGCGAGCGTCGCCGCGGCCGAGCGAAAGGATTTTAACCCCAGCGTCGGCCGCGCCACCCGCTTGATCGCTCGGTGGTCCTGTTCGACGATGTTGTTCAGATATTTCCTTCGTCGGATTTCGATGTCCGCCTGGCGCTCCGCGTTGAAGCTCTCGATCGCCGCACTGTTGGCGCCGCTCTTGTCGATCGTGATCTTCTTCGGCGCGCCGTTCTGGCCGATCGCTCGATGCAGGAACCGCAACGCCGCTTTGCGATCCCGCTTGGCCGTTAGCAGGAAGTCCACCGTGGCGCCTGTTTTGTCGACCGCTCGATAGAGATATTTCCAAGAGCCTTTGATCTTCACATAGGTCTCATCCAGCCGCCAGCTGGAGCCGACCGGCCGCTTGCGGCAACGGAACTGACGGTCCAACTCGGGCGCGTATTTGACGACCCAGCGATTGAGTGTCGAATGGTCGACCTCGACCCCGCGCTCTTCCATCATCTCCTCGAGCTGCCGGCAGCTGATCGGGTAGGCGACATCCCAGCGCACGCCCCACAGGATCACGTCACGCTAAAAATGGCTGCCCTTGAACTCGATCATCGCGCTATTTCGCCCGCCCTGCACCCAGCCAGCATAACCCGGGTCGATCCCGCAATAAAAGTTTGCGACAGAACCACATTTCGCCGTGCGCGACGGTCTGTCGCAAATCTCGCCGCTGACCAAAGCGATCAACTACATGCCCGATCATTGGAGCGGGCTGACCCGCTTTCTCGATGACGGCCGCGTCGAGCCGGACACCAATACCGTCGAGCGACCGATCAGATCCATCGCCATTGGAAAAAAGGGCCTTCGGGATTTTGTGTGGCTGAATTCGCGGGATTTCATAATTCGGGCAAGCTGCACGTGAGGATTTTGAGCCGCAGGTAGTCTTCGTCGCGCAGGCCGTAGGCGCGGCGTTGGAAGACCCGTATCTTGTTGTTGAGACCCTCAACGAAGCCGAGCGCGATTTTGTTTTCTGGCCGGCAATAGGCGGCGATGCCGTCCCAGTGGCGGTCGATCATCGCGGCAAAGTCCTCAAAGGGCTTCAGGCGTTGCCAGCGCAATTGGGATTTCCAGTTGTCGAAAAACCGGCGCGCCCAGGCCTCGGATTTGTAATCCCACAGCTGCGCGAACGACTCGCGCAGCAGATAGGCTGTGTTCAGCCGCTTGTTGGCGGCCAGCAGCAGCTTCAGACTTTTCCGCCCCTCGCTGGTGAGATTTTCCTTGTGCGCCAGCAAGACGTATTTCTGACCTTTGATGAACTTCCGCTTTGTTCCGGTGACACGGGCGTATTCCGCCTTACGCACCTTGTCCAACGCCTCACCGAGATGGCGCAGGATGTGGAACTTGTCGAACAGGATGGCGGCTTGCGGCGCGTGCGCCTGCGTCGATGTGCGGAAGGGCTTCCACATGTCCATCACCGCGAGCCTGATTTTCTCTCGGTTTTCCTCGCCGAGAAAGGCATAGAAGCGATCCATGTCCGCTTCCGATCGGCCGTCGCCGCCGAACCAGATCGCCCGCCGCTTCTCGAGATCGCTCACGACGATGCGGTAGGTGTGCCGTTTCTTGATCGCGATCTCGTCGACGCCGATCACGCTCGGGCTGGGAGGTCCGGCGCGCGCCAATTGCTCGCGCATGTAGTCCTTTTCGAGTTCCTTCACCGTATGCCAATCGAGACCCATGCGCTTGGCGACATCCTTGATCGGCATGCTCCGGCACAGCCCGCCGATCGACAAGGCGAGGCGCTTGGTGAACTTCGTGTTCGACGCCAGAAAGTCGAGCCGCTCCTGTTTCACGCCGCAGGCCTCGCACTCGACGCGGCGCAGTTCGTATTCGAAAAAAACGCGCCGATCGCCGCTGGAGAGATCGCGCGCCAAGCGCGTCTTGCGGTCGTAGACGCTGAAGTGAACCTTTCCGCACCCGCCGCAAACGGTTTTTTTGGCTCCGCGCCAGCGTGATCACCAGGGCCATCGGATCGCGGTCATGCGGTTTGATCCGCGCCCGCGTGCGAAACCCGGGAATACGATAGCCGTCGAGCAGCGACGTTTTGCAGACCGATTTTTCCATGCCGCAAACGTGACAGGTTCCAACGCTCCGGCAAACCTCCGAAACTCCCGGTATAATCAAGCGCCTTTTCCATAGCCGCCCGCGAATTCACCCAAACATTTCCGCGATGAGCCGAAAAAAGAATAGCCTCTTCTGTGGCGACGAAGGCGGCGGCGAGACGTGGGCGATACTATCGACCTTGCTTCAAACGGCGCGGCTCAATGGGCTCAATCCCGAGGCTTGGCTTGCCGACGCCCTGGAGCGCGTCGTCTGTGGCGCAACGACCAACGATCGCCTCGCCGAGCTTTTGGCCTGGAACTGGAAAACCACGCGCGAGCAAGCGAAGCTCGCGGCGTGAATGGTCAGCTCAGCAG
>Ga0265316_10006955_pt1 | contig 10726 bp, 8 predicted proteins | sample 4522metaG_FD_202092 | JGI IMG/M metagenome (GOLD analysis project Ga0265316, IMG submission 202092) | Rhizosphere microbial communities from Carex aquatilis grown in University of Washington, Seatle, WA, United States - 4-5-22 metaG | ecosystem: Host-associated > Plants > Roots > Rhizosphere >...
CGGGATCCAGTCGCCAAAACCAAACCGTTATTCTTGAGTCCGCCCATTGGGGACGATATATTCCGAACCTTACTTCCTTTGCGAGTCCGCCTCAGGCGGACGCGGCAATCTAACATGTCACGATTGAAATCATTCCAGCGGTGATACACCGTTTTACGTCCTCTAAATATTCCCGTTTACTTTTGGTGAAAATACCTGTAGAGCCTCCACGTTTACTGTCGTTGCGAGGTCTTCCCAAAACCTCCCTGAAGACCGCGGCAATCTAATAGCTTCCCTTTGTCTATCGAAACTGGTAAACACAAAATAGTACAGCAATCATTGGAAGGGGCACAAATCAAATAGATTGGGTGTGTGTGGTGTTTACCACTGAATCGCGTACTGCCTGTTTGCGTCTTTGATCAGATTGATGCTGTTCCGCAGTTCGATTGCTTTGTTTCCTTCCCCGGTTTTTTCGCATTGTTTTGCTATCGCTTCCAGGATTTGGACGTATCTTTTTGTTTCCCGGATATACTGCGCCGTCCACTGCGATTGTAATTCGCTCCAGATACCTAATTTTCTTGATTCACTTTCTACTAGCAGCAGCAAGGTAATTTTTGTCATCATTCTGGCTTGAATATTTTGTATCGGGGTATAAGAATAACCGCCTACTGCCACCGGCGGCATTTCTTCGTCGTCTAAAATTGGTAAACCCGTACTTTTGGAATTAATAATGCCGCAGAATTTATTGATTATCTTCTTTTCCGGTTTTTGTTCCAGCCACAGCATATATTCTGGGAATTTACCGGATTTTAGCGCCCGGCACATCGCCAACGCGTCTTGAGTCGGCGGTTTTTCGGGTATCCCCTGATATTCATCGGTTCTGTCTATCCGGATGAAGTTGTCTCTCAGCGAAGTATTCGGGGTTTGCCCGTCCTTCTCGTATCCGGTTTTTGTCCCGAATTTCCATCTTAGTTCCATCAAGAAAAAATATAACACCGTTTCTAGCCGTAAAATATCAAGATATCGTCAAGATAACGTCAAGAAAGTGTCAAGAAAAGGCTTCACTTTCACTAAATCCCCCTTCCCCGCTGAGCTCATTTCGTTGACAACCACGCACTCTTATCCCTATAATGACTTCAATCACTTTCATCAGTGAAATCCCACTTTCTAATTTGGATTTCCGTCTATCAATTTCATTAATAATATTGTAAACAGGAGAATCGGCTTTGGATAAAATAAAGTTAGGTTTTGTGCCTGCTCATCGCGTCCCTTTCAATGAAGATTGGGCTGCGCAAATGCGAAAAAGGTGCTTGATCGTCTTCGCCAAAATCCCCGACCTTGAAATCGTTGTCCCCGATGAATCTCTTACCGATAGAGGGTTCGTGCGTAATGACGCCGAAGCCGATAAAGTTATCCGCTTCTTTCGTAAACAGGAAATCCAGGGCCTCATCATCGGTGCCATGACTTTCGGCGATGAAGTCGCCGCATTGGCAGTCGCCCAGGCTTTCCGCGAAAAGCCGGTCTTTCTTTTCGGCACTAAAGAAGCCGAAATTACCCCCGAAGGCCTCCGCAGTTCGGACTCGTTTTGCGGCACTCTTTCCATCTCCTCGGGGTTGCACCGCCGGGAGATTCCCTTCGTCTTCGGCGGAATCGTCTTTCCCGAAGAAAAGAAATTTCAGCAGTCCGTCCATGACTTCATGGGCACCTGTTCCGTGGTCAACGGTTTCATCGGCGCCAATATCGGCCTGGTCGGCCCCCGCCCCGAGCGTTTTGAAACCTGTATGTATAATGAAGACGCCATGATCCGCCTTTTCCGGCAGCGCGTCGTGCCTACCGGGCTGGTCGATATCATGCAGCGTGCCGCAGGCATCAAGAAAAACGCCCACGAACTGACCCAAATTGCTAAAGACATGAAAGCTCAGGCCGATCTTTCCGCGCTAAACCCACAAACTATCGACAAATTAGCGCGTCTCGAATTTGCGCTCAAACAGTTCGTCAACGAAAAAGGGCTCTCCGCGGTTGGCATCCAGTGCTGGACAGCCATCCAGGAAGTTTACGGTTTATCCCCGTGTTATGTCATGGGTAGGCTCACCGATTCGGGTGTTATGGCCTCCTGCGAAGTGGATATTTACGGCGCTCTGACCATGCTTATCCAGTACCGGGCATCGTTATCCAAAGTCGCGCCCCATTTCATCGATTGGACGATTCAGCATCAGAAACTCGCGGACACGCTCCTGGCCTGGCACTGCGGCAATGCTCCTCCGTCTTTGGCCTGTAAAGGGTGCAAACCGGATGTCAGCTATCACAGCATCCTCGGTCCGTCCCTGGGGATCGACCGGTCCATGGGCACCGGTGAGTTTGAGCTCAAGCCGGGCGTTGTCACCCTCTGCCGTTTGCAGGAATATAAAGGCAAATTCAAGATGCTCGTTACCAAAGGCGATATCATCGAGTCTAAACAGGTCAACCGCGGCTCCTGGAGCTGGGTCAAAGTCACGGACCTGGATAAACTTTACTCCACCCTGATCAATGAGGGATTCGTGCATCATGCCAGCCTGATTCACGGCGATTATGCTCAGACTATCTCGGACGCCTGTAAAACAATGGGCATCGAAGTTGTTACCGTTTAACTATATTGGAATTAATACTATTGTATTATTTACAATATAATATAGTTAATTATAGCGGGTTAAAAAGGAGAAAAAGTGTTTAAATACGGTGTCGCGTCTCTTATCTGGACCGAGGATTTCAGTAAAAACGGCGTGCCTCTCATCGCCAAGGCTAAATCACTGGGATTCGATGTTATCGATATCTCTATGACCAATGCCGAGAAGTTCCCGTCGAAGGCGGTCAAAAAAGCCGCTAAAGACGCCGGTATTGAGGTTGTTACCACCATCGGCATGCCCCGGGATTGCAACCTGATCGACCCCGAACCGGCGGTACGCAAAAATGGTGTCAATAAGCTCAAATCACTCGTCGATATCAATCTCGAAATAGATTCGAAATTACTGGGCGGCGTTATCTATGCCGCCTGGGGTTATATCAGCGGCAAACCTCGGACCGAAGACGAATGGAAATGGTCCGTTGAAGGTATGCGTCAGGCAGGCGAATACGCGAAAAAAACCGGCAATGTTGTTCTGGCCGTTGAGCCGGTAGGCCGGTTTGAATCCCACTTTTTGAATATCGCCGGTGATGCCGTCAGGTATTGTAAGGAAGTCGGCACCGGCAACGTTAAAGTGCACCTTGACGCCTTCCACATGATCAGGGAAGAGTCCAGTTTCAAACAGGCAGTCGAGACTTGCGGCAAAGAATATCTGGCCTATGTCCATGTTTGCGAGAATAACCGCGGTATCCCCGGCACCGGACTGGTACCCTGGAAAGAATTCTTCATTGCGCTGAAAAAGATTGGTTATGACGGGGCGCTCGGCATCGAGTCGTTCGACCCCAGTTTCAAAGAAATCAACAGGCTGGCGGCGATCTGGCGGAAATACGCTGACACAGGCGAAGAACTGGCCATCCAAGGCCTGGCCAATCTAAAGAAGATCGAAGCTACCATCAAATAACCGGTCTTATAATTATCTTAATACCCATAAGGCGGTGCGTAAGTTTGGTTTGCGCGCCGCCTTTTATTTTGGTGACAAAAACCCCTTGCGCTAATTCTGTACACAGTGATAAACTGGCTGTACCTAAAAGTCTTCTTCGATGGAATTACTGCAAAAGCTTTGGCAGGAGGTAAAACTGTGGATGCAACTCTTAAAATTAAAGAAGGTCCGTTCAGTCCTACCGTGGACAGCCTGAAGAATTATGTTTGTCCAGATTGGTTCCGCGATGCTAAATTCGGCATCTGGAGCCATTGGGGGCCCCAATCCGTGCCGATGTACGGCGACTGGTATGCGCGGCATATGTATACCGAAGGTCACGCGCAATATTACTATCACTGGCGGAAATACGGACATCCATCTAAATTCGGGTACAAGGATATTATTAAACTCTGGAAAGCGGAAAATTTTGACCCGGCAGGGCTGATGAAACTGTATGTGGAAACCGGCGCCAGGTATTTCGTGTGTCAGGCCATGCATCACGATAACTTCGACAACTTCAATTCCACTTACAATCCCTGGAATTCGGTAAATACCGGCCCGAAAAAGGATATCTGCGGGCTCTGGTTAGCGGAGGCCAGAAAACACGGTCTGCCCTTCGGGTTATCCGAACACCTGGCTGCGTCCTATACATGGCTGTCCGCATCTCACGGTTGCGATAAAACCGGCCCGTATGCCGGCATTTCATATGACGGCGCCGACCCGGCCAACCGGAGCCTGTACCGCGATAATGACAGCGAACTGCTGTTGATGGGCGAAAGCACAAACTGGTTGACTAAAAATCCCAAATACCATGCGGACTGGTTTAACCGCATCAAAGATGTTATCGATAAATTCCAACCCGACCTGCTTTACTCTGACAGCGAATGCCCGTTCGGGGATATCGGGCTTTCCATCGTCGCGCACTTATATAACACCAGCGCCGCCGCGCATTCCGGAAAAAATAATGCCGTCTATAACTTCAAACAGCATAATGCTCAAAACAAAACGGAAGATATCACCCGCATCGGTGTGCTGGATATAGAGCGCGGTTTATCCGATAAACCTTTACAGGAACCATGGCAGGACGATACCAGTCTTGGAGACTGGTTCTACAACGTCAGGGACATCTACAAGACCGCCGATGAGGTTGCCGATACCCTGGTGGATATCGTCGCCAAGAACGGCAACCTGTTGCTGAATGTGCCGCAGAAACCCGACGGCACACTGGACGAAGAAACGCTTTATACCCTGAAAAGAATCGGCGCCTGGCTGAAAGATAACGGCGAAGGCATTTACGGCAGCCGTCCTAATGCGAAATACCGCGAAGGGAAGACGGAACTTGAAGGCGGTCCGTTCAAAGAAAAGAAAACTGTCTGGCAACCCACCGATTACCGCTTCACCCGAAAGGGTAATGCGGTTTATGCTTTCATGATGCGCCCGGGGAATGAAGCAAAGGCCGTCATCCACAGTCTCGGCAGATTGACCGAAAAAGAAATCAAATCGGTGGAAGTTTCCGGCATCAGGGCAGAATTCGAGCAAAAAGACGGCGCATTATTGGTTGCATTACCGGTAGGATTGGATAAAAACATGCCTGCCTGCATCAAAGCTGCAGTTTAGTAAAACAGAGATTTTAGCAGAACCCGCTCATGGCTTGAGGTTAGGAGTTTGAATTAAGTTATAATTCGAATTAGTGGTGAGGGGAAAATTATGAAGATCGCAAATCCAGATAGCAAGCTGCAGACAGCAGATACCATCCGCTATACTACCTGCAATGACCACTGCTTCAGCATGTGTGTTATCAAAGTGCACATCAGGAACGGAAAAATCTGGGCGGTTGAACCGGATGACACGCTAAACCGCGGCATCGCGCGCGAGGATGGTCGACTGTCAGATGAGCTAATTGACAAATGCATGATTGCCGTCCGGCCCTGTACAAAAGGATATGCCCATATCCGCAATCTGAATGCCCCCAACCGGGTAATTTACCCCATGAAACGCGTGGGAGAACGGGGCGGAGGTAAATGGGAACGGATTTCCTGGGACGAAGCTCTGGATACAATCGCAGGTAAACTGAAATATTATAAAGAAAAATACGGCCCGTTATCGATTGGCGACTTCGGGTCTGACGGTTTTGTGCTCAGTCCATGGTTCGGCGCGGGGGTTGCAGACTGGGGCGGCCATTCGCTCCAGGGCGTTGATGAGGCCGAAAAATGGGTATTGGGCAGACAGACGGTTGATGAACGCCAGGATGAAAGCAACCTGCTGAAGTCCAAAATGATTGTATTATGGGGATTCAATCCCGGAACGACCTTGAGTAACCACGCCATCTATACGATGATTCGGGCGCGGGAACGGGGCATCCCGATAATTTCAATTGAGCCGCGTTATACTCCGACTGCCGAGACGGTCGCCGGTCAATGGATTCCGATAAGGCCGACAACCGATGTGGCAATGATGATTGCTATGGCCAACGTCTGGTTCAGGGAAGACCTTTGTGACAAAGAGTTCATAAAAAAATGGGTTGAGCCTGACGGCCTGCGCCAATGGAAAGACTATGTCCTTGGCGTCAGTGACGGTGTAGATAAGAACCCGCAGTGGGCCGAAAAGATCTGCGGCGTGCCGGCGGAGACAATTACCGAATTTGCCCGGCTATATGCCCGCAGCAAACCGGTCAATTTGAATATCTCTTTTTCTATGGGGCGTCAGTTCTGGGGGGAGAACGGTATCAGGGCGGCAATCTACCTGCAGGCGCTGACCGGGAATACAATGTCACCCGGCGCGACTGCTTCAGCGGAAACAGCCTGCGAATTCGGACAACATGAGTCAGCCTTACCGAAACCGGTTGTCGACTGGCAAAAAGCGCCCGCAACATATCAATCACCGGTGCTGCTGGCCCATTTCAAATGGCCGGAAGCTATTGTCCTGCGGGAAAAACTGGACAGCGGTGAAATGACCGTGGATGAATACAACAGTGCGATTGGGAACACTCCCGGAAACCCTGTCCCCAACGTTAAGATGCTCATTCTGTCCACCACTAACCCGATAATGACGCATCCGGATGTCAATACCAATATCAAAGCCTTTAAAAAACTGGATTTCAGCGTCGTCTTTTCCTACCATTTAGACAATCCCAGCGCCAAATATGCTGACATTGTTCTGCCCCAAATGCACGCAGCCTTTGAAGGCCGGGACATGTCTTTCCAAAAAGAACGCTCGACCGATCTGTTCCGCAAGGAAATGGTGAACGTGAACGGGAATTATTTTGTCTACAACCAGAAGTGCGTCGACCCGCCGGGTGAAGTCAAACCCCGGGGCTGGATTTGGGTACAGATTGCGAAACGGTTAGGTATTGCCGGGCAATATAGTCCGCGCCTGGCCGATGTCCCTGATGATAAGTGGGACGAAACGATTGAAAACCTGCACCGGGAAGCTTATGAGAAATGGGCTTTGAGCAAAGAGATTGCGCCCCTGAACCCGCCGAGCTGGGAGGATTTTCAGAAGAAGCCTGTTTTCCGGTGGCAGGTCGACGAACCGTACTACACTTATAAAAACGCGATTCTGCGCGGGGAGAACCCCTTTAAAGGCACAGATTCAGGTAAGATCGAGTTTTATTCTCAGGAACTGGCTACAAGTTTCGGACCTGTCGGAAAGGATAAATCAGCTTCAGTAAAAACTCATGCTTCCAATCCGCATTATGCCGGCGGGCATCTGCCCCCGATGGCGGAAATGAATCAGGGCGGCAAGGCTACATATTACAGCAACGATACCGCGAAATACCCTCTGCTGATGTCTTCTCCACACGGGCTTTACCGCATCCATACGCTTTTGGATAATCAGCCGCTGCTTGCCGGAGACTGCTACCGGCATGCCTGCTGGATCAGTGTCGCTGAGGCTAAATCCCGTAGAATAAAAGACAACGATCTGGTCAGAGTTTTTAACGAACAGGCGGAAATCATCATGCCGGCTTATGTCACTTCTAAAGTCGTTCCCGGTACCGTCAACATCTTTCACGGCGGCTGGTATACTCCTGGCAAAATGAAGACCGACTTGATGCCGGAAGGCATCGATACCAGGGGTGCGCCGAACCTGATGACACATTACGAAGAACACCAACCGGACACCATCCTCGACCATCAACCGTGCAAGGCGCTGGTGCAAATTGAAAAATGGGAAGGAGTACTCCCAACGTAAGGAAATCCTGATTAAGTAAAAACTAAAACAGGAAGGCATATTTCGTACACCTTCCTGTTTTTTATATCTGCTTTATACTAGAAATTGTTATTGCATTTCGATCGCGACTTTTACAGAGGTCGGTTTAGGGTTAGCCGCGTATTCAAACGCTTTGATACTGTCGGCGAACTTGTATGTATCGGTAATCATCGGTTTGACATTGATTTTACCCGATTCCATCAGATTAATCGCGCGGGGATAAACATGCGCATATCTGAAAATCGTTTCGATGCGGGCTTCCTTGGCCTGTGCCGAGACAATATCCACCGGCACCGGTTTTACCGGCATACCGATAAAGACGACACAACCGCCGGGGCGCAGCGGCTCGAAGGCGTGTAATACCGCATTTTCATTACCGCTGGCTTCAAAAACAACATCGGCACCCCAGCCGTCCGTCATTTTGTCCACTACGGATTTTAAATCTTGTTTAGTAATATTTACGGCCGTCATGCCCATTTTCGCGGCCAGGTCCAGTTTCGGCTGCAGTGTGTCGGTAATAATAACTTTGCTGCAGCCGCTGGCCAGCGCGGCCATGCCTGTCACCATGCCGATAGTTCCGCACCCTGTAACCACCGCGACATCGCCTGCTTGAATCGCCGCTTTCTTGGCAGCCTGCATACCCACAGCCAATGGTTCGACCAGCGCCCCTTCGCCAAAACTGACATTATCCGGCAGTTTGAAAGTAAACATGGCCGGATGAACTACTGTTTCCCGAAGACAGCCGTGGATGGGCGGGGTTGCCCAGAAACGGACTGCCGGGTCGAGATTATACATACCGAGAAGTGTAGCCCTGCTGTTCAGGTCGGGGATGCCCGGTTCCATACAGACGCGGTCTCCTACCTTTAAGCTTTTAACATTCGTTCCCACTTCAATCACCGTACCGGACGCTTCATGTCCCAGCACCATCGGCTCTTTCACCACAAAAGGACCGATTCTGCCGTGGAGGTAGTAATGGACATCGCTGCCGCAAATACCCACCGTGTGGATTTTTATTCGGACATCATTTGGTCCGACCGACTCTTTAATATCGATATCAGCAATTTCCAGATGTTTTGTTTCTTTCAGTAATAAAGCTTTCATGTTTTCTCCTTCACTTTATAAATGAATTATAGCGCGTCATCTTCAAAATGCAACCTTAACAGGTTGCGCTGCTATGCAATTGGGCATACCAGCGCAGTCACCGAATGGGGCTCAAATTCATACGTCAGTGCCTGTCCGTTGATGTCAAAAACATGTTCTATGATTTTGACCCGGTCTTTCTTTTCGAACGTATTCTCACTTTTAATATCCGGACCATTAATCGTGCTGACCTTGCCTGTACCGGTAAAGCGCCCCACCGCAAGGTCTATTTTTGTTTCCATGCTTTTGTCTTTACTCCGGTTGACCACAAATAAAACCAGTTGCTTGCCCGTTTTATCCAGTGTCGCAGAGACATCCAGAACAGGCAAAGAATATTTCCCGCCGCTAAAGGAGTCTCCATCCCACCGGATATCCAGCGCCGTCTGTCCGCAAGTGGAGCTGTAAAGTTCGAACGGATAAAAAATAGTCTGCAGCATTATATCGTCTTTTTTTGTAAAAACGGGCGCGATCACATTCACAATCTGCGCGATATTGGCCATTTTCACTGTCCTGGCATGACGGATGAAAGCATTAAAATGCATCGCGGTAACCAGTGCATCTTCCAGGTTATAGATTTCTTCCAGCTTGTTTACCGATGGGCCGCCCGACTCTTTGGTGCGGGTTTTATACCAGACATTCCATTCATCCACGGCTATCGCGGGTGGTTTAGCCAGCTGTTTCTCCAAAGACATCGCACGCACTAAACCCTCATAGGCGCTCAAACGTTCTTCCATTAGTTCGGAAACCGTCATGTATTCCGCAAAATCGTTATTCCAGTTGCCGACGTACCAGTGGAGTGACAGATAATCGATAAGGTTGCCGGCCTGTTCCAGCATCAACTGCGTCCGCTCGACAATTCCGGCTTCCCAGTGGGATATCGCTGAAGCTACGATTTTGATATCAGGGTCGGTCCATTTCATGACTTTGGCATATTCGGTGCAAAACCGGGCATATTCCTGCGGTGTTTTGTAGCCGATTTGCCAGTGTCCGTCCACTTCGTTGCCGATTCCCCAATACTTTACCCGGTGCGGTTCAGGAAAACCGTGATGACGGCGCAGTTTCACTAAAGCGGATTCGCCGGTACCGTTGCAGTATTCCACCCAATCGGCGGCTTCCCTCATATTTCCGTCGCCGCAGTTCACGGCGATATACGGTTCGGTATTCAGTTTCCTGCAAAAACTGACAAACTCATTCGTGCCGAAATGGTTGGTCTCCAGATCTTTCCAGGCTAATTCAGAACGGTGAGGACGCTCATTTACCGGGCCAACACCGTCCATCCAGCGGTAACCTGAAACAAAATTACCGCCCGGATAACGGATTAACGGCATTTGCAGACGGCGCAGCGAGGCCATGACATCGGTGCGTAATCCGTCTTTGTCGGCCAACGGAGAACCGGGGTCGTAAATACCGCCGTAGATGCATCGCCCCAGATGTTCGGCGAATCCCCCGAAGATATTCCGGTCGATATTTCCGGATGTTCTTTCAGGGTCGATTTTGATGCGGTTCATTATAATATCCTTTTATTAACTTTTCGGTAAAAAGATAATAATTATTTTGGAATTAACGGCAAAATTATAATGAATATTATAATCTAATTTCATGAAAATAATATCGGAAACTGCGTAGAGTCCGAGTAACCCGACCGTTATTTCAGTTCGTATTTTTCGAAGGAGCTGTCGGTGTGTTTGTCTTACCTCTTAACATCGATGGAATAATTGCAAACAACACGATTATCCCCAGTATTAGACAGGCGTGGTTAATCGATTTCATAAACAGCGGTATTTCGTTACCACCGACAAGCTGCGTACTCCCGACAATCT
>Ga0265316_10006957_pt1 | contig 10726 bp, 5 predicted proteins | sample 4522metaG_FD_202092 | JGI IMG/M metagenome (GOLD analysis project Ga0265316, IMG submission 202092) | Rhizosphere microbial communities from Carex aquatilis grown in University of Washington, Seatle, WA, United States - 4-5-22 metaG | ecosystem: Host-associated > Plants > Roots > Rhizosphere >...
ACTGGCCAGAGCGAGCACGGCAGCTACACCATGACCCTGCCCTCAACCTGGGATGGAACCAATCCGGAAACAGCTAATACCCTCACCTGCCTGAGCTGCCATGACGGCAACTATGCAACCGGCGCGATGATGAAGAACGTCGTTTATGAGAGCTTGCCGGGCACCTACGGCGGCAAGCCTCCCACATTGCTGGGCAGGGATGGCAACAGCCCCGTCGGCGACTACCTGAACGATCACCCGGTGGGAAATGCGGCCCTGGTGACCTGCGGTGGCACCTACGATTGGGATTGCAGCATCGACGGTACCGGTAAGATCGTGATGAACGGCACCCATTCGGCTCAGTTCGTCCAGGACTATGGCTTTTTCGTCAGCACCAAGCCTTGGAGCAACCAGCCATCGGTCCAGTGCACAACCTGCCACAACCAGCACCTCATGAATGTGGTGAAAGTGACGAATGGCGGCTCGTCGGGTCTGCCTTCCGGCAACTACGCCACGATGTTCTTCATTCGTGCGCCGTATAACCCGGCCAGCGGTACCGCCGGCTCCAACCAGACGGCGCAGTTCTGCCGCCAGTGCCACGGTGGCGAAGCCAATGAAATGAATGGCGGAAACCTTCCGACCATCTTCTAACTTGATTGCTTAACGGGGAGGGAGACATCCCTCCCCCACTTTCGAAGGCTGAAAAGAACATGAAATACCAAGTTTCCATCTGCGCACTGCTTCTCCTGGCTCTCTCCTCCGCACCTGCTCAAGTCGCCTCCCACGCGCCGACCGCGGTTGCCAAGCCGGTTTCCTCCACGGCCGCTCCCCAGGTATCCGGCAGGCCGGTGGCCCGGGTGAACGGTGTGGTGCTGACCGACAAGGACCTATTGCAGGAGGAGTACGCCATCTTCCCTTATGCCCGGCAGCACGGAGGCAACATTCCGCCAGAGATGGCGCCGGGAATCCGCAACGGCGCTTTGCAGATGATCATCTTCGAGGAGTTGGCATACCAGGAGACGCTGAGGAGAAAGCTGACGATACCGCCGGCGCAACTGAGCAAGGCCGAGGCGGAGTTCCGCAAGCAGTTCGGCAGCGCCGACGAATACCGGCAATTCGTGAAACAGGAGTATCAGGGGAACGAGCAGCTATTGCGCGAAAAAATCAAGCGCTCGCTGCTGATCGAACAGTTTCTGAAGACCGAGGTAAACAGCAAGTCGGTGGTCTCGGCCGCCGAACTCAGGGCCTACTATGACAAGAACCCGGCCCAATTCCAGTACCCGGAATCGTTTGCTATTCAGACGATTTCGGTCATACCGCCAGACAACGCGACGCCGGCCCAGTTGAAAGAAGCCAGGAAGCGCGCCGACGAAGCCTACAAACAAGCCAAGGCGACAAAGACGGCGGAAGAGTTTGGGCTGCTGGCGGAGAAGATCTCGGAAGACGATTATCGCGTGAAGCTGGGCGACCACAAGTGGGTGGAGCGCTCCAAAATGCCGCCAGAGATGCTGGGGCCGGCGCTGAAGATGCAGTCCGGGCAAATGAGCGAACTCATCCAGGTGGGCCAATATTACGTGATTTTCCGCATGAACCGGCACGTCCCAGCGGGTGAGTCGACATTTGAAGAGGTAAAGGTGCAGTTGCGGAAGCAGCTGGAGCAGAGCAAGACCAACCAGGTACGGGCCGCACTAGGCAAGAAACTGCGCCAAGGCGCCAAGGTGGAGACGCTGTAAGCCAGTGGCTAGTGAATAGTGGTTAGTGGGGCAGAGGCCAAGGATGGGGCAGAGCTTCTCAAAGGCTGTCAAGGTGGGTGAGTGGTGGCCAGGTGGATTTACAAAGCGTGGATTGCTGTAGCGGGAATGGTTCTCCTGGCTGGCCCACTGCTGGGGCAGGTCACCATCGGTGACAACCTGAGCCTGAACCTGAATGGCACCATCTCTGCCAACTATGCCGACAGCTATGGCAACCAAATCGATTCCAGCCACGGCCTGGGGTTCGGGGGGACAGCCGGGCTGACAGGTTTCTACTACGATCCCAAGTTTGTTACCTTCAACATAAACCCTTACTACAACCAGTCGCGCAGTAATTCGAACTTCGGCTCGGTTACTGGCGCCAGCGGCGTGAACCTGACGTCGTCCATTTTCAGCGGCAGCCATTTTCCCGGATTCGTTAACTACTCCACCTCGTACAACAATACTGGGAACTACGGCATTCCGGGAGTTGCCGGCCTGAACACCAATGGCAACAACCAGAACTTTGGCGTCGGGTGGAGCGAGCTTCTGCCCAACCTTCCCAGCCTGAGTGTGGGCTACCAGCAAGGCAGCGAGAACTATTCCATCTACGGCGCCGACCAGACGGGAAATTCCAACTTCCGTTCCTTTTATCTGAATTCGAACTACTCGATCGCCGGGTTCAACCTGGGCGGAGGCTTCTCCGACAGCTCGGGGCGAGCGTTGATTCCGGGCGTGTTGGTGGACGGCCAGGAGACGCAGTCCAATTCGGACAGCAGGAGCTATACTTTTAACCTCGGCCACAACCTCCCCTGGCATGGCAGCTTTTCCAGTTCTTTTAACCGTACTGATCTCAATTCGGATTACCTGGGTTACAAGTTCAACGGGAGTATCGACAGGGTTGGGATGAGCGCAGGCGTTAGCCCGACGCAGAAACTGAACTTCTCGGTTAGCGCCGACTACACCGACAACCTGAGCGGCTCGCTGTATCAGGCTATCATTCCGACGGGTTCGGGCCAGAGTAGCCAGGGAGTCTCAGGCGCCGAGACGTCCTCTCAGAGTTCCGCATCGGGAGGCTCTGGAAATGGAGGGATCCAAGCAACGGAGCTGAACGTGGCCTCGCACGCCTGGAACTTCCTATTCAATACCAGCTACGCATTTGCCCCGAACTTGCAGGCCCAGGGAGAGGTGGAGCGCAGGGAGCAGACTTACGCGGGAGTGAATTACGGATCCACCTTGTACGGCGGCGGCCTCTATTACACGCGCCCGATCCTGGGCGGCTACCTGGGGGGCTCGGTCAACGTCTTCGACAGCACGATTGACGGCAAGGCCTCGAATTCGCTGGGGTTCAACAGCAACGTGAACTATAACCGCCAGATTGGGCCATGGCAGGTGGCCGGTTACTTCAATTATGCGCAAAACGTTCAGACGCTGCTGGTAACGTACAACGCCTCGTATTACAACTTTGCCGGGACGGTTTCGCGGCGTATCGGGCAGCGACTGTTCTGGAGCGCCAACGCCAGCGTCGGCCGGACCGGTCTCTCGGCCGTCCCGGGATCGGACAGCCGGAGCGAGAGCATTGGCAGCAGTCTGGGTACGAACCGCATTAACTTTAGCGCCTACTACAACAAATCGAGCGGCAACGCACTAGCCGGCGGCAACGGACTGGTTCCCGCACCGCTTCCGCCCATCATACCGGCGGGGCTTCTGGTGTTCTACGGGGGCCAGAGTTACTCGGTTGCCTTGTCGGGTTCGCCGCTGCGCCACGTGCAGGCGTCGCTCAGTTATGTGAACGCAAGAAGTGACACCACCAACCAGGGCCTCGCCTCCTGGAACCACCTGGAGGAGAAGAATGGTTACGTCACTTACCAATTCCGGCAAATTGGCATACAAGGTGGATATACTCAGTTTACGCAGGGCTTCAGTGCCTCGAGTGCGCCGCCCGCTTCGTTCTCGTCCTTTAGTATTGGTGTGTATCGATGGTTCAATTTCTTCTAACGGGATCGGGCGTAAGACATTTGAGGCTGGCGTGGTACATCTTCCTGGGGCTGCTGCTGGTGCAGCCGGGCCGGGCGGCGAGTAAACCCAAAACAACCCAGGTCCAGGTCCCGGAATTATTGCTGGAAGGCGGACGCAAGCTCAGCTTCGAGCGTAGCTTCAGCACCGATCGCGACGTCAAGCCCAAGAAAGGGTTCTTCACTAAGGTCTTCGACTTCGTCGTCGGCGCGCCCGACCTGCACTTCCTGGTGCGTCCCTACAGCGTGGTAACCGATTCGCGCGGGCGAATCATCGTGACCGATCCCGGCGCGCAGGGCGTCCACATCTTCGATTTCACTCAGCAGAAGTACAAGTTCATCGAGCGCAAGGACAAGAGCAAAGACGCCATGCTGGCGCCGCAGTGCGTCGCGGTAGACGACAAGGACAATATCTATGTTACCGATTCGGAATCAGGGAAAATCTTCGTCTTCAATGCGGATGGGAAGTATCAGCACGCCCTGGGCAGCCTGAAGGGCGGCGAGGGGTTCTTTAAGCGTCCGACGGGGATTGCGGTTGATTCCGCGGAGCAGCGGATTTACGTGACCGACACGCTGCGCAACAAGATCTTTGTGCTCGACATGAATGGCAGCGTGACCAAGACCATCGGTCAGAACGGGCAGAACGACGGGGAGTTCAACTTTCCGACCGAATTGCGGCTGGACGGGCAGAACCTGGTGGTGGTGGACGCGATGAACTTCCGGGTTCAGACCGTGGACCGCTCTGGGCAGTTCGAATACGCCGTCGGCAAAATCGGCGACGGCCGGGGTGCAATGTTCCGGCCCAAGGGAATCGGCGTGGATTCCGAGGGGCACCTGTACGTGGTGGACGGCAACCTGAACCTGGTGCAGGTGTTCAATCGCGAAGGCCAGCTGCTGTATTACTTCGGTCAAATGGGGACGGGGTTCGGCGATTTTCGACTTCCCACGGGGCTGTTCATCGACCGCAACGACCGCGTGTACGTGGTGGATTCCTACAACCACCGCGTGCAGGTCTTTCACTACTACGGACTGAAACCGGCTAAGGGAGGAGTGCAGTGAGATACAGGCTCCTTCTGGCATGCATCCTCGTTCTGGCGCTGGTTGACGTTGCGTTGGCGCAGATTCAAGGTGATGTCATCGGCATGCATGATCTGACGCCGGGCAGCATCTCGCCAATTCAAGGACCGGGCTCGTGTACCTACTGCCATGTTCCGCACTCGGGGAACGGGGAGATGGCGCCCCTGTGGAACCAGAAGCTTTCAACTGCGACCTATGAGACCTACACCAGCAGTACGTACCTGCAGAAGAACAACCAGCAGATGCCGCTGGGCAGCGATAGCGGCCTGTGCCTGAGCTGTCATGATGGCACCGTCGCAGTCGCTGACACGGTGCTGTTCGGCCAGCTACCGACCAAGGGCAGCTGGATACTGGGCGATCAGTTTAGTACGCAGCTGCAGAGCTCGCATCCTTTCAGCCTGGTGAAGCCGCTGCAGGACGACATCGACCTGATCGCGAGCCTGGTCTCGCAAGGCAAGACCGGCGACAAGACCGGCGCGATACAACTCATCATGGGCAACGTGGAGTGCACCTCCTGCCATAGTCCGCATGTGCAGGCCATCGATAAGCTTTCGATGAACTTCCTGGTGCGTGACAGCTCAAACGGGCAGATGTGTCTCGCCTGCCACGATCCGACGCGCACCAGCATCGGCGGGAGCAACCAGGTGAATCCGCTGGCGGGATGGGCGATAGGCGCCCACAACCTGGCAACCAACAAGGTGTCCGGCCAGGCCAAACTCGGGAGCTATGGAACCGTGGCCGGCAATGCCTGCATCTCGTGCCACCTGCCGCATAACGGGCAGGGCCCGGCGCGGCTGCTGCGCGCCCCTAATGAGCAGGACTGCGTTGCGTGCCATGCCGGCGGCTCCAATCTGTCTCCTGCGCCGCCAGACGTTTTCGCAGAGTTCAAGAAGATCGGCCATCCCTTCCCCAGCGGTACCAATCTGCACGACGCCGCTGAGAATCCGGTGCTGAACAACAATCGCCATGCGACCTGCGCGGACTGCCACAATTCGCACGGCTCCCAGCAGGTGACGTCGTTCAACGTTCCGCCGCTCATTCGAATTTCGCAGACTGGCGCCGTCGGCATTGCAACCGATGGCAACACGGTTGTGAATCCGGCAGTCAACCAGTATGAGAACTGCTTGCGCTGTCACGGATACAGCTCGGGAAAGGCGGTTAATCCTATTTACGGTTATCTGCCGGCGAGGTCGGCCGCGGACCCGCTGAACGTGATTCCGCAAATGAATTCCAGCGCGAAATCGAGCCATCCGGTGATGCACGCCCGCAGCAGCGGATTGCCGCAGCCCAGCCTTCTGGATACCATGCTGGACTTCAGCGGCGGCACCACCAACGGTCGCGCCATGGGAGCGCAGATTTACTGCACCGATTGCCATAACAGCGATGATAATCGCGAGTTCGGGCGCGCTGGCCCGAACGGTCCGCATGGATCCAAGTGGTGGCACATTTTGGAACGGGATTACGAAGACAGCCAGGCGCCGGCCGGACCGGGCACTGCGATTACCATCAACCTGAATCCGCAGCCCGATCTCAGCGTGAACGGGCCGTACGGCATGTGTGCTAAGTGTCATAACTTGAACATGGTGATGCAGAGCCAGTCCTGGGCATATCACAATGCTCATGTCTTCACCGACGGCTTTTCCTGCTCGACTTGTCACACGGCGCATGGCATGGGCGCGACCGGCGCCAATCCTACCGGGGCGCGGATGGTGGATTTTGACCTCAACGTCGTTGGCAGGAATGGAGGGATTGACATCTCCTACGACCGCGGCTCAAACACCTGCACCCTTCAGTGCCACAACACGGCGCACGATCCCGGTGGCGGGATCCGGAAGCTCGCTCCGTCCCAGCAGGCGCCCGGCGCTCCCAGGAAGAAGTGACGCGGGAGACAGCGAGTGCCGGGTGCTGGCTATCCCGGCCGCGCCAAATCACGCTTGCAGTGCGGGCAAACTCGCCATTTCAACTCTTCGCCTCCAAGATTAGTGGCTCCTAAACTACTGAAAATAATGGCCTAGCCCACATTCACGTCTTGGCTAGTTTTGGCAGTTGATGTGCACTTAAGGATATGGTTCTGTTGCGCCGAGCGGGCTTTCCAAGGGTCAGCTCCGGAAGGTTGTGGAGGAGTCAGCAAGAATGGATAACCAAGCTAACCAGCCAGGTACTTCGGGCACGACCTGGAAGCCGTCACAAACCTACGCCATGGCTGCAGTCTGCCTGGTCATCGGAGTGATCGTGGGGTACCTGCTGCGCGGGTCAGCCGCTCCCGCGCCCCCGCCTGCGGCGATGACGACTGCTGCGCAACCGGCCGGAGCTCCGCACGCCGGCATGGACCAGCAGCGCATGCCGTCTCTGGAAGAAATGAAGAAGATGGCCAACAAGCAGGCGGAGCCGCTGCTGACCAAATTGAAGACCGACCCGAACAACGTCGATCTACTCAACAAGACAGCTTTGACCTATAAGGTGAGCCATCAATTCAAAGATGCCATCGCATATTTCCAGAAAGCCCTGGATATCGATCCGAAGAACGTCGCAATCCGTACTGACATGGCGTCGTGCATGTACTACACCGGCGACGTGGATGGCGCTCTGGCGCAACTTGACAAGTCGTTGACCTATGATCCGAAGCATCCAGGAACGCTGATGAACATCGGTATTATCAAGTGGCAAGGGAAGAACGATGTCAACGGCGCCGTGGCTGCCTGGGAGAAGCTCCTCAAGCTCAACCCGGACTTCCCACAGAAGGAAGCGATCGAGCACATGATCACCCAGGCCAAGCAGCAACGAAACACTGCACAGTCTTCGAACCAACCAAAAGGATAGTTAGGGCGCAAGTTGCAGTTCTTCCCGGGCAAGTCGGGCCATGTCGAACGCCACATTGGATCCAGCAGAAGCAGGTCCCGAAGCAGAAGTTGTGCATCCTCCCGAGAAGAACTCTTCCTGGAAAACTCCTTCGGCAACAACTGCCGGCTCTGCTCGCAAGGCGTCCTCGCCCTCGACTGAGTTCTCTCGGCAGGCTGTTCTCCATCGTTCTCCGAAGAGCTTGGCCTGGCCGGAGGAGTCCTCGACCCAACCAGGCTGGCATATCTACGTCACTGCAACCTAATTCCGAAACGCTGCAACGCATTCAAATATTGCTGCAATTGAATTCCAACAACCACAATGGTCGAGCACTAAAATCTGGCTGCGCGTCATGTATAATCGCAACTTTCAAGTCCCCTGAAACATATGAGAACACTGGGCTTTTGGCAGTCTCTTCTCCGCCGTTCCTTGGCGCCCTACCTGCTGGCATTCTTGATTCTGACGGTAATAGGCATCTGGAGCGCCCGGACCGGACTCATCCCAGGAATCCAGTCGGGCGACGACAAAGATCAATATATGCCGGGCCGGGCATTCTCGGCTGAAGTCTTGCGATCAGGCTCGCTGCCCGAGTGGAATCCGTTTATCTACACAGGGTACCCGCATATCGCCGACGTACAGAACGGTTTTTTCTATCCCCCCAATCTGATTCTGTATCAGTTGTTCAGTCCATCCACTGCCCATAACCTATCAATCGCTTTCAATGTCTTTCTCATCGTATTCTTTACCAGCCATTTCTTGCGCCTGTTTGTAAAATCGGCCGCGGCCGTATGGATAGGTTCGGCCACCTTCGCTCTAGCAGGCTTCTTGTGCTACAGCGCGGCCACCGTTACCATTCCGGATTCGGCAGCCTGGATCCCTGCGGTCTTTTGGTGTGTAGAAAAATGGATCCGCACAGCCCGCTGGCGATATTGCGCCTGGGGAGGCCTCTGCCTGGTGATGCAACTGTTCGCCGGCTGGCCCCAGATGGTCCTGTTGACGGCCATCTATCTCGGGGTCTATTTACTCTTCGTGCAATACCGCCCATCGAACCCATTTAAGGTCTGGATGGGGATTCTGGTGATGGGCTTGCTAGCCGCGGGGAGCGGCATGCCCCAGCTGTTGGCAACACTTCAGCTGAAGGACCAAAGCATTCTGGAGCATCTAAGCTATCCGGACTATGCCTTTGGCTCCGTTGCTCCCCAGCTGATCATCCTGTTGTTCTTTCCCTTTCTGGTGGGCGCTGGCTTCGGAAATCTTCCCCTGCATAAGGTTGCTTACTATGCTCCCATCAGTGGCCAGGTCAATGTGTACTACGTTGGGATTCTCCCGCTTATGCTTGCGCTGGCCGCGGTCTTACTTTGGCGGCGCTCGCGTTATGTACGCTACGGTATTGCCTCGGCGCTTTTAGCGCTGCTGTTGGCATGGGGAGGGTACACTCCGCTGGGACGGCTCCTCTATCGCTTACCGGTCTACAACTTCTTTCATGATCACCGAATTAACCTCGTTTTTTTTGACTTTGCGATTGCCATACTTGCCGCTTGCGCCCTAGAGGGACTCGATTTCTCCGATCTGAGCCCGGCCGGCCGGCGCCGCCTCAGCTGGGTGCTTCCGGCCAGTGTCATCGCCACTGCCGCGCTGCTGCTCGTGCATGCCCGGGCATTACTGGGTTCGATGGATCCAAAGGTCAGCGCCATGCCGGACGGCTGGCTCGTCAAACTGCACCAAACGATGCGGTTCGACAATCCGGATGTGACACTGCCCATCGTTCTGCTCTTCGCCGCTGGCGCTCTTTTTTACAACTGGGTACAGCATCCAGGCAGCAAACGAATTGCGATTTTCGCAGTCGCCTTCGTTATCGCAGACCTGGCCTATTTCGGAATAGGGGGGCAGTGGCTCGTCACATTTGCGAGCGCCAGCCCAGATGAGCAAGCCGCGCTAACCATGATGCGCGGGACTGCAGGTCACAATGAGTTTCGCTCTCTTTCCTTGGTGAAATGGTTTTACCCGGCCATTAGTCCAAACCTCACGGGAGAGTATCGCCATGCCGATATTCTCGGGTTGGGTCCTTTCCTGCCCAAGCGCCACTCCGGCCTGCTGACTTCGTTGAATGTGGGGGAGGTGCGGCACTGGCGCGAGCTGATGATCAATAATACCGTTCTGTCCCTGCTGAATACGCGCTTCATCGAGATCGAAAGATCGCAATTGGCCGAGATCAACCGGATTCTCGGACCGTTGCAACCACCGGGAGAGGCGGATTCGCCGGCAAAGACGTTCAGCGCTTCGTCGCCAGCCAATCTAGTCGAGCGGACGGTTTGGTCAGCCGGTGCGGGACGAACATCGGTCGGGCCACCTGTCTCACTCCCCGCTTGTGCTAGAAAACAGTGCGAGATCGCCGGGGTGAATCTGTCACTGGAACCCGACAGCGCCTATGAGCTGAGTTTCAAAACCAAGGATAGCAACCCAACAGCCGGGTCTGGCGAGCCCGGCGAACCTGGTGGCATCGGTGGAGGTTTTAGGACACCCACTTCAAGCGAATACTTCTCGATTAACGACTGGATGTTTAAGAGCAGCCCCGCCTTCAATCTCTATACCTATGTTTATTTAACCGACAAGAAGCCTGCCGAGACCTCCATCATGTTGATCAACTTCAGGAGGTCGCCGGTAGACTTGAAAGAGGTATCCCTAAGGAAGATCGGATCCTTCCCTCTTGCCGGGAGCCCCTATCGCCTCGCCGGGCAATATGGCGGCCTTTTTATTCTGGAGAACATGCGCGTTTATCCGCGTGCCTTCTTTGTCTCCGACCTGCAGCCCGTTTCGTCCTTTGAAGAGGCCCGGAGCCAGTTGTGGCGGACGGTTGAGCCTTTTGACGCCCGCCACACCGCAGTGGTGGAAGCGCCTGCCAACCAATTGCCCTCAGCCATTAGCGAAGGCACGGTCGATCGATTGGCCTATAGTCCCAACCGGGCGGAATTGGAAGTCAGTTGTCCGGGAACGTGTTACCTGGTTTTGTCAGACATGTACTATCCGGGCTGGGCAGCCTCCATCGACAAGCAGCCAACCACTATTTATCTCACGGATGCAATGGTG
>Ga0265316_10006958_pt1 | contig 10725 bp, 9 predicted proteins | sample 4522metaG_FD_202092 | JGI IMG/M metagenome (GOLD analysis project Ga0265316, IMG submission 202092) | Rhizosphere microbial communities from Carex aquatilis grown in University of Washington, Seatle, WA, United States - 4-5-22 metaG | ecosystem: Host-associated > Plants > Roots > Rhizosphere >...
TGGTAAATGACGCCGAGAGCGCGCTGATTCTCGGCCACCACGAGCGGCGTTCCGCCAGAGCGCGCAATCTGCTCGACGCTCGCCTGAATCTCGCGCGGGAGCGACGTGCCGAACTGCTTCAGATACTTCGTGATTGAGTCGACGGAGCCCTTGCGAATCTCGCGGCCATCCAAATTCACGCCCGACATGCGGGTTTGCGCGGTAAACGGAACGAACACCGCTTCGTGGGCGGCAAGTTCGCGTCCTCGCAGGCCGTAGCGTTCTTTGGCCAGTACGACAATCGAGCGGCCCTCGGGGGTCTCGTCAGCGAGGGAGGAGAGTTGCGCCGCGTCTGCCATCTCAGCTTCAGGAATGCCCGGCGCCGGGATAAACTCCGCAGCCTGCCGGTTGCCGAGCGTGATCGTGCCTGTCTTGTCGAGCAGGAGCGTGTTCACATCTCCCGCTGCTTCGACAGCGCGACCGGACATAGCAAGCACGTTGTGCTGGACGAGGCGGTCCATACCAGCGATGCCGATCGCGGAGAGCAGGCCGCCAATCGTTGTCGGGATCAGGCAGACAAGCAATGAAACAAGCACAAATACAGTCTGTGGCGATCCCGAGTAGATGGCGAACGGCTGAAGGGTGATCACCGCCAACAGGAAAATAATGGTCAGGCCGGCCAAGAGGATGTTGAGCGCAATTTCGTTGGGAGTCTTCTGCCGTTCCGCCCCTTCGACCAAGGCAATCATGCGATCGAGAAAAGTTTCTCCTGGGTTGGAAGTAATGCGAACTTTGATCTGATCGGAAAGGACGCGCGTACCGCCTGTGACCGCCGAGCGATCGCCTCCCGACTCGCGGATCACGGGTGCTGATTCGCCGGTAATTGCGGACTCATCCACGGACGCCACTCCTTCGATGACTTCACCGTCGCCGGGGATAAATTCAGAAGCCACTACGGAGCAGACGTCGTTCAAACGCAGTTTCGAACTCGGTACAGTTTCGGTGGTGCCGTCCGGGAGCAGGCGGCGCGCCACAGTCTCTGACCGCGCCTTGCGCAGAGTGTCGGCCTGCGCCTTGCCGCGTCCCTCGGCCATGGCTTCAGCAAAATTTGCGAAGAGCACCGTAAACCACAGCCAGAGCGTGATCTGAAGGTTGAAAGCGAAACTCTGCTTTCCCCTGAAGAGAAGGATGGTCGTCACCACGCTACCGACTTCGACGACGAACATCACGGGGTTCTTCATCATCGTGCGGGGATCGAGTTTGACGATGGCATCAACGAGCGCCCGCCGGATGATCTTTGCGTCCCACAAACTTTTGCTCTTATGGTCTGCCATAGGTCCCTTAGAAGGTCTTTCCCGCCATCATCGAAAGGTGCTCAAGAATTGGGCCCAGACTGAGCGCCGGGAAGAAAGTGAGCGCCCCAACGATCACGATCACCGATACCAGCAAAATAGAGAACAAAGGCGTGGTGACCGGGAAGGTGCCCGCCGAAGCCGGAACGACCTTTTTCTTCGCCAGGTTGCCAGCGATCGCAAGCATGGGGATGATCATGAAAAAGCGCCCCACCAGCATCGTGAGCGCCCCGGCCGTGTTGTACCAGGGGGTGTTTCCGTTGAGTCCGGCAAACGCCGAGCCGTTGTTCCCGGCCATGGATGTGAACGCGTAAAGAATCTGGCTCAGGCCGTGTGGCCCGGAGTTGCTGATACTCGACGTGCCAAACCCCGCGACGGCGGAAACGCCGGTCAGCGCCAGGATGATCAATGGGAAGACGAGCGTGACCAGCATCGCCATCTTCACGTCATACGCTTCGATCTTCTTCCCGAGATACTCCGGCGTGCGGCCAACCATGAGACCGGCGATGAACACCGCCAGCACCACGTAAATCAGAATGCCGTACAGTCCCGCGCCCACGCCTCCGAACACGGTTTCGCTCAGCATGATATTGACGAGCGTGACCATGCCACCGAGCGGCGTGTAGGAATCATGGACACCATTGACGGCGCCACAACTGGCATCGGTCGTGACGGTGGCAAAGAGCGCGGAGCCGGCGATTCCGAAGCGGACTTCTTTGCCCTCCATATTGCCGCCGGGTTGCAGCGCGCTGGCGCGCTGGTCCACTCCGTGCAGTAAGGGATTCCCTCGGGCCTCGGCCCAATACGCGGTCGTCACACCACAAGTGAAGAGAATCGCCATTGCCGCCCACACAGCCCAACCGTGACGTGGCGAACCGGTCATTCGCCCCAGCGTGTACGTCAGTCCCGCGGGGATGGCGAAGATCGAGATGATCTGGAGGTAGTTGCTGAGCGGCGTTGGGTTCTCGAAGGGATGGGCGCTATTGGCGTTGAAGAAACCGCCACCATTCGTGCCCAGCATCTTGATCGCTTCTTGGGATGCTACCGGGCCCTGCGCAATCGTCTGGTCGGTTACGGTATCCATGACGGCCTTGCCGTCGGCACCAAGTACTGGTTTACCGTCGGATCCGGCCCTCTGCACCTGCTGCGGTTCGATCAGTTTTGCGGTGTCATACTGCTTCAGGTTTTGCACGACGCCCTGCGAGACCAGGACCAGCGCATAGACGATGCAGATCGGCAGCAGCACCCACAGAGTGGAGCGTGTCATGTCGACCCAGAAATTTCCAATCGTCTCTTTTTCACGACGGGCAATCCCGCGAATGAACGCGATGGCCAGCGCAATTCCCACCGCAGCGGAAACGAAGTTGTGGTAGGCAAGGCCGACCATCTGGGTGAAATAGCTCATGGTGCCTTCGCCCGGATAGTTCTGCCAATTGGTATTCGTCGTAAACGAAGCTGCCGTATTGAACGCCAGTATGGGAAGCACGGCCGCAAAATGCCGCGGATTCCAGGGCAGCAGCAACTGCAGGCGCTCAATTCCATAGAGCAATAGCATCGAGGCACCGCTGAAGAGCAGCATCGTGAACGCATATTCGGTCCAGCGCATCTCGTGCTTTTCGTCGACGCCCGTCAAGCGATAGAGCAATCGCTCGACCGGCCGGAGCATGGGATCAAGAAAAGTGCGCTCCCCGCTAAACACCCTAGCCATGAAAACTCCGAGCGGCTTGGTGATCGCGAGGATCAGCGCCAGAAACAGACCGATCTGTAGCCAGCCATTGGCAGTCATGTTCAGAATTTCTCCGGCCGCAGCAACGCATACAGCAGATAGACCATCAAGCCCGCACTGATGACCAGCATGACGATCGATTCAACATTCATAGCGATTTCCCTTCAACGAATGCGATCACAGAAATGCACGTAAGCTAGCGACAGCGCGAAGAATCCAACCGTAACGGCGATGAAAATGAAATCCAGCACAATGTCTCCTTGCAGCCCTTAGTCACTACACGCGCACATCTTACAGTTAGAACTTGACCATGATCGCCATGTTGATGCGGCTCTCATCTTTGCGGAGATCCGGCGTCCATCCGGGGACGAGAGAGCCGTCGGGGCCGGTATTGCCTCCCGGCGGCGTGATGCCTCCCTTCCCCGTGAAATAGGGGACGTTGGCGGCGCGATAGTTGTATTCCCAGCGGAACGTAATGTACTGGCTCGGCATGTAATCGAACGTCGCCGTCGTGTCCCAGGCTTTATAGGGATCGCCGGGGTTCTCGGTGAAATACGGCGTCCCCGAAATTGCAGTGGCGCCGTTGATGGGCGGCAGCAGCACCAGGTAGCGGCCGGGGTTGTTCATCTTGCCGCCGCCAAGTGTCAACGCATACAGATCTTTGTGGAACCAGAAGCGGTTGTAGATCATGTATCCCAGAAAACTCTGCTTGGGATAAATCACACGCTGGCCGCCGATGATCTTCACTGCATTGCCGAAGCAGGCCACGCCACCGCCGCTTTCGCATCCGGCATCGCCCGTCAAGCTAAAGGCCATCTTGTCGAGAAATTTTGAAGGATCGTCGTAGTACTTCACCTCGATACTGTTGTCGGTGTGGTAGCGGGAACGGTTGGGATTGCCGAGGGCGTCAGTCCCTAACCCATAATTGTTCGAGATGATCGACACGGAACCGTTGGGGCGATAGAGGATCTGACCGCCGAGCCCGGGCTTCTTGTTGAACTTTCCATACGACTGCCAGCCATTGATAAACCAGGGCTCAATTTTCAATTTCTCGGTTGGGAAAATCTGCAATCGCACGCCGTTAAAAAACCAGGGCGTGTTGGACGACACATAGGACGGCTGGTAGGCCCAGTTGTCAAAGTTGTAGTAGCTGAAGAGGCCGATGTATGACATGAAAATTCCGGCGTCCAGGTTCACGCCATGCAAGGCGTTGAAGTGATAGCCCCCGTATGCTTCCGACACGTAGCGATACGCGGTATCGAGGTTCCACTGTCCGTGGGCTGGGCTGGCATCGTTACGCGGAGTGGTTTGGGCGTACATGCCAAACTGGGTCATCAGCCGGGCGCGAACGTTGTCGTAGTGGAAGTCGCCGCCCACGCCGAGTTGCGTCAGCTGCACTTCACCCGAGCGAAATACTTCGCTGGAGCCGCCGATCGAGTTATCGATCGGGCGATTAAAGTCGTAAACATAGGACGCATCGGCCCGGATCTCCGGGGTAAAGAATTTCGAATCGAAAGCGGCCTCTTTTGTCCGCGGGTTGCCGTTAAGCCAGCTCCAGTCGGCAAATGCGAACGGCTCTGCCGGTTTTTTGGGCGCCGTTGCGGCGTTCTGAGACGTCGTATCGCTCTCCGGCTGCACAAATGACGCCGAGGCGAGTCGCATATCCCTTGCGTTCGGACCGCCGCTTGCCTCTGTCGGGCCTCCCCCTTCAGCGGTCTCGTTTGCCACGGCGGGATGCTGGCCTTGCTTAGCTTGTTGCGCAGCCAACTGCGCTTCGAGTTGTTCCACGCGCTGCGCCAGTTCTTCAAGCCGTTTCGCGACCGCAGGGGGAATTGCGGAATCTGTGGCTGCCGCCTCCTGCGCGTGCGCGGGAAGCGCCAGCAACAGCGCTCCTGCAATGATCAATGCTGCGCCCTTCGGTGCCTTATACTTGCGATGCTGTTGCGCGAAGTTCATATATAAAGCCTCTCGATTATCTGTGCCCTGCCTGGAGTCTCCCCGAACATCACGTGTGTCGCGATCCGCCCCACGCCCGTCCCGCGCGAGTGCGACAAGGAATCGGAGCAAGAAGAGTTCGCTTACAACGCACAACACAACGATTACAAACGCCATTGGGGGCTACCCGAGCGAACAAGAAATTAGACAACCGCGCCCATAAAGGTGCGGTAAGGGATTCATTAAGAAGTCATAAAGAGAATCAGGACGCTTGGCGCGGTCGCGACGCGAATCAGCAACCCCACTCGGCTTCACCAGGCTTCGCGAAATAGCGTCGGGGTTCGTGGCGGCTCGGCGCGAGTTCGACTTCCAGAAGGGCCAGGCGGGTTGCGGTGATCATTCTGTCCTTCTCCTCTGCCGGCACGTCGGCCCACGTGTCACTTGTGCTCGCGTCAGTTGTTCCACACTCTTTCAGGAGTGCCTGATGGTAGTTGTGAAATAGCTGCGCAAACTGTTCTGCCGAAACTTCTTCAATTGACATGTTCCTATTCCCTTCTGCCGCTGGTGTTCTGCCAGCCTCCAGTTGATTGGACTCAAAAGGCCGTAAGATCGGCATAAATGGGAGATAAGGGAGACGTAAAGCTCGGCGTGGGGTAGCGCGCAGAAAGCGGGAGTAAAAGGCGTGGCTTGGCGAGGAAGGACTAGGCTCCAGGCTCGAAGCGATAGCCGACCCAAGGGTCTGTCACGATGTAGCGAGGTGAGTTCGGTGATGGCTCGAGCTTTTTTCGAAGTTGTCCGACAAATACGCGGAGATATTCGACTTGCTCCGTGCTCTCTCCACCCCATACGGCACCCAACAAGGCCCGGTGCGTCACGACCTTGCCCGCGTGGCGTGCCAGGAAGACGAGCAAGTCGAATTCCTTGGGCGTGAGATGAACGGCCCGATCTTTAACAAGTACGCTCCGGGCTCCAGGGTCGATTCGGAAATCGCCGAGTTCGATCGGCGCCAATTCAGACTCTTCCGTACGAGTCCGCCGCAAGTTTGCCCGTACCCGTGCGAGTAACTCTTCGATCCCAAAAGGCTTGGTGACATAGTCGTCTGCCCCGGCGTCGAGCGCCTTCACCTTGGTTCGCTCTTCGCCGCGAACGGAAAGCACGATGATCGGAACCTGGCTCTTGGTGCGCAGGCGGCGGCATAATTCCAGACCGTCCATATTGGGCATCGCCAGATCCGTGATGACCAGGTCTGGAGTCCAGTCTTTCATGATTTCGATCGCAGTCTCACCATCGTTGGCGACGCGAATGTCGTAGCCATGGCTAGAAAGCGAGGTCCGCAGCACACGGGTGATCTGCGACTCGTCGTCCACCACCAGAATGTGTTTGTGATCCGACATGCCCGTCTAGCTCGGTTCCTGCGTGACGATGTGTACGTCCACGGCCGGGGCATCGCGCAGGAATTGGTGGATCGCGGAAAGATAAAAGTAGCGCTTCCACCCGCGGGTCGCCGAACGTCCGAAAACTACCTGCGTGATGTGCTTTTCGTTGACGAACTCCGCCACCGCTTCGGCAACCGTCTTCCCCTGTAATCGCGCGATGGTTGCGCCAACATTTTCCGCGAAACGGATATTGGCGCTCAGTGTCCGCTGGTTCTGTTCGTCCTTGTCCTGGCCGAGATCGGTATAAACGACAAACAGTTCGGCATTCATGGCCTGCGCCATGCGTGCGCCCCGGGCGATTAGATACTGCGCCGCGGGATTCGAACTGATGCACACCGCGATGCGCTCGCGGATGGCTACCGCCGCGCGGTCCCTTTCCTGCCCAACACGGTGCTGTTCCAGGCTCTGGTCCACCGCTTGCGCGACCTGGCGCAAAGCGAGTTCCCGTAGAGCAATCAGATTGGTTTCGCGAAAAAAGTTTTCGAGCGCCCGGCCCACACGTTCCTGCGGGTAAACATCTCCGCGCCGCATACGGTTTTGCAGAGCTTCGGGAGTCAAGTCGATCATCACGACTTCACTGACGCGCTGCAGTACCCAGTCGGGGACGGTTTCCCGGACCTGGATTCCGGTCACGCCTTGTACCGTCGGCGTCACGCTCTCCAGGTGCTGGATGTTCATCGTGGAAAGCACATCGATGCCAGCATCCAGGAGTTCGAATACGTCCTCATAGCGCTTGCGATGCTTGCTGCCCTCGATGTTCGTGTGGGCAAGTTCGTCCACCAGTGCAACGCGGGGATGGCGCGCGAGGATGGCGTCAACATCCATCTCTTCGAAGAGCGCGCCCTTGTACTCGATGGACTTACGCGGCACTACTTCCAGGTTGCCAACAAGTTCGCTGACGCCTTTGCGGCCGTGGGTTTCAATTACGCCGATCACGACATCCTGGCCACGGCTGTGGCGGCGGATCGCCTCCGTCAGCATGGTGTAGGTCTTGCCGACTCCAGGCGCATATCCGAGAAAAAGCTTGAACACGCCGCCCTTCTTTGCGGGAGCTGCCTCCTCGAGCCACTGGTCCGGGGTCTTCGTCATCGGGCTTATTGTCGTCGAGAGCTTTCGCTTTGTCGATATGGATGCAACGTCAGTTACAATCGCCTCGTGAAATTTACGGCGAGATCGGGGACGGGATATCTGATTGCGGGATTGACGGTCGCGGTCATCACCTTCGTTGGATTTCGCTGGCTACACCTGAATGCAACGACGGTTGCTCTCGCTTTTCTGCTCGGAGTCCTCGGCATATCCGCGTTTTATGGCTTGCGGCATGCGGTCTTCATGTCTTTCATCGCCGCACTCGCTTTCAATTATTACTTTCTGCCACCGATCGGTACTCTCACGATCGCCGCTCCGCAAAACTGGGTTGCACTGTTTGCCTTCCTGGTGACGGCGGTGTCGGCCAGTGAACTTTCCGAGCGCGCCCGGCGCGGCGAGCGGACGGCAGTGGAACGCCGTCACGAACTCGAACGGCTCTACGCTTTCAGTCAATTGCTGCTATCGAGTGATAACGCGGCGGAACTCCTGAACATGATCCCCCGGTACATCATTGAATCCTTCGGGGTACGGTCCGCGGCCATCTCGCTCTCGAGCCGCGCCGATGTTTACCGCTCCGGACCGGCAATCGATGGTCTCGAGTCGCAGGACCTGCAACTGGTCACGCTGCGCGGTGAACCGCGCATCGACGCAAACAGTAACGTCGGGTTCATGCCCCTCCGCATTGGAATGCGCGTGGTAGGCAGCATGGGAGTGTCGGGTTCGGTTCTATCCCGGCAAACGCTCGAAGCCATTGGCAGCCTGGTCGCCATTGCTGTCGAGCGCGCGAGCGCCTTCGAAAAACTCAGCCGTGCAGAGGCGTCCCGAGAGAGCGAACAGTTGCGAGCCGTTTTGCTGGATTCCGTGACTCACGAATTTCGCACTCCGCTCACCGCAATTAAGGCGTCCGTGACTTCCTTGCTGGGAAGTGGAAACCCGACTCCGGAAGAAAAACAGGAGCTGCTCACGATCATCAACGAAGAAAGCGACCGCCTAAACCGGCTCATCGGGGAAGCGGCTGAGATGGCGCAACTCGACGCAAGCAAGGTGGAATTCTGCTTTGAGTCCGGATCTGTCCGAGCCACCGTGGACGAGGCTCTTGAGGAATTGAAGCAACTGGTCGCCCAGCACCCGGTGGATGTGCGCATCCCTGCCGACCTCCCGAACGCGCGCATGGATTCGGCACACGTCCGCGAAGTGCTCGTTCACCTGCTGGAGAATGCCGCCAAGTACTCACCTGCGGGAGCCCCGATCCGCGTGACCGCCGAGGCGAAGGACCGGGTCATCACCATCAGCATCGCCGATCGCGGCCCTGGCATCGACGACTTTGAGCAGTCTCTCGTCTTCGAAAAGTTCTACCGCGGACGGAACCAGCGGGTGCAGGTTCATGGAACCGGGATGGGATTGGCAATCTGCAAAGCAATTGTCGAAGCCCATGGCGGCCGCCTGGGCCTGACCAGCCAACTCGGGCATGGGTCAGTCTTTTACTTCAGTTTGCCGGCGGCATGAAGGAACGCTGAGGACAAAGGGTCAACTGGCGCCCCGATTCTCCGGGCGCCAATCGATGTTCCAGCTGGTGGGCCCGCCTGGATTCGAACCAGGAACCAACAGATTATGAGTCTGCTGCTCTAACCGTTGAGCTACGGGCCCTCGTACCCCATATCTTACACATTCGCCCACCCTGCGGGGACGGGGTTACTACCGTCACAATCGACCAGGCCCGGAGCGGCGTATCATTGCGCTAAGTAGTAACAACAGCAATGAAAAAGTTCCGGTTCTTGCTTTCTCTGACGAACGACGATAATGATTACCAGATCGAACAGGTGAGTGCTGCCCGCCAGGCAGCGCGCCGGCTCGACGTCGAACTCGAGATTACGCATGCCGGAAACGATGGCATTCTTCAGAGCCAGCAACTGCTTTCCGGAATCCAGTCCAGCACGGCTCCCCGGCCCGATGGCATCATTTTTGAGCCGGCCGGCTCCACGGCACATCCCCAAGTTGCCCGCGCTGCTGCTTCCGCTGGCATTGGAGTCGTAGTTCTCAATCGCGATGCCGATTATCTTGCTGACTTGCGCCGCCATTTTCACGTTCCTGTCTTCGCCATTACATCGAACCACGAAGAGATCGGCCGTATCCAGGGCCGCCAGCTTCGCGCGCTGTTGCCGGGCGGCGGGAGTGTGCTCTACATTCAGGGCCCGGGCGAAAGCTCGGCTGCAAAACAGCGCTATACCGGAACACTCGAAGCCAAGTCGGACAATGTGCAACTCCGCGTCTTGAAGGCACAGTGGACCGAATCGAGCGCTCGCAAGATGGTCGCTTCGTGGCTTCGGCTTTCGACTTCGCGACAGGCGCAGATCCAGGCGGTTTGCGCGCAAGACGATTCCATGGCCATGGGTGCCCGCAAGGCTTTCGAAGAGTGTGAGGAGTGGCGAGACCAGATAGGAAAGATGCCGTTCCTCGGCTGCGATGGACTGCCGAAGACCGGCCAGGAATGGCTGCGGCGTAACTTGCTCACTGCTACCATCTTCATCCCACCAAACGCGGACCGCGCGATTGAGATGATGGTGAAGTCAATTCAGACTGGTGAACTTCCCTCCGAATCGACTTTTACCGCGGCCAAGTCACTACCTGCACTTGAAGTCCTCGCGCAAGCTTCCTCCCGCGCCCGCTCAGCAGCGCAGTAAACGTCTGGACAAATTGATAGGAGGCAAGACCTCAGGTTCCGTCACTCGCAAGTAAGCGACTGAGGAATCAAGGCTCTTATGTGGTCGTGGCCGGCGGAACTGGAGGCGCAGGCGCGGCTCCACCGCCATTGTTGATCAGATCTTTCAGTTCCTTGCTGGGCTTGAAGAAGGGAATCTTCTTCGCGGGAACTTCCACGCGGTCTCCGGTCTTGGGATTCCGACCGACGCGGGGCTTGCGTTGCCGGGTGCGGAAGCTGCCGAACCCGCGGATCTCGATCTTGTCACCCACGCGCAGCGAACGCACTACGCTGTCAAAGATCGTCTCCACAATCACTTCGCTGTCCTTGCGGGTGAGTTCCGCCAGCCGGGAAACCTCTTCGATCAGGTCCGCTTTTGTCATATGCGTCTTTACTCCCCTTCGACCAATGGGTACGGAAAGCCAAGGCTCGTGGCCCGGGCACCCGTTCTTCGATTCCTTATAACCTTCTCAAATTTCAGGGGTTTTACGCAAGTGGGGCCCCGTATACCTA
>Ga0265316_10006959_pt1 | contig 10724 bp, 8 predicted proteins | sample 4522metaG_FD_202092 | JGI IMG/M metagenome (GOLD analysis project Ga0265316, IMG submission 202092) | Rhizosphere microbial communities from Carex aquatilis grown in University of Washington, Seatle, WA, United States - 4-5-22 metaG | ecosystem: Host-associated > Plants > Roots > Rhizosphere >...
TGCTCAGGCGTGCGGACCAGTAGATGCAAGTGAGTCGCGCTCGCCGTCGCCGGCGGCGTTCGCAGCCTGGCGGTCTGTTTGAGAGATTCCAATTCAGCGTCGGGATCATGGACGATGGTCTTCCGCTCAGCGCCTTGTTTAGCGACCAACTCCTCCACCGCGCGCCGGCGAAGGTCGTTTAGCATCGAGCTGGGGGCGAACGGCGCGCCCTCGGTGTCCAGTTCCAGGCTGCCCAGACGATAGGGCGTGCCGCCGAGGCGGCCCAGTTGCGCGGTCAAATACTCCACGGTCAACGCGCGCTCCCGGGCACTCCCCAGCGCGCCCTCGGAAAGCGCCTTCACGGTGATCGCGCCCAGCGTCCATTCGGTTTCCAAACGCGCGCCCTCACGGGCCACGGCTCGCACCTGCACCGCCTGCCGGTGGACCGGCGCGGCGGGTTCAAGGTACTGCCGGGCGGCCTTGTCCACCTCCGGATCGTGGGTGCGCCACACCAGGTCGCCACGGCGAATCCGTCCGAAGTCCAGAATGTCATTGCCGAAGCGCGCCTCCAGTTTGGCGCCGCGCGCGACCACCTGGAATACGCGGCCGCCCTCCTCCCGCTCCTCGGGGCTCCTCCAATCGGCGGCGTCAAACACCACGCCGTCGCCGGGTTTGAGCGGCGCGAGTCGGTTCGCCTCGGCGGGTTTGATGATCACGCTCTCCGCGGTGACCTGCTCCACGGAGCCGATCAGCACGCCGCGGTGGCGCGGCGCGCGGCCTCGTACCACTGCCTGGTGATTGGTTCCCTCGATGAAGAACGGCCCGAGGCCGCGCGAGTAGACCTGCTCGAGCTGCAGTTCGGTCAACGGGTCGACGGCAGCCCGCCCGCTGCAAGCATCGTCCACCGCCTGCCGGTAGGCGCGCGTCGTCAGCGCAACGTAGTCCGCATCTTTGTAGCGGCCCTCGATCTTCAGTGCCGCTATGCCGATCTCCACGATTTCCGGGATCTGCCGCAGGACGCACAGATCGCCGGGCGAAAGCAGGTAGCGCGCGTCGCCCAGCGGCGCCACGTGGCCATCGACCAGCAGGTCATACGGCAAGCGGCAGGTCTGAGCGCACTGGCCCCGGTTGGCGCTGCGGCCTCCCCACGCCTCCGATGAGAAGCACTGGCCGGAATAGGATACGCACAGAGCGCCGTGGACGAAGATCTCGAGTTCGCAATCCACGGCGGCGCGCACAGCCCGCACTTCGCTAAGGGACAGCTCGCGCGCCAGCGTCACCCGGTTGACTCCAAACTCCTGCGCGAGCCGGACGCCGTCGGCGCTGGAGACGCTCATCTGCGTGCTGCCGTGCAACTCCATGCCGGGCGCGATCCTTCGAGCCAGTCTGGCGATGCCGAGATCCTGCACGATTATTGCGTCGGCGCCGGCCTCGGCTATGGCCGCAAGAGCACGAGCCGCCGCGGCCAGTTCGTGGTCGAAGACCAGCGTGTTGAATGTGACGTAGCCCCGCACCCCGCGGTGGTGCAGCGTGGTCATGACCTCCGTCAGTTCGGCCAGCGAAAAACCGACCTTGGCGCGCGCCGTGAAGTGCTTGAGCCCAAAATAGACTGCGTCGGCGCCGGCCTCGATCGCAGCGCGAAGCTGCGGCCAGTAACCGGCGGGACTCATGATCTCGGGCTGACAGCGGCGGCCCATGGGGGTGTGATTTCAGGGTAGCAGACTCATCCACGGGCGCTTTACGCCCTCCGTGATGCCGAACGAATCGAACAATTTACCCATCCGCGGACGCCGGAGTCTCCCGGAATCCCCCCGGTGGGCAGGCGCACCGTGACCGAAATCAATCCTGCCGGATGGCCGCACCCTGGACCGCAAGATCGCGCGCGCCCCATCCGCCGGGGCGGCAACATTATGGCAACGGAGTCCTGGGCCCGCGCGGAATTTGGCCCCTCGACGCCGGCGCGTGCCGAGCCCAGTTTCCGAGGGGCCCGTCGCTCGTTCCGTACGCCAAGCGCTGAGCCATAAGCTAGCGGGAGCCTGTGTTTGCGGGCACGCAGACCCTCAGCCGAACCAGCCGGAAGAAGAGGCGTTCCACGTGCTCAAGACTGCGCTCCTGGGGCCACGCCATGGCCGCACTCAGCTCATTTGCCACCTGCCCGACCGTGTTCTTTCCATTGAATCGGTTGAACACCGCCAGGTTCGCCTCGTCGGACGGAAATAGCGCCACGGCTTCGCCCGCGCCCGGCAGCCGCGCCGAGACACGCCCCTGCTCAGGCACGATCCGGACGCCGGGGCAGATCTGCGGAATAAGAGCGGCGATAGCCTCCGGCGGGAGCTTGGGCAGGTCATCGAACTTGATATGACGCCGGCCGCCCAGCTCTTCAAACCACACTACCGTCTCTCGGGCGAGGTGTCTGAACAACTGCCGTCTCCCGTTGATCTGGTTTTCAGATTTCATTGGTCCTCCTCCGCGGTGCGCACCGCCCCTAGAATCCACTCCTCCGCCAACCGCCGCTGAACCAGGCAACGGAAAGAAGGAGTCTCCGGCGCGGCGTCCGCCACCGCGCAGCGCTCCGGGCATTCCCGCGCGCAGTGGCAGACGTTGATACAATCGCGGCAGGCCACGGGCAGCTCCAGCACCTTCCGGCGGTGGGCGGCGATTCTATCCGCGTCCAATGTATATTCGCCGCGTGCCTCATCCCATCTTCCGATCGCCATCCCGGCGGCTTCCGCGCCGCGTCCGTCCGTACAGAAGAAGCACGCCGTTGCCACGCCATCCGGCAGCAGGTGCAGCGCGTGCCGCAGCGCATCGCAGAACGGGCCGTGAATTTCATCGATACGCGCGCCCGCGAACCCCAGGTCGCAGCCGCGCGCACGCGCTTCGCGCTGCGCCGCCAGGAAGCGGCTCGCAAACCACTCCGCCTGCTCCGGGGCAAAAGCCGCCGCGCGGTACACCGGCTCGAAACGCATGGCCGTTGCGCCCAGGACCTCGTCGAGGTAGGCCACAATCTCGGTTTGCCGCTCGACGGTCTCCGGAGTGATGGTGGCGCGTACCAGCAACCGGCCGCCGGCTACCCGCAGCGCCCGCGCCGTGCGCTCGACGTGCAGCGATGTCGGCCCGCCTCCGGCCAGCGGCCGCTGCCGGTCATGAATCTCCGGCGGCCCGTCGCAGGAAATCTCGACCAGGTCGAGCTCGCGTCCCAGCCAGGCGGCCCGCTCTTCCGGCAGCACCCCGTTCGTAGCCAGAAAGCCGAACCAATCCACACCGGCCTGGGCCGTGATCGCTCGCGTTCCTTCCACCAGGCGAACCACCGATTCCCAATCGAGGGTGGGCTCGCCGCCCCCATGCAGCACCAGGTGGAAGGGCTTGTTGTTGTTGGCGCAACATCGGGCCACCAGCCGGGCCGCCCCGAGGGCGGCTCGCTCGTCAATTGGCTGAGACGCCTGTTCGCGGCCGCCCGCAGCGAAACAGTAGCCGCAAGCCAGGTTGCACCGGTTGTTGAGGTAGAGCGTGAGACACTCGGGAGCAAATGGAGCCTCCGCCAGCCTGCGCCAGGCCGCCTGGGCTTCCTCCGCGCAACGCAGGAGTTCCTCTGAAGGCGCGGGGGCCACGTGCCCCGGCGCGTAGAACACGCTGGAGCCACCGCGCGTCAGGCGGAAGAGGGGTAGCGCGGAGTCGAGGCGGTGGATTGCCATGGTTTACTCGCCAGGCTGAACCGCCTCAGTTTGGGTACCAATAAGTACCTCCACCACCGCCCCCGCCCGAGCTCACGGTGCCTTGCACCAGGTTGCAGGTACAGACTGCGCCGGACGGTATCGGCGAACCGCTGGGCACGGTGTAGGTAACACCGGCGACGGTGTATCTAATGGAGCCCACACTGGTAAGACTCGCCGCTGTGTCCATCAAACAAACCGGGATCTGTTTGCCATCCGGCAGAGACCAGAGCTTGATGTCAAAATACCCCGCTGAGGTCAGCAGTCCTCCGTCTGGACCGATGGCAACCGATCTTACAGGAGTCGAATACCCGGTGAGGGTCTTGAGCAGCACGCCATCCGGCAGCGACCACAGCTTGATGGTCTGGTCGTCGCTGCCCGATGCCAGCAGCCGCCCGTCAGGGCTGATCGCAACCGAATTCACGTTGGACACATGCCCAGTAAGATCCTTGAGCATCGTCCCACCCGGCAGCGACCACAACCCGACGCTGTAGTCCCGACTGCCGGAGGCCAGCAGCCGCCCGTCAGGGCTGAAGGCGAGCGTGGCCACGTCGTACGAATGCCCGGAAAGCGTCTTGAGCAACGCCCCGTCCGGCAGCGACCATAGTTTGATACTCCCGTCGTAACTGCCTGAGGCCAGGAGCCGGCTGTCCGGGCTAAAAGCGACCGCCTCCACATCCCACGAATGCCCCAGGAGGGTCTTGAGCAGCGCCCCATCCGGCAGCGACCACAGCCTAACGGGTTTGTCGCCGCCGCCCGTGACCAGTTGTTCGCCGCTGCCGGAGGCCAGCAGGCGCCCGTCCGGGCTGATGGCGAGTGAGAGCGCACCCTGCCCTAGAGTCTTCAGCAGCGCGCCATCCGGCAGAGACCACAGCTTGATGGTCTGGTCACTAGCGCCACTGCCCGAGACCAGCATCCGGCCGTCAGGGCGGATGGCGACCGACCACACGCCCCCCGAATGCCCCGGGAGGGTCTTCAGCCACGCCCCGTCCGGCATTGACCAAAGCTTGATGCTCTGATCCAAGCTGCCCGAGGCCAGCAACCGGCCGTCCGGGCTGATGGCCACCTGGGTGATAGTCGTGGTGTGGGCTTGCGCACCCGTGGCGCAGACCGCCGCTTCGGCGCTCCTGGGCACCGCCGCCGCGGCCGCCGCCGCCGCGCTGAAGAGACTCCTGCGGCTGAGCGTCCAGCCCGACCGCCCGCGGCTGATGGCGTACACCTCCGGCCGCGCCTCGCCCTCCCTCCCATCGTCGGCTTTTTCCGGTTTCATGAAATGTCCTTATTCGCCAGGCTGAACCGCCTCAGTTCGGGTAGTAGTAGACCAGTGAGCAGCCACCGCTGCAAAGACTCCCACTTACGGTGTTGCAGGTACAGGTGGCGCCCGTCGGGATAGGCTGGCCGAAAGGCACAGTGTAAGTGCCGCCCGCGATGGTGTACGTGACGGATTTCACGTCACCGCAAATCGCCGCCGGGTCCTGGAGGCAGACGGGAAGGAGTTTGCCATCCGGCAGCGACCACAGCATGATCAGACCGCTTGTACTGGCAGCGGCCAGACCCGTCGACGCCAGCAGGCGCCCGTCCGGGCTGATGGCCACCGAGTTCACCGCGACGTCCCCAGGCTCGGGGAGGGTCTTCAGCAGCGCCCCATCCGGCAGCGACCACAGCTTGACGGTAGCGCCCCAGTTGCCGGAGGCCAGCATCCGTCCGTCCGGGCTGGTGACTACCGATTGCGCCCCGCAGGCGATAGTCTTCAGCGGTGTCCCATCCGGCAGCGACCAGAGTCTGATGGTCTCATCTACGCTGCACGAGGCCAGTAGCCGCCCGTCCGGGCCGATGGCTACCGAGTAGACACTATTCGAATGTCCCGTAAGGATCTTCACCACCGCCCCATCCGGCAGCGACCAGAGTTTAATCGTGCCGCCGCTCATGCCCGAGGCCAGCAGCCGTCCGTCCGGGCTGATAGCCACCGAGTAGACACCGTTCGAATGCCCCGTGAAGGTTGTCAGCAGCCCTCCATCCGGCAGCCGCCAGAGCTTGATGGTGTCGTCCAAACTGCCCGAAGCCAGCAACCGCCCGTCCGGGCTGATGGCCACCGAGTAGACACTATTCGAATGCCCCGTGAGGGTCTTCAGCAGCGCCCCGTCCGGCAGCGACCAGAGCCTGATGGTATTGTCGCCACAGCCCGAGGCGAGCAGACGGCCGTCCGGACTAATGGCGAGCGAGTACACGCTATCGATGCCGCTCGAATGCCCCGCGAGGGTTCTTAGCAGCGCTCCATCCGGCAGCCGCCAGAGCTTGATCTCAGGATTCATGGCGCCGCCGCCCGAGGCCAGCAGCCGCCCGTCCGGGCTGATGACGAGACTAGTGACGCCGCCATCGTGCGCGGCCGCGCCCGCAACGCAGGCCGCCGCTTCGGAGCGTTTGGGAACCGCCGCCGCGGCCGCCGCCGCACTGAACAGGCTCCTGCGGCTGAGCGTCCAGCCCGACTGGCCGCGGTTGATGGCGTATACCTCCGGGCCTTCTCTCCGCGCGGGATCGGCCTTCTTCCGTTCCGGGGATTCGTTCGGTTTCATCGGGGTATCCTCGCTAATGCTGCACCGTGATGAGCACTTTGTCCGGGGATTGCACGCCGCCGATGGTAGCCCTCACCACAGCATCCCCGTTCGCGAGGGAAGCGGGTATCTGCACGCCCACCTGGTACAGCCCGGCGAAGCCCGGGGACGATACCGCCGTGCCGCCATAGACCGTGGCGTTCACGCCGCCTACCGTGACAGTCACAGGAACCGTCGGGTACAACTTATCGCTGGGGGTCAACGCCCCCGACGGCGCGCCCGTTGGACCGAAGCCGGTGCCCCAAAGGGTGACCCACTCACCCGGCTTGGCGGGGGTGGTGGTCACTCCGGATATCTGTCCGTTGGTGGCGCACGGCGAATAATCCGCGTGCAGGGCGGCGGCGTATTGTCCCCACATGAAGAATTCCGGGCTGTACACCTGCGCGATCGCGTTGAAGAGGGTGCTGGTGAGTCCCGCATTGGTGACCTGCACCGGGACGGCGCCCGCGCTCAGATTGGGCACCACCACGTTGATCTGCGTGGAATTGACGTACTGCATGTACGCCGGCTTGCCGCCTACCATCACACTGACGCCGCCGATCTGCGTGGGGAGCTGGCTGTTCTTGATCGACGCGCCCCAATCGGCCGCGATGGGGGCCAGATTGGCTCCGTAGATGCTAGCGAAGGCTCCGGGGGCGATGGCCGGCTGACCGTCGGCGGTGCTCGCTACGCCCAGGATGGTAGGCGGAACTGGCGTCCCGCCCACGCTTCGCACGCGGTAGTTCCACAAGTCCGAAAGAACCAGTGCGCCGCCGATACCGGCCGCGATTCCATAAGGGCTGTTCAGTTGCCCCGCGGTCGCGGCTCCGCTGTCTCCCGCGAACCCGGCCGTGCCGCTGCCGGCGATGGTGCCGATTACGCCGCCCGAGACCTTCCGAATGCGCTCATTCTGACTGTCGGCAATCAGCAGGTTGCCCTGCGCATCGATGGCGATGCCCTTGGGGAATTTCAGAGTCGCCGCTTGCGCCGCCCCGCCGTCCACCGCCGGCCCAAACCCGCCACCGACAACCGTCGAGATGTTCCCGCCGGGCACCACTTTTCGGACCACGTGGTTGTACACATCGGAGAGATACAAATTGCCCGCCGCATCGATGGCGAGCGATTGAATCAGCCCCAGCGATGCCGCGGTCGCGAGACCCTGATCCCCGAAGGGACCGTAGCTGCCATTGCCGGCAACCAATTGGATCTTCCCGCCGGTGGTGATCTCGCGCACCCGGTAGTTCCAGCTATCGGCCACGTAGAGGTTCCCGGCTGAGTCCAGCGCGAGCGCCTCCGGGTAGCTCAATTCCGCGGCGGAGGCGGAACCGCCATCCCCCGAGTAATTGGCCGTGCCGTCTCCCGCGATGGTTGAGATGACGCCGGCGGTCGTCACTTTACGGATGCGGCAGTTTCCCGTGTCCGCAATATAGAGGTTCCCCGCGACATCCACGGCCACAGCGCGCGGAAATGAGAGCTGCGCCGACGTGGCTTGCAAGCCATCTCCGGAGTAGCCCTCTACACCCGTTCCGGCTACGGTGGTGATGATGCCATTGGCAATCTCGCGCACGCGGTGGTTCCGGCTGTCGGCCGCGTATATGTTTCCGTGCGCGTCCACTGCTACGCCGTAGACCGTATCGATCTGCGCGGCCACGGCGGACGCTTTGTCGCCGGAAAAGCCGGCGCTGCCGTTTCCCGCAACGGTCGCGATAGTTTGCGCGGAACCTGGCAGTACCGCGAGGAGCCCCGTGAGCAGGAAGCAGGCAACGCTGAGATTCTTCAACAGCCCCATGACTCTCCTTCGAAGTGCCATTATACCGATTGGTACCCTAATCTCTGAATTTGTCGCGCCGTTGGTCCCCTGCGCAGGCGCCCGATCGACGCTGCCAGGCACCCGCCGTTGCAGGGTCCGCTTTGCCGCGCCTCGCAAGCCCCGCACTCGCGGAACACGCCCAGCCGCCGGTACCCGGAGAGCTTGGCGGTGAACCGGCCGCGCAAGGCTTGTGCGTTCTCACCCTCGGGCAGCGGTTCGCGAGCCAGCAGGGCCAGCGGAAAGCAGGAGACTACGCACCCATCCGGGAGGATGTCCAGAATCGGAGAGCAGCACGAGCCGATACCGCTGGCCGCCGGCCCGAGGGAATCGAGAATACCTGGCGGAAACATGCACGGCACAAACCCGCAATCGAAGGATACCTCGACCCCCGCCGCCCGCGCCGCCTCCAGGAACCCGGCCAGCCGCGTCCCTACCGCCTGGTACCGCAGCGGATGGAGGAAGCGGTTCGAGGCGTCCGCGGCCGGGTGAGCCAGCCCGAAACGAATGCGCGGCGAGAGGCCGTGCCGGCGGATCAGACGGAGCAGAAAAGCGGGCTTGAACGCCGGGGTGTTTATGTTGAAGCTCAGGGCCACGCGGTTTCCCAGACGGGCAAAAGCCTCATTCTGCCCCGCATCTCCCGGCGAGGTATTGATCGCCACCGTCACGCGCTCTGCCGGATGGCTCTCCAGGCAGCGCAGGGCCGGCTCCGGCATCACTCCATTCGAGAACACCTGCACCCGCAATCCACGCTCGAGCGCCAATTGCACCAGGCGCGGGAACTCCGGGTGCAGAGTCGGCTCGCCGCCCAGCAGGCGCGCCTCGCCGATGCCGGAGCGTTCCAGAAAATCGAGCGCCTTCTGGAACATCCCGACGCTCATGTGCCCTGCGCCGGAGCGCCGTTCCGCGGAGGCGAAGCAGTACGCGCAATCGCGGTTGCACGCGCTGGTGAGGGAGATGTTAGCCACGCGTCACCAGTCCCGCGTCCCGGAGCGCCGCCACCGTTTCCCGTACCAGCGCCCGCGCGGCCGCCGGATCGAGCGAGGCGATGGCGCACAACTTCGCGCAAATCTGCTCCTCGGGTTCACCGCGGGTCAGGAAGTCCCAAATGGCCGCCTGCGGATAGCCCAGCGTGGTGGCCGCGCCCGTGGCGCAATCGATCAGCACGACTCCGCCGGCCTCCACCGCCCACCTCACGTGTTCCGCCGCCTGGTATTCCGTCATGCATCTTCCAGCCAGTCGGACGGCCGCACGGCCAGACGCTGCATCTCCTCCTGGTCCAGCGCCAATTCATCGGCCATCGACTCCAGGCCCAGCCCATCGAGCAGCGAGCAGGCCGTGATCAGCCGGGTCTGGATGCAGAAATCGTCATAGGCGGACGAGCAGCCGGGGAAGGAGTGATTCACGTGGCAGCCGCCCGCGCACGACCACCGGCAGAAGCAATTCTCGCAACGCGGTTTGCCGGCGGCAAGCTGCCGGACGCGGTGGACATCTTCCTCCGGCAGTTCCACATCGCCGCCTGCGCCCATCCGCCCAAGATTGAGATCGAGGCCGCGCGCCTGCCAGTCGCGCTCCAGCAGATAGCAGGCGCTCACACGCCCATTGGGGTGGAGAATCAGAGTGTCGTTGCCCACCGGGCAGAAGCTGATGCGCGGCTCTGTGGTGACGGCGGCTGCGTAAACCGGCTCCACCCCGTGCTCGCGGGCCGCGCGGCGAGCTTTCCAAAACTGCGCGGCGAAGGTATAGGGATCGGGCGGGTTCAGCCCGGCCAGTTCGGATTCCGGCGTTGGCTGGAGCGTCTCAAAATCGATGGAAGACGGCCGGAACTCCTCCGCGAACCAGTGCACCGTCTCGGCCAGTTGTTCGACGTTGTTCCGCGCCACGCAGACGCGAAAGCAGACCTCGGCTGGCGAGGCGCTGAGCACGCGCGCGGTGCCGGCCACCTGGTCGAAGCTGCCGCGCCCGCCGCCCGCGGGCCGATGGCGGTCCTGCACCGCGCGAAGGCCGTCGAAGGAAAGCACCACGGTGTCGAAGTAATCGCCCACCCAGCGGGCGCGCGCTTCGGTGTAAACGCCGTTGGTGGCCACCTCCAGGTTCGGCAGCAGGCCCTTTTCCGCAGCCACGGCTCGCGTGCGGTGCACGGCGACATCCACGACCTCGGGCGCGGCAAAAGGCTCGCCGCCGAAGAAATGAACGTCCAGCGTTCTTCGCCCGTTGCGCGCGGCGAAATCTGCCATCCAGTCCACACCGGCCGCGGCGAGGCGCGGATCCATCTGCTCGCCGCAGGGCGTCGCGCCAAATCCGCAATAGGCGCAAGAGAGGTTGCAGGCGCGGGTCGGAACCAGCCCCAGAAACTGCGGGCTGACGGGCCCCTGGCGCGGGTGCGGCTCGGGCTCCGGTTCCCCGGCCAGCGCCGCCCGCAGTTCCTCGGGGAACTCCTGGAGCGCCGCCCGGTTCACCAGGGCCGCCACCCGATGGAGCGGCGCATACACCAGCCACTTGTCGAAGACCGGAACCGCGAACAGGCGCGGCGCCATCAACAGGCCCTCTGGTGCGGTTGGCCGCAGGCCGGGCAAGCCAGCCCGGACGGTTCGTGCCAAAACAGGCCGCCGGAAGCTGCGATCTTTTCCAGGA
>Ga0265316_10006960_pt1 | contig 10724 bp, 10 predicted proteins | sample 4522metaG_FD_202092 | JGI IMG/M metagenome (GOLD analysis project Ga0265316, IMG submission 202092) | Rhizosphere microbial communities from Carex aquatilis grown in University of Washington, Seatle, WA, United States - 4-5-22 metaG | ecosystem: Host-associated > Plants > Roots > Rhizosphere >...
ATCGTGGTGCTGGCGTTGATTGGCAGCGCCGCAGGGGTTTTGACGTGGCTCAAGAAAAGCCAGAAGCTTGGCAGCCCCGGCATCCGGGCGGCGGCCATTCCCGGAACCATTAGAATGAGTTTTGATTTGCCGGAACGTGTGCTTGATTTTACTTCCAAAAAAGAAGCCGAGGATCAGACGGTTTTGGATGTGCTTCCGAAGGACACCAGCTACGCCCAGCGCCTTTACACGGCGACGAACGGGTTTTGGGCGAATGCGAACATTATTTTGATGGGCATGGACCGGACCAGCATCCATAAACCGGATTTTTGCCTGCCCGGCCAGGGTTGGCGCATTGACCAAAAGGCCACCGTCAACGTTTCCATCCCCGGGACGCATCCCTATCAACTGCGAGTTGCAAAATGGACGATCACGAATACCCTTAAAAACGCCGATGGCCAGCAGCAGGAAGTGCACGGACTGTATGTATTCTGGTTTGTGGCCAGGAACGAACAGACCGACAGCCACTGGCAACGTATCTGGTGGCTGACGCGGGATTTGCTGACAACGGGGGCCTTACAGCGCTGGGCGTATGTTTCTTATTTTTCGGCGGGCTTTGCGCCAGATCAGGAGGATGCTGCCTTTGACCAGATTAAAAAACTCATTGTCGCTTCGGTGCCGGAATTTCAACTGCCACCGAAGGCCGAATAAAGTTGTGTGCTGCCAGATGATGAAATCCCGGAGCATTGAATTCCTTTGTCGTTTGAAGATTCCAAACGGCGCCTCGACCTTCAAGAGCCATGCTGCGACGTGATCGTCAGATTCGAACGGTGATTCATCAACTGGCGGACGCCAGTCTGTTTGCCGTCGCCTTTTGGGTGGCGTATGCGATGCGAGCCAATCCGGATATCATCGCGTGGCTGAAACTGGAGCCTCCCAGTCCGTTCGCAAATTTCGCGTGGCTCTATCTCGTGTTGATTCCCGCCACGCCCCTCGTTCTCGAATCGCAGGGGTTTTATGACCATTCCCCATTGTGCACCCGCGGGGCCATTTTGTGGCCATTGTTCAAGGGTTGTCTGTTGGTCACGGTGGGACTGATGTTGACGGTTTATGTGTTTCATCTGGTTGTGGCGCGGGCAATTTTTGTCTCGTTCGGGTGCATCGGCTTTTGCCTGGTATATTTGAAGGAGGAAGGGATCCGCCTGGTGCTCAAAAGTAAAATGGCCCAGTCGCAGTACAAGCGCCGCTTCATCCTCGTCGGCACCGAACGGGAAATCGCCAGAATGCGTGAGGAATTGAAGCAACACACGGACGAAAGCATCGAAATTGTCGCTGACCTCGATCTCCTGGAAACGCCTGTGCAGCAACTGGTGCCCATGCTCCATCAATATTCCGTGTATGGCGTAATTTTCAGCGCCAAGCATACCTATTTCGAACAGGTTGAATATGTCATCCGGGCTTGTGAACTGGAGGGCGTGGAAGTGTGGCTGGTCGCCGACTTTTTCTCGACGCAAATCTCCCGCACAAGCTTCGACGAACTGCTCGACCGGCCGTTGTTGGTCTTCCGCACCACGCCGGAGGCCTCCTGGCAAAGTGTCATCAAGCAAGGTATGGACGTGGTCGGCGCGTTTTTGCTGCTGGTATTGCTGATCGTAATTCCAGTGATTCCGCTCGTGGCGCTGCTGATCAGATTGACGTCGCCCGGCCCGGTCTTCTTCAAACAGCAGCGTTCCGGCCAGAACGGCGCACCGTTCACGCTTTATAAATTCCGCACGATGATCTCCAATGCCGAGCAGTTCAAACACGAATTGGAGGCCATGAACGAAATGAGCGGCCCGGTCTTCAAAGTGACCAACGACCCGCGTATCACCCCCATCGGCAAGTGGCTCCGCCGTTACAGTCTCGACGAGTTGCCGCAGCTCTTCAATGTCCTGCGCGGCGAGATGAGTCTGGTGGGCCCACGACCGTTGCCCGTGGATGAAGTCAAACGCTTCAGCGATCTGGCCCATCGCCGCCGCCTCAGTGTGAAGCCCGGCCTCACATGCCTCTGGCAGATCAGTGGGCGCAACCAAATCAAGGATTTCAAGGATTGGGTGCGGCTGGATCTCGAATACATTGACAACTGGTCGCTCTGGCTCGATTTAAAAATCCTGCTCCGCACCATTCCCGCCGTGTTCGCAGCCACGGGCGCCAAGTGAAACGGTCCGACTGTTTAATCATTGAATCGGCCTTCCGTTTCGTTACGCTTCCTTCCCGCTGGTCAGGAAACCGCCAGCCAACCGGTCTTTAATGAAAAAGCCACAACCCACGTCCGTCGTCACCGGCGCCGCCGGCTTTCTCGGGTCGCATTTGACCGATTTGCTGCTGGCGCGCGACCACAAGGTCATCGGCATCGATAATTTTGTCACCGGCACGGTGGACAACATTTCGCATCTCGGCGGCAATCCCCACTTCAAGTTCATCCAGCAGGACGTTTCCGAATTCATTTTCCTGAACGAACCGGTGGATTACGTGTGGCACTTTGCATCGCCCGCCAGTCCGGTGGATTATCTGGAACTGCCAATCCAGACGCTCAAGGTCGGTTCGCTCGGCACCCATAAGGCCCTGGGCCTGGCCAAGAACAAGCAGGCGCGCTTTCTGCTCGCCTCCACGTCGGAAATTTATGGCGATCCGCTCGTGCATCCGCAAACGGAGGATTATTGGGGCAACGTCAATCCCATTGGCCCCCGCGGTTGCTATGACGAAGCCAAGCGGTTTGCCGAGGCCATGACGATGGCCTACCACCGCGAACACAAGGTCGAAACCCGTATTGTCCGGATCTTCAATACTTATGGCCCGCGCATGCGGTTGCATGACGGCCGGGTCGTTCCGTCCTTTATCAGCCAGGCGCTCAAACACAAACCCGTTACCGTTTTCGGCAAGGGCCGGCAGACGCGCAGCTTTTGTTATGTGTCGGATTTGATTGAGGGCATCTACCGGTTGATGATGAGCCGTTACGACTGGCCGATGAACATCGGCAATCCCAGCGAACTGACCGTTCTCGCATTCGCCCGGGAAATCATCCGAGCCACCGGCTCGCGCAGCCGGATCATCTTCAAACCGCTGCCGCAGGATGACCCCCGGCAGCGCCGGCCCGACATTACACGTGCAAGGAAGATTCTCCGTTGGGAGCCGAAGGTTCAACTGTCTGACGGCTTGGCAAGAACGATTGGATATTTTCAGAGAAGGCTCTAGGCTGTTGAAAATACAATGTCACTCAGCATCCATACTATCTACCGCCATATCTTTAAGTTGTGGCGAAGGCGGCGATTCGCCTTATTCCTATTCCTGATGAAGCCCAATCCTTCAGATCTCCTGCTCGACATCGGCGGGTATCCCGGGTTTTGGACCTCGCACCCACAACCCGTGAAACGTATTGATACGCTCAATGTGCATGAGGTGCAGTGGAACGGAGAGCAAGCGCCGAATCATAATATTAAAATACTGGTTGGTGACGGTTGTTGCCTCGCCATGTCTGACCAGAGTTACGACATCGCCTTCAGCAACAGCGTCATCGAGCATGTAGGTTCGTGGGAACGGCAACAGCAGTTTACCGGAGAGATTCGTCGCGTGGCGAAACATTTATGGGTGCAGACCCCGGCATACGAGTGTCCCATCGAACCGCATTACCTCGCTCCGTTTGTCCACTATCTTCCCCGCTCATTCCAGAAGCGGATTTTACGATGGTGCACGCCGTGGGGATGGATCGAGCGCCCAAGCCACGACCAGATCAACTTGATGGTCGAGACCACCCGACTGCTGCGGAAATCGGAAATGCGTCAGCTATTTCCCGACTGCGAACTGATCACCGAACGCTTGTTCTGGATCATACCAAAATCTTACATCGCCATCCGACGGGTGGCCTAAGAAGTTGGGCAACTGCGCCCTCCTGACGGCTCGTCCTTGGCGCTGGCCGGTGCATTGTTGGGCTTTGCGGAGGTGCCGGAATCCGTTAACAATGTGTTCGTGTCCGCCGCCCATAAAATCAGCTTTCGCGCGCGCCAGTTCGAATTTGTGTTTCCGCGCCCGGCGCTCGTCATGGGCGTGGTCAATGTCACGCCCGACTCGTTTTCCGACGGCGGAAAATTTTTGGATACCAGTGCCGCCGTGGCCCACGCGCTGAAGCTCGCCGCCGACGGCGCTGAGATCCTTGACCTGGGTGGTGAATCCACCCGTCCGGGCGCCGAACCGGTGGCCGAGGCCGAGGAGCTGCGCCGCGTCCTGCCCGTCATCCAACAACTGGCCGGGCGCGTGAACATCCCCATTTCCATCGATACCCTCAAACCTGCCGTGGCCCGCGCCGCGCTTGCGGCGGGCGCAAGTATCGTCAATGATGTTGCCGCCCATCGCGAAGACAACGCCATGTGGCGTGAAGTGGCGGAATTTCGGGCCGGATATGTTTGCATGCACGCCCAAAACCTGCCTTCCACGATGCCGGGAAATCCGGTTCGCGGCGATGTGGTTTGCGACGTCGGCGAATTTTTCCGGGAACGGTTGGGACGATTGAACGCCTCGGGTGTGGCCGCTGACCAGGTGGTGTTGGACGTCGGCATCGGCTTCGGCAAGACGATGGAGCATAATTTGCAGTTGCTCGCAAACCTGCGGAGTTTTACAACGATGGCACGACCGCTGCTGATTGGGGTCTCGCGCAAGTCGTTTATCGGAAAATTGCTGGGTGCAGGTTTGACCGAACGGCTGTCCGCCTCGCTGGCCTGCGCTTGTCTGGCGGTTGAATCCGGGGCCCAAATCATCCGCGCGCACGACGTGGCGGAAACGGTTCAGGCGGTGAGAATGACGGAAGCCCTGTTGGTTCGGAGAAAGAAATAATGTGGATCTACCTGCAGGAAGGCTGGCGGCCCGCGTTGGAAATTTTAATCCTCGCGGTGATGATCTATTATATCTCCCGCTTTTTGCGCGGCACGCGCGGCTGGCCGGTGGTGGTTGGGTTTGTGGTCCTGTTGCTGGTGCTGGCCTTTGTTACGACCCTGCTGAAACTCAAGGTGTTGAGCTGGTTGCTCGGCACGTTTTCGGCGTTTTTTGCCATCGCCGTGCTGGTTATTTTTCAGCCTGAATTGCGCCGCATGCTGGCCGAACTTGGCAACCTCCCACTGTTTACCACCGCCCGCGAACAACGCGAAAATATCGAGGTCATCATTCAAACCGTCGAACGCCTCTCGGAAGTCCGCATCGGCGCGCTCATCGCCATCGAACAATCCATCCAGCTTTTCGAGGCCGTTGAATCCGGCGTTCCGGTGGATTGCGAAGCCACGCCGGAAATGCTCGAAACCATCTTCTTTCCGAACAACGCCATCCACGACGGTGGGGTCATCATCAAGGGCGACCGCATCGCCTACGCCGCGTGTATTTTCCCCCTGACACAAAGGCAGGATTTGAACAAATCACTCGGCACGCGTCATCGCGCGGCCATTGGGTTGAGCGAGGAAACTGACGCGGTGGTCGTGGTCGTTTCCGAGGAAAATGGCAAAATTTCACACGCTTACAAAGGCCAGCTGGTGCGGGGTGTTTCCCTGGAGGAATTGCGGGCGTTCCTGACCTCCCTGCTGGTCCAGCCGGCCAAGTCCCGCAGCGTCGTCGAATGGCTGCGTTCGCACCTCGGCGAGCGGGTCAAACCCGGCCCCGCGGTCATTACCAAGAACGAGTCCCGCCCGGAGCTCAAACCGGGAGACCATTGAATTTATGGCAAAGCGCGAATGGATCACGCGGGATTTGACCTGGAAATTGTTTTCGCTGATTTTGGCGGTGGCCCTGTGGATCACCATCCATAATCTTCGCGAAACGCCGGAAGCCGTTGTCCCGTTTGCCACGGTCACCGCGATGACGTACACGAATCTGCCGGTGCTCGCGGTTTCGGCCGGCGCGGATGTGCACAATGCCCAGATTGTTCCCAATCTCGTCGCCGTCAAAGTCAGCGGTCCGGCCGACATCATGGCGGGCCTGCAGAAAAGTGATGTTCACGTCTGGATCAATCTTACCGGCCTGGATTCCGCACGCCAACTGCGCCGGAATGTGGATGTTTCGCTGCCGCCCGGCGTGACGCTCGACCGGGTTAGTCCCACGGAAGTCAATGTGACGATTTTGCCGGCCACGGAATAAGCACCATGAACCTGCCTCAGAAAATATTTGGAACCGATGGAGTTCGCGGCACCGCCAACGTGGAGCCGGTCACGGCCGAAACCGCGCTTAAACTCGGCCGCGCCGCCGCGCATGTTTTCAAAAATCTCGAATCGCAGTCCCGGGGCCGCGGCCGGCACAAAATCGTCGTCGGCAAGGACACGCGGCTTTCCGGTTACCTGCTCGAAAATGCGATTTCCTCCGGGATCCTTTCCATGGGCGTGGACGTGCTGTTCATCGGCCCGTTGCCGACGCCGGGCGTCGCCTATGTCACCCGCAGTCTCCGCGCCGACGCCGGCCTGGTCATTACCGCCTCGCACAATCCCTATGCCGACAACGGCATCAAATTCTTCCGCGCCGACGGTTACAAGCTCGACGATAAAATCGAGGATGAAATTGAAAACCTGGTTTTCAGCGGTGAAATCGAAAACCTCCGCCCCACGGCCGATGATATTGGCAAGGCGGTGCGCATCGACGATGCGTTGGGACGTTACATCGAATTTGCCAAGGCCTCCTTTCCGCGCGGCATGACCCTGGAAGGGATGCGCATCGTCGTGGATTGCGCCCATGGAGCGGCTTACAAATCCACGCCCTGTGTGCTGCGCGAATTGGGTGCGGAAGTCATTGTTTATGGCAACCAGCCTGATGGCATGAACATCAACCAGGATTGTGGCTCGATGCACCCGGAAAATCTCTGCCGCCAGGTGGTCGAGCACCGGGCCCATCTGGGCATCGCGCATGATGGCGACGCCGACCGCGTGCTGCTCTGTGACGAGTCCGGCGCGCTGATTGACGGCGACGACATCATGGCCATGGCGGCGTTGGACATGCTCGCGCAAAAGACGCTCGCGGAAAAAACCCTGGTGACCACGGTGATGAGCAATGCCGGTCTGGAAGTGGCGGTCAAATCCGCCGGGGGCCAGGTGATTCGCACGGCGGTCGGCGATCGGAATGTGATTGATGAAATGCTGCACCACGGTTTCAACTTCGGCGGCGAACAGAGCGGACATTTGATTTTCCGCGACTTCAGCACCACGGGTGACGGCCTGGTGGCCGCCTTGCAGATTTTGCGGATCCTGCGCGCGAAGGGAACACCGCTTTCCGGACTGGCGAAATGCTGGACGCGCTTTCCGCAACTGGTCACGAACGTCCGCGTGCGCGAGAAGAAGCCGTTCGACCAGTTGGACGGCCTGAATCAACTGGTGACCGAGGCCGGGGCGGAACTGAAAGGGCAGGGCGGGCGGATCTTTCTGCGTTATTCCGGCACGGAGCCCAAAGCCCGGTTGCTGCTCGAAGGCCGCGACGCGAAGGTCTTGGAGAAATGGTCCCAGAAAATCTGCGGCGCGATCCAGAAACAGATTGGCGCCTGAAGCTTATGGGAGCGTCAATATTTCCGGGCGTAACTGGCCGACGAATTGATTGGGCAGTCTTTGGTCGAGCGAGCCGGGCATCATGGTTTCCGTCCCCACGTGGCCGTCGCAAAAGACGACGTTGGCCATTTGATTGTGACGGAAATGGCCATTGGGATAGTAATTCGCGCCGGCAAAATTGGTGTCCACGTCGAGGTAATACCATTCCTCGAGCATCGGGTTTTCAGGCGAAGCCGGGTCTTGAAAATCGTTGATCTGCGCGGCGTCGGCGAAGAGCGCGGTGCCCGCCGGCCGTTTGATTTTGCTCACCTTGACCGGTGTTGAACTGGATCCTGCCGGTGAGAGGGATTTGTTGTAGCCGTAGCTGAAAATTACCCCGTCGCCTTTCAATTTGAGTTGCGCCGGCATTGCATAAAGCGCCGGACAAAGCCGTACATTGCTGCCGTTGAGATACGGATACAACCTGCCGGTGGACAAATCAAACACCCGCTGGCCTTCTGGCGTCGTGTCCGATTGCAGCCAGCCAAACCAATAAAGTTGTCCGTCACTGTTGGTGGTGTGGTACAGCCATTGAAAACAATCGCCGTGGTTGTCGTCCCAATACATTTCCGTTGCCAGTCCAAGCTGGCGCAGGTTGCTCGTGCATTCCGTGCGCCAGGCCGACTGCCTGCTCTGATTCAAAACCGGCAAGAGTATTGCCGCCAGGATGGCAATCACGGCGATGCTGACCAGCAGCTCAACCAGCGTGAAGGCAGTTGAGGGTCGAGGGTCGAGGGTCGAAGGTCGAGAGCCAGAAGTCCCACCCACCGCCAAATTCCGGCGCTCGACCCTCGACTTTCGACGCTTGACGGTTTTGCTCATGGTCTTTGGGCGCTGATTCGATAAAACGCCGCGGCTCCCGGCGGATGGATGTCCGGCAAAAATAGATTTGTCGCATTGCCTGGCGTGGTGGATGAAATATTTGTCCACGATTGAAAATCTGTCGAACGTTGCAGGGTGTACAGCCAGTTGCTCTGGCTGAGGAATTGCGCTTGCCAGAGGCCGTTGGTGAAGCTGCCGATGAGATTTTGCACCGGCGGTGGCGGGACGGTGACGCCAAAATTGTCCATGATGCCTTGGGCGAGCAGCGAACCGCCCGCACCCGCGTCGCTGTAGCTGCTGATGGCAACCTGATCGAGGCGGAAATCACTGAAGCTGGCGCCCAACACCGTGTTCGTCGAATCGAAAGCGATGCCGTTGCGGGTCACGATGGTTTGCAGGGTTTGGTTGCTCGCGATGTAGGTCATCGTCACGTGGAACAGCGCGCCCGGATCGAGGGTGTAGGGATGGGCAAACACGCTGGCGTACTGGTTGTTGCTGGAGATCAGGGTCGGTGAAATCGTTGCGCCATATCCGGAATCGGGAAAATAATCGAACTCGCAAAGGTTCCGGGCGCCATGCGCGGCATTGATGCCAGCGCCCCGTTCGAGGTTGGTGCTGGTGGCGCTGACCAGGTTGATGAAACCCACGGCCAGTTCGAAGGTGGCGGGCTTGGCGGGATTAACCCCGACGACGATGTTGCTGAGCTGGAGGTCGAATGAAATGCCAAAATTGTCCGATTTGGCCACAATCGTTCCGAGCGAATGGTAAAAATAGCTGTTCTGATTGGTTGAACTCCAAGTGACGTCAAGATTCTGGTTTGTTGAATCCCACTGGAACAGGTTGGTGTCACCGAAAATGTTCCAGCCGTCCGATTGCGGATTGCCGGAGAAATCTTCTTGAATGGTTGCCGCCCCGCCAACCGAGGCGGCCACCAGGCTCCACAAAATAAACAGACAGACGCGCATGTTTCAGGCGCGCCGGCGCAGTAAAAACCACCCGGCACCGGCCATAGCCAACGTCAACGTCGCCGGTTCGGGCACCACGGAAATCGCATCAATATATGCCGGCGTTCCATCGCTCAGAACATCCAGCCGGACATAATCAACGGATGGGAAATACACGCTCTGGCCATTCGAATCGATCGCCCAGGCCACGCTGAAACCGGCGCCACCGGCCGACCCGCTGTAGAGCGCGCGGATTCCAGCCAAATCTTGGCCCGCAAAATCAGCCGCGGTCAGGGCGGGGTTCACCGGCAGAAATGGATTGCCGGTTCCGTCAGTTGGGAACAGGCCGTCCACCGCCGGCGTCAAGGAAGGGTTTAACGTGTAAAACGTCTTGCCATCGGCGCTCACCGATACGCGCACGTCGCTGGTGCCGCCGGTGTAAAGCGAGCCATCCACGGCGGTGCCGGTGCTGAAATCTTCAACGAACCCGGCGTGGCCGAAGATGATGAAATCCACGCCGAACGGGTTGTTTGGGTTGTTCAGAATCGGCGTATTGAACTGCAGCGTCAGGGACCCGCCTGTGCCCACCCCGGTTATCTGGTCGGGGAGGTACGGCGCATCTAACGGGTCTACCGGAAAGGTGCCGCCGTAAATCGGATTCGGATCAACGGTCTGGATTGACGGAGCGCCCAGCGCAGTCAGGGGATCATTGTAGCCGGCATCGACCCCGCTGCCCTCCGTGTAGGCCGTTACGCTGCTGGCAAATTGCGCGTGGGCAATCGTGGAAGTGATTAACACGCCGGCCAGTGCCAGCGTCGGACAGATTTGTTTCATAGGCTGATCTTTCAATTGGGTCCTCCGAAAGGGTTCGGAGAACGGTTTTACGGTTGAGAGACCAGCGCGGGGGCGGAAGTGCGAAGTGTGAGGTGCGAAGTGCAAAGGGCACAAGCGGCGATGTAATTCGCACCTCGGCCTTCTCACTTCGTCCTTAAACCAAAACGCCTTCAGTCCCCGGCAAAACGGAGAATGAAGGCATCCAACGGATCCTGTCGAAAACGGTTCGACAGGCTGGCCTCATCCTTCTCTTTGACGGAGAAGTGATTGAATGGTTGAGGGTTATTGGTTGAGGGTTGAGGGAAACGCGTTTTTATGCTTCCAACTCTCAACACTCAACTTTCAACTCTCAACTGCTTCAACCAGACGAGCACAGCCAAACCGGTATCCTGACTCCGGCTTCAAACCTCATTCCGCCTTCCCATTCCGCACTGCAGAACAGTGGCTCGGGGAATTTGTAGCCGTTACAGTGGCGCAACCGTCCCGGATTTTCACCGGGTTCCCTGACATTTGACTGCGATGACGGATGAACAACGTTCATCCATTTCAAAGAACGATTCGTTTC
>Ga0265316_10006961_pt1 | contig 10724 bp, 11 predicted proteins | sample 4522metaG_FD_202092 | JGI IMG/M metagenome (GOLD analysis project Ga0265316, IMG submission 202092) | Rhizosphere microbial communities from Carex aquatilis grown in University of Washington, Seatle, WA, United States - 4-5-22 metaG | ecosystem: Host-associated > Plants > Roots > Rhizosphere >...
GCCCGATTCCTCCCATCAAACGCATCTGGATATAGTTCACAATAAAAGCTACAATGTATAGGGCCAGGAGAATTCCGGCAAATACCAGCACTCCATGAAATTGCTTTGCCTGAATATATGTGTCGATTGTATAGCCAACCAAATATGGACCAAGTAAGCTTAATCCAGCATTTAGAAAAATGGCTCCAAAAGCCACAATCAGGTTTCGGCGCTCCTCTCCAATGAGAGTTATCAATTTCCGGAGTGATACAAGATTTGATGCTTTCTGCTCCGTTTTATCTGAAGATTGATTTAAATTATAGTTCATAGTGGTGAGTGCTTCGTTGCGAACTGTAAATCTGAATATATTCAGGGGAGCTCTCTTTTAATTCCTTATGTGTTCCGGTAGCAATAACTTCGCCTTCCATTAGTAGTATGATCTGTTCAAAATGCCTTACCGGTGCAATTTTTTGTGTAACAGATATAAGGGTCAGACCAGGATAATTGTTTTCCAGATTGCACAGGATTTTGTTTTCAGTTTTTTTATCAACACGCGAAGTGAAATCGTCAAGCAGGAGAATCTTAGGATTTATTGCCAATGCCCGGGCCAGCATAATCCGCTGTTTTTGCCCACCCGAAAGACTGGTACCCCGTTCCGAAACAATTGTATCGAGTTTTTGAGGCAAGGATTCAATAAAATCACCTAATTCAGCCGTTGCAATGGCCTTTTCCAGTGACTCGTTTGTAACCTTGTCGTTAAACGCAATATTTTCGCGAAGACTCATGTTAAAAATCACACTATCCTGAAATACAAAGCCAATCTGACTGTGAAACATTTCCTTTGTATAATTGTCCATCGGTATGCCATCGTATTCTATAGAACCGGAATCGGGGGAAATCAGGTTCGTCAGAAGGTATAATAACTGGCTCTTGCCGGCAGCAGTAGGGCCTATTATAGCCGTTTTACTTCCTGCTTTAATTGAGAATGAAATATTCCTCAGTACAGGCTTTCCCCCGTAAAACAATGAAACATCCTTAAGAACTATATCACCTTTTATTTTGCTGTCAATAGTTCCTGACTTATCTTCCACCTTGGCTTCCAGCACATCATTTATTCTGGAATACGAAGCGGAAGCCTGTGCTATGATATTGCTCATAAAACCAATCATAAGGATAGGGAAGATCAACAGCAACAGATAACTGTTAAAAGCTGCGAAATTTCCCAGCGACATGGTACCTGCAACAACAAAATGGCCACCCAGGGCAAGTATTGTTACAATAGCCATGTTGGAAACAAACATAATAACGGGAATAAGGGTCGCAAATAATCTCAGTATAGACAACCCCAAATTTCGTGAAACCAGATTGGTTTCAAGAAATTTCATGCTCTCGGGTTGTTGCGAATTAAGTACCCTTATTAAAGCTGAACCCATAATGCTTTCGTTAATAATTCTGTTGAGAGAGTCAATTACTTCCCGTCCTTTCTTAAACAGTACTCTTACCTTCTTTAATACAATAAAGAATGCACCTCCAATAACAGGAACTATAGAAATAACGGCCAGTGCAAGTTTCCAGTTTATTTGAATTAGAAGAAAGGAGGTGCCGACAATAACAAAAACCGAAGAGATAATAGTGACAAATGCCATTGAAACAAACATCTTCACAGAGTCAATATCAGAAGTCAGGTTTGTCAACAGTTTTGAAGGATTTGACTTGAGTACAAAAGCATAACTCTGCCGGGAAATTTTATTGGAAAGACGCGACCGTAAATCTCTTCCGACCCGTTCCGAGGCATATGTCTGAATTATGTTCTGCAGGAAGGAAAATACAAAGATTGAGGAGGAAGCTAATAAAAACTGAAAAATAACTGATCGAAGATTATACTTATTTGCCGTGAAAGAATCAATGCCATGCGATATGATTTTAGGGATAAGCATGTTTATACCACTACCCAGAAGTGCCATAATAATCAAAATGGTCACCAATCCTGAGTATGGTTTCAGTAAACTAAATACACTGGGCTTAGGAATTTTGTTGTTTGCAGCAGGTGAGATAGGTTTCTCCATAATTAATTACAGTAATTTGCAAAGGAATCCAATAAAGCCTGTTTTTCAATTAAAAAATCGGTAATATCATAAAATTTACCGGTAAGCAGACTTAACGGCTCATTACAACACTTACCGATCCGATCTTCCCTCCCATTGGAGGGTTCATCTTCATAACTTTTATTGTAACCTTTTCTATCCCGTTCATCTCAGCATAAATCGCATCCAGTATCCGCCCGGCAATATGTTCAAGCAGATGCGATTTTAACTCCATCTGAGATTTAACTATATCGTAAACCCGTTGATAATTAACAGCATCTTTAAGGTTATCGCTCGCCGCAGCTGTCTTCATGTCTGTTTCAATTGTCAGGTCAACAAGGAACTTGTTCCCAACAATACGCTCTTCTTTAAAATGGCCATGAAAAGAGTAAAACTCCATATTTTCGATCTGAATCAGTCCCATAAGTTTATATTTTTTTAGTAAATCGCTCGAAAATCAATTTATTTACCCCAGCCCCGAGGGGAGTAAATTGATTTTCTTCGCTCCCCTTGGGGTCGGGGTAAACGAAGAAAATCAATGGATTCCTTTTACAAAAAAACTATATTTAAAATAATTAATGATTTATTTGGTTTGTATTATAAACTAGTTTATATTTGTGACATATTTATATTCATAATTACACCAATATAAAAATAAACATTATTATGGAAAACAATGAAAAAATGATGACAGGCGAAGAAAGCCTGAAAATCATAACAGAAATGATCAACAGGACCAAAGTCAACATCCGCCAGGGAAGCTTTCACCTGCTATTCTGGGGTTGGCTTATAACTGTATGCAGTCTTTCAGAGTGGCTCATTACCAAACTAACCAACTATCCTCATCCCTACTATGTATGGATTCTGATGATCCCGGGTGCATTCGTATCAATGATCTATGGAGCAGTAAACGGAAGAAAAGCAACGGTTCACACTTATGCCGATAAGCTTTATATGTGGACATGGATAGGATTTCTTTTTGCAGCGATAGTACTGTTTATTGTTCAATCTGACAAGATGGAAAATGTTACTCCCTATATTCTTCTTCTTGCAGGATTTCCTACCTTTCTCTCGGGATTTATAGTCAAATTTAAACCTCTTATTGTTGGTGGCGTATGTTTTTGGGTCATATCAATTCTTGTCCATTTTGCCGGACCATCTCTGGCTCTTTTAGGCACTCCTGTGGCAATGCTCACTGGTTATCTTATACCAGGATATATGTTAAGAAATAAAGTAAATCATGACACGGTTTAAGGAACTCGACCCGATACTTCATTCGCAACTGCGCCTCGCGATCGTTTCCCTGCTTATCGTAACGGAGGTTGCCGAATTCACATACATCAGGGAGCAGACGGGTGCAACTGCGGGAAACCTGAGTATCCAGATTACCAAATTAAAGGAGTCAGGGTACATTGAAGTGACTAAAAAATTCAGGAACAACTATCCCCAAACTCTATGCAGCATAACTCCTATGGGGAAAGAGAAGTTTGCAGAATATGTAAATACTCTTAAAGATTATTTGAGTCCAGAAGGTAAAACCTAAAAGAAAATCTATCCTAAATATCCTTTTTAACCACAAAGCACACAAAGAAGGCTCAAAGTTCACAAAGACAAAACCATAAGATTCAGCTCTTTGCGATCTTTGCGTATACTCTTTGTGCCCTTTGTGGTTAATGGATTTCATTTCTTGTTAATAACTCAAATTCATCCTATTTTTGTATTCTTAAAACAATCTGGGATGAGTGACGAAATAATAAGGGAAAAAGAAGAATCAAAACCCTCAATAAGTTTTATTGAACAGTTTATTGTTGAAGATTTAAAAGCCGGGAAAAATCAGGGAAAAGTTATGACGCGTTTCCCCCCGGAGCCTAACGGGTATCTTCATATCGGCCATGCAAAAGCAATCTGTCTCGATTTTGGTATGGCACAAAAACATGGCGGGAAATGCAATCTGCGCTTCGACGATACCAATCCTATAAAAGAAGATGTTGAATACGTTGACTCAATTAAGGAGGACATTCATTGGCTCGGGTTTGACTGGGAAGAGAGGGAGTACTATGCTTCAGACTATTTTGGGAAATTATACGATTTTGCCCTTGATCTTATAAAAAGAGGTCTTGCTTATGTGGATGATCAATCTGCTGACCTGATCTCTGTCCAGAAAGGGACTCCTTCACAACCCGGTACTGAAAGTCCGTTCCGGAATCGTCAGGCGCAAGAAAACCTTGATCTTTTCGATAGGATGAACAAAGGTGAATTTGAGGAAGGAAGCCGTGTTCTGAGGGCTAAGGTTGATATGACTTCTCCGAACATGCATATGCGCGACCCCATCATTTACAGGATCATAAAATCATCTCATCATCGTACCGGCAATACCTGGAACGTATACCCGATGTACGATTTTGCTCATGGACAAAGCGATTACTTTGAAGGAGTAACTCATTCTCTTTGCACCCTTGAATTTGAAGTTCATCGTCCATTATATGACTGGTTTATCGATCAATTAAAAACCAATGATTACAGGCCGCGACAGATTGAGTTTAACCGTCTGAATCTCACTTATACAATGATGAGCAAAAGAAAACTGCTCGAGCTCGTTCAGGAGGGTAAAGTAATAGGATGGGACGATCCGAGGATGCCTACATTATGTGGACTGAGAAGAAGAGGATACACTCCTGAATCGATTAAAAGATTCGTCGACCTGATTGGTTATACAAAGGTTGAAGCCATCAACGATGTATCCCTTCTGGAACATGCTGTCCGGGAAGATCTTAATTTAAGAACACCCAGGGTTTTTGGGGTATTGAATCCACTTAAGGTGATTATTAAAAACTATCCCGAAGGAAAGATTGAAAATGTCGAGCTCATAAATAATCCTGAAGATGAAACTATGGGGAAACGGCTGGTTCCATTCTGCAGGGAGGTTTATATTGAACAGGATGATTTTATGGAGGTGCCTCCTCATAAATTTTTCCGTCTTGCCCCGGGTATGGAAGTTCGTTTGAAAGGAGCTTATATTATTAAATGTGAAGGCTTTAAAAAGAACGAAATCACTGGCGCTATTGAAGAGGTTTATTGCACTTATGACCCGGATACCCGTAGCGGTGGAAATATTTCAGATAAAAAGGTCAAAGGGACACTTCACTGGGTGTCGGCTCAGCATGCAATTGATGCAGAAGTAAGGTTGTATGACAGGTTATTCAATCATGAAGATCCGGCCGGAAGTAAATGTGAAGATTACCGGACCCTTCTGAATCCCGATTCATTAAAGATCCTAACGGGATGTAAAGTAGAACCATCACTTGCCTCTGCAAAACCGCTCGACAAGTTCCAGTTCCAGAGGCTTGGATATTTTTGTGTTGATTATGATTCAACAGCATCAAAACTGGTCTTTAATCGTACTGTACAGTTAAAAGATACCTGGTCGAAGATAAATAAATAATTTTTTTTATATTTGCCCCGCAAAATTGTCCCGTAGTGTAATTGGCAACACGTCTGATTCTGGATCAGAAGAGTTCAGGTTCGAAACCTGACGGGACAACCAGATGTTCAACCACTTACGACATTTCTTGTAAGTGGTTTTTTCATTCTTGCTAGGTTTTGAGCGGATTTTTTGACAATCTTTTTATTCTAAACGAAGGTCGATGGTAATTTACACCACCCTACTCATAATCAGATGAACGGTGGTTCGATCCCAAATTGGCCCACAATGAAGATCAGACACTTACAATCTCAAATTGTTGGTATCTTTTTTTTCGCCAGGTTTGCACGGTTACTCGTTCGCGACCTGCCTGAACTTTTCCCATGAGATTTTTAATTTTTTAAGCAATTCAATATACGGTGTAAATTGATGTAATGATTTAAGTAATTTGTCATTACGGAATAAAGTATAATTGGGAAAACCATTTTCAGCTACCCAGGTAAGCTTGTCTAAAGATTCCTGATAACTTCCCAACAGTGTATAAGCCAATGCCAGATTGTATACTGCGTGATGATAGTGTCCTGTATTTAAATTACTTCTTTCACAATATTCAATCTTTATTAATGTACTTGAACTATCTTTTTTATAGGCAAACAATACTGCTAAGGCACTGTTTATAAAAAGGTCTGATGGAACTCTTTTTATAAAAGATGATAAGATTGATTCCGCTTCAGCTAAACGGTCTAGAGTAATAAGAGCTATTGCCCAAAAAGAAGCTCTCATAGGTGAAATAAGATGATCCGGGGTTTGTTTAAACAGATCTACCACTTGTAGAAGGTCCTTTTTTGTCCCTCCAGAATAAAAACATGAAATTAAATCAAGTGATGCAATCTTATTGTCAGGATTGATTTTCATCGCTTTTCTTATTGCTTCCAATGATTCCTGTTTTAATCCTATGTGCAAATATACTACACCAAGATAGTGATAGGCTTCATCAAGGTCAGGTTTTATGAAGATTGCCATCTTATACTCACGGATAACTTTTTCGTGAGGGAATTTGTTTTGGAAGGTCCAGGTACCATATGCTTTCGCAAAAAATCCCTCTGCAAGACCCGGGTTTAAATAAAGTGATTTTTCAGCTTCAACAAAAGCTTCTTCATCATACCTCCCATTGGGGTCAATAAAATAATTTTTAAATGAATAGGCCCTGGAGAGTTCCGCATGTGCCAAGGCAAATGAGGCATCAGCAGAAATGGCTTTTTTTAAAAACAGAATACAAGAGTCTATATCGAAATTATCTTCCGGATTGAGCCTGAATTCTGCCTTCTTGAACCATTCATATGCTTCAAGGTTTGCAGTTAAAAATTTTTGACGAGATGGTATTATAACTGCGGGTATAGAATTCACAGTTGAAGGATTTTTCATGCTTGTAATGATTTCCTTTATTGCATTGGCTAATTTATTAAGCTGATTTCTATAGTCAGTTTTGTTTTGATTTTCGTTTTTATTATCATTTGGCAATAGTGGACGATTTATGCCTGCCTCATAATAAATAAAGTCAACTGCTCGCAGAACTCCTCCTAGCTCATTTTCAAGTAGTAATTTATCTTCATTATCCAGGTTATGAATCTTTACCGGCAATATTCTACTTGCGACATTTCCACTTAGAAGTCTGATATCTTTTCCGAACTGGTCTGCTATTGCTAATTTATTAAATGCACAAAATTCATTCTGCCATGCAAAACTTTTCGGGTCGCAATAGGTTTGAGATATTACAGGTATAAAGACGAGGCACTTAAGTTTCTCTTTCAAGGAGGCTTCAACAATATGTGTTTCTAAAAGCCCCTCATGAGGATTGATATCAAAATAGACACTGATCTCCTCTTTGAATGTTGATTCAAGTTCGTTCTTCAAAGCATCCACAAACTCACTCACCCACCCGTCGCCTTTATTGTCTTTCTGACGATAGGAGATGAAGATGTCGTATTCGTAGCCTGGAAGTATACTTGCCATAGAACCGATATGATTTAACACAATCTTTGATGATTGGCCGATTGAGTTAACAAAATTAAACAAGAATTGTTTTTAAAAGTCATTGAACTTGACCATTGGTTGGAATTCCTGGAATGCCAAGAATGCCTGGAATGAGTCCTACTCTGCTAAAACTCTCTGAGATACAAAATAGAACAATATTTATTCTACATTGATTACAATTTCTTGCTAGGTTTCTTGCCAGGTTTTGGGGATAACAGGTATTAAATAATGGAAATGTAATGATTTTGTCTTTATACAGTAGAATTGATAATCAATGTGTTAATATAAGAATATAATATTCTCGTATTCTTCTGGATCAGAAGGCCACCCCTGCATTCAGGCTCCTCCCTAAAATCAGCCAAAGGGCTGATTTATTAACGGTCGTCCCGGTTCGAAACCTGACGGGACAACAATGATGCCGGTTCTTTAGCCGGCATTTTCATTTGCCCTGACTAGCCTTCGCCTCAGGCTGTCTCCTTCGCTAAAATTGCACACCGGGCAATTTCTTTACGCTCGTCCCTGTTTGTTGCCAGGTTCTTACCAGGTTTTTAAGGATTTTACTTTCAGTGGTAGTTGGCACATCCTTATATTATTATAAAACCATCCACCTAAATCTCACTTCAGGTGGATGGAATATGCAATAAATAACTTAAGTTAATAAGCTTAACTTCTAAATGAGCTATTTTTTCTCAGGAGTCGTAGGAAGCTTCTTAACAAATACTCCATCCTTGTCATAAACAAGTGTCATGGTTGTAGCATCCTTAACAATAACTACATGATAGGTCACAATGCTATTTTTTGTAACGCTTGTGGCTTCTTTAATAGTATAACCAACATAATCTTTAGCAATGTTGTCTGTTATGGGTTTTTGAAGATCTGCTACCATGACTGGAGTGCGGATTCCCTTTTCTTTGGTGTCTGTGGTTTTGGTGACCTGTGCATTTACTGCCAGAACTGCCATAAATAATACAAGAACTAATAATACTTTTTTCATAATAATTAAAATATTTGGTTTAAAAACTGCAAAATGCTTAACGACTTTTTGAGTAAAACAGATGACTAAAGTGCAGCAATAATCTTTTCCAATTCTTCTTTTGATTTGCCAAGTTTGATTTGAATTTTTCCAAACATCTCCTCTTTCTTGCCTTCTTGAAACATCAGGTCATTGTCCGTTAATACTGCAAATTTCTTTTTGAGCTTGCCTTTCTGCTCATTCCAGTTTCCTTTTAATTCTGATGTGTTCATTTATTTGAGTTTTAAATTGCCTTGAATTTGAGATACAAAGGAATGTCGTTACACTCTAAACTTTGTTACATAATTTTAGGAATAAGTTATATCATTCTCACATTTTCAAGTTTGATAAGTGGAAAGCCTTAGGACTTGTCCATCTTTCGTCAAAATAAATTGGCCACCCAAACCCGGAGTTAAATCCTTGTTGTTTTGTATTGAATGTTCGGTGAAATCAGACCGGGTTTTGTTGTGTTTATACTGTCCGGATTTTAAATCCTTAATCATTTTTTACTTTTTTTTTTAAAAAGTCTTGCATCATTGATAAGGTTAAATGCAAAATATTAAATTTGAAATACCAGAATATGTTTATTCAGGGAAGTGATTATGCAGCAAATCTTAAGTTCAATTCAAACCATTAATGACCAATTAAGAAAAAAATGAAAAGATTATTTTCAACAGGTCTGATTCTTGTAATCTGCCTCAGTCTACTGTCATCAGAAAAATCATTCGGACAGTCTGATATCAAAACACGACTGCTGAAAGATGTTGTAAAGATCGAAAACGGAAGATTTACTCTCCAGCAATTCGGGTTTCTTGTTACAATTGAAGCCAACATTCTAGAGGTTAAGATTACCTCAACTGCTCCCGCTAACCTGATAAGCAGGGACAATTTCCTGAATATCAGCTCATCACTGGCTAACGGAATACTGGCTTCAACACTGAAGCTCAATAATTTGACTGGGAACCAGGATCTTCATCTCGTTTTAAGGGAAGTGCCAGTGAAAGCACCCGATATAACAATAAATATAACAATGAAGACCGATGGGATCAGTTACAAAGCTACAGCCAAAGGTTATGAAGGAAGCAATGACATGGGCTGGGACCAGTTCATTTTCACCAAGGCCAACTGATTATCCGGAATACTATCATGCTGGAAGGTAAATGAAGCATGATCCAGTCGAAAAAACTTGCTGGGTTTCTTGCCTGGTTTTGGGGATAACAGATATTAAATAATGGGAATGTAACGATTTTGTCTTTATAACTCACCATTGATATTCAATGTGTTAAGATAAGAATATTATATTCTCGTATTCTTCTGTATAAGAAGGCCACCCCTGCAGTAAGGCTCCTCCCTAAAATCAGCCAAAGGGCAGATTTATTAACGGTCGTCCCGGTTCGAAACCTGACGGAATAACCAGCTGACCGGCTCTTTAGCCGGTTATTTCATGCTCTGGTTCAAGTCTTTGCGACAGCTTGGCTCCTTCTGATTTTATACATCTGAACTTAAAATGAAAAGAGCATCGGGGAAATTTATTTATTGAGTCTTGACCACGAGCCAAATCAGTTTTTCTCTTTTGCTCCTGACTTTTTAGCCAAAAACACTTTCATTATTACACGTAGTCTTATTGGAAATTCCGATAAAAATTAGCAGCCAGCTATCAATTATTCTTAAATTTATACAAAGCAGTGACCGAGAATACAAAAAGCACTACAAAACAATAAAACGGTAATAACAAAACTGTAACTACTCCTGCAATGTCAATATTACCAAATACTTCCGGAATTTTATGAAAATAGAAGATTGCCAGACTTATTGTCACTCCAAGCGAAACCAACAATGCAATCATTCCTGATCTGTTGATATCGGAATTTTGTTTTTCATCATACCATCCAGACCTTTTGTCTCTAAAATATCTGATCCCCCATCCGGCTAGGGAAAGCAGATATGGCAAAAGAACAAAACAGTAAGGGATAAACTTATATGCTATACTCAGTTGGACACCATTGTATACCTGTGAAAAAAGCAAAACCAGTAAAATGCCTACAACACCACAAACAATTCCAATAATGTTCACAGCAACAAAAATTTGTTCCCGGGATACACTCTTAGTTGTTATATATTTGTCTGCGAACCTGGCTAATATTATGAAATAAATAAAGGAAAATAAAAAGAATGAGAATAGAACCACTTGTGT
>Ga0265316_10006966_pt1 | contig 10720 bp, 10 predicted proteins | sample 4522metaG_FD_202092 | JGI IMG/M metagenome (GOLD analysis project Ga0265316, IMG submission 202092) | Rhizosphere microbial communities from Carex aquatilis grown in University of Washington, Seatle, WA, United States - 4-5-22 metaG | ecosystem: Host-associated > Plants > Roots > Rhizosphere >...
GGAAGCGGTCGTGGCGCTGGCCATCAACGATCTGGGCTCGGTCGAAGAGCGGGTAAAACTGAGCAAGCTCGCTGTGAGCCAGGCATCGGCCACCGTGAATCTTTGCGATATAAAGAGATGCACGAACTAGGGGGGAACTTGATGTCGCCGGCTTCCGGACCGCAGCGCAACGAAGATGATTTTTCCGCGTCAACACAATCCGCGTTTCCGAATGACCCTATCCACGTGCTGACGATCGAGGAGATCGCGAACCTCGCGGCGGAGGGTGGCAAGCCGGCCGAGACGCTCACCAACGTCACCGCGCTGATTGCGAAGCGATTCAAGACGGATGTCTGTTCGGCGTATCTGCTGGAGCCGGACCGCGCAAACTTAATTCTGGCGGCCACTCTGGGATTGCGTCAGAGCTGCGTGGGAACCCTGCGCATGGCGCTGCACGAAGGGCTTGCCGGAATGGTGGCGGAATACGTGCAGCCCGTCGCGGTCCAGCAGGTCAAGAATCATCCGCGTTATAAATATTTCAGTGAATCGGGCGAGGAAGCTTACCAGTCGTTTCTCGGCGTGCCGTTGATCGACGGGGGCGTCCTGCAGGGCGTGCTTGTGGTTCAGACGATCGATGCGCGGCTATTCACCGATGGAGAAATCAAGATGCTGGCGGAGGCCGCCTCGCAACTGGCTCCAGTGGTAAGCGAAGCACGCACGCTGGACCGGTTCGTTGCGCCGATCCAGGAACGGTTGTGGGCGCTGGCGCGGAATCTGTGGTGGAGTTGGGACAGCGATTCCACGAGCCTGTTTCGCGATCTCGACCCATTGCGCTGGAGGCAGCTCAATCACAATCCCATCGCGTTGCTGAGTGAGATTCCGCTGGCCGGGATCGAACGCCGCGCGCGCGAACTGGTTCTACATGGGCGAATCAACTACGCCTATCGCCGTCAGCGTGAATATTTGGAGGCCGACCGCACCTGGGGAGCGCGTCATGCCGGGGCGCTGCGGCCCCGCCCGGTGGCTTATTTTTCAGCCGAGTTCGGATTGCATGAATCGGTGCCTATCTACTCCGGAGGCTTGGGCGTTCTTTCCGGCGATCACATCAAGAGCGCGTCCGACCTGAATATTCCACTGGTGGGGATCGGTTTATTCTACGGACAAGGGTATTTCCGCCAGCACCTGGACAAGAACGGCTGGCAGCAGGAAGAGTATTTACAGACCGACGTCTCGCAAATGCCGATGGAGCCGGCGATTGGAGCAAAGGGCGAACCCGTCACCATTCAGATCGAAACGCGGAGCGGGTCGATTCGGGCAAAGGTCTGGCGCATGAAAGTCGGGCGGATCGATCTTTTGCTCCTGGATTCAAACGTCGAAGGAAATGCACCCGAGGACAGGGAACTCACGTCGCGCTTGTACGGTGGCGACGGACGTGTTCGCATTCGACAGGAATTGCTGCTGGGTGTGGGAGGATTCCGCGCGCTAAAGGCGATGGGGATCACGCCGAGCGTGCTGCACCTGAACGAAGGCCATAGCGGATTTGCAGTGATCGAAGCGATTCGTTGCCGGATGGAAGATGAAGGGCTAAGTTTCGATCAGGCCGTTCCGCGCGTTTCCCGCGAAGTCCTATTCACAACGCATACACCCGTCCCGGCGGGCCATGACCGCTTCGACTCCGGCCTGATGGAAGAGCATCTGGGGCCGTTGCGCGATTCGATCGGGCTTTCTCACGACCACCTGATGTCGCTCGGGCGCGAGAATCCGGACAATCACGGGGAATCGTTCTGCATGACCGTGCTCGGTTTGAAACTTTCCCGGCGCGCCAATGCCGTATCGGCTCTTCACGGAGAAGTTTCCCGCCAGATGTGGACATCGCTCTATCCGGGCAGGTCGGAAGAGGCAGTGCCCATCCGGCATATCACAAACGGTGTGCACGTTCCCACGTGGCTCGCGCCGCAAATGTTCCGCCTCTACGACCGGCATCTGGGAAGCGACTGGCACGAGCACAGCGGCGAACCGCACATCTGGGAAGGAATCGAGAACGTCAACGATGGCGAACTCTGGGAGACGCATCTCAGCCTGAAATCGCGGCTGCTGGAATTTGTGCGCCTCCGCGCGGTGGAACAGGCCGAACACCGCGGCGAATCCGCAAAGACATTGCAGAATTTGGGGAAAGTTTTGAGCCCCGATGCGCTGACGATCGGTTTTGCGCGCCGTTTCGCCACCTACAAGCGCGCTAATTTGATTTTGCGGGATATTGAATTGCTCGCCGCAATGGTGAACGATCCCAAGCGCCCGGTGCAGTTCGTTTTCGCCGGCAAAGCGCATCCCCACGATACTCCCGGCAAGGAAGTCCTGCAGCAGATCGCGCAACTGATGCGCGACAAGCAGTTTGCCAATAAATTCGTTTTCATCGAGGATTACGACATCAACGTGGGCCGCCATTTCGTGCAGGGGGTGGACGTGTGGCTGAACAATCCCCGGCGGCCGCTTGAAGCATCGGGCACCAGCGGGCAAAAAGTCGTTCTCAATGGAGGCCTGAACCTGTCCGTCCTCGATGGTTGGTGGGCGGAGGCTTACGATGGCCTGAACGGTTTCGCCATCGGCACAGGCAGAACGCATACAAACATGGATGTTCACGATACGCGCGACGGCGAAGATTTGTATCGCGTACTTCGCGAGGAAGTCATTCCTTTGTACTACCAGCGCGACCGGGACGGATTGCCGCGCGGCTGGATCAAGCGGATGAAGCGCACAATCCGCACGCTTGGCTGGAGGTTCAACGCCGACCGTATGGTGATGGACTATACGCTCAAGGGCTACGTTCCGGCGGCGGGCGGCACATCCAGCGATATGCGCTCGACGGTTTGAGCGCGGGGGCTTCACTTCGTCTTGTTTTGAGTACGAATACAGGCTCCTTTGAAATTCAAAAGCTGACAGGCTGAAGTCTGTCCCATGTGATCCCCATCACCCCACGTTGTGCCAATTGGCACATCTCTTTTCCCATCATCGTGTCACCCTCTATTTGGCTTTGGAGTCGAGTACAGGGAGGGCGTCATGGTCCGACAAGATTATTTGTTTATGGCATTGCTCATGTTTAGCCTCCTGTTCTTTACGCATATGGCGATCAGCAACCATTTTCGCCACTGAGCCGCCGTAGAGCGGCGGATTGAGACCGGGAAATGGATTGGAATTTAGTGAAAATGGTGAAGTGTATCTTTCGGCTATCACATCCGGTTAGAATGTCCGCGTCCATCTGAATGAGGGGGCGAAGGGTGAGAATTTCGACGAGCTTGCAAATTCTTGGAAGTTGGACGCTGGGTGTCTTGGGTGTCATTTTGATCTCCGGCAGCAATGTCCTGGCGCAGTCGAAGCCAGCAACCCAGGCCATGGCTCAAAAGGACTACGAGCAGCTCATCTACTCGGTGAAGGGACCCGATCTGTTTCGCGCTTACTGCGCACCCTGCCACGGGCTCGATGGGAAGGGCGGTGGGCCGGTGGCTCCAACCTTGAAGACGAAACCTGCGGACTTGACCGCCATGGCGAAGTCCAATGGAGGAAGCTTTCCGGGTGAGCAAGCGAGCAAGACCATCTCCGGCGACGCGCCATCGCTGCGCGCTCATGGAACGAGGGAAATGCCGGTGTGGGGGCCGATTTTTCATCGAATTGAGAGCGATCAGGATTTTGGCAACGTGCGCGTGAAGAACCTGGTCAAATATCTGGAGTCGATTCAGCAGAAATAATGAAAATGAACCCGATGTTTCGCTTCTTTTTCGATCGCGATGTTGCTCTTCTCGCGCTGGCAGGTTCCTTCGTCCCCGATTCGATCTACAATAGGTGAATGCAACGCAAGATGTTCTGGACAACGTTTACGGTTTTGGGTTTGGTGGCCGACCTAGCTTTGCCGTTCTGGTGGGCTTTGGGCGCAACAATTCCGCTCGCCGTGCTGAGTTGGTGGGTGGCGTATCGCAGCGAGTGGTTCTAAAACTCATTCCAATCGAGCCGCAACGAAAACAAGCTGCTATTCCGAGAAGTGAAGCAGACAGCGGCCCATCGCGGCATCTTCCGTGTCCGCGCTCCGTTTTGCGCCTTTCATCCCTTCACGTTAAACTAACTGCGGGAGAAAACAGAATCTTTTGCCTCCGATCATAACTGCCCAGGGACTTTCCAAACGATACGGCGCTGAACCGCTTTTCCAGGACATTTCGTTCACGGTTTCCGAAGGCGAGCGGATTGGCCTGATTGGTCCAAACGGCTCGGGGAAATCGACGCTGCTCGAAATTCTTTATGGCCGCGTTGCGCCCGACACCGGGGATGTCGCGGTTCGCAAGCGGACGCGGCTGAGTTGCGTTACGCAGGTCTCGGAGTTTGCGCCCGGCGCGACGATTCGCTCGGTGATGGAGGAAGCTCTGGATCGCGCGAGCGTGCCGGCAAAGGATCGGGCGGCGCGCATGGCCGAGCCGCTGGGCCGCGCCGGATTTACGGAACTCGATACCCCGACGGCGGCGCTGTCGGGCGGATGGCGCAAGCGGTTGGCAATTGTCGAAGGGTTGGTGCAGGCGCCGGACATTCTGCTGCTCGATGAGCCGACCAATCATCTGGACCTCGCCGGGATCAACTGGCTGGAATCGGTCCTGCAGAATGCGTCGTTCGCGTGCGTGGTGGTGAGCCACGACCGCTATTTTCTGGAAAATGTGGCGACGGCCGTGGTGGAGTTGGCGCGCATGTACGAGAACGGATTTTTGCGCGTCGGCGGAAACTACAGCACGTTCCTCGAAGCGAAAGAGGAGTATCTGCACGCGCAACGCAAGCGGCAGGAGTCGCTTGAAAATCGCGTCCACACGGAAATTGAATGGTTGCGCCGCGGCCCCAAAGCCCGGACGACGAAATCGAAGGCGCGCATCGGAACCGCCAACGAAATGATCGGTGAACTGGCGGACCTGAATGCGAGGACTCGCACGACGTCCGCGAAAATCGATTTCACCGCGACGGACCGGCAAACCAAACGCCTGATCGCCCTGAACGATTTGACGTATGAAATCGGCGGCCGCACGTTGTTTGCGGGAATCAAATTTGCCGTAATGTCGGGAATGCGAGTGGGCCTGGTGGGCCCGAACGGCAGCGGCAAGACGACGTTGCTTCGTTTGCTGCGCGGTGACATTCCGCCCACGCGCGGGGAAATTCAGAAAGCCGATTCGTTGCGGATCGTTTATTTCGATCAGAATCGCATGCTCGATCCCGACATCAGTTTGCGGCGCGCGCTGGCTCCGGACAGCGATTCGGTGATCTATCAGGACCGCGTGATTCATGTCGCTTCGTGGGCATCGAAATTTCTGTTCGATCCCGAGCATCTGAGCCAGCCCGTCGGAAAACTTTCCGGCGGCGAACGCGCGCGCGTCTTGATCGCGCAGCTCATGTTGCAGCCGGCGGATGTGCTGCTGCTGGACGAGCCGACCAACGATCTTGACATCCCGACGCTGGAAATTCTGGAAGAGAGTCTGCTCGAATATCGCGGCGCGCTGGTCCTGGTTACGCACGATCGCTACATGCTCGATCGCGTGTCGACGATTGTTTTAGGGCTCGACGGCCTCGGCGGCGCGGAACGCTTTGCCGATTACTCGCAGTGGGATACCTGGCAGCGCGCTCAGCAGAAGGGAACTGCCAATTTTTCGAGTGGGTCGCGGCGCGCGGCTTCTTCGGCGGATTCGCAGCCGGCCGGTGCGAAAAAAAAACTTTCCTACAACGAGATGCGCGACCTGGAAACAATCGAAGAGCGCATCGCCGACGCGGATCGAAAATTGGAAGCGAGCCGCATCGCGCTGGAAGATCCCGCAGTGACGGGCGACCCCGCAATGCTGAAGAAAACGTGCCTGGAAATGGACGAGGCGCAGAATTCACTGGACCATCTGTACGCGCGCTGGGCTGAATTGGAAAAGAAGAAGGGCGGTCTGTAAACGAGGTCCACGCACTTTGCCGTTCGCCCCCGCGTCCTCCTGACTTGACAAAATATTAGATTAGATTTAGTTTAAATAAATCATGAACGCCGAGGCGATTCGACGGTCCCTGGAGGGCGGCGGTTTGCGTTGTACTCCGCAGCGCTACGGAGTGATGGCGTTTTTGATGCAGCACACGGGGCATCCGACGGCGGCGGAAATCTTCAAAGCGGTAAATCGCATGGATCCGCGATCTTCCCGGGCCACAATTTACAATAATCTGCGGGACCTGGTGCGGGCGGGCTTGGTTCGCGAAGTGGCCGTCGAGGGGCGCGCCGCGCGATTCGATGCGAAGGGCATGCGGCATCACCACTTCATCTGCGACCGCTGCGGCGAGGTTGAGGATATAAAGTGGTACGATGTGCCCCGGCCCGCCCCTGGCTCGCTCGGCAAACGGGTTCTTCGCGAATGCGAACTGATTGTCCGGGGATTTTGCATGAAATGCTCCTCGCGGACGGCATCCCGTAAAGTTTCGCGCGCTTAAGATCGGGAGCATGTGATAGCTTCTTAGTTCGTTGCAGGCGATCGGAAATTATTCAAAGCCGGATATTTTTAGAAAAAATTCATCACAACCACGGGGCGATTGTCCCCGGTCATAAGGAGCAAGAATCATGGCAGACGAAAGCAAATGCCCGGTAGTGGGTGGCGCTCGCAGACACACGATCGCAGCGGCCCCGTCCAATGCGGAATGGTGGCCGAATCAGCTGAACCTGAAGATTCTGCACCAGAACTCGGCTCTCTCCGATCCGATGGAAAAGGAATTCAATTATGCCGAGGAATTCAAGAGCCTGGACCTGAATGCCGTGATCAAGGATCTCACTGCCTTGATGACGGATTCACAGGACTGGTGGCCGGCCGACTTTGGGCATTATGGGCCGCTTTTCATTCGCATGGCGTGGCACAGCGCAGGCACGTATCGCATTGCCGACGGCCGCGGCGGAGCGGGCTATGGCACACAACGTTTTGCGCCCCTCAACAGCTGGCCGGACAATGTGAACCTCGACAAGGCGCGCCGGTTGCTCTGGCCCATTAAGCAGAAATATGGCCGGAAAATCTCCTGGGCCGACCTGATGATTCTCGCCGGCAACGTCGCGCTGGAATCGATGGGGTTCAAGACCTACGGTTTTGGCGGCGGGCGCGAAGACGTTTGGGAGCCGCAAGACGACATTTTCTGGGGGCCAGAGGGCAAGTGGCTGGCGGACGAACGCTACACCGGCGATCGTGAACTCAACAATCCTCTTGGCGCGGTTCAGATGGGCCTGATTTACGTGAACCCGGAAGGGCCCAACGGGAAGCCGGACCCGCTCGCCGCAGCGCGGGATATTCGGGAGACGTTCGCCCGTATGGCAATGAACGATTATGAGACCGTTGCCCTCATTGCCGGTGGGCACACATTCGGCAAGACGCACGGCGCCGCCGATCCCAACAAGTATGTCGGCCCCGAACCCGAGGCCGCTCCGCTCGAGGAACAAGGATTCGGCTGGCACAATACCTATGGCAGCGGCAACGGAGATCAGACGATCGGCAGTGGGTTGGAAGTCACGTGGACTACGACCCCCGCGAAGTGGAGCAATAATTTTCTGGAAAATCTGTATGCCTATGAATGGGAACTTACGAAGAGTCCAGCCGGCGCCAACCAGTGGGCTCCCAAGAACGGCGCGGGGGCGGGAACGATTCCCGACGCCCACGATCCGTCCAAGAAGCACGTTCCCATGATGCTGACAACGGACCTTTCGCTCAGGGTGGACCCGATCTACGCTCCAATCTCGAAGCGCTTTTTGGATCATCCACAGGAGTTTGCGGATGCGTTTGCCAAAGCCTGGTTTAAGCTGACGCACCGGGATATGGGACCTGTCTCGCGCTACCTTGGACCGCTCGTTCCCAAGGAACACCTGCTGTGGCAAGACCCGGTTCCCGCGGTGGATCATGCATTAATCGGGGAAGCGGAAATTGCCGCTCTGAAGACCAAGCTCCTCGCATCCGGATTGTCGATTTCCCAACTGGTTTCAACTGCCTGGGCGTCCGCGGCAACTTTCCGCGGCTCTGACAAGCGTGGTGGAGCGAACGGGGCGCGCCTTCGCCTGGCGCCGCAAAAAGATTGGGAAGTCAATGAGCCGGCCGGACTGGCGACGGTGCTGGGGAAACTGGAGACGATCCAAAAGGAATTCAACAACTCGTCGTCCGGCGGTAAGAAGGTCTCGCTTGCCGACCTGATCGTTCTGGGGGGCTGCGCGGCTGTCGAGGAAGCCGCGAAAAAGGCCGGGCACGATGTGAAGGTTCCCTTTACTCCGGGACGCACGGATGCTACTCAGGAGCAGACCGACGCGCACTCATTCGCTCCGCTGGAGCCTACAGCGGACGGGTTCAGGAACTACCTCCGGATCAGGCAACAGATGTCAGCGGAAGAGTTGCTGTTGGATCGGGCGCAACTGTTGACGCTGACTGGACCGGAGTTGACGGTTCTGATCGGGGGGATGCGCGTGCTGAACACGAATTACGGGCAGTCCAAACACGGCGTCTTCACCAAGCGGCCCGAGACGCTGACCAACGATTTCTTTGTCAACCTGCTGGACATGAATACAAAGTGGCAGGCTTCAACCACCTCGGAAGGCGTGTTCGAGGGACGCGACCGCAAGACGGGGCAAGTCAAATGGACGGGCACGCGTGTCGACCTCATTTTCGGTTCAAACTCCCAGCTACGCGCGCTGGCAGAGGTGCACGGATGCAGCGACTCGGAAAAAGGGTTCGTGAGGGACTTCGTATCCGCATGGACCAAGGTAATGAACCTCGATCGCTACGACCTTGCCTGATGTCCCGCTGACAGGGCTGGTCCATCTGAGATTTAATTGCCGGCTGGCTGCGATCCGCAGGAGTTCACTTTGCGCTCTTCCGGATTGCGGCCAAGGACCAATTTCTCTCCAATGCTTTCGATGCCCAAACGGCGGGCCATTTATTTTCATGCTTCAAAGGATTTGAGGCGCGAGAATCCAGGGAGTGTTCATGAATCCGGAGCAGCACGGAATTCTGGTCATCGACGTGGGCGGCACGAACGTGAAGGTAAGAGCCGCAGGGCAAAAGGAGCCCCTTAAGATCCCGTCGGGTCCTGAAATGACCGCCGGCAAAATGGTAAAGAAGGTGCTGGAAGCGACGGCGGACTTGAAATATTCGCGTGTCTCGATCGGCTATCCCGGCCCCGTGATTCACGGGCATCCGTTGACTGAGCCCCACAACATCGGAGGAGGCTGGGTGGGATTCGATTTCGAGAAGGGATTCGGGCATCCGGTGAAGATCGTGAACGATGCGGCCATGCAGGCCCTCGGAATCTACAAGGGCGGCCGAATGCTGTTCTTGGGACTGGGGACCGGCCTGGGATCGGCCATGATTGTGGACGGAGTCCTGGAGCCGATGGAGATTGCGCATCTTCCTTACAAGAAAGGCCGCACGTACGAGGATTATCTTGGAATCCGGGGATTGAAGCGTCTGGGAAAAAAGAAATGGCGCCAGCAGGTGGCCGACGTCGTGGAAAAATTTAAAAATGCACTCGAGGCCGACGACGTGGTTCTCGGCGGGGGAAATTCGAAGTTGCTGAAGTCTCTGCCTCCCGGTTGCAGGCTGGGTGACAACGCGACCGCATTTACCGGAGGCCTGCGCCTTTGGGAGGAGCCTGCCGGACGCGTCAAAGTGAAAAAGACCTGAAATAAAGAAAAGTGCCCGATTCGCCGCTAAACTTGCCCCGATTTTGACCGATGATTCTTTCGGGAGTCATCGCGTGCCTGAATTCAGCGATCCGGAGCTGTACTAACATGTTCTGGAAGAACTCCGGACGGGCATCTATTTGGTCGACCGGAACCGGCGCATCCGGTTCTGGAACAAAGGCGCAGAACGAATTACCGGCTATTTGCGCCAGGATGTCGTGGGCCGCTTTATGCGCGACCACCTGCTCACCGCTTCGAACGAATCCAAAGACCTGAATTCCGATCCCACCGATCCGATCAACATGGTTTTCCGCGACGGAAAATCGTCGATCCAGGATGTTTCCATCCTTCACAAAGACGGATACCGGATTCCCATTGTCTTGCGGACGATTCCGATTCGCAACGGCCGCGGCATGGTCGTTGGGGCGGCGGAAAGCTTCGATACGAACCGGTCCGCATCGGACTGGACGCGCCGCCTGGCGGGGCTCGCCGATTACGGATGTCTGGATGAATTGACCGGAATTCCGTCGCACAATTTTATGGACACCCAGCTGCGTGAAAACCTGATCACGTACTCCGAGCATTTGATTCCGTTCGGGATCATTCTCATTCAGGTCGATGGAATGGATCAATTTCGAGCCAGACGGGGCCCGGGCGTGGTGCCGACCATTCTTCGCGTGATGGCACCGACGATTTAAAACAGTCTGCGGCCCACCGACCTACTGGGATGTTGGGCCGAAAATAAATTCCTTGCCGTGTTGATGGAGTGCAAGGAAGGCGAAGTGATTCGGGTGGGCGAGCGCGTGCGAAAAATGGTAAACGAGTCGGAGATCGAATGGTGGGGCGACGCGTTTTCGGTGACGTGCAGTTTCGGCGGAGCGGGCAGCAGGCCGGGCGACGATTTCAATCAGCTGGTGGGGCGCGCTGAAAAGTCCCTGGCCGAAAGCGGCAACCGGGGTGGGAATTGCGTCGTCGTGTTGGATTGAGATTCGCGGGACGATCCGGAGGATTGAGGGGCGATGTTTTCGATCATAGGAATTGCAGTGGTCTTTG
>Ga0265316_10006971_pt1 | contig 10713 bp, 14 predicted proteins | sample 4522metaG_FD_202092 | JGI IMG/M metagenome (GOLD analysis project Ga0265316, IMG submission 202092) | Rhizosphere microbial communities from Carex aquatilis grown in University of Washington, Seatle, WA, United States - 4-5-22 metaG | ecosystem: Host-associated > Plants > Roots > Rhizosphere >...
CATCATTCTTCTTTTTTTTCTTTTCTCCATTTTCTTCAATATCTTCAGCAAGTCTCTCCACCACTTCTTCTTCATCCATGAAGTCTAAAACTATAAGCGCTTTATAAAGATTATTTGGTTAGCAGATATATCTTAGAATATATTCAAAACTTTCGTGGAAAGAACAAACAAATCAATAATTAAAACTGAAATGAAAAGCATGAGGTCAATTTTTCCGCCTGTTTTGAATTTCCCCGCATAAGTCTTCCTCAGAGGATAGAAGGGCCTGATTCCTTGAATAGTAAAGCTGTCTGCAAATAAATGCAGGCTGTATCCTAAGAAAAGAGGAAATGCAATCACCGGAATAAACAGGACAAAAAAGAAAGTAAATAAGAGAAGGAAAGTAAAACTATGCAAGAATCCCCTATGCCCGAAAAGAAATTGAATGGGCCTGAAAATCTTTCTCTTTCCAATAATTGAAGAATCAGAATCTATATCTGGCAAAACTGCAGCAATCAAAGTTACAATAACAAAAACTATTTTATTTTGCACAGAAGAGAGGAAGATTAATACAAAAAGAGCAGTTATGACTAAATGTGTTCTTATGAGCATTTCATTAGTTCTTCTTTTCTAAATCTTGAATAAGATTGTCTAAGTCTATCTCCTCTATTTTATCAATATTCAATTCAAGATTATTAAAAAATTTATTGGTTCTTATATCCCCGAAGAAAAGCATTTCCTTTCCAAGCAATTCTTGCCTCTGCAAAAAGATTTTTTCTTCATCGCTTTTTTCCCAGTCTAAAATTCCAAGCATGGGAAAATTGTTTGAGAATACAACTGCCCTTATCGTTTCTGTTCCATCATCCAAAACAAGATTAATCAGAGCCCTTCTTTGGGGAACAACTCTTCCATGCTGTTCGCATAAAAAGCCATCTGCTTCTTGAATAACCTTCTTTCGGCATTCGGGACAAATATCAAAAGTTCTAGGTCCGAAGGACTGAACAATAAAGGCTCTTAGTTTTGCGCTGTCAGAATTTTTTACTTCAATAATTTTCTTTTCTTTGGAAATCTTTCCTTCAACAATTACTCCTTTCATTTCGTCATTTATGATTTTGACGTCTGAGAAACTTCCAAGATGAACTTCATTATCTCTCATGCTTCCATTCCCGATTTCTATTACTCTTCCTTCGACAATTTCATCTCTCTCAATTAATGCAATATGATTCACATCCCAAAAAACTACTTTGATATTTGAAGTCTCATCAGCAATGACAATATTTGCAACTTTACTTTCTTTTCCATTTCTCACAAAAGTCCTGACGGGAAATCTATTGATGACTTTTCCTATAACATTTACTTTCCTCATTCCAGGAAGAAGTTCTCCAATTTTGAGCTTTTCATTATCAAAAGAAATCCCTAGTTCAGCAGCGATAACTTGTGCTGCTCCTTCCTTGCTAATCAATCCGGATAATTTTGCTCTCTTGGCTTCAACTCTCCTTTCTATCTCCTCTTTTGCAACACCCGAAGAACGGGATATTCTTTCAACTATGTTCTCGTAATTTCCTATCATAGGATACAAAAGAAAATTTTATTTTTTAAGTATTGTGATACTTAAAGGAGGGGTTAGCGTAAAGGGAAACATGGTGCCCCTCGGTTTGAAAAGGTTTATAAAAACCATGTTCTCCAAAAGAGTATGGGAACAGTTTCAGTAAGAATGAAGATAATGCCGGAATCTCCTTCATCAAATCTAAAGGAAATAGAAAATAAGGCGAAGATGCTCATTGATAAAGATAAGGGAATAAACCCTCATTTTGCAGAAGAGCCAATTGCATTTGGCTTGAAAGCGGTAATCGCATCATTTGAGTGGCCCGAAGAAAAAGATTTGGATGAAATAGAGGCAAAAATGGGACAAATTGCAGAGGTTAAATCTGCAGAAGTAACAGACATAAGAAGAGCAATTGGATAATCACATAAATCTAAATAATTATAAAATAAGTTCTCATTCTATTAAGATGGATTCACATGAAGCAGAAAAGATAAAGAAGCAACTTCTCAGTAACATAGAAACAAATTTTCCAAAAGACAAGGCCGATATTCTGAAAAGGCAAATAATGTCTATGGGCGATGAACAATTGGAACAATTCTTGGAAAAATCCAATCCCCCTAATGAATGCCTTTTTTGTTCAATTGCAGCAGATAAAGTGCAAAGCTACAAAATAGATGAAAGTGATTCTGCAATGGCAATTTTGGAGATAAATCCAGTATCAAGAGGGCATGCTCTTATTCTTTCAAAAAAACATCTTCCATTTGAAGAATTTCCAGAGAATATTCCTTCGTTTGCAAAATCGGTTGCGGAAAAAATAAAGGAAAGATTAAAACCGAAAGATGTGGAGATTGCTTCAGTTGACTTTGGAGGGCATGGAATAATAAATCTGATTCCGGTTTACAAAGATGAAAGCATTAACTCAAAAAAATACAGAGCATCAAAGGAAGAACTTGAAGAAGTAACAAAAATTCTCAAAGAGCCGAAAGAAATAAAGAAAGAAAAAATCAGGAAGGAAAGAGTTTCAAAACCAAAAGTCTTAAAGGAAAAAGTATCTTGGTTACCAAAGAGAATTCCATAAACCGGTATTAATCAAATAAAAATAAATCAGTAGGAGAAAGCCAATAAGAAAAACCGGTCCGAAAGCTATTCCTTTTTTTATCAAAACATATTCGTTTTTCTTTTTAAGAAGATTGATGTCTTCTTGAGTCAGACCGCCCCAATTTGCTTTTATAGATTTATTTCCCACCTTCACATCGCGATATAGCCAATCCCCTTCCATTAAATCTTTAGGGCTTATTCTCTTTCTCATCGTTTCATCAACCGATTTTGTATAAAGATATAGTAAAGGAAGAATGAAAATTATGATTCCCAAATATAATAGCAATCCATTAAAAATAATTCCCCCAACCATTATCAATATTCCCAGAGCCATTATAATGATAGTAAATTTCAAATTCGTCCTGTAAGCATTTTTAAACTCCTTCTTGAAATTTTTATGATTCTTGAATGCAAAATAAGTGCTTGCCAAAATGCTATAAGCAGAACCTGAAACTAAAAATAAAAATAAGAAAGAGATTGCAATTTCAAGATTCGTTAAAAAATTGGTTGAAAAAGACAGTATTGGACCAAGAGCAATCATGAGTTTTGCATCTCCACCTGCAAATGCCCGGCCGTAGTATAATCCAGTTCCAAGAGCAAAGAAAATTGCTGTCCCAATCAGCCCTTGATAAAAAAAACTGAAATTTCCTGCAGAAAATAAAGAATAGAAAAATCTAAAACCCAAAGCAAAGATTATCAAAGAAAAATTTAGCCAGTTGGGAATTTCAGTTGTTCTTACATCAGATATTGCTGCAAATAAAATCCAGATAAATGCAAGTGCTAAAAGGAAAATCACCTCAATCATAAAAGAATCAGCAGTTATTTGTTTAAATTACTTGCTGATGATTCTTCGATTTCCACCTGCCTTATAGGGATGTTTTTTCTTCTCTCTCTTTTTATTCTTACTCTTATTTCTTTTTTCAGGAAAAGTATAATCTGACATTTTAGAATTATGTTTATGGGCAGGTAATGCTCTGTACAGTATCTCCAATCAAAACCTGAAGTGTCTTTCCAGAATTGGCTGCGCACTGGCTGTTGCTCAAATCAGCAATTGTTTTATACTGCTTGTTGGTATTATCAAAGAAGAGAATATTGCTACATGGAATCGCGGTGCATGGAGTTATTCCATATTGAGTCTGCTTTTGAGCGAGATAATTGCATGTTGAGTTTCTGATTGTAGTAGTACCAGAATTTAAGTCAAATGTTCTCGAGCAAAAATCGTAAACACTTGCTGTAGAACATGCAGAAAGGCATTGTGTCGAAACAGTATTTATATTGCTTTGAGAAACATAAGGAATAATTTTGTTCCAGCCTATTGTGAAACCGATAACAAGAACTACAAGAATTATTACACCTAAAATAATGAGAATTATCGTGCTGGTGCTTAATTCTTGACCTCTCTTATTCATTCTTTGATTAAGTTTAATTTGTTTATAAAACTTTTTATTTACTTAGATCGTATATGTATTTCACCGAGACAATCGTATTAGAATTGCTGCTTATAAATCCAAAAACACCAGGATCTCCTTTTTGTTCGGTATTAAAAATTAATTGATTGCCTTGCAATTGTGCACCAATATCATTTGCAGCTTGTTGCGGAGATAATCCCGAATTAATATAGAAATAATAATTTTCTACTTGTGCTGACAAATTTTCAAAAACACCGACATTAACAAAACCTGTCTGAATTGTTTGATTATATAGAAGAAAAGTTACAATTGCAATTGTGCAGATAGCAAAAACTCCAATTACTAATATTGTTATTGAAACATCTCCTCTTTTGTTTATTGTGGCCATGGTAATGCTGTAAATTGAACAAATTTATTATTGCCTACATTAATCGAATAGAAAACAAATCCTGGCTCAAATACTTTATGAGAAATTGCTCCGGAGTTAAAATAATCGTTATCCTGTCCAAGAACCCCCAAATATAGTCTATCATGATAAAATCCGCTATAGAAATTAAGAAATATCTGCTTGGCAAGATTTCCATTGAAACTATTCAATTGCCCTTCGGCACTAATTGTGGTATAAATCGGGATCCCATTGGTGCCTTTTGTCAATAAATATGCGGTCAGAGATTTATCTGCAAATATATCTGCCCCCAACGGTTGAGGAAGATTTTTTGTATGTCCCATAAGGGAAGCTATAAAGAGCGTGACTATGAGTATAACGAAAATTATCAAAGTCGCAACTATCCATGTTGTTGTCTCTGCTATTTGTGCTCTTTTGTTTTGATTAAACATTTTTTTCAGTTTTGCCTACGAGAGTTAAAATTTGGATAACATATTGATTTCCACTCTTATCAAGGGCATAAATGTTTCTTTGCTGCTGCTCCGTATTTGCAGTTGAAGAAGCGATAGCTACCGCCCCCCTTGATGTTAATTCTTGTATGAAAGTGTCCCAAGGAAATTGTGTTCCCGGGTCAACCTTGTAACTTGAAGTCTGATAATGTCCGACGATGTGTGCCCGGTCTAAAGGAATATTATACCTTGAGGAAATGTCTGAAACCAGATTTATAAGAGATTTTATTTGCGTATCAGGGTAAGGCTCATTCCCTAAATTAACTAGTTCTATTCCGATGGATTTTACATTAAATTCCAAACAGCAAAATTCATTCGGAGGCGGATTGCTCAACTTTTGGCAGCTTGTCGCAATTAGACCATTTGAGTCAGTACAGGTTGCAGAACAAATAGGCCATTGAGTTTTTGATCGTGTGTCGTAACATCCAGCATCTTGTGCAATAGTACTTTCTGGAACAAGTGCATTAGCATATTGTGCAGGAGCAAACTGATTAACATTATCTGGAGAAATAATCGTTCCATCTCTATCAATAATATAATGTATGCTCAAATCTGCAGTCGATATTGCTTGGATTGCCCCAAGAGCCGTTGGCCCTTCAGTATCATGAATTACAATAGTGTTAACATTTCTTTTATTCAAATTCAGGCCCAAAAATCCAGTTGAGGGAGTTATAAGTTCCCAGGCAGTCTTCAAATTTATGTTTCCCGCAGACACAGTTAACACTTGATTGCCAATATTGCTCGAAATAGAACTATCCGACTCACCATAAGATTGCTGCTGTGCATTAGAATTAAATTTGTAAACCACCACTTGAGCATAATATTGGGTATTAGTTTTCCAGTCCGAAAAATCTTCCGTACTGAAATTCAAATGGCAATCCTGAAGAAAATTATTTTGAAAGTCAGGTAAGAAAGCTTGGTCAATAATATATCCTTTATTTGTCAAGCAATTTGCAATTTGATTGCCCAAAAGACTGCCTTCAATATTTCGCGCATCAAAAGGAGAACCATAAAATAGATACGCCATATAAACCACCGCACCAGCCACGATGAAGATTATTACAAACCAATAAACAGTAAGTATTTGGTCTGCACCTTTCTTTTTGGATAAGAGATTGGTTCTAACCATTGTAATCACCTATAAAGAACAGATATTGATTGCCGGTTTTATCGAGATAATGATTTGAAATCTTTATGTCATTAAAGAAGGAATAGGAATACCCCCCCTGTTCGCTTAGCTTTACAGTTACAACATTTTGGGAAATAGTTACAATGCTGTCATTCACATTATTTTTTCCGAGGTTTTGTTCAGCAGTGGATATTGCATCTGCCATATTTAGGTTAATCATCATCCCCGGTTTGGCAGAATCAAGAACGAGAGCGATTTCTTTTGCATACTTTTCTTCAAGAACTCCTGCACTTCCGGATTTCGAAATTAAAAAAAAGATTAGAATTGCAATAAAAATGAGATTGAGAATTATGAAAATAATATTTTCTAGAAGTAATGTGATGCCCCTCTTATTCATCATGAAAAAAGAATATTATAGAGATTAATAAATGTTAAGATGCTGTCGTAACAAAATCAGCACATTGCAACTGTGAAGACACCTGATTAATCGGTAAATAAGTAGGATAAATTTGATAGGTATTTCCAAGTAAGCCTCCGGCAAATCCTTGAATAAATCCAGTTAAAATTCCATATTGTGTATTTGTTATAAGATTATTATTAAGAGTACTGCTTACTACTTTATTTGTGACCCCATTTTTTGCTTCAAGTGAACTTACATCACTAACACCGAAAAGATAATTCAGGTACGTTTGACTGCTATCCTTGTGTGTGTTCATTAAATAATTATAAAAATCACTATAAGTTATGCCATAATTTTTGCTTAAGATTTTGTCATCAAATTCAATCGTTGAACATAAAGCGCAGGTAGTTTTTGTAAGCACAGATTTTTCTGCCAATCCAAGATAATTTGCATTTCCTTCACCAAATGTGAACCAGCAATTAGACATTTGGTCTGCTATGGCTTTCATTATTTCATCTTTGTTTGTAGCATCAACATTTACAGTGGTTGTGGGATTAAGATTTGCACAGGTTCCTCCGCCTGAAATGCAAATATAATCAGTTTTGCAGGTTAATCCCCCAACAAGTCCTGCACTTTTTGATTTAAGCACAACCGAATTGTGGCAGATTTCATCATTAGTCGTTCCGCCAAGATTCAACCTGAGAAGAAAATATAAGATTACAATAAAACTTACAATTAAAACTATTATCATTACAATTTGCTCGGTAGTCATCTCTCCTTTTTTGTTCATTAGATTAACCCAAATTTTCTAAACATAAAATATAATCCTGCGAATACAATAACAAAAAATACCACCCAGATTAAATATTTTATCAAAGTTTCAAAATCCATCAGGTGCTTTTCGAAATAGTTTTAGTTTGTTGATTGATTGAAAGAAGCAAAGGAGGATTTGAAATTTCTATGCTATTTGTTTGCCAGGTTACTATAAATGTCGCATCTCCAACCAGAGAGAAGTCAGATTGCTGGCAGATCCCAGAAGTGTCACAAGCTGTCTGCGGCTGATGAACCGAGCCAGCTGGTTTTATGCATAAGCAGATACAATTTATCCACTTATTCGTAGTGCACATTTTTGGCATCACGGGGGAAGAAGTAAAAGAAGATAAAAGCCACCCGCTAGGATTGTAAATGTTAGCTTGAGTTGCCCCTGAATTTATTTGGCTGATTAAATCAGTAAGAGAACTTTTTGCATTTGTCAAATCTTTATTTTGTGTAAAGTTATTGTATAAATAAACGATGAATAAAATAAGAAAAAGAATTGCTATTATTGCAATAATAATTTTTACTGTTTCTTCACCCAACAAAAATCCGCGTTTATTTTTTATCAATGGAAGTGCGGAACCTCCGGTTCTGCGTTTGTTCATTTTCCAATTAAAGATAGGATTATTTTAGACACATTTCCTCCAAATCCGCTAAAGAAACTTATTACCTGATTTCTGAAAAAGAAATACAAGGCAAGAATAACTGCAACAACTACAATTACACCAAGAATAATTTTTATTAGTTCCGAAATTGTAAGCTCAGACATTTATCCTCCGAAAATCCCTTTAATTTTATCTATCAAAGAAAAGCCTTGTCCCTTTATAATAAAGATTGTTATCATGAGAATGACAAGGATAGCAATTCCAATAAGGAGCCATGGAAGATATTCTGAGATGATTCCTCTCTTATTATTCATTTTAAAATAAAAAGAGTTTTATTAATAAATGTTTTCCGAGTATGCGGGAGTAGTTCTATTAGCTTGTTCCCAGGCCGCCAAGTACAAGTGACGATAAAAGGAACAATGCTAGAGTAGAAATTAATGCAACTACAAAATAAAGAGTGATTCCTCTCTTGAGATTCTTGCCCGTAGTATTAGCTTTCTCAAGTTTATCTACTCCAGACTCAATTGTTACCAGAGTTCCGGTAAGGATAAATATAATCTCCACGAGATAAACTCCAATTGCGATTTGCAAATAATAAGGGGGAATCATATTTGTCAAATCAAATAAGGAGAGTATGTCTCCAATATTTCCAAGTCCTGTAGCAGCGGCGCTTCCTCCTGCGGCAGTAGCCAAATTCAATTTCGTTAATATTGTAGTTATCATAGCTGCAAGTCCGACAACAACTCCTGCAAGAAGGGGTGCAAGGAAAGTCATGTTGCTTTTCATATCTGAAATTATCTCTGCAAGCAAATCTCTCAGCCTATCTCCTATCTTTTGAATATTCTTCACGTATTCAGAAATGCTCATAATGCTAATTGCAGCAATTTTCAATCCTTTCTTTGCTGCTTCTACAAGTATTCTCATGCTTGTAGCTATCAGGTCTGAGGGGTAAGAATTTATTGCTCCGCGTGTTGGATCAAAAATAGCATTCTCAACACTCATTCCACCTTGCTGAATATTATAATTAACTTTCTTGAAAAAATCAGAGGTCTTCAATCCAGTCGTAGATTCTGCAACTCTCCCAAAAACTAATTCTGGAGGAGTTCCGTTGCCGATTCGGTTTCCAAGTTGGAATAAGGAATTATTAAATTCTGCTTCAAGTTCTTTTGTATTGTCTCTTTCCTTGATAAGATTTTTTGTTTTCTCTTTGTATGCCATTGAAAAGAATAAAGCAAGTCCCAACGGAACAAATAAACTAAGTATCAAAGCTCCAGCACCAAAGGGTCCTTTTATACCGCTTGTTGAAGGAATAAAGCCAAAGAAACCATTATTTCCAAAAATGCCCAAACCTAATTGCGCAAAAGTCGGATCTAATGGCAATCCTAAAAGTTGCGGCAAAGGCGTGAAACCCCATATCAAAGGCAAAAATCCAATGATGAAAAGAGGAAGGCATATGAGAAACGCTTTGTAATATGGTTTCTTGCTTTTGTATTCACCATAAAGGGGATTTCTTTCAAGCAAGCTTGTATCTCCATAACCGCCCGGTCTTAATAGTAAATATTTATTCATCAGGAAAAATGCAAGAAAAGGAATAATCAAATCGTATAAAATAAAAACGTCGGTCGCATTAAGCAAATTCCCAACCATCAAGGATGCAAGAGGGAGCAATGCCATTCCCAAAACAGGCAAAGTTGTTCCGAGCATGTAGGTGCTTTGAATGGGACTTCGGACATCATGAACAAATTTCAGCATCTTGTCATAAACACCATCTAAAATTACTTGCAATGCTTTTTCAAGAGTTGTAACTCTGGTCGTGTCATCTGGTTCAAACAAACTGCTTTCAATTAAGTGAAATGATTCTATAAATTCCGGAGAATAATCTCTCCAGCCATCAAGGTAATAATCGAGACTGTCCTTAATTGTTGAGAACTTTCCAATTTCAACATCATAAAATATTTTTTTGAAATCTAATGCAAGGGGATATTGCAGATGTTCAGATGCAAAGGAAATGGCTCTTTCAAGATTAGAGGTATGTCTCATGTAGACTACTAAATACAAAATTGCGGGCACCATTTGCGAAGATGCTTTCAATCTCCACTGATTAGCAAATCTCTCTGGAAAGCCGCTGATATAATTATACAAAAACAGGGATGAAACAACTAGCATGATAAAAAAGAGAACCGGCACGTTTCCGGTGAAAACATAAACAGAAACCGTGATAAAAAGTCCAATTATAAAAACAAAGAAAAAAGTTACTGCGCTTAAAGTCACGGCCTGCCATGGTTCAATGTCAAGATGAGCAATTTCAATATTTCTCTTAACTTTTAATTCATCTTTCTGAGAAATTTTTAACTTGAGTATATTACCGATGCTATGACACAACTTTTCATATCGTACCCATGCAGGAGCCATTTCTTCTTTGAACGTGGAATAGGCTTGGCTGTATCCACTATTATTCTGAACCGTAGTAGTATTAATCTGACTTTCGATTTTGTTGCCGTATTTCTTTAGAATTTCATTAACATCTGGCGGAATTGGGGGCTGTTGATAAGGAGGCATATTAATTTTCTCTTTTTTATAAAAAGAGTTTATTAATTAATAAAACTTTCACTTCCTCTTTGTTCTAAAGTAGAAGAATGTAAACATGCATCCCACTAAAAATAAACAAAGTCCAATCCATTTGTTGTTTGTAGCTGCAGGACCTACAACCGAACCAGTCCATTTTAATGAAATTGAAAGCAAGGCTGCTGCAAGGCTGATGATTGAAAGATATGCCCATAATCTCTGAGGCACAGTCTCAAAGGAGCTTCTTTTCTCAAGCGAGCTTCTCAAGGGTA
>Ga0265316_10006975_pt1 | contig 10710 bp, 4 predicted proteins | sample 4522metaG_FD_202092 | JGI IMG/M metagenome (GOLD analysis project Ga0265316, IMG submission 202092) | Rhizosphere microbial communities from Carex aquatilis grown in University of Washington, Seatle, WA, United States - 4-5-22 metaG | ecosystem: Host-associated > Plants > Roots > Rhizosphere >...
GTTTCGATGATCACGGCCCGCCTCAAGCTCAACTACGACCAGACCCAGGCGCTCGCCGACGTCACCGCGAAGGTCAACCAGGTCCGCAACGACCTGCCGCCCGAGGCCCAGGTGCCCGCCATCAGCGTGGAGTCGGCGGATTCGCAGGTGGCGGCCGCCTATCTGACCTTCTCCTCAAAGATCCTCGATCAGGCGGAAATCACCGACTATCTGACGCGCGTCGTTCAGCCGCGCCTCGCGTCGGTGCAGGGCGTGCAGCGGGCCGACATCCTCGGCGCGCGCACCTTTGCGATGCGCATCTGGCTGAAGCCCGACAAAATGGCCGCGCTCAATATCAGCCCGGCCCAGGTCCGCGCCGCGCTGGCCGCGAACAACTATCTGGCGGCCGTCGGCAGCACCAAGGGTTCCCTCGTCCAGGTCAATCTCACGGCCAACACCGATCTGCATTCGGTCGATGAATTCAAGCGCCTCGTCGTGCGCCAGCAGAACGACACGACCGTGCGCCTGCAAGACGTGGCGGATGTCGTCCTCGGCGCGGAGGACTACGACACGCAGGTGCGCTACTCCGGCCAGACGGCCGTGTTCATGGGCATCTTCCCGCTCCCCAATGCCAACACGATCGACGTCGTGAAGCGGGTGCGCGTCGAACTCGAGGCCGTGAAGCGCGACCTGCCTTCCGGTCTCGAGGCCGGCGTCGGCTACGACGCCTCGGAATACATCAGCAAGGCCATCCACGACGTCACGGAAACCCTCGTCGATACCCTGCTGATCGTCACCATCGTGATCTTCCTGTTCCTCGGGTCGATCCGCTCGGCGTTGGTGCCGGTCATCGCCATCCCGGTGTCCCTGATCGGCGGCATCTTCCTGATGAAAACGTTCGGGTTCACGCTGAACCTGCTCACGCTGCTTGCCATCGTGCTGTCCGTCGGACTCGTGGTGGACGATGCCATCGTCGTGGTCGAGAATATCGAGCGCCATCTGCGCGAGGGTCTCTCCAAGTTCGATGCGGCGCTCCTGGGGGCGCGGGAACTGACCGGCCCGATCATCGCCATGACGATCACCCTCGCCGCGGTCTACGCGCCGATCGGCCTGCAAGGCGGACTCACCGGCGCGCTGTTCCGCGAGTTCGCCCTCACGCTCGCCGGGGCCGTGACGATCTCGGGCATCGTGGCCCTGACGCTGTCGCCCATGATGGCGGCGTATCTCCTGCGCGGCGCTGCCGCCGAGGAACGCGGTTTCACCGGCATGATCAACCGCCACTTCGACGCGCTGCGCCGGGCGTACGGCCGGGTGCTCGACACCGCCCTCGCGTCGCGCTCCTACATCTACGTGGCCTGGGTCGCGGTCGCCTTGCTGACGGTCCCGATGTATATGTTCTCCCCCAAGGAGCTGGCTCCCACGGAGGACCAGGGCGTGATTTTCGGCATCCTGAATGCGGGCGCCAACGCCACGGCCGACCAGAACGCACCGTTTGCCAAGGCGGCGGACGATGCCTTCCGCCAGACGCCGGAGGCGGACCTGACATTCCAGATTATGTTTCCGCCCTCCAACCCGTTTGCCGCCGCGCAAGGCGTCAGCGGTTTCAGCGGCGTCGTCGTGAAACCCTGGCATGCCCCGCGCCAGCGCACGGTGTTTCAGATGCTCCCCGAAATTCAGGACCGGCTCTCCCGCATTCCCGGGCTGCAGATCTTCGCCACCACGCCGTCGGCGTTGCCGGGCGGCAGCAATTTTCCGATCGAATTCGTCATCGCTTCGACTGCGGACTCCGAACAGCTCCTCCAGTTTGCCCAGCAGATCTCGATGAAAGCGGCGCAGAGCGGGATGTTCTACTACCCGCCGCTGATCGATTTGAAATACGACCAGCCACAATCCGAGGTCATCATCGATCGCGAGAAGGTCGCCACGCTCGGTCTCAATCTGTCGCAAGTGGGCGCCGACCTCGCCTCGGCGTTGGGCGGCAACTTCGTCAACCGGTTCAACATCGCCGGCCGCAGTTACAAGGTCATCCCGCAGATTGAGCGCGTCGGCCGGCTGACGCCCGACCAACTCGAACACCTGTACGTCAGCGGTCCCGGGGGCCAACTCGTGCCGTTGAGCACGGTGGCGCACATCGAAAACAAGACCGTGCCGCGTTCGCTCAACCGGTTTCAACAGCTCAACGCCGTCAAGCTCTCGGGGCAGACGAACCGCACGCTCGACCAGGCGCTGAAGGTGCTCGAGGATGCCGCGAAGGAGGTCCTCCCGCCCGGCTATTCCGTCGATTACACCGGCGAGTCGCGCCAGCTCCGCCAGGAGGGCAATAAATTCCTCCCCGCCTTCACGCTCGCCATCGTGATGATCTTCCTCGCGCTCGCGGTGCAGTTCAATTCGTTCCGCGACCCGCTCGTCATCCTCCTCGGCTCCGTGCCGCTGGCGATGTTTGGCGCGCTCGGGTTCACGTATTTGAAGATGCCGAATCCGAGTACCCCGTACTGGACCAACGGCTGGACCACCACGATGAACATCTACGCACAGGTGGGCCTCGTCACATTGGTGGGGCTCATCGCCAAAAACGGCATTCTGATCGTGCAGTTTGCCAACCAGCTCCAGGAGCAGGGCAAGGGGAAGCTCGAGGCCGTGCACGAGGCGGCGATGACGCGTCTGCGTCCCATCCTGATGACCAGTGCCGCTACCGTGGCCGGCCATTTCCCGCTGACGCTGGTGACCGGCGCCGGCGCGGCTGCGCGCAACTCGATCGGCCTGGTGCTCGTCGGCGGCATGTCGATCGGGACGCTCTTCACCCTGTTCGTGGTGCCTGCGATCTACGTGTTGCTGGCCCGCGACCACGCACGCCAGCCGGCCAGGGAAAAGGCCTACGCCAAGATTGAAGGCCTCGCGATTCCGCAGCCGGAACCGATCGGAAAATAGCCAGAACCCCCGGAGCAAGCTCCGGGGCATTGCCGCAACCGATGTCGGTGGTCCGACGGGCACACGCGTCTCGCGTGTCGGCTCGGGCGTCCCGCCCGAGCCCTCCGCAAACCCCGTTTGCCTCCGGCCGCAAAACCCGCTCTCCTCGGCGCCACCCTTGGCCGCACCCGCTTCCAGCACTCTCACCGGCGTCGTCGAGCGCATCGTTTTCCTCAACGAGGAAAACCATTACACCATCGCCGAGTTCCGGCCCGACCTTGCCTTCGTCAAGGCATCCGAGGATGCCTTGCGCGCTCCGGCCCGCGCCGCCGCCAGCAAGGCGTCGGCCCCGCGCGGCGCGGCGCGCGAAGCCAAGCCCGGCCTCGTCACCGTCGTCGGCCCGTTGCCCGGCGTGGAGTGCGGCGAGACCCTGCACCTCACCGGCGAATGGGTGCGCCACGCGCAGCACGGCGACCAGTTCAAGGTGGCTGCGTTCAAATCGGAGCTGCCGTCGGGCGTGTATGGCATCCGCAAATACCTCGGCAGCGGCCTCGTGCCCGGCATCGGCAAGGTTTACGCCAACAAGATCGTCGACGTCTTCGGCACCGATACGTTGCGCGTGCTCAGCGAGGAATCGGCCCGGCTGCGCGACGTGCCGGGCATCGGCCCCAAGCGCGCCACCGCCATCAAGCGCGCCTGGGACGAAAAGCGCGCCGAGCGCGAACTCTACATTTTCCTCCAAACCTATGGCGTCACGCCCGCCCAATGCGTGAAGCTCGTGCAACGCTACGGCTGGGAGGCGAAGCCCATTCTCATGCGCGAGCCCTACCGCGTGGCCCGCGAGATCGACGGCATCGGCTTCCGCACCGCCGACCGCATCGCCATCAATCTTGGCTTCGCCAACGACGCGCCGCCGCGCCTCGACGCCGGCGTGCTCTACGCGCTCGAAACGTTGCAGGAGGAAGGGCACACCGCCTACCCGCAGGACGACCTGATCCAGTACACGGCCACCCTGCTCGAAACCTCCGCCGATCTCCTCGCCGCCCGCATCGAGGCGTTGGTGGAGTCGAAGCAACTTGTGCGGCACACCCCACCGGCTGCCGAACTTTCCGCTCTCCGCTCTCCGCTTTCCCCTCTCCTCCAGTTGCCGATCTTCGACCGCGCCGAGCAGAAGATCGCCGACGTCGTGGCGCGGCTCACGCGCACCGCGAGCGGCCTGCCGCCGATCAAGGTCGACGCCGCCGTGCAGTGGGCCGAGCAGAAGGCGGGTTTCACGTTTCACGAACTGCAGCGCACCGCACTGCGCAGTGCCCTCACCCACAAGTTCACCATCCTCACCGGCGGACCAGGTACCGGCAAGACGACGATCTTGCGCGCCCTAGTCGAAATTCTGAAGGCGAAGAAGGTGCGCGTACACCTCGCCGCGCCCACCGGCCGCGCGGCGCAGCGTCTGGCCGAGACGACCGGCGGTTTCGCCTCCACCATTCACCGGTTGCTGCGCTACGACCCGGCGCGCGGCGGCTTCACGGCCCACGAGGGATCGCCGCTCGCCACCGATTTCCTCATCGTGGATGAAGCCTCGATGCTCGACGCCCGCCTCGCCGCCGCGCTCTTTCAGGCTGTGCCGGTGCGCGCGCACCTGCTCCTCGTCGGCGACATCGACCAACTCCCCAGCGTCGGCGCCGGCCACGTGCTCAAGGACCTCATCGCCGTCGCCCAATCGAAAATCGAAAATCAAAATTCCAAAATTCCCGTGACCCGCCTCTCCGTCGTTTACCGGCAGCAGGGGCAAAGCGCGATCGTCACCACCGCCCACGCCATCAACGGCGGCGACGCCTCGCTGCCGCCGCTCATGCCCGATGTCGCGAGCGTACCGGCGTGGAGCGATCTCACGTTCGTGCAGGCCAACTCCGCCGAGGATTGCGTGAGCAAGGTGCTGAAACTTTGCACCGAGTTCATCCCGCGCCACTGCCACTGGTTCGATCCGGTCCGCGACGTGCAGGTGCTTGCCCCCATGCACAAGGGAGCGGCCGGCGTCGCCAACCTCAACCTCCAGCTCCAGGCCGCGCTCAACGGCCGGGCGCACGGCCTGCGCACCGTTACCGGCGAGTTCCGCCCCAGCGACAAGGTCATCCAGCTCCGCAACAACTACGACAAAAACCTTTTCAACGGCGATATCGGCACGGTGCGTTCCGTCGACGCCGACGCCGGCACGCTGAAGGCCGAATTCGACGGCGAGGTCCACGAGTTTTCCCGCGGCGATTTCGGCGATCTCGCCCTCGCCTACTGCATCAGCATCCACAAATCGCAGGGCAGCGAATATCCCGTCGTGATCGTGGCGCTGCTGAAGGCGCACTTCGTCATGCTGCAGCGGAATCTCCTTTACACCGGCATCACGCGAGGACGAAAAAAGGTTTTTATTGTCGGCGAGCCGGCGGCCTACGCGATGGCCGTGCGCAACAGCGAGGCCAAGGTCCGCTGCACGCATCTGCAGCAAAAAGTGCTCCACCTGGCCACCCCGTAGTTGCCCCCGGGCGCGTCGCCGGTCGTCCCCCCGATGAACCAGCGCTCGCTGGTGCCCCTCAGTTGCGCGAGCACCCTCTGGCCGCCCTCCCGGCTCGCTCCGCCCGCCCAGTCCTGGCCGCCCACTCCGGATTGTGACTATCCCCGGTCCATGCGAAACATCTCGGCGCGCGATTTTGTAACCTAATGGGTTACACTTTTCCGTGTTTTCCTCGGCAAAACGGGCGTTTTTTAAGACGGAAATTTGTAACCCATAAGGTTACAAACCCCGATGCCGGGGTGGGTTTTCCCGGGGCTTTGCGCCACCGATTGCAGAAGGTCAGACGGGGTTCGCGCGTTTCGCCGGAGGCCCGGAATCTCGGCACAGCCGGGCGAGGCAATCTTCGCGGCCGTCAGCTGTCGCCGGCACGTTTGCCGCTTGATACTTCCGACTGCGCCGTGCTATCAGGCGTTTACGTTTTCTTCCGGCACAAGTCCCCGCCCCGCTGTCCGGCCCGCCTTCATTTGCGCGGCCTACGTCGTGTTGCTCATCGCGACGGAATTGCTGGCCAAACTTTTCGAAACCACGCTGGGCCCGACCGTCTGGCATACGCCCGCCGGCCTCGCGCTCGCGCTGCTGACGTTGCTGGGCCTGCGCTACGCGCCGGTGGTCCTGGCCGCCAGCCTGCTTTCATCGTTTGTCTTCCATCCGCAATCGGCGTGGTGGGTGCAGGTGTTGCTACCGGTGCTGATCACCGCCAACCATTCCGGCGTGGCGTGGCTGGCGCGCCGTTGGTACGGACCGGTGCCGGTGCCCCGCAATGCCCGCGAAGCGGCGGGGCTGGCGCTGCTGACATTTGCCGCGCCGATTCCACTCGCGCTGGTGGGCACCGGATTTCTGCAGGTGGGCGGACTCGTGGCGCCCGGCCTGGGCTGGTCGACTATGTTCCAATGGTGGCTCGGCTCCGAGAGCGGCATTCTCACGATGGTGCCGCTCATCATGGTCAACGTGGCGCCGTGGTTGCTGCCCGACCTGCGACCGCGGACACACCGGCTCGCCAGACGCGAGTGGAGCGAAATCGCCGCCCAGGCTTTCGCCCTGCTCGCCTGCCTGTGGATCGTGCACCGCATCGATCCGCTCCGCGAATTCCACGCGTTCTACCTGACGTTCCTGCCGCTGGTGTGGATCTGCCTGCGGCACGGTCTGCCGGGCGCCACGCTCGCGACGTTTGCCATCACCGGTGGCGGGCTCGCGGCGCTGCGGCTGCTGGGCACGTCGGAACATCTTGTCGTGGATTTCCTGCTGCTCAAGCTGGCCGTGACGACGGTCGGGTTGGGACTGGGCACCGCCGTCACGCTGCGGATCCGCGCCGAAGCCGCGCAGGCGGAGAGCGAGGCACGGCTCGAGCGGGTGATCGCTGGAGCGCAGCTCTGCCTCTGGGACTGGGAGGTGCCGGGTGGCCAGATGACATTTAACCGGCAGTGGACGGAAACGCTCGGTTTTCAACCCGAGGAGCTCGCCCCCCGCGAAAGTTCCTGGAGAAAACTGGTGCATTCCGACGACCTGCCGCGCGTCTTGTGGGTGCGCGACGCCCACCTGAAGGGCCAAACTCCGGCCTATGAAGCCGAGTACCGACTGCGGACCAAGGATGGCAGTTGGAAATGGGTGCTCGACCGCGGCTCAGTGGTGGAACGCGACACCGAGGGGCGGCCCGTGCGCGTCGCCGGCGTGCTATTCGACATCGCCGAGCGCAAACGCGCCGAGGCCGATACGCTCCGCCAATTGCACATCGTCGAGGACGCGCCTGATTACATCGGCACGGCGGATCTGCAGGGCAATATGCTCTACGCCAATCCCGCCCTCCTGGAGTTGAAGGGTGACGCCGATCTCGCGACCGTCCACCGACGTCACCTTTCCGAATACCATCCGGCCTGGGCGGCGCAAAAAATTCTCCGCGAGGCCATCCCGACCGCGTTGGCGCAGGGCCAGTGGAGCGGCGAGACCGCGCTGCTCGACCGCCAGGGCCGCGAGATTCCCGTTTCCCAAACGGTCTGCGTCCATCGCGACGGCGACGGCCGGCCCTACGCCGTCTCGACCATCGCCCGCGACATCTCGCGACAGCAACGGGCGGGCGCCGCTGCCCTCGACGCGGAGCGGACCGCGCTGCAAGCGCGCAAATTCGAAAGCCTCGGCGTGCTCGCCGGCGGCATGGCCCACGATTTCAACAATCTCCTCACCGCCATGCTGGGCAACGCGAGCCTGGCGCGCTCGGAGCTCCCGCCCGGGTCGCCGGCGCACCGGTATTTTCAGCAGATCGAAAGCGCCGCGTTGCGTGCCGCGGAACTGTGCCAGTTGATGCTCGCTTACGCCGGCAAGGGGCCGGCTGCAGAAGAGACAGTCGACTTGAACGCGTTCGCCGAGGAAATCGCCCCGGCGCTGCAAGCCGAGATCGGGCCGAATTGCACGCTGGAGTGCGGGCTGTCGCGTCCGTTGCCGCCGGCCAACACCGACCCCGCCCAACTACGGCAGGCCGTACGGCACCTCGTGCACAATGCCGCCGAAGCGATCGGCGGACACCGCCCGGGTGTAATTCGGATCCGGACCGGCACGCGGCGCGTCGACCTGGAGTTTCTCCGCGAACCCTATCTCTCGCCCGCGCTGGCGCCGGGGAATTACGTGTTTTTCGAAGTCTCCGACGACGGCGGCGGCATAACCCCGGAGATCCAGGCACATCTGTTCGAGCCGTTTTTCACCTCCAAGCACGGCAACCACGGGCTCGGCCTCACCGCCGCGCTCGGTTTTGCGCGCTCGCACGGCGGCGCCATCAAGGCGGCCAGCGAACCGGGACGCGGCAGCACGTTCACCGTGTTTTTGCCGCTGCTCGCCAGCGAAACCACGCATCCGGCGGCGCACTACCAACCGGCCCCCGGCTGGCGCAGCGCTGGCAAACTCCTCGTAATCGACGACGAGGAATCCGTGCGCTCCATCGCCGTCCGCATGCTCGAAAACCTCGGTTTTACGCCGCTGGTTGCAGGCAACGGCCCCGAAGGACTGCGGATTTTCGGCGAGCACGCCTCTACCCTGCGCGCGGTCCTGCTCGACCTGTCTATGCCGGGCATGGATGGCGAGGAAACGTTTCGCGAACTGCGCCGTCTCGACGTCAAGGTGCCGATCATCCTCATGAGCGGTTTTAGCGAGAAAGACCTGGTGGATCGTTTTAAGGACCGGGAGCGGCCCGGCTTTCTCCAGAAACCCTTCGAGCGGGAAAAACTGCAGGCGTGCCTGCACGGCATCCTCGAAGCACGGGCCTAGCCGGGCTGACCCCGCGCAACACCCCCTTCGCCCGGGTGGTTGTCATCTAATAGATGACAATCTTGCCGGAGCCACGGGCCGCCGCGGGCGCTGGCGGCGCCAGGGAAGTCCGCTTAAATGGGACTTCCTTCCATCTGATTTCCTTGGAAGCAGACGCAGACCGGCCCTGCGGCTCCGGTGGACCGACGCCTTAGGGTTAGGCCGGATCGCGGCCGGCCCGACGGGCATTGACCCATGCGAGCAACTGCAACGCGCGTTCGGCATCGGGGCAGGCCGTCTTGGCGACGAGCAGGAGGTGAATGCGCTGGCGGGGCATGCCGAGGTAGCGCGCTAATTTCGCTTTTTCGCCACGACGCTTGAGCAGTTTCTGTGCGGTCGTGGCCAGTTCGTTCCAGAGCGGCGTATCCGGTCCCGGACGCAACGTACTGCCCCGGCGCAGGCGCGTTGCCGCGCGGTATTTCTGCCGGGCCACCCGGGCGGCGGCTTCCGCTCCTTTCACCAAGATATCCGAGGCGTTCAACAACTGATTCAGCTGGGCGGTCGGAATGTGCGTCATGTCCATGCGTTTGGCGAAATTACCGAGCATTGTCATCTATTAAATGACATCTGTCAGTACAGGAAATTGTTTTTTACTTATTAACAATATCTTACCTAATTTTGTGCCCAACGCCAATGTCATCTATTAGATGACAATTCGTGATCGTGAGAGATGGCCTGGCAGGCGCGGTTCGAGACTCGTCGAGTTCAGGGTTTTCCCGTTTTTTTTGCGTCCAAACCCGCGGCCTCGCGCCGTGGAAAATTATCTCCGGCGCGTAATGGGAAACTTGTTTCCAAACGTTGCGGTCCCCTTCAGCGTCGCCCGATGGATCACTCTACTCTGCTTCAATTGGGCTGGGCCGTGGTCATCGTCGCGGTGGGCGGCCTGATCGGCATCGGCCTCGTGTTGCTCGCCGCGGCCTATCTCCCCCGGCTCCTCGACCGCCTCACCCCCAACATCGACGAAGGGAAGGAAATCGCCCGCGGCAATCTGGCCGTGGCGCAGTATTTCGGCCTGGTCGTCGCCGGTAGCATCGTCGGCTTGAGCATCGTCATCGCGGCCGCCGTGCTCGGCGGCATCATCGCAGCACTGTATTGACGATGCACGCAGCGCTTCGCTGGATCGCGCTCGCGGCGCTCGCCGGCTGTGCGGGGCTGGAACCCGTAGCTTGGGCGCGGGGCGGCGGCGGCTGCCTCGCCGCCGGCACACTGGTGGCCACGCCCTCGGGCGCGGTGCCGGTCGAGCGACTCCAAATCGGCGATACGGTGCTCAGCCGCGACACCGCAGGACGACCGGTCCAGGCTGTCGTGCGCGCCGTCTATGCCGTGCAGCCGGAGGAGTTTTTCGCGCTGCAGGCCGGCGGACGTGTATTGCGCGTAACCGCCGAGCATCCTGTGCAAACCGCGCCCGGCACGTGGACCCGCGCCGACCATCTCGCGATCAACTCGCCGCTCGGCACCGCCGATGGCCCGGCCGCCCTCGATCGCGTGACGCGGCAGCCCGCGACGAGCCCTGCGTATAATCTGCTCGTCAGCCCCGGCGGGACGTTTTTTGCCGAAGGATTCCTCGTCCACAACAAAGGCTGCTTCCTGCCCGACACGCCTGTGACCCTCGCCGACGGTTCCACCCGAGCGATCAGCGCCGTGCGGCCCGGCGACACCGTGCTCGCGTTCGACAGCGACGACGCCGTCGTGCCGGCCAAAGTGCGCACCGTGCTCGTGCACGAGGTCGACAGCTATCTGATCGTGCGCACCGAGACGCGCGAGCTGCACGTGACGGAGGAGCACCCGTTTTACGTGGGCGGCGGCGTTTTCAAAACCGCCGAGGCGCTGCGGGCCGGCGATCGCATCATGGTCTACGACGGTCATGGGCTCGCGCCCGCGACTCTGCTGGCGTTGGAGCGCGTGTCGGCCCACGTGCGGGTTTATAATTTGCAGACGGACGAGCCGCACACCTTCTTCGCGAGCGGTGC
>Ga0265316_10006976_pt1 | contig 10709 bp, 11 predicted proteins | sample 4522metaG_FD_202092 | JGI IMG/M metagenome (GOLD analysis project Ga0265316, IMG submission 202092) | Rhizosphere microbial communities from Carex aquatilis grown in University of Washington, Seatle, WA, United States - 4-5-22 metaG | ecosystem: Host-associated > Plants > Roots > Rhizosphere >...
CCCGATATCAATCGGGACGCTCTAACCATCTGAGCTACCTCGCCAAAACTTTACTTTATTTTAATGAACTCCCGACCTTCCCGATATCAATCGGGACGCTCTAACCATCTGAGCTACCTCGCCATTTGATCGCCATTGCTCTAGCATAGGCGAAGTCGATTTTATCAATTGTTATATTAAATAACTCTTATTCTTTAGTGCTCAGTGCATAATACACAGTGCTCAGTAATCCTTAATCAATAATCATTTTCTTTTTTGAACTCCAATCCTTCCAGATTGATATTAGGATGCTCCTTCGCCAATATTAGCTTTAGCGGAGGCTGATCTCACCAAAATGCTCCGGTTTCCTGTCTCCGGTCTCCTTTTTTAATGAGGCTGCAAATATAAATATATATTCTCAAATTATGAACACCATGATTTTTGATTGTGAATAAATATATTTTCTATCTGTCAGGTTTTAAAGTTAATTTGCATTGTTAATAATTTATTTTTTTTATGGAAGTTTTGTTCGAGGACAATCACCTGATTGCAATTAATAAATCGGTAGCTGATATTGTACAGGCTGATAAAACAGGGGATATTCCTCTTGAGGATAAAGTTAAACAATACATAAAAAACAAATATAACAAACCGGGAGAAGTATTCCTGGGAGTTGTACACCGGATAGACAGGCCTGTTAGCGGGATAGTGCTCTTCGCACGCACGAGTAAAGCTTTGGCACGCCTGAATCAGATGTTCCAGGATAAGGAAATTAAAAAAACTTACTGGGCCATAGTTAAAGATAAACCGCCTAAAGATTCGGATACATTAAAACATTACCTTGCACGTAATACCACGAAAAATAAATCGTTTGCTTATGATAGAGAAACAAATGATTCAAAACTTGCAATTTTGGTATATAAGATAATTGATAAATCGGAAAAATATTATTTGCTGGAAATTGATTTGCAAACTGGCCGGCATCATCAAATCAGATGTCAGCTTGCGAAAATAGGATGTCCGATACGTGGTGATTTAAAATATGGCTATGGGCGCAGTCTTGATAATGGAGGTATTAGCCTCCATTCACGCAACATGGAATTTGAGCATCCTGTGAACCATCATCCAGTCAAAATTATTGCTGATCCGCCTGAAGATAAATTATGGAATTTTTTTAAAGAACGAAACAAATGATAAATTCCAGGTATTATTTTTTGTTTATCTTAATATTTGCAGGTCTTGAACTTATGGCTCAAAACTATTCAAAGGAAGAATATATTGAAAAATACAAAAAAATAGCGGTCGATGAAATGAAACGTAGCGGTATTCCGGCAAGCATTACTCTTGCCCAGGGGATGCTGGAATCGGAAAATGGAAATAGTACGCTTGCTTATCAATCCAACAATCATTTCGGAATAAAGTGCCACAAAACATGGGAAGGTAAAAAAGTTTATCATGATGATGACAAAAATCACGAATGTTTCAGAAAATATCCATCACCGGAAGACTCTTACCGGGATCATACAGATTTCCTTGTAAACACTAGGCGATATGAAAAATTGTTCGACTACAAATCCAATGATTATAAAAACTGGGCGAAAGGTCTTAAAAAAGCAGGGTATGCAACTAGCAGAAGCTATGCCGGCGACCTGATAAGGATAATTGAGGAAAACGAACTCTACCGTCTAGACCAGGGCGATTTTAGCAGACCCGAGATAAAAAGAATCTATAGCAATTCAACGGATGAGGATTTTGTGGTTGATATAAAACGAAGAAAAATTTATGAGCGTAACAGGATTAAATATGTTATAGCTGAGATAAATGATAATGTTGATAAAATTTCAAAAGACATGGGACTTTTATCCTGGGAACTAACCAAATATAATGAGATTACAAAAGATACAAAAATTGTAGAAGGACAGGTTTTATATATTCAACCTAAACGCAGGAACGCAGAGGTTGGACATGATTTCCATACTGTTGCTGAAGGTGAAACCATGTATTCAATAAGTCAGCTTTATGGCATGAAACTTAATATACTGTTACGCAAAAATCGCATGGAAAAAGGACAGGAACCTATATTGGGCCAGAAAATCTGGCTTCGTAAACGCAAGCCATTTGAGCCTTCTGTAATTAAGGAACAAATTCCGGATACTACAAAAAGACAGAAATAGCATTAATAATATTCTTTACAACACTGATAATTCGCTTCAAAAAGTATTCTTCCCTGTAACACCCTTCGACTCCGCTCAGGGTGACTAAACTATGATGTGGTCATGCTGAGCGGAGTCGAAGCATGGAAAAAGCGGTAACACTTTTTGCATCCATAGCAATAGACTCAGGGTGACTAAACTATGAGGCAGGTCATATTGAACCTATCTAAGTATGACTGGTTTCAAAGTATTAGCCAAAATAAAAACCCATTCACCTAAGTAAAACCTAGAAAAATGGGTTACTTTAGAATTTGAATATCTTTTTAGGCTAAGTTAATAACCGATTGAAATTTCAATTTTTTTTAGAAAGCAAATCCAAATCCGATGTCAGCTAAAATACCACCACCGCTTACTGGCAGAGATACTGAATTGGTATAACCGGTACCATCGGGGTAGGTAGCAGTTTCTGTTAAAGTAGCACTATTCAATGCAATACGATAACCAAGTTCCCACCTGAAATAAAACAAGCCGCCGTGTTTACCTCCGATTTTTAAATTAAGTGTATTTAATCCAAGAGTGCCTTTTGCTGTAGCAGTTCCGCCATTATTATCTTCTATAACATCTTCTGATGCACTAAAACTTGATCTTCCAAAAGCTATTCCACCATATAGTCCTTTACCTTCTCTCATAAAATAATAGTCTGCACCAATTGCAAAATTCATATACGATACTGTGGCAGAACCAGAACTGAAAGAGAAATAAGATAAATCCAAATCTGCTGAAAGTTTTTTATTCATCATAGGTGTTACATACTCAAGGTTCAAACCTGCAATTTGTGGAACTCCGACTTTGAGGCCAATTCTAAAAGGCCTGTCCTGTGCCATAGAAGATGTCATGTTGGCCATTAAAAATAATCCCACGAGTCCAAGAATGGTAAATAGTTTTTTCATGTTTAGTTGGTTTTTTGTTTTTGCTTACTCTTAGGTTTTTCAGCTTTCACCTCTTACTCATTTATTTTTATTTTCAGAAAAATTCTTTTACAATTCAAAATGTTACTTATTGTTAATAATCTATGATTTAAATATAAATAGTTTGTGTGAATTATGCAAAATTTCATATTAAAATCAACTGGTTTCATTTTAAATATGAACATTTATACTGAATTGAATAATAAATGTTCTATTTTCTAATAAAAATTAAACCTTAAAAAAATGTATCAATAAAAAAACTTAAGACTAAAATAGGAAAGTTTAGTGGCCCAAGTCATATTGAAAAGCAGGTTAAATAAATGCATTAGACAAATAAATACGGGATTTTACCAAAATTAACGATTATACAATTGTAACTCAATATTCTGACTTAAATGATTTAAACATAATAAAAGGATTTCAGCCTTAAATTATTTGGATTAAGACCGGTAATATAAAAACAATATCATTTCTAAATATTCTTTTGGATTATTAAGATGAGTCAAACAGTTTTACTAAAGATAGTAATTATGGTTGTTTTGAAATATTGAGAATAATAAAAAAATATGCATATTTACCTCACATTGCTGCTATAAAATGTGTGCTATGGAGGGTTTGCAAGTTCTGGGCTTTCTAATTATATTTGTGTAACTAGATCTATATGCAAGTAAATCCCTCGCTTCGTTTAATGAGGAATAACTATAAACCATTTTAAAAAAGTTCACCCTCTTATTTATTAATAGATGTTTGATAATTTTAATTAAATTGATATAACATGAGACAAACATTAAAAATTTCAATTATTATAATCATTGCGTTTGGATTATTTTATTTTTTAAATAAAAATTATTTTTTTAATAGTAATGATTGGTTATGCAACTTGATTCATCGGAAAATTGTTTCATATTTTCTTGCATATGTATTAGTTGGATTGCCTTTAATTATTGGCTTGTTTTTGATTCACAAACCAAAAGAAATAACACGTAGCATAGGGATTAATAAAGGTTTTGGGAAAGGCTTGTTTTTTGCATTTTTATGTACATCGCCGATGTTGATTGGGTATTCGGTTCTTTTTAAATTTAATATAAAAATTACTTATATTGAGATTTTCACTGGAGTTATATTCGCGGCCTTTTTTGAGGAATTGTATTTTCGTGGCATTTTGTTTGGCCAATTATTTCGTTATGCCAGGATAGGTTTCATACCTTCAGTTTTAATATGTGCTGTATTATTTGCTGCTGGGCATTTATGGCAAAGTTCCGACTTTTCTGTTTTAATTGGAATTTTTGCAACAACTTTTCTTGGCGCGATATTTCTTGCATGGACATATATTGAATGGGACAATAATTTATGGGTTCCAATGTGTTTGCATTTGTTTATGAATTTATATTGGAATCTATTTTCAGCCGGAGATAATGCCCTTGGTGGTTTTTATTCAAACATTTTTAGGGTACTGACAATTACTTTTGTCATTTGCGGCACTTTGTTTTATAAAAAGCGCAAAGGGTTAAAATTAAACGTTAATAGAAACAACTTGTGGTTAAATAAAACTCATATCAAGCCCACTGTAGAAAATATTTAATCCAATTTTAAATCTTATTTACCATGAAATTTTATAGAATACTTGTTAACGTTATAATTGTATACTGTGCTCTGTATAGTACAATTTGGTTACACGAACTTGGTCATGCGTTATTTTATTATGGCTATGGCTGCAAATCAGAACTCTTTCAACTAAATGTGCCATTTTACTTTGCAGCTGCAAGTCCAGGAAAAATTGAACAAACCTGTTATAATTTATTGAGCAGTTACCAGCATGTTTGGGCTTCAATGGGCGGTATAATTGTAAACCTTATTTTGGTATTAGGAATGTATTTTATTTTATTAAAAAATAAGGATTATCCGAAGATTGCTTTGTTTGCGAATTTTTTCATCCTTTCAAATTTAATAGAAGCAGCTTCATACCTTACACTAAATAACATTCGCCCAATGGGTGATATTACTGCTGTGGCACAGTATTTTCCATTGCTCCGTATTCCATTAGGATTAATAGGTGCAGGAATAATTTTCATTATTATACGATTTATTCAGGCTATTCAGAGGCCATTTCGTATTGGCATGATTATTTTTTGCATAGCAACTGTTGTTTGCATGTTTGGATTACGATTTTTGTTTGCAGCATAAAATAGATTTAGCAGGCACGTTTAAACAATTAAAAAACGGCTCATAAAATTGGCTGAAATCTTATGCGGGTTCCAGAGGGTTTGTAGGTTAAGTGCTTTCATTATTTATATGAAAAATATCCCAACACCCGGTTGTTTGTGCTGGGTCTAAAAATTATAATTTAAAATAGAATATAAAATAAAGCTCAAGTTCTGACAAATTATATAATCCATAATGTCATCCGTGGCTTTTAAAGTTTGTACACTATAACGTTAGTTGCAATTAATAAAAAATACTACCATGGATAAAAGTATATTTTTAGATAAAAAGTCAGTTCCAAATAATAATGACTCGATAGGTTCATTAGGTAATACATATCAATTGTGGCAATTGATAAAGAATTATGTTATATTGAAACATCCAAAAGGATTTGAGGAGTGGAGTTATTCTAAATATGGTTGGAGCTTCTGGATGAAAGATAAAAAGCGGGCCATAATCTACTTTTTACCAAGAGACAAATATTTCAAAGTTGCGTTTGTATTTGGCCAAAAAGCAACTGATGCTATAATGCAAAGTAAGATTGCAAATACCATTAAAATGGAACTGGATTCCACGAAGGTTTATGCTGAAGGTCGCGGAATCAGGATTGATATTAATGATAAAATGATTATAAATGATATAAAAAAATTAATTGATATTAAACTTGCCAATTTTAAATGAAAACTAAAAAACAATTTATAACAGATGAAAACCTGATTTCATATTGTGGATTTTATTGTGGTGCATGTCCAAAATTTCTAAAGGAGCAATGCAAAGGATGCAAAGGAAATACTCCTGACTGTGCAGTTGGATATAATGCTTGCAAAGTACGACCGTGTTGCCTTGAAAATGGTTATTCAAGTTGTGCAGATTGCAGCAAGTATGATTCTGTTAGAGTTTGTAAAGATTATAATCCATTAATGATTCGATTTGGACAGTTTGTAACTCGCACAAATAGGAGAAAAGGAATCGAGATGATAAAAGAAAAGGGTAAGCTTGAATTTATGAATTTCATGATTGATAAAAAATGGGTGATAATGAAAAATAAAAAACAATAAGATGAAAAATAATTTTCTGATTTTAATTGCAATGTCGCTGACAAGTTGTGCAAGTATTTATAGAACTATAAATACTGATAAAATAGAATATACAAATTATTCAAAAATAAATGATAGCATAGAAGTTTCATATAACTATAATACTCAAATTAGTTTCAACAATGAAAGATATAAGAAAGCTGAAAGAAGAATTGATTTTACTGCTGTTTCTATTAAGATTGTCAATAATTCTTCAAAAGAAATGACAATTGATCCTGATTTCTTTAAAATAATTGATGATGGCAAACCAGCAACAATTATATCTAGCGAACAATATTGTAACAATGTCCGCCAGGCTCCGGAATCATATTTAGTTTATGCTCTTATTGGACCTTGGATAATAAATAACGGTGCAATAATATATATTCCATTTGGATTGGGTATTGGATTATTGAACTTAGGTATTGCAGCTAATGCAAATAATGAGCATAAAAATAATATGAAAAACCTTGAACTTTGGGGAAAAATTGTAAATTCAAAGTCTGCTTTAACAGGAATAGTTTTTATAAAAAGTTTTACATTTGGCGATTTGACATTCAATTATTTAAAATAAAATTTCATGAAAAAGTTATTTATTTATTTAATATTAAACTTGATAATTGTGAATCTTTATTCAAAGAAATTAATTACTAGTGGTTACTATGTGAATAAAAATGATGATACGATTAATTGTAAATTTTCTTTGAGAGTTGGTTTCTTAACTGGAGATCCGGATACATTAAAAATTCAATTTGAAATTGTAACATTAGATTCTTTGAATAACGAAACTGTCTTTAAAGCTTCTGATATAAAGGGCTTTCTTATTAATTATAATGGCAAGAAACACATATATCATTCCCTTGCAAATGCCCCTAGATTTTCTTCTGGATGGAGTACATATCCATATGTTTTTTTGGAGTTAAATACAGATGGATATTTAAAGTGGTACAATTTTAAATTTGATTATGGACAATTAAATTCAAAATCAAATACAACCGTGATAACTGAGGATATATTAAAAAAGGGAGATGAACCAATAACTCCATTTTTAAACTTTGGATTTGGCATGTTTAATTATTATAAAAAATTAAGTGAATATTTCTCTGAATATCCGGATTTGTCAGATAAAATTAAACAGAAAGTATATAGAGAAGAAGATATGAAGTTAATTGTAAAAAAATACAATCAATGGAAAGCTGCGGGTAGTATTGTAATTCAGGATACAACTGCTTATTTAAATGTGGATACTTATCCTGCTTTCCTATTTGGACGTAATGATAATACGATTGAAAACATTAGCGATTACTTTCATTTAAAAATAAAGATACCCTCTAATTGTCCAAAGAATACAAAAGTCTTTTTTCAAACAATAATTGAAAAGGATGGGTCACTTAGTAATACTAAATTGGTTCGGGGTATACCTGATAATGATGAATTTAATAATTCTTTATTAGAAATTGCTAAAACTTTGCCTAAATGGAAGCCGGGAAGGTTGAATGATAGATTGGTGCGGGTTCAGGTTTCATTTTTTTTAGAATTAAAATAAATGATATAAAATATTTAGGAATTCCACTTTCATATAGGTTGATAAAAATGTAGCTCTGAACCCGACGCCTTAGGGTTCCTAAGTTTAATATGATCAAAAGTTTGTTTAACATTTAAACACAAACCAATAATAAGCATTATTTATTAGTGAAAAATAGAAAGGGTTAACAAAATGAAAACTCAAAATTTATCAGCTATGCCAATTGGAGTTATTCTTATGGGTATAGCATTAATGTTGATTAAATACTTTCCAGATAACATTATTTTTGACTTTTTAGAAGGCTTTTTAATAGGATTGTCAATTGTATTAAACATCTTTTATATGTTTACAAATTCTAAAATAAGTCAGAAAGAATCATAATTTCATATAAGTTAAATTGGTATTATCAATATAAATATTATGAAGGTAAGTCACTTTTTATGTTTATTATGTGTACACTTCCTAATTCTACTATGACAGATTAGATTTTTCTGAGATTTGAAATTTGTCAAAGAAGAATTAAGTGTAAAAATCTGAACTGGAAATTAATACAATAAATTTAGGATTAAAGAAGTTTTGCTTTATTAAGGGTGGTTATAATGAAAAGACTAAATTTTATAAAAATTATAAGCAATTTTTCGGTTTTTAAAGTCTGTTCTATTATTTGTTTGATAGTTTTTGCGACTATGCTACAATGCAAGAAGGACAATGATACTTCTTATGCAAAGTTTCAAAATCCGCTTTCAAATCCAAATGATGGACCTCCTGCAGGGAATCCTAATGGAAAATATCCTGTGCCAGTTGAAGCCGGGCCTGAAGATATCTCCAAACCCGATCAGATAATTGGAAATGGAACACCTGCAAGCTGCACCTGCGATGGATTCATAAATGCCGTGGCAAAAGGAGGTAAGATAGTTTTTAATTGCGGTTCTGACCCGGTAACAATCACACTCGACAGACCTGCCAAGGTATTCAATGATTCCGGTCAGAATTTAGTAATTGATGGTAAAGGATTAATTACACTTAGCGGGGGAGGGAAGACTCGAATTTTGTATATGAATACCTGCGATAAAAACCAGCACTGGACAACATCACACTGCCAAAATCAAGAGTATCCGCATTTGACTGTTCAAAACATTACTTTCGCTGATGGGAATTCTACTACTGAAACTGAATATGATGGCGGAGGCGCAATTTGGGTGAGAGGAGGACGTTTTAAAGCTGTAAATTGCCGCTTTTTTAATAATACATGTGACAGCCTGGGTCCTGATGTTGGGGGTGCTGCTATCCGTGTTTTTAGTCAATATAATAATTTACCTGTTTATATTGTGAATTGTACATTTGGCGGGAAGCCTGGATATGGGAATTTCGGTTCAAATGGTGGTGGCATCAGCAGTATTGGTGTTTCATGGACAATTATCAATTGTTTGTTTTCATATAACAGAGCTATTGGTAATGGAGGGAATCCTGCACAGGCAGGTACCATAGGCGGTGGTAGTGGCGGTGCAATATACAATGACGGCAATACGATGACTTTAACAATTCTTGGAACGCTTATTGAATACAATAAAGTTAATGCCTTTGGCTCGGCAATTTTTTTTGTCACCGATGATCATTCCGGGAACATTCGAATTGACAGCTCAATAATTCATAAAAATACAGGAGGTTCATGGTACCCGGTTTATCCTGGAATTTCAATGTTTAGTGACACGAAATGTGTTGTTACAAATTCTACTATAGAATAGTTATTTTAAAATTTATTTATAAAAGATTTATTCACATAAATAAAAGGCGAGAAGCGACAGCAATTTAAAAATTACGGCCAGGCAAATATTTTGTACTTTTGAGTTTTAAAGATTAGTTCATGAAAATAAATAAATTTCTTTTTATTTTATTTCTAATAATATGTTCCTGCACGAAAAAGCAAGAGAATATTAATCATAAGCCCACGGCAAATTTTAATTATGATGATGAGATTGCAAGTTTCAATTTTTATAGTACTTCACTTGATGCGGATAAAGATGTTTTGTCATTCTCCTGGAAATGCGATTGGGATTCAGTTCATTTTAATGATTCTTTTTCAGCCGCTCCAAGCATTGATTTACCTGATCTGGTAGAATCTAAAAATATCAACATTAAATTAGTGGTGAGTGACGGTTATTTATCTGATTCAATTTCAAAAAGTATTGTATTGCCAAAAACGAGGCTAATACGAAAATACGGGTTAGGTAGAATACTGGAAAAAAGCCAAAGTAGTGATGTAAGTTATTATTGGTATCTCGACCAAATGAATACGGGTGAATATTCAGGGATTAATTGCGGGCCAACTTCTGTTACAATGGCCATTAAATGGGTAAATGAAAATTTTAACAAAACGCCCCAGGATGCAAGAAATACCTACCGCCCAACCGGCGGGTGGTGGTATACTAGTGATATTATCAATTATTTAAACTCATACTTTGTGAACAATAAAATAATACAAATAAATGATATTCAGTCACTCTGCACCGAATTGGATTTAGGCAACATCGCTATATTGTGTCTGGACATGTATTACATCAGGAGCCAGATTTTTGACAAATGGCATATTGATAAATTTTATAAAGCAAGCAGTAAGGGTTGGGGACATTTCATAGTCATTAAAGGTTATCGGGTTGTAGATAATGAAACATTTTTTGAATCTTATGATCCATATAGTTGGGGGATAAGATATGCCAATGACACGTTAAAGGGTTTGAACAGATATTATAGAACCGAGGATCTGGATAGCGCTGTTGTAAATTGGTGGAATTATGCCATAATAGTT
>Ga0265316_10006977_pt1 | contig 10709 bp, 6 predicted proteins | sample 4522metaG_FD_202092 | JGI IMG/M metagenome (GOLD analysis project Ga0265316, IMG submission 202092) | Rhizosphere microbial communities from Carex aquatilis grown in University of Washington, Seatle, WA, United States - 4-5-22 metaG | ecosystem: Host-associated > Plants > Roots > Rhizosphere >...
GGCGCCATGACGCCCGATAACAACCGGGCCCTGGACCACGCCGCTACCGCCAACTTCGACTCCGGCGGCCTGGGCACCGGCACCAACGAGTTTCTGCTGGATGGCAACCCGGTCACCGGCACCAACGGCGGACGCGCCGGCTTCGTGCCCAATGCCGAAGCCGTCGATGAAGTGCGCATCGAGACCTCTCCCTACGATGCTTCCATGGGCCACGCCATCGGGTCGTTCATCAGCGCCACGGTGAAATCGGGCACCAACGGGTTGCACGGCGCGGGCTTCTGGCAGTTCCAGCAGTTCCGCTGGAACGCCGCCCCGCACTTCACGCGGTTGAACTACCAGCAGGGTCTGGCCAATGGGTCGATCAAAGCCGGCACACCCGAGCAGGCCTCGGGCCGCGTGACCACTCCGGGCTTTGGCGTGGGCGGACCAGTCTGGATTCCCAAAGTCATCAACGGCAAGAACAAGCTCTTCTTCTACATCTCTTACAGCAAACTGGTGAGCATCGCTCCCCCCAACAGCACGCCTATTTACACCGTGCCGACAGCGGCGCAGCGGACGGGCGACTTCTCGGCTTTGCTGGTGGGCACCACCAATCCCTCGCAGTACATCGTGTACGACCCGCGGACGGCCGCCATGGTGAGCGGCCACGTGACCCGCACACCGTTCCCCAACAACACCGTTCCGGCGTCGATGCAGAACAACCCGATCACCAAGTTCTGGTCGCAGATCTTTCCCATGCCGAACAACCCAAGCCAGTTGCAGCCGGATGGCACCAACAACTTCTACGACGGAGGCCAGCCGAACAACGACTGGTTCCCGAATTTCCTCAACCGCTACGACTACGACATCGACAACCGGCAGCACCTGAACGGCAAGTGGTACTTCAACTCGCGGCTCTCGGATCAGTACGACTGGGCCCACGATACACCGCTGAAGGGCATCATGTCGAACGGGTTGTATCGGCCGACGCGTGGCGGCAGTTTGGATTACCTGTTCACCATCAACTCCAACAACGTGCTGGACATCACTGCCAGCGTCAGCCAGTACGCCGAAGGCAGCCAGCTCCCCATCGATTTCAAGTACCCGCCTTCGGCCGTGGGACTGCCCAGCTATATCGACCAGAAGGCCGGCAGCCAGGCCATTCTCCCGTTATTCAACATCTCCGGGGTGGCCTACTACGCTTCCAGCGGCCACGCCTCCGATCCGGGCCTGAGCCAGCGGGGGACCACCGAGCAGTTGGCCGCCAGGATGACCACGGTCAAGGGTAACCACACTTTCAAGTATGGCGTGGAGGTCCGCCGCTACCAATACGCGTCGGTCAACCCGGGGGGAAATCCCGCCGGGAGCTTCGCGTTCAGCAACACCTACGACCGGCAGGCGGATAATACGACGACCGCTTCCAACACGGGGTTGGGTTACGCCGCGTTCCTGATGGGGCTGCCCAACTCGATCTCTCTGGACACCAACGATACGGGTTTCTGGAGTTCGCCCCACCAGTCGGTGTACTTCCAGGACGATTTCCGTGTGACGCCGAAACTGCGCATCGGATTCGGCCTGCGTTTTGAGCATGAAGCCGGCATCACCGAGCGGTTCAACCGCGGCTTGGAAGGCCAGTACGATTTCAGCTCCGTGCCGCCATACGCCTCGGCGGTGCAGACGGCCTATGCGAACTTGCTCTCGAGCCCCGCCAATGCCTCGAACGCCGCCGTGCAGATGCTGCAGAAGGGCATGCCGGCCAGTGCTTTCCAGGTGGTGGGCGGCGTTTCTTATCTGGGCCAGAAGTATAGCAACTGGACCTCGGGCACCAAGCGCTTCCTGCCCAATGTCAGCCTGGTGTACCAGATCAATAGCAAGACCGTGCTGCGCATGGGCACCGGCTGGTCCGCGGACACCTACAATGTCATGAACAGCCGCCCCGGAATGAACGGCTTCAGCCAGTCGACCAGCACCATCCTGACCAACGACAACGGCCTGACCTTCTGCTGCGACGTGGGCGCCGCCGCCAACATGGGGAAAGTCAATCCCATGTTGAATCCCTTCCCGGTGCTGTCCACCGGTTCGCGCTGGGTGCTGCCCGCCGGCAATTCGTTAGGCGCCGGCCAACTGGACGGCCAGGGCGCCACCAACACCCCGCGCGATTATGCGCCGGGCACAGAGCAGCGCTACTCGGTTGGCATCCAACGCGAGTTGCGCGGCAACCACAGGGTCGAGGTCTCCTACAACGGCGGCTACGCGTCCCTGCCCATGACCCGGAACCTCAGCTACCTGCCGGCGCAGTATTGGAATTTCTCCAACAGCTACAGCGCCGCGGTGGATAACGCCATGAAGGCCACGGTGGCCAATCCATTCCTGGCTGCGCTGCCCGCCATACAGTCTTCCAACCCGGCCTTGTACAACTACCTCAGCAACGTCGGGATGTTCACCGGGACCACCTTGCAGGTGCAGCAACTGCTGCGCGCCTATCCCAACGCCGGGTTCGGATTGAACCAGGCCAACTACTACCGCAGCCATGTGGTGGACAACGAAATGCGCGTGATGTACCAGAAGCGGTGGTCGCACGGCTTCCAATCGATGGTGCAGTACGCCCACATGTGGGGCCGCCAGCAGTGGCTGGCTAACCAGTTCGACCCGGAGCCGGAGTGGCAGTTGAATTCCAACATCCGCCCCAACCGGCTGGTGTGGAGCAACGTGGTGGAACTGCCCTTCGGCAAGGGCCACCAGTGGCTGCGCGAGGGACCGCTCTCCTATGTCGTCGGCGGATGGCAGGCGAGTTGGGTTTACACCTACCAGACCGGCCCGCTGATTTCCATGAGCAACCTGTTCTACGACGGCAGCGTGGACCAGGTGGTGCAAGCCCTGAACCACGACAACATCCACTCCAGCAACCTGCACATGTGGTACGACCCGGCCGCGGTCTGGACCAGTTCGGCCGCGCCGCCCTCCAGCTTCGTAGGCTTTGAGGGGCGTTCCGCGGTGCAGCCCGGCACCTACCAGGCGCGCGTGTTTCCGCAGTATGTCGACGGACTGCGTTCCGACGGCATTCGGAACTGGGATGCCAAGATTCTGCGCAAATTCACCATTCACGAGAACGTCGCCTTCGTGGTTTCGTGCGACCTGCTGAACCTGACCAACCACACGCAGTTCACGGGACCGAACCTGACGGTGACGAGCTCGGCTTTCGGCTCGCTCTCGGGCCAGAGCAATGCGGGGCGCATTTTGCAGTTCGCGACGCGGCTGCAATTCTGAGGGATTGTGAAGACCGCTCTCTGACATTCGTGGCTCGGAAAGCATCGGAGCCGCGAACGTTAGAGAGCGGTTGCTTGATGGCGGTTCACGCCCGCATGTAGGGCTTGAGGAGCTCCAGCGCGGCGCGAATGGTCTTCTCGCCCTCGGCGTCGAAGGGCTTGGCGGGGCCGCGGCGTCCACCGCCGCCACCGCGAGCGGCCGCGGGGGGCGCTGCCGCTGCGGCGGCTCCCGTGGCGTTCGCGCCGGGGAGGCCGGCGGTCATCGCCCCGCGTCGCGAGCGGGTGTTCTTGAAAACTCCGCGCGCTACCAGCACGTACTTCCCCGGCGCGCCCACCGTCTCGCTGACCGTGCCGAAACACAGCACCCGGCCAAACATATCGAAGGCCTCGCTGCGCTTGCCCGCGTACCACAGATCGAAGGCCTGAGCGTAGATGTCGGCCAAGTCGACCGTGGGGCAGTAACCTTGGGCTCCGAGCATCAACTCGGTGACCATGTTGCGCACGCCGTTGCCGGTGAAGACCTTGACGCCATCGTTAGTCCGGGTGCGGATCTCGGTGATGCGCGCCAAAGTATCGCCGGCTTCGTCCTTGATCTGCCGGAACGAGGGGATCTCTTTGAACATGCGAACGATCAGGTCCATGCTCATGGGGAAGGGCTGGCTCTGCACGAACAGCGGGAGGTCGGTGGCCGTGCCGATGGCCTTGTAGTAGTCGAACAAGGCGTTGTCGTCGGTGACGCCTTCAGGAGGCAGCGAGCAGATGGCGTCGGCGCCGATTTTGTCGGCGTGTTTAGTGTATTCGAGCACGGTCGGCATATCGGGCCCTTGGACGCCGATGGTGATGGCAGTCTTGCCGCCTTTGCCGGCCGCTACCATGGCCTCGGCGCCATCCAGACGCTCCTGTTTGGAGAGGGTGGTCCACTCACTGGCGATCTGCGGCCAGATGACTCCGTGCACGCCTCCGCGATTCAGAAACTTGATTTCCGCCGCCAGGCACTCCAGGTCCAATTGGTTGGAATCGGTAAATGGCGTCGACCCGATCGGAAAAAGTCCGCGCATCGGTTTGGAACCGGGCTTGGCAGCCGCGGAGAGCCGATTGAAGGCCAGCGCGGAGGCCAATGCGCCGCCGCCCAACACCTTCAGGAAATCGCGCCTGCCATGAGCATCGGGCGCGGTGGTAATCTGCCTGGGCATAACACTCCTTAGTTCGAACATCGGATGCGAGCGAGACCAGTATAGCTCACGTTGCGCCCGATGCGGCGCTGCTGGGCCACATGCTATTCTGAACTCAAGGAGAGGGGCCGATATGGGTAGTTCCCGGCGTGAATTCCTGCAGAGTACGGCCGCATGGGCCGGTATTGCGAAATCGCTTGCGGGCGCGGAGGCGAAGCTTCCCGCGCGCGTGCTGGGGAAGACCGGAGAACGGGTCTCCATGCTGGCCTTCGGCAGCGGCCAGCGCTTCTACCAGACACGCAACGAAGAGGATGCCGTGCGCTTCGTGGCGCAAGCAGCGGAAGCCGGCATCACCTACTTCGACACCGCCGACAGCTACGCGCGGGGCCGTAGCGAACAGTTGCTGGGCAAGGGATTCCAGGCGCGCGGGGGCAGGCACGGCCTCTTCCTGGCTACCAAAATCAGCACGCGAGACGGCGCCACGGTCAAGGCCACCATCGAGCAAAGCCTGAGGAACCTGCAAATCGACCAGGCGGACCTGATCCACATCCACTCGCTCGAGGACCAGGACGACCTGGCGCGTATCGAAGCCAAAGGCGGCGTGCTCGAAGCTCTCCTGAAGGCTCGTGAAGAGAAGCTCACGCGTTTCATCGGCATCACCAGCCACGACGCTCCGGCGGCCATGAAACTGGCCCTGGAGCGCCACGATTTCGATTGCTGCCAGATGGCTCTTAACGCCGCCATGGCGGATATGATCGGCACCACCAGGCCGGTAACGGCGGGCGACCAGAGTTTCGAAGCGCTGGCGCTTCCGGTGGCTCAGCGCAAGAACATGGGCGTCATCGCCATGAAAGTGCTGGCTCGCGACGCGCTGGCCGGCCAGCCGGAGGCCACTGCCCGAAACCTGATCTACTATGCGCTCACACTGCCCGTCGCCACGGCCGTGGTGGGGATGCCAACGTCCCAGCACCTGGAAGAGAACCTCCGCCTGGTAAAGGCGTTCCAGCCGCTAGGAAAGACGGAGATGCTGCAACTGGCGCGAGCGCTTTCCACGCGCAACAGGACGGCCCTGGTAGAGTTCTTCCGGCACCACGTGGACGCGTGACCGGGCGGCGGCGCCGGCGCGATCACGATCAGGCTGCGCGGCCGATCGGCAACCCTTGGGCAATGAGCAGCAGCCCGCACACGAAGAAGAGGAACGTGCAGACGGCCAGCGTCTTGATGCGGAGTTCGCCGCCCTTGAGTTCCTTCCATAGCAGAATTCCCCACAGCGCGGCGATGAGCGCGAATGCCTGGGCCATAAAATAACCGGCCCCGGCGCTCATGCGCGCGTCCACGGGAGCGCCCAAGGCAACTAGACTGGCCACCATGCCGGTACACCACACCAGGCCCCCCGCCATCCCCAGCAAATGTTGTCTGGGGGTGCTCTTGAAGATTTCCAGCACCTCCAGAGGTTCGCCTTCCACGGGCAGGTTCATGAGGTACACGTTCAAGACGACAGTGGAGACGAAAATGCCGACGGCGAAAACCGCGGCGATGGCATAGGGACCGAGGCCCATATCGCCTTCCCTGGCCTTATCCACCAGGGGGAAGAAGGAACCTAGGAGGAGGCCGCTCACGAGCGCCAACACGATGCCCTTGATGGAACTCGGGCGGCGGGTGCTGGCGGACTTGCCGGCCCGAGCGAGTTCTTCGTGCCTCAGAACGGCGCTGGAGCGATAGGCCAAGGCGGCGGCGACGACGGCAACCGCCATGAGCGCGCAGCCGCCGAAGAGCAGCGCCGGGTTTCCCGTCCGCCCGGCGGCGAAGGCCAAGGTGGTGCCGACGATGGTGGCGACCCCTATTCCCACGGGGAACGCCGTCGCCATGCCCGCGACGGAGATGGCCGACATCAGGATCATGTTGCCCAGGTTGAAGATCACTCCGCCCATGAACCCGTAGAGCCACTGGCGCTTGCCGGCGTGCAGCAAGTCGTCCAAGAAGGAGAAGCCGTCGTAGCCCAGGTTGCCCACCGTGAAGGCATAGAGGAAGGCGGCCACGGCCACCCCGGCTGCGAAATCGAAGTAGTAGAGCTCAAAGCGCCACTTCCCGGCGAGCTTGTAACTGTTCGCCCACGAACCCCAGCAAAGCAGGCTGAGGGTCATCAGAAACAGGACTGCGGAATGTGTTTGTGGAAGAATCATAGATCACTTCCGGAAAGGGAAGGTTACAACGCCGGGGGTGCGCAGGTCAACAGGAGAAGTGGGGGCCGTGGGGGCCGGCGATGCCGGGGCAAGATTGGGCGGCTGGCCGGGAGACTGGCGCAGGCGCCACGGCCTGGGTTCGACGGAGCAATCCGGCAACGGCGTGCCGGAGTAGTAATTGAGCCCGTAGCGCCAGCTTCGCTCGACCTGGTCGATGCAGACTTCATCCGCGCGGCCGGAAACCTCGCTCCATAACGCGCGGGCGGAAACCGCGCGATCCAGTTGCGGCGCCGCCACATGTTTCAGATAGGCGGCGCCGGCGGCGGCGCCGGCGGCGACGAGCAGCACCGCGGCCAGCGGGCGCGCGCGGCCCCGCAGCAGCCAGGCCGCGGCGGCCACCGCGCCAGCCAGCAGCCAGATGGTTTGAAACGCGGGAATGGGCGTTTTGGAAAGGCCCGCGGCCAGCGCGGCGGGAAGCATACGGGCGGCCATGGGGAACGCCACCAGCAGCAGGGCACAGCCGGCCAGACAGGGGCCCGCATGGGCGGCTTGGGCTTCGTCGAGCGCCAGGCCCATGAGCGCCGCGGCGGCCGGCAACAGGGGCAGCAGATAGCCCGGCAGCTTGTTGGTGGCGGCGGTGAAGAAAACCATTCCGAACACCACCCACGCCAGCAGATAGAGGCGCCGCGGATCGCGGTAGGCCGCGCGCCGGCCCAACAGAAGCACGAGAGGAAACCAGGGCAGCAGCAAACCGGCCAGGACCGGCAGGTAGAACCACCAGGGCTGCACGTGCATCAGGGTATTCGACGTGAAGCGCTCGAGGTTATGCACCAGGAAGAAATCGTGGAGGAAGACTTTTCCATTGCGGAGGTAGCAGAGCAGGTACCAGGGCAGCGCCACCGCCAGGAAGGGAGCCACTACGCGGGGCCGGATAAGGTCGCGGGCGTTGCGGAAGCGCAGGCACAGGGGCGCGGCCAGGACCAGCGCCACGGGGCCTTTGGCCAGCACGGCCAGGCCGAGCAGAGCCGCCGCAACCGGCAAGTGGCGCGGGTCGCGCCGGGCGATCCAGGGCAGCGCCAACAGCATGGCGGCGGAAAACCCGGCGGCCATGGGCATATCGGGGACGCCCACCTGGCTGGATACCACCCAGCCGCCACAGCAGCCCAGGATGAGGGTGGCGAACGACGCGGCGCGCGCGCCGAATTCGCGGCGGAGAATCCAGAAGAAGAACAGGAGGAAGGCGGCGGCCACGAGGGCAACGGGGAGCCGGGGGGCGAGGTCGGGTCCGAGGCCCAGGCGGAAGGCCGCGCCAATCATCCAGTAAAGCAGCGCGGGCTTTTCAAACCACGGCTGGCCCCAGAGGCGCGGGGTAATCCAATCGCCGGAGCGCGCCATTTCACGGGCGATGGAAGCGTAGCGCGGCTCGTCGGGACCGAGCAGGCCGGTGGCGCCCAGGTGGTAAAAGTAGAGGAGATATGCCAGGGGGAGGACAATCCAGAGGGCCGGCGGGATTTTCCGAGGCATTTCTCTCATTATAGGGTGCGGGCGCCGGCATCGTCCTCGGGGAGTTGCAGTATCCGGCGCCAAGCCAGATGGCAGATGCCTACGGCGCGGGCGGCAGGTTCTGCTGGCTGGGCCTGTCGCCTGGCGGCAACCTGACGAGGGAGAGCCAGAATTCGCCGGTGGAGCGAACCGTGGCGAGAAACTCGTCCACATCGAGCGGCTTTGAGATGAAACAATTGGCGCGGAGGTCGTAGCTTTTCAGGATGTCGCGGTCGGCCTGGGAACTGGTCAGGATCACCACTGGGACGTTACTCAAATCGCGATGGCCCTTGACCTCCTTCAGAACGTCGAACCCGCTCTTCTTGGGGATGTTCAGATCGAGCAGAATCACGTCCGGGCGGGGGGCGTTTTCGAAGCCGTTGGCGCGGTTCAGAAAGGCCAGGGCAGCTTCGCCGTCGGTGACCACACTGATGCGGTTCAGCACTTTCCCAAACTGCAGGGCTTCATGGACCAATTCCACGTCGCCGGGGTTATCTTCGACCAACAGGATCTCGGCTGGCCGGTTTGATTCCCTCATCGGCCGCTCCGGAGGGCTTCCGGCAGGAATGAGAATAGGGACTTGGGCGCCGGGGTATCTTTCCCTACGCCCGCGATTCCGGCCGCCAAGCGCGCGATGTGGTTCTGGAACTTGCGGCTTTCGCCGAGCCGCTTCCCGTTCTGGAAACTGTCTTCAAAATCCTTGTGGCACTCCGGCAACACGGCCGCCACGGGTGCTCCCAGGAACTGTTCGAACTCGCTGGCGGATAGCAGGGACTTGGCGGGGGTCTGGTTTAGAATCAGGGAGAGCGACTCCCGGCGGAAGCCGGTCTGGAGCAGCGCCGCGACCACTGATTTGGCCTGGTTTAGCGCCAAGAGGTCGCAGGTGCCCACAAGGTAGCAGCGGTTGAGGTCCTCGGCGACGCGCGCCGAAAGCGGGTTGAGCCGGCCGAGATCGACGATAATCCACTGGTAAAGCGAGCGGACGAAGCGCATGACGAGGCGGACCCTTTCCGCCTTGGGCTGGTTCGCTTCGCCGACAACCGGCCCCCCCGACTGGATGATATCCAGCCCCCCAGGGCCGGAGACACGCAACTTGGCCCAGCTAGACTCATCGAGGTGCAGGAAATCATAGGTAACTTCGGTGACGCCATAGGGGGACTTCACGTTCATCAGGAAGGCGATGGTGTTGGCCGACAGGTCGAGGTCCATCACCAGAACGCGGCCGTTGGTCCGGCGCTTCAGTTCCATCCCGATGTGACAGGCGATGGTGGTGTTTCCCACGCCGCCTTTGGCGCCGAGAAAACCCAAGACCTTGGCCTCTTCGGGGCGAGCTTCGGAGCGCGAAGATTGCGAGAGGACCTTGTGGCGGGCGACGGCGCGCAGCAGGGCGCGAGCCAGAGCCGGCCCCTCCAGCGTGCCCTTCACAACGTATTCCTGCGCTCCATTCTCTACCGCCCGCAACGCCAGAGCCTCGCTCTCGTACCCGGTGAGGAGCACCACCGGAAGGGAAGGCGCATGGGTGCGAAGGGAGTGCAGACCTTCCAAGCCGTGGCTGTCGGGGAGGGAGAGGTCGAGGAGCACAAGATCGATGTCGCCGCGCGCCGCGCGGTCGAGACCGGGAAGCAGGGCTTCGGCACAATGGACCTGAAAGCCACCGGCATCCGCGAGCGTTTCTTTGACCAGTTCGGCATCGCCGGGGTTGTCTTCGATGAGTAAGATTTGCAACGAGGGTTGGGGCAAGATACAAGGGACTCCAGGCCCTAAGATCGCATTGTGGCACGGACTGGTGCGCAAGAAACCGCTAACTTCGGGCAACCACATGGGTTAACACGAGAGAATCCCCCAGTGCTACCCAAATTCGACCTAGTATCAGCTTACAAACCACGAGATAACCAAGGATCTATGCACCCAAGAAGGATGGCAGGCGGTGTGTAGGCGGGACTTGGGAGTCCCCGATCCGGACGGAGTAGGACCGTACAGTCACATGCGCCGCTTGCTGTTGGCTTTGACAATTCTCATGGGCACACCCGCCTGGGGGCTGGATCCCAAGGTGGCGATTACTCAATACGGACATGAGGTGTGGACCACCGCCAACGGTTTGCCGCACAACTCCATCCGCGCGATTGCGCAGACGCGGGACGGATATCTTTGGGTGGCCACCTCCGGGGGCCTGGCGCGATTCGATGGGGTTGGCTTCACGGTGTTCACTCCAGCCAACGCGCCGGGCCTCATGGATGACCGGCTCACGACGTTGGCGGCGGCGAGCGACGGAGCGCTGTGGATCGGCACCTCGGGCGCGGGTGTAATCCGGTACCGCGACGGCAAGTTCCAGCAGGTTGCGGCTTCCGAGTTGCCCGACCACACCGTGCGTGCGCTGTGGGCCGACTCGGCGGGAGTAGTGTGGATCGGGACCGAGCTAGGGCTTTCCAAGTATGAAGGTGGAAAGACCAGCATCGTCTTCAGTGGCGGCAACCGGCAGTTGGGTGTGCATTGCCTGTTCGAGTATCCCGCGGGAACCGTGTGGGCGGGGACGAACAGCGGTCTAAAGAAGATCGAACATGGCGCGA
>Ga0265316_10006978_pt1 | contig 10707 bp, 4 predicted proteins | sample 4522metaG_FD_202092 | JGI IMG/M metagenome (GOLD analysis project Ga0265316, IMG submission 202092) | Rhizosphere microbial communities from Carex aquatilis grown in University of Washington, Seatle, WA, United States - 4-5-22 metaG | ecosystem: Host-associated > Plants > Roots > Rhizosphere >...
GGAGCCGTGGCCCTGGTCATGTGGAACATGAGAAGAAGACATTTTTCTCATAGCTGAAAAACACCCGCAGCGAGGACGGCGGTCAAGGGCGCGCGTCCTCGGCGCGTTCATCGGAGCGAAGCGGAGACCCTTGACGGCCACCGCAGCGGAGGGTACTCGGCCACCGATGCTCAGCGCCGCGCTTCGTGGTCTTTGAGCCGGTCCCGAGCCACACGCGCCTTGTGCTTCTTTACCTCTTCGACGACCTCGTCGAACGCCTTTTCCGTCATCGGCTGGCCCGTCGCCACCGGGCGAAGCAGATGGACCAGCAGCAGACGGCACGCCGTGATCTCCGTCATCTCCGCGCTGGGTCGAACGCCCTCGGCATCCCGCGCCAGCTCGTGCAGGATCAGACCACGGATCAGCTCAGCTTGCGTCTCTTTGCGCTTTGCGGCCAGCGCCTCCAGCTCGTGCAGCTCGGCCTCGTTCAGCTTCGTCCCCACGTGATGCACGCGGAACCGGGCACGCTTGGCCGCCTCCGCCGCAAGGTTCTTCCCATCCAGCAGCGCCATCGCTCCAACCTCCTCACAGCACCCACGTATACACACGTAAACACGGGTTTCCCCACGGAACCCCGGCACGCGATAACTATTGGACGCTCAGACGGTTGCTTCAGAGAGAGGCCAGGTTTCCCTACAGTTCCCTAAAAGGGGTGGAGTGTCGAGATACACCCGGTGCGTAAGCACCGTGCTCTTCTGCTGGCTCTCCCGAAGACGCCGGACGGAGCCCCACAGACAGCAAGCCGCCCCGGAAGGCGGCTCGCGGTTCAAAAACAGCATCGACGAATTTCAGGTGGAAGCATTGCCCTCATCACTTGCATTGCTTCGACGTGCCGCTGCTACATGCAGGATTACCGCTCCAGTTACAACACCGACTGCGGTTGCAGGAATAATAAAGATCAGCGCGTAGAGCCACAGGTTTCTGGGTACCCAGAACAATTCCGCACATGCAGCCGGGACGCCCCACCAAAGCGCCTGGGAGCGTAGCCGCTGCGAGAATGTCCTGTTAGGTACCGATATGCGAAATTTTCCGGGCATCTCGTTAGTTGTCATACTGGAACCCCGCATAACATATGCCAGCCAACACGGCACCTTGACCAAGGCCATTTACTGCGCCTACAGCAGCTCCGATGTGAGCGCCTATATAAGCGCCAGGTATACCTGTAAGGCCAAAAGTGACCTCGCCTCCAAAGACTTCACCTGCCACGAATCCCCCGAAGCCCCCTGTAATTGCCCCGATGCCAGCGCCCGTTAAGACCGATTTGACCACTCTATCTGCCGGACTGGTCCCGCAGATGTAATGTGAGGCCTGTCGCATCTTTTGTTGCCATGAGGATTGATTCCCGTTATTTGGGGCAGCGCCGCCGGTGTCGCCAGGTTCGCGCCGAATTAGAGGGATTCCCGGATCTGAGCCGCTACCGCCGCCTGCCGGTGGAGGAGGGTAGGGAGCCCATCCGTTAATGCAGAAGGTGACCCCCTCAGTTTCGCAGAGTCCTAGCGGATCAATGAAGCTGAGGGGGTTGTTGAAGGCGTAGGCGTAGCGGTTGAAGGACTGGGGGTTGTAGGGGTCGTAGCTGCCCTGGTAGGGATCGGGTGAGAACCAGCGGCCGGCCATGTTGGAGTACTCGCGGAACTGGGCGTGGTCGTTGGCGGAGTTGTCCTGATCGAGGGTGGCGAAGTGGTAAGAGTTCAGGTCGTTGCCGGTATTGGAGTAGCCGTCGCCGAAGGGGAACGAGGCGTAAGTTCCAACCACGCCGCCGGTGACGCCGGTGCGGGCGCGCTCGGTGCCGAGCCAGTCCTGGTGATCGAACTGAGTGGTGGGGGAGCTGACGTAATAGTAGGAAAGCGGGGCGTTGCCCCAATAGGTCCACGCTTCCTGCTCTGTGCTGCTGGTGACGTTCCACTCCGAGGTGTGGCGGCCCTGCGGGTCGTAGACGAACTCAAGGGAGTTGCCGCCGGAATCGATACGAACACGGCGGTTCAGGGCGTCGTAGGTGTAGGTTGCGGTTTGCCCGCCGCTCACCTGGGTCACGTTGCCCTCCGCGTCGTACGTGTACGAGTTTACGCCGTCGTTGGTCATATTGCCCGCCGCATCGTAAGTGTAGCCGCTGGTTGTGACCTGACTGTTGTTGTTGAAGCTCAAGGTCTGGTTGGGGCCTGTGCCGGCCGTAACGGTCTGATTCCAGCGGTTACCCCAGCGGTCGTAAAGATAGTTAAAGGACGCGGGGGTTGAGGTTGTGGAGCTCAGTTTCCCGAATGCGTCGTAGGAGTAGGAGCTGTTCTGGCCTTCAACCGAGTCAGAGGAGGCGGTGACGTAGGTTCCTTTCCAGCCGACGTTGGAGAAGGAATAGAGGGTGCTTCCGCTGGTGCAGCCGGTCCCGCCGTTGCAGATGACCGATCCGGCTATAACGCGGCCCATGGAGTCGTAAGAGCGGGCGCCTTTGGTGCCGTTGCCCAGGTTCCAACCTGTGGGGCCGAATGGCCCGAAGGCCGCGCTGGACAATAGACCAGGTGGGTAGTTGGAGCTGTTCCAGCTACTGGTGATGGACTGCTGTTCGTTTGCCACGCTATAGGAGTATGTATAGGTGGGTCCGAAGGCGTCAACGTACTGGGTCATGTTCCCTTCCAAGTCATATTGCGCACTCGTCCTGAAGCTGCCGTGACCGCAATTGGAGGGAGCGCATTGAGCCTGATAAGTCACGCGGCCCACGGGGTCGTAGCCGAAGATGATGCCGGTGTACCCGCTGTCGCCGACGGCTCTGACCAGGCGGCCCACAGGGTTCTGAAGCGTTACGCCCCATTCGCTCGCGGCGTCGTAGGCATAGGATCTCGGAGGAGTTCCGTCGTTGTACGAAATGCTGGTGACGCGGCCCAAGGAATCGTACTGGGTGGTCGTGGTGGTGGTGGTGGATCCGGTCTGGTTGGCTCTGGGGCGGATGCGGCTGACGACAAGGCCGGTGGAGTTATAGGCGTAGGTGTAGGTGGCGGTTCCGGACTCGGGCTCGATGGTCTTGGTTGGGCGGCCGAGCCAATCGGACTGGAAGGTGCGGGTCTGGGCGCCCTGCGTGACGGCCGTCTGGGGCTGGCTGGACACCACTGAGTAAGCGTATGTGGTGAGGTAGCCGTTGTAGCCAGTGATATCAGTGCCGCAACTCACGGGTGAGCCGGAACCCTGGAGGGCGGCGCCGTTGTAGACTTCGCAGACGATGGTTGGGCGGCCCAGACCATCCACCTGAGTGATTCGGCTGACGCCGTTCTCATCTGTGAATTGAATTGCCCGTTCCCAGTACTTCAAGATTTGAGTGGTGCTATCGGCGTGCGTGATCTTGGTGAGGCGGCCGAGGACGTCGTACGCGTACGTATCGCCGTTTGTGGTGCAGTTGCTTCCGCTAGCACCGCTGCCCGAATAGCGATATGTTGCGACATGGGCGTAGCCATTGGCGTCGTAGCAGACATCCTGCTGGTAGTACGGGTTGCTGGCCTGGCCATTCGAAATCAGCGAGCGGCTGGAGCGGCCATAGGCGTCGTATTGGAGCTCAGAGGTGGTGTAGACGCTGGATGACTGGTAGGTGTTCTGGGTAACGCTTGTAGGCGTGAACGACAAGGTGGTTTTGCCGCCGTCAGGGTAGGTGGCCTGCAATGGACGGAGCATTTCGTCGTAAGACGTTATGTTGGATGTCTTGCTGTTGGGGTCAGCAGAGGACTCTAGAAGTCCGGTGTAACTGGTGTCGTAGCCGGCGCCGTAATTAATGGCGACGCCGCTGGATGGGGTGGGGAGTACCTTGGACTCCGGGTAGACGAAGGTGGAATCGTAGCCGAGGGTGGTGGTCCCGCTGAAGCTGCCGGCGGTTGTTTTGGAGGTGAGGAGAGAACCGGTGTCCTCGTAGGTGTTTGTATCGGTGTAGGTGGTGCTGGAATTGGCGTAAAGCGTTTTAGTGGTGAGATTGCCGCATGGGCAGGTTACGGATATGTGCTGCGGAGCGCCCGACGGGCCTGTGGTGGCAGTCTGGTCGTATTGATAGGTGGTTTTCCCGATGACAACATTGTTGATCTTGTCGCCGTTATAGACGATATCGCTTGTTGGGAGGCCTGCGAACGCGCCTCCATATGCCCAGACTTCAGAGCGGAGGACGGTCGTTCCCCTTGTTCCGCCCGTTCCGAAATCATAGATGTCCGATTCTGTGAGATCACCGTGACTGTCGAATTTCGAGGTTGCTCCGTTGGTCTCGGCGCCGTTAAATGTATCGGAGGTATCAATCTGGGAGATGGGGAGGGACATTTGCGTAGTTAAACAGGCCGAAGTGTTTGCGTTATAGCAAGTGGACTGAGCGAGGACCGGCGTTCCGGTTTTAGCGCCCTGATAGAGTTGGCGGTTGGTCTCATAGTAGGTGCCCGGCGCGAATGTGTATTGTGTGCTTGTGGCCGGCAATACGAAGTCGTATTCCTTGTAATTCGATAGTCCGTCAACGACCTCAGTGTGGCTGGTGCCCGTACCGTTGGGCTGGGTTCGCGTATAGGTCCAGGTAGAGGCGGCCGAGCCGGAGGTGGCCGCCATTGCTCGCGTAAGCCTCTGGGTGCTGCCGTCGGAGCAATTTACACCGTCGTTTGCGCCCGGGTAGGTATAGGTGATGACGCCCCCTTGCGGCGGGGTGATTGTGCTAAGGCGGCCGGTATAGTGCCCATTGAAGATTTCGTACACGAAAGAATAGGTGCTAGTGCCGTCTCCGAGCACGATGGAGGTGACAAGGTACTCGGAGGTGGCGGGAAACTCGGCGATCCCGGTACAGCCAAAACTCGTGGCAACGGTCTCCTGGGTGTAGTTGACTTTGACCTGCTGCGGACTGCCGTTGGTGTCGGTGTAAGTGAGGGTCTGAGTCCACGCTGATCCGCCAGCGGTTCCCGCAACGGTGAGGGCAACGTTGCCTGTGGTGTCGGTGAAATGGCCGCTCGCGTCCACGCTTATTTGATTGCCGTTGTTGTCTGTAGCGGCAGCGGCCCCAGTGTACGTATTTTGGGGCGGAACAACGGTCGCACCGTTGGGAAAGCTGATGGAGAAGTTGCCGCCTACGCTTGCGTGGAGCGTAAGGCCAGAGCCGTCTGTTGCGTTGGCGTCTAAGGGGTCGGAACCGTAAGAAGAGCAATCGGAGTCAGTACCGGCGAACACATGGGATATTCCAGCGCTGTCAACGTAAGAAAAATTATTGATGACAGTACTCCAATACCATCCTGGCGGCGAATCGTAGCATTTCTGAGGGGTAGAACGGTAGTAAAGCACTCCAGTGACTGCATCCGTATCAGAAGACCAGCCCCAATGCAGTGCTGGTTGCCACGTCTGCGAGCCGACGACGCCGACGGGCGTCCAAATTGAGCTGTCATTGACAAGGCTGTAATTGAGATTCATGCCGCCGCGACCGGTCTTCGCGAGAATGGGGATCGCGAAATGCACATTTAGACTCCCTACGTTGATGGTTTCGGGGCCGGGGTTGTCGTAAGTGCCATAGGGGTAAGAGCCAGTGGCGACCTGGGCTTCAATAGTAAATGTGGCGAAGAGGAGCGAGAATATTCCGATCAACGTGCGGGCAGCGATGCGCATAAGTCGTCCTTCCATCCGGGCGTGCCGGGCGGTATTGTGCGAGGGTTCGCATCAGGCTCAATTGGGAAGGGACGACGGAAGCTGCTCGTGACTCGCCAAGGATATATAGGCTGTTGCTTAGGGGTGATTGAACCTCAGGAGTTAAGTGGATGTCAAGGAAAAAGTGAATAGGGTGACGTAAACCTATTCACAGCAATTCTAGCTGTTCGGCGGCGGGGGCATCGGTTGTGGGTGGACGGCCCGGGACGCGGCGGGCGATTTTGCGGCCCGGCAGACTCTCGAATCTTGTTACGAAATCCGGCGCGCCCAATGGACTTCCCGTGATCTGGAGCGCGGCGAAGTTCGCTGAAGTTGTCTTCCGAGTTCGCTTGGAGGAGTTCTTTGAGGTGCGGAATCCTGTCCAGAACCGGTGGCACAGTGACCGGGCCTTATCGACAATTGAGTTCGGTGGAAATGGCCTGAAATGCGAGAGAGGCAGTGACACCCAGGATGACGGCGGGTTGAGGGCTGTGCGAAATGCAGGTCCCTCGGCTGCGCTCCGTCGAAAATCATCTCTATCTTGCGCCAATCTCCATCGTCCCTACGGGACTCGAACATCTCAAATGGTCGCCTTCCCCACGCTGAAGCGCGGGGCTAACGACCGCTGCGCCTACGGCGCGCCTCCCGCGACACTCGCGATTTTCATCCCCTTCGCTGGACCCGCGGGTCCATGAACACTCCGTCGAAAATCACCTGTCTCGCGCCGATCTCTGTCGTCCCTACGGGACTTGAACATCTCAAATGGCCGCTTTCCCCACGTTGAAACGCGGGGCTAACGACCGCTGCGCCTACGGCGCGCCTGCGGCCGGATGTCGCGCGGCGTCCCCGGTCCCCAAGTGCGAGGGACCGGGGGCACCCGGCGGGTGGGGGGGGGATGACGGCAGATTTGGGGGGATGACTTCGGGTTGGATGACGGCACGTTGGGGGGGCGCGAAACGTGGGTCCAGAAGACACTTGCAGTCTTTTCATCCTGTCCTGGCTCTGTTTGTTTAAAGCGGCTGCCACCCCCGCCGATAAACGAGGCGACACCCTATGAAGAGAAGGCACGCCGGTGGCAACCTGGGCAGTGGACAAGATGGCACAGCGCATGGACGCCCACGGAGCAACCGGGAGATTCCGCTTTACCGAGCACGGCGCCGCAGGGCCCGGGAACCGTTGAGATGAGCAATCAGGCTGAAGCCAACCTTTTGGCTTTGACGGAAAGCACCGAATCGCTACGCGAAGCGCAGAGGATTGCGGGGCTGGGCAGCTATGTTCTGGACATTGACTCAGGGGTGTGGACCAGTTCGGAGACACTGGATGCGATCTTCGGAATCGATGAGGAATTTGAGCGCACCGTATCGAGCTGGACGGCCCTGATCCATGCTGCCGACCGGGCCATGATGGTGGCGTATTTTGCCGGTGAAGTGGTGGGCAAGCGCCAGCCTTTCGACAAGGAATACCGGATTATCAGGCAAAGCGACGGGGAAGAGCGCTGGGTGCACGGCCACGGGCGGCTCGACTTCGACCCTTACGGTGTCCCGGTGCGGATGCGGGGAACGATCCAGGACGTGACCGCGCGCAAGCTGGCGGAGAAGGCGTTGCGGGAGAGCGAGGAACGTTATCACGCGACGTTTGAGCAGGCTCCGATCGGCATTGTGCACACCGCCAGGGACGGCACGCTGATCCGGTGCAATATGCGCCTGGCCGAGATGCTGGGCTACCAGCCGGACGAGATTCCCAGGCTCACCGTTCAGCAGATCTCGTGCCCGGATAACGTTCGGGAAAGCATGGAGAAGATGCGGCAACTCTGGAGCGGCGAGGTTGCCACCGTGAACCTGGAAAAGCGCTATGTCCGCAAGGACGGCAGGCTGATCTGGGCGAGAATTACGGCGTCAATGCAGCGCGATGCAGAAGGGCGCGCACTGCACTGCATCAGCCTGGTGGAAGACATTGACGCCCAGAAGGCCGCCGAGGAGCGCCTGGCGGCTACCCGGGAAGCGTTGCGGGAGAGCGAATCGCGGTACCGCATTGCATTTCAGACCAGCCTGGACGGCGTGTGCATCAGCCGCCTGAGCGACGGCAAATTCATCGATGTGAACAAGGCATTTCTGGACATGATGGGTTACGAGCGCGAGGAGATGATTGGGAGGGCGGCGCTGGAATTGAACTGCTGGGCGGAACCGGAAGCTCGACGGAATATGGCGCAGATAGCGTTGAGAGACTCCTGTTTCCGCGACCAGCTGGCGCGATACCGGAGGAAGGATGGACAACTCATCTGGGCGCAGGTTTCGGCTTCGATGATCGAGATTGAAGAAGAAATCTGCCTGCTGGCCCTGGTGAGGGATATTACCGAGGCCAAGGCCGCCGAGGAGCGTCTGGCGGCAACCCAGGAGGCGCTGCGGGAGAGCGATGCGCGGTACCGCACCGCGTTCCAGACCAGCCACAATGCAGTGAACATCAGCCGCCTTGAAGATGGATTGTATTACGACGTGAACAAGGCCTTCCTGGAGATGATGGGCTACGAACTGGACGAGGTGATTGGAAAAACCGCGCGCGAGCTGGACCTGTGGGTGGACCGATCCGAGCGGGAGAGGATGGCCGCAGCCATTCGCCGCGAGGGGACGTTCCGCGAAGAGGTGCAATTCAGAAGGAAGAACGGGGAGGTTTTTTGGGCGCTGACGTCGGCATCGCTGTTTGAGCACTGCGGCGCGGCGTGCCTGCTGGCGATGACGCAGGACATAACGACTGCGCGGGCCGCGGAGGAGGAGATCCGGAACCTGGCCTTTTACGATCCGCTGACCGGGCTGCCCAACCGGCGCCTGCTGCAGGACCGGCTGCGGCAGACTCTTTCAGGCAGCTCCCGCCAGCGGCGCAAACAAGCTTTGTTGTTTGTGGATCTGGACAACTTCAAGATCCTGAACGACACGCTGGGCCACCAAACCGGGGACCTGCTGCTGAAGGAGGCCGCCCGCCGGCTGAGACTTTGCGTGAGGGAGACCGACACGGTGGCGCGGCTTGGAGGCGACGAATTTCTGATCATGCTGGAAGAGCTGAGCCCGAACCCCGAGGATGCCGCCGCGCAGACCGAAGCAGTGGCCGGGAAGGTGCTGGCGGCGCTGGAGCAGCCTTACTGGCTGGACGGCCGCGAGTGCCGCAGCAGCGCCAGCATCGGCATCACGATCTTTGGAGACCGGCGCGAGACCCCCAATGAGGTCATGCAGCAGGCGGATATCGCCATGTATCAGGCCAAAGCAGCCGGCCGCAATACCACCCGCTTTTTTGCCCCGGCACTGCAGACAGCCGTGGTTGCGCGCGCCGCCCTTGAGGATGAACTTCGCCACGGAATCGAGGACAACCAGTTTGTTCTCTTTTACCAGCCCCTGGTGGATCACAACTGCCTGGCTGGGGCGGAAGCTCTTCTGCGTTGGAATCATCCGCGACGCGGCCTGCTTGCGCCGGGCGAGTTTATCTCAGTGGCGGAGGAGACGGGGCTGATTGTGCCCCTGGGCAACTGGGTTTTGGAGACAGCCTGCGCCCGCATTGCCGAATGGGAACAGCGCTGCGAGGGCATCTCAGTGTCCATCAACATCAGCGCAAGACAGTTCCGCCAGCCGGACTTTTTGGAGAAGGTAGTTTCGGCGCTCGATCGCAGCGGGGCCAGTCCGGGGCGGCTGACGCTGGAACTCACCGAATCGCTGTTGCTGGACAATGTGGAGGAGACGATCGCCAGGATGGAGGTACTCAAATCCTGTGGCGTGCGATTCTCGCTGGACGACTTCGGCACCGGCTACTCGTCGCTTTCTTACCTGAAGCGGCTGCCGCTGGACCAGTTGAAGATCGACCGCGCGTTTGTGCGCGACATCCTGGTGGATGTTTCGAGCGGCGCCATTGCGCAGGCTGTCATCTCACTTGGCCGGGCAATGGACTTGTCGGTGGTGGCCGAAGGCGTTGAAACCGAAGAGCAGCAGGACCGTTTGGCGAGGATGGGCTGCTATGGCTATCAGGGGTACCTGTTTGGCCGGCCGGTACCGGAGGACGATTTCGAGCGCCTGTGGCTGGGGGCCGGCGAGCGCGCGGCGGTTGCGGATTAAACAGTCCCAGTGCGATCAGCCCATCAATAAGCTCATTCCATCAACGGCCGCACGCACCTCTGCGTGCTGGCCACCCTTGTGATGCAAATCACATTGTTTCTGCTACTTAGGGTTGAGTCAGGAACGCACCTATCAGCCGATGTGCTGGAGCTGAGAGTTGCGTATTCTTTTTTCGTTCGTTCCCGGGCGGATTTGTCTGGAGTGTTGTTCGCGCTGCGTGAGGCGGGGCCAGAGCAGGAGCGCGTGCCAAGAGGGACCAAGGGACCGGATTTGCGGGCCGGCGGTGACTACGAAGACGAATAGCAATTATCGAGCGCGGGAATCTCACCGGGAGATCTACGCAGCTCCTTTAACTTTCATTTTTCTTTATGAGGCCATTCCATGAAGCGCATTTTTCTGTTGATTTGTATTGCATTGACTCTTACGGTGTTGACGAACGTTGCCGGGGGTCAAAGCGCGACCGCGTCGTTGCGGGGCGTGGTAACGGATGTTACCAGGGCTGTGGTGCCGGGCGCTGAAGTTACGATTACGCAGATTGGCACGGCGCAGCAGCATATGGAGCGAACCGACAGCAATGGCGAGTTCTCGTTTCAGGAATTGTTTGTGGGCGAATACCGGGTGGAGGTGCGGGCTGCGAGTTTTGCCACGTGGGTGAACCAGCGGATACACCTGGATGTGGGGAACCAGGGAGAGATCGCGGTGCAGCTGGTTCCGGCCACAGCCCAGGAGACCGTGGAAGTGAGCGCGGAGGCCGCGGGGCTGCAGACCAACGAGATTGCGCAGGGCGCGGTGATCAGCGAGACCGAGATTGCGAATCTGCCGCTGAATGGGCGGAATTTTTCGCAGCTGGGGATTTTGCAGCCGGGAGTGCGGCCCACCTCCGCGGGGCTGATGGTGCAAGGCACGTTCCGTCGCGTGGGCCAATACTACGAGGTGAACGGCCAGCGGCCGGAGTCGAACACGT